>Ga0307966_1003726_pt1 | contig 11411 bp, 8 predicted proteins | sample OrgLakmetagen646_FD_203141 | JGI IMG/M metagenome (GOLD analysis project Ga0307966, IMG submission 203141) | Saline water microbial communities from Organic Lake, Antarctica - #646 | ecosystem: Environmental > Aquatic > Non-marine Saline and Alkaline > Saline | place: Antarctica: Organic Lake... | reverse complement strand
GCATTGAGCTTCCCCAAATACAACACTCCCTCATCGCATTGGTGGAAGGGCCTCCCCCTTCACCACAAACGGAAATCCCGCGCTCACAACGCCACTCACAAAGGGTATCCAACCAAATAAAAAGGAACCACAGCTCTATAAGCACATCGCCAATACCACTGCCACAAACTACAGCTATTACTTGCCTCTCCGACCCAACACCCACTAACCACCTGGACACTCTCTCCCAAGACAAACAAGCAAAGCGTGCACGGCATACACAAGATACCCTCCCTTGTACCAGAAAGAGGACACGCAGCCAAACAGAAAGTCAGCAAAATACGCCCCTGACTCAAATCATAGACACTGTTGCATTAAACTCACAAATAGCATTTCAGCCTACTGAACAACCTACACACAGTCAGCCAAACAAACGCACCACACGCTCACAAATCACTAGCCACAACCATCATGCAACACAAGCGCTCACACAAATTATCACTCCTCCCACCCAGCGTATCAATATCATCAACCCGATAACTTACCAGGTACACAACAACCCAACCTCTGAGATTGCAGACCACCCAGCACCATCATCGCAGCGCAGACCCCAAAGGAAAATAAGAAGATGTGAGATCCTCGATATACCCCATGACCTTCCTAGCCTAAATCTGACCCCCTTGCGCACCACGCACATTCAACAAGAACTCTGGACGTACAAGAAGAATAAGGCCTTTTCAATGACACCCACAGAGGCCATCAACACACTCTACTATGATGATATGGACATCCTGCACATCGATAATTGGAGGTTCTTCACCCCCAAGAAAAGAGACAGATGATACATCCCAAAGACAGAACAAGACCATACATACTATGCCCCTATGAATATTGAAAGATGGGCCCTACGCCTCTGTAAATCAGCTGGACTAGTGCCCAAATCCAGTAAGACTGTTGCCCGGAGCCAAATTAAGTGCGCAAGCTGTGAAATTTGCTCCTACCATCTAGGACTTGAATCTCCAGACCCTCCCCAACTTTTAAAGACATGTACATCTGTGACGTCTGCAACCGTACCTACCACTGGCAATGCTTGCTTAAAACAAGCTTCTGCAACGCCACTGAAAGGGAAGCTATTGATGCCAATGATTAATGGGCCTGCCCTGCCTGTATCAGCTTGAACCAAAATGAAAAGAATAATCGTATCCTCTACTCTCAGAAAAGAGAGATTGTGGAGGTTTCATAAAACCCAACCTGGGAGCCAGAAGAACTACAAAACACATGTGAAAGCTTCAAGCAGAGCCTCAAACACTAATAAGCAAATCACCGCGCCAAATTTATCTCAGCCCGCACCAGATAAGCACCTAAATAATCTTCAAAAACAGACAAGGTTTCTCTGCCACCCAAGAGTGCAATACGTACCAACCCTGCAATGTCGATCTCCGGAACAAAGTCAACTTTGACATCCAACCCACCAACCCACAGGCTGACATTACGGCCACAGGGCATTGTGAATACTGGATCACAACCATTGATCTCATGAAAATTAAGAAAAGGATACCCTATCCTCCCCAGATGACACTATGCTTCCTGAAGTGTACACTGACACAGTAGCCTGTACTTACAACGTCGACGGAAAGTGTAAAGGTATGCTTACTTCCGAGCGCCTTCACATACTGCAAAAGGCCTTTGATAAGGCAAAGTGCAGCGGCCTACACGGCCACATTACACCTCCACTCATTAGCTTTGCATCAGAACTCGAAGGCCTCATTGCTCGTAAAGACATCTCGACCTCTAAACATACGAACAAAAAAAGCAAAGACTCTTTCTCCCGGATACTTCCCTCCCACATCACCACCGCCTTTCAAAAGTGGGCCCTGGTCACTAAAGAAAAAATGGCATCCCCCCTCGACTATGACCCCAATTTCCCCCATTACTGGAGTGAGCACCCAAGGGACATAGTGTTTGGGGCAAACACCAATGCCTTCTCCTCCCGATTTTCTGGGTTCTCCATCTGCCATCCCATTTACCATGAAAACACCATGCTCTTAGCAACAAGACACGCCATCTACTCTGCTGCTGTCAACACAGAGGAAACAGCCACATCCATGCTCCTCCCTTCCTGGAATAGAATTATGACCACAAATCCCTATGCATCACTCTGCCACAAATATCCACACGTGTGCAAATTTCTGGGCACCATCCCATCAAACCAACTCCAATATGCGAAAGTGCCCTTCTGGAACAACATACAAATACCATTTTCCAAACACACCTGGGAATTAAAGATCATTGCCATATGGAACACCAAGGGCAGGGTCTGCCTCAATGCTCACAACAAAGACTGGCTAAAAGAAATTGCCAAAGAAATCCCTGAGGCAAAGTGGGAAATTCAAAACATACATAACCATCCCTACCAAACAGCCTTAGGTTTTGGACAACACTCAGGACTCAAATATTTTAATAAGCTACCCAATGACCACCCTCAAACCCCAGGAGGTTCAGATAAAACAAGTACACTGATTAGCACTGACCAACCTCATAATTGTATAATCGACAAAGCACCCCAAAACAGCTCCAGCCAAAACCTAATCCGTAAGGTACAAGATTGGCGGGATTGGACCTACACTGATGGCAGCCTCCAAAAGAATGAAGTAAGGCAAGACACCGGATCAGGTGTATACCACCCTCACTTAAACGTTTCCCACTATGTAAACCCAAAAGACATGGGTATAACCAACACCATCTCACGTGCAGAGCTAGCAGCTATAGCAGCTGCAGTCATACACGGCTACTCACACATAGCCAAAGACAGCCTTACATCACTGCACCAGATAAAAAAGCAGCTATCACATCCGAATCTCCATCGCCACCACATCCAAGGAGATGTCCTTCAATCCATTGCTAAAACAATCCACCAATCACCATCGCCCATCCACTTCTTCAAAGTAAAGTCCCATGCCGGTATTATTGGTAATGAACATGCCGACGCCCTTGCTAAAAAGTCAGCCACCACCTACGCCGACATTGCAGATACCTCCATCAGAACAGCAGGCCCTGAGAGAAATCCCTTCTACAACATCCACTGGCTTGCAAAAGAAGACATAGAAAACCATACACAAACCCATACCCATGCAACAAACATGGCCCATCCTCCTCCCCCAAGGCTTTGGTACCTACCAAATCACCGTGACGGCCTTCAAGCACATATGCATCTTCTCCATAAACTGGGAAATGCCAAAACTGAAGCGAACTACCATGCGTACTACCAGACTCTCATAAAGGACGGCACTGCCAATGGAGCCACTAGCAATGCTTGCCTAACATCATCCAATGTTTCCTTTAAGACCAAATGTATCATATGAAATACAGAACAGACACCCTATATAATCAAAAGCATGCGGTATTGTTCAAACTCTCAACAAGTCAAACTTGCACCCTCTGCCCATAAGTAGACAGTGCCCTGCACATCCTTTCTGGGTGCCGACACACGCAAATAAGGAAAATGATCACCGAAAGACACAACTTAGCATGCCGCATGATATTAAAGGCTATCAGCAAAACAGGCTCCTTAGGATCATGCATTGTCTCCAAAGATATATATAGGCAGCAACGAACGGATGACCATGCAAAATCTCCAGATTCCTGAAATAGCTGAAAGTAGAATTGTTCCCAAATGGCTCTTCCCACCCCGTTTCCCAGGTAAAGACAGATTCACCTCCAGCCGCCCAGATTTTGTGCTGGTTACTCTCATTGCTGCAAAAACACAAAAATAACAAACTAATGTAGGGGGGTGGGTTCTTCGAAGTGGCAGGGAGCAATTGAGGGTGACTGGGAGCACCTCAGCAGCGCCGCCAGCCACCAATAGAGCCACCAACCCCAGACAGCACCGACCTAAAGACCTCAGCAAACATCGGCGTGACATCCACCTTGTCGAGATCAAGTATTGTGAAGACACCAGACCTCAGAACCAGCTAAACGCCGCAAAGGAGCAGCACAAAGATCTCTGCAACACTCTCCAAGGAGCCTCCGTTACTCTCCACATCATCCTTTTGGGTGTGGGTGGCACCATCTACAACACTCAAACTCTGAAACCTTTCAATGAACTGGGTCTTGATTCTCAAAGAGTTAAGAAGCTTGCCTCCAAGCTCCATGTGCACTCTGTGAACTTAGCTGCTAAACTTGTCCATACCAGACGTGCCCTTTCCAGTACTATTATCAACCCTCATCAGGAGCCGGTTTCAGGCCAAGCCTGCAACCCTCTTGATCCCCATTGGATTTTCCTTTCCTTTTTGCGGCGGAGGAGCTTTACGGTACTCGGTACCAAAGTGGCTCCTTTTCCTTAATAAATGTGGGGAGTAATTTTCACTGCCTGCGTAGTTTTTTTACCTAAAGGCAGGACATAGGACGCTGTTAGGTAAGCGCGCGTTGCTAGCGACTCCATTGGCAGTGCCATTCTTGATAAAGGTCTGGTAGTAATCATGGTAGTTTGCTACGGTATTGGCATTCCCTAGTTTGTGGAGGGGGTGCATGTGTGCTTGCAAGGCGTCATGGTAGTTGGATAGGCACCAAAGCCTTGAGGCCCTCAGGTAGGTGACTGGGCTGTGTCTGGGTGATTTTGTAGGATTCGGTGTTCTTCGTTTTCTTTTGCAAGCCAGTAGATAATGAAGAAGGGATGTTCCTCAGGGCCAGCTGTTATGATAGAGGTATCCACGGCGTCAGAGTAGATTGTGATTGATTTTCTAGCAAGAGCGTCAGCAAATTCATTGCCTATAATACCTCCGAGTGACTGTGTGGTGGAGAGCACGGCAGGTTCAGTGCTGTAGGGCTAACTATGAGACTCGGTAATTTTTGTGGATTGGCAGTGGCCGAGATGGGTGGTCATCCCTTGTAGACCCTTAGTTTAGCTCTGCAATGTCTGTGCCTGGTGCTCTTGCTTGTTTGAGGCTGGTACTCCTCCAGTCTCTTTGTGACTAGTCTTCTTTCCTCCTTCTGGCGGTACTCTGTTGAACCTCTCTGACTGGGCCTTTTTTGTCTGCCTGTTAAGGAGTTTTACGGTACTCGGTACCAAGCACAGTTACTTACTTTTCCTTAATCATTGTGAGGAGTGGTTTTCACTGCCTGCGTAGTTGTTCTATTTTCTATTTTCCTCCGTGGGATTTGACTTTGTGGAAATGAATGGGCAATGGTTATTGGTGGATTGCTTTGGCAATGGACCGGAGGGCATTGCCCTGGGGGATGTGGTGGCTGTGGAGGTTCCGGTGTGAGAGCTGTTTTTTAATTTGGTGCATTGAGGTAGCTAGGGCTATCTGTGGCTATATGGGAGTGCAGCCGTGAATGATTGCTGCTCCTATAGCTGCTAGCTCTACACGTGAGATTGTTAATGCGAACACATTTACACTTTGATGTGTTTTTGCCTACTTCTTCTCGTGTCTGTAAGGCTAGCATTTTCCAGTTGCGTCACAGCCCTTTTTTTATTTGGTTTGTTTTGAGGTCTACCTCGTTCTCATAGGTTGAGCAGCCATTCCAGGTTGAATGCCTTTGTAATCCAAACTAAACTAATGCGAACACATTGCTTAAAGCCACAATTGACAGCGTTTCACCTGACAACAAGGCAGGTAGCAAGGGGCAGAGCTGTTAAGTAAAGCCATCAGTGCAGCAAGTACTCCTATCACACAAAAGTCAGGAACGTAGGAGAGACGGATGATAATAATATTTTAAATTGAGGAGCCTGCGCAGTTTTCCTTTTTCACAAATTATTTAATGATATACGTGCAAATGGGAAGAGCGGCTCAAAGTTGGTGCAAAGCTGGTGGAATGCCAGCACGTAATTTTGCAAAGAAACAACAAGAACGCGGTGCCAGCACCAGCAAGTGCAAATAATCACTAAAAAAGAGAAATTATTCTAGCGTTCAGCGCGAGGTGCCGCCCACTCGACGTGTAAAATGAGGTTGTCGTAGCCAAAGCCTTCCAAAGCGCGGATGGCCCTCTCTGCATCCTCCCTGTGAATAAACGGGAGCCAAAAACAATGAGCTAGGATGCATTTCAAAGTTGAGCCACGTGTTTTGGCCTCCATAAGACCACCAAGCAATGTGATTAAGACGTCTGCCACCCTTATGCACACCCCAACAACCGGCATTGCACCTTTACTTGCTAGAAACCGGAGCAAGAACTGTGTGAGAAGCAAAAGCAAATAACTATCATGATAAGCAACAGCTTAAAATACAGCCGCCCTTCACTGACTCTGACTCTGATAACACCGAGCCCAACCAACACGAACCATCTGACCCTGCAACACAACCTGACATTTAATCTACGATATCACACATTACAACATAAAAACGTGAGTGCATTTGACACCGGACGACAGAACAGGACCACCAAAATGCTTCTAAATTCCTATTCCGCACCAAAATGCTTCTATTTTCCTATCCCACACCAAGATGCTTCTATTTTCCTATCCCACACCAAGATGCTTCTTTCCTTGTATCCCCTCACCTGTACACGTAGTTGACAAATGCAAAGCCACGGTTCTCGCCCGTGGCGCGGTCTACGGCCACAAACACTCGTGACACGGCACCAAAGGGTCTAAACAGCTCTTGTAAGTCCGCCTCTGTTACGTCGTCACTCAAGTTGGTCACACGCAAGCTGTTCTCATCACGCCTCCTGTAACGACACACAGGAATGATGTGGATCGGGATCAAAAAAGGGATGGTTAAAATAATGGCATGGGCTTTGCTTGCTGCTGCTTTGCTGTTTGTCAAGCTGAGCGGTCAGGCATAAACACATCATTTCACATAGCCTTGTATTCATAGATGCAGCATTCAGTGCTGCAGTCATCTTATCCAGCCTTGGAACCTTTCAAAGACTTGGTTCTTGATTCTCTCAGAGCTAAAAAGCTTGCGTTCAAGCGCCATGTTCATTCCGTCAACTATGCTGCGATACTTGTCCATTCCAGACGTGCCCTTTCCAGTACCATTACCATTTCTAATCAGGAGCCAATTCCAGGCCAAGCCTGTAACGCTCCTGATCCTCATTGATTTTTTATTTCTATTTTTGAGGGAGTTATACGGTACCCGGTACCAAAGTGGCTCCTTTTCCTTAATTACTGTAGGGAGTGTTTTTAATGCCATCCCTGTGAGAGTTCTTGCCCCAAAGCAGAAAAGTACATTTAAGTATGTAGGAACCTATATTAGAAAAATCTAAGCACCCCTGCACACTCAGTTTGTGGCGGGAGGTGCCCAGATGGGCAGGGTGAAAATACCTGCCAAAAAGTGTCCGGCCCAGTAGATTCCCAAAAGCTCCTTCCGAGTACTGGCAAGTTACCAGGGGTATTTGCAATAATATTGGGGACATTTTGGTGAAGGTCCGGCCAGGTGTGGAAGATTGAATGACTGACTATAACAGACCGACGCCTTGTACTTATGAAGGTGAAATCTTTACCATTTACTTTGCAACTATAGGCTGAAATCATTGAAAATGAGATTTGTGCGAAGCTTCAACTGAGCCGAACGCAAGCGCTCTGAGGAAATTGCGCCAAATGCAAATTTACAGCGCTGGGGTGAAGGTCCAGTTTTGGACCCCCTTTTGGCATGGAAACTACGAAATGCAAAGGCTTTTACCGCACTTGATGGGATCCAGGCGCGTTTTTTACAATGAGTGAACTCAAATTGGCGCTGGAAAAGCTCTGGCCGGCAGGTGGCCCACGCACTACGTCCTTTAGGGGCAAAATAACGACCAAATTGTTTGCTTTGACGGGTGATGTGACCCTAAACTTATCTGGGAACAAACCATTATTGAAATTCGGACCAGAACCCGCAATTCTACACCCATGCCACCTTTCTGGCAGGAAAATGGCACAAATCAGCCCCCCACTCACACCCTTAACCCCAAACTCATTAGTTTTTATGCAGAAGTGTTACATTTATGTGTAGAAACCACTGTGTGACCTCAGATGTGCATTTCAGGAAAAGGGCAATAATTCCCTCTTTTTGAGTGGGGCTTGGCTGGCCTGACTGCCTGCGTAGTTTTCTACTTCTTTTCTGACTCTCTCTTAACACCCCTTTAAATGGCTTTCCTGGCGTTACCTATGCCGGCCATCAAACCTGTAATCGACTCGCACGCACGCACGCACGCACACGCACACGCACACTTACACACATGCACTCCTGCCCATTGACATAAATCGCAAAACTTACTGCTGCTGTGGTCCTACGTAGAAATCCTCATATCTCACACCCCCACAGCGTGCGGCACACACACACACCTGTCCCTGCCGCCTGCATCATCTGCCATGCGCTCTCCTGTACCCCGGTTCCGTAATGAGGGCGGGACGTAGCTGCCAGGCTTGCTGCCTGGAGGAGGCAGTGCAGAGGTCGGCCGCGGGCCTCCAGGACCATCCTGTGTGTTTTGCGAGTGTATATGCGTGTGTGCGGTGAGTGTATTTGTGTGCGCATGTGCACCCATTAGACAAGTAATTCTTTCTGCAATTGCCTTGGGTTTATGTTTGATAACAGCATAATGAAGAGGAGTTTGTTGCAGCAACGGCTCTCCTGACGACTCTTTAGCAAACTCTCGCTTCTAGCATCCATCTATTTTCTGACGAGCTTGCAAGGATTTCAGACTATCTACAGACAATGCTACGATTGTGCTTCAGCTCAGACATTCATCTGAGACATTCATCTCGTGTCCTGCGCTGGTGCATGCACAAATTGGCACGACGCCCTGACAGCAGGTTCCTCCAGGGTTCCCCTAGGCTAAACCTTACGAAATTCCCCTGCCTTCTTGAGATGGCATGGCAGTATCTTGTTCCTTAAGCTGGCTGATGGATCGCTGCAGTAAGCGCTACAGTATTCCAGACAGAGGAAGCTACAGCATTCTAAGCAGCACCCTCACCTCTTCCCCTGGCGGCTTCTCGGCCTCCTTGAGCAAGCCTTTGGCTCGCATGAGTTCTCGCTCCATCCTTTTCTTGTACAGCATATCTTTGATACTGCAATGCATTCAAGGGAAGGGAAGCATGCAACACAGTGTTCGAGAGGAGTTTCCCAAAGGCAGAAAGGTAAGCACCAGGATGATGGTGCTGTTAAAGCAACACAGAAGAGCGCCACAGCAGGCGGGAATCACTTACGATGAGTTCAAACTTTGCTTCTATGACATGTATTACTCAAGGCATGTGCACAGATGTACGAACACATGCTCACTGCAACAGCTGTACAGCATTCATATTCACAGGCTGTTCCTGGGTTAGTGCATGTGTTAAGTGCATGCGTGTGTACAAGTATGTGCGTATATTACTGCATTTGAGGTGCAATTTGTATGTTTGTGTATGTATGTGTGTGTGCGTGTGTGAATGTGTGTGTGTGTACAAACACGAACTAAGGTGATCAGAGTAGTACTGTGTGTGTGCGTGTGCGTGTGTGTGTGTGTGTGTGTGTGTGTATGTGTGTGCATATGTGTGTGCGAGTAAATGCATGTAATTGAGTGTGCGTATCAGTGTGCATTCTTGTATATGTGTGTATGAGCGTGTGCGCATGTGCTGCGTTGCTTCTCCATACGACGTTACCTTCCAGAAATTGCTTGCTTGTCCATGCCTTGTTGCATGGCCGTCTGCAAGTCCATGTTGGCTTGCTTCTTCTCTTGCTGCGTGGCCTTGAGCTGGCGCACGCGATCAAATGGAATCTCTTCAACTGCCTGGAGTCGTGCATAAGGCACACTTGACATGTGTGGCCACGATGGTGGAGGGCGCGTGTGCACGGGCTGGGATGCCGCCCTGCAACCTAAAGCATGCGCCCTGCAACTATAGCCTTGCTTCCATGAACAGCCACCTCCTCCCTTCCTGCAGGTTCATTACAATCTGTTGCTTGCTGGCCTACCTGCACAGTTACACTGTCCTGAGGGGTCTCCTTGGCAGCTGCGCCAAACGGTCTCCAATTCCTGCGTTGCTTAGCTACCTGCACGCAATGGTAATAGCCGACCGTTTTGCACATACGGAGAGTGGAGGTGCGTGCAGGGCCGTAAGAGTGGAGTGGGAGACAGACGGCATGGTTTCCGTGCGAGATGTGGAGAGCCGCTACTTCTGGGTGACAAATCCACGATGCTTTTCACTTCTCGGTCCATGTGTACGTGTGATGCACGTACCTCGTACACTTTCTTCTCTACGTTCACGACCTTGCTCTTCGTCGTCTTCTTGATGGGCTCGCCCCTCTCGTTCTTGTAATACTCCGTGACGGTCTTTTGATTCCCCGATTGGGTGAAGGAGGGAGGGGGGAGCACATCCTCCTCTTCAAGCTGGTCTCCCCATCTCGCCCGCCTGTATCCGCCGACTGCTGCCATTTTGGTGCTAATAATTGAGAATTATAACATAAATTATTGTAGTTGTGTAATACCGACGAGCGACAGTCGATTGTATCGCACTGGCGTGGGTACGCAGGGTACTACAAGTGGATGCGTGGCAGGCGTGGCAGGTGCTGACAAAGATGGTGCAAGCGGAAATTTGAGTTGGCTTTTGTTTCCAGTTTAACTTGGTTATATATATATTATTCTACATCCTAACCCACAAAAACGGATGTCCGAGCTAGGGCGTTTGGGAATGTAAAGTTACAAAAACAACTGTGAAGGAGCTGGAGGAGAGGGCCACTACCTCGTACAAGAAGGCAAGGCAACCCTACGTTGCTACCTGTGAGCGCGCTGCGCTGCGCACGGTGCTAGAACCGCAGCAACAACAACACGCGCATGCTACGGTCCCGTAACCGGCTTTAGCCAGCATTCTTACACCTCGTCGTTCGAGATACTGCGTGATTCACGAAATGGCCGGCAATGCTGTCGATGGGAATATATTGCAAATGCAGCAGCCTGCACAGGTTCCGGGGGGGTACTACGCTGTCTTGCCCGGACCCCTGCCAATGCAGCAGCTGCAGCAGCAGCAGCAGCAGCAGCAGCAGGTGGATGTTGAGACGGACACGGACAATAACTCGGAGAATGGTTTCCGAAACCCCATCGCCATCGGACATCGAGCCAAACCAAGGCGCAAAGCTACACAGAAGCCGGTGGTAAGAGTTGTGCGGAGAGAGATAGAGAGAGGACGATCACCAATGTATTTGATAGTGCTAGGGGCAAGGTCACATGCCTCATATGAGCTATTATCCTACGTCAACGAATGCGACCATTTTTGTATCGCTGAAGTCTGGCGCACTGCATGCCTGTGGCTTGTGTGACTTGACTCGCAGTTGCATGTGTGCTTGCACAAACACACAAAACACACACACACACACACACACACACGCACACACACACACATATACACACACAAAACACATATGCACACATATGCACACATATGCACATATGCACACTTATACACACATAAAACACACACACACACAAAACACACACACACAAAACACACACACATACACACAAAACACACACGCATGCAC
>Ga0307966_1003724_pt1:0-10000 | contig 11413 bp, 9 predicted proteins | sample OrgLakmetagen646_FD_203141 | JGI IMG/M metagenome (GOLD analysis project Ga0307966, IMG submission 203141) | Saline water microbial communities from Organic Lake, Antarctica - #646 | ecosystem: Environmental > Aquatic > Non-marine Saline and Alkaline > Saline | place: Antarctica: Organic... | reverse complement strand
TCTGTTTTACAGCTGTCTAAAAATGCATGGTTTCAGCATACACACGTGTAAGATTGAGCTACATGTCAGGAAGAGCAAGTTTATAACAACAAATCATGGCACCAGCTTACACGTGGACTGCAGGCATGAGCTACATGTTCAAGCTGGATGTCTGAGCTAATTGTTTTAGCGAAGTGTTCACAACAGCGACTGTGTAACAAGAAGACCATCTGAAATGGCCAAACAACCTATGACCATGAAAATGCTGATCAAGGAAAAATCTCACGATTTTTGCATGCCACTGATTTCCCATGGCAGCTGTGGTACAGGTACACCTACCCCGCACAAGGATAGATAACATGTCAGGCAAAATTCACTGCTTGCTTTTGTCTTCTTCTCAAAGCACCTGAACCCTGAATTTGTAGATGTGGAAACAACATTGGCTCTGAGCGTCAGGCAAGCGCTGGCTCGCAGAAGCATCAGACAATGCATGACCGGATCAAATGGTTACTTTTTGTACATCCAGGTGGATCAAGCATGGGTGGTGGTGCAAGCTTTGGGGGAGAGGAATCAGGCAACAATCTTCAGCTAGCTGCTGAGGTGTGCACATCTTAAGGCCTCAATGGCATTGAGATGCAGAGGAGCTTGGGTCACCTGCGCACGTTCCTTTTTATCCGTAGTTCTTGTTACTTTGGCTTGCCTCTGCTCTTTGCCCAGCGAGTTTTCCACAAGATCTGCTGTATATCTTGATTGTTTTGGTTGGCACCGACAGATAACTTCAAACTGCACGCATCCCGGACACCCTGACAACTGGCAAACTACAAAGCCTCTATTATGCCATCAGTCCGTCTACATTCACTGGAGCAGCAGAATGCTGTGTCACAAACATCCTTTTCTTTTCACCTCTTTTCAAAACTGGACAGCTAAGATGTTGGCTCCTGAAACCTACTGTTATACTTGCAGTTAAGCCCTTTCATTTCACCTACTTACGCCTAATTGCAAGCCACTACGCCTAGTGGCTAATTGCAAGCCACTCCTCCTAATTGCAAGCCACTTGCAATGCCCTTTCATTTCACCTACTTATGCGTAATTGCACCGCTCTGACTTCAGCTCATTGAGTCTAGATCTAATTTTTTACCATCCAAGCAGGCCCTTCCTCTGTACCTTATTTCCCCGAACTGCACTGCTTTGACGTCCGGAGAAGTGGACGGTACACTTCTGAGACAGCTGTCCTGCGGTCTGAGACTGGCCCTGAATGGCGTGCCCTTGGTGTGTGCCACAATGCAGCCCGAATGGTGGGTTTGCTGATTGAGAGGAGGCAGAGTGATTGCACCTCCTGTGTGGCTTCAGTCTTGAATGGTTTGTGTCTTAGTGTGTGCAGTGATGATAGCCAAATATCAATGCCGAGCGGTACTCGCATGTGTGAACAGGGATCCAGAGCTTGTTGCGTGCAATATATAATTAGAGAGATCTGAGACAAAGACGAGGATAAATGGCTCATTGGCTAGACTTTATATGGCTTGTGTCAATGTTTTGATCACTCTTGCACCAAAGTATTGCCTGATTTGATTGATGTTTTGATCACTCTTGCAGCAAAGTAATGCCTTCTGTGGTGAGCAGCTTCCGAGCAAATTGATCAAGCAGACTTGATTGATTTGCTTGGAAGCACCTCAAAGCATATGCTATGTAACAGCAGGGAGATTACAGGCATGATTAATTCGGCAAAAAATCCTATCACTCTGAATGTCCGCCAGGTATGCTATTATGACTTTAATGATGGCTATCTGTCCACCCCTAGCCAACTAATTACACAAGGTTATCATGAATGGTGGCTATCTGTCCACCCCTAGCCAACTAGTTACACAAGGCTATCAGGTGCAGGTTTGAGTTAACCTGTTTAGAACACATGCCAAAATCCGTTCTGCCTACCTCACTGCTCAATTCAAAAGCATCGCAAAGACACTGAAATCAAATGAGGCTTATGCACCCACAACCCACACCCTCACACCTACCTTGCACAGGAAGCCCTCTGTGGCAGAGGTTAACCGTGAGCTTTATTGTGGATGGGCAAATGCGGACTGCAGCACAAAAGGTGGTGACTTCTTTGTGCCTGACAAGAACAGTGACACCTCTAATGAGGACCCTGGCGGCAGCGGCAATGCAGGGAGCAGCGGGGAAAAGGAAAGTAGCTCCAACAGCCGTCGCTTGCTACGTGGTTTTGGCTCAACTGCCCTGAGTGCAGATCATTCCTCAGACAAGACAGCGGAGGTGAGAAGCAGCGGCGGCGGCAGCAGCAAGGAAGCCAGTCGTATCTTGACCAAAGTCAGAGAGGGCAGCAGGACGCTTGCTATGGACAGTTCCATCTTGTTCCAGCAGCAAGGGCTGTTCTTCCCTTCCTGGCAGGCGACCACCCCTGCTAAGAGCCAGCAGGTTTGTGTGTGGGTGCGTGTGGGTAAATGCATGTGTGTATAAGTGCTTGTGTGTATGTTTTGCAGAACGTGAAAGGATGTTTTAATGCTACAGCCACCATTTTCCTTTAATAAGGTCCACTAGGCTGTGCACCAAATCATCATCATGACTGCTCTTACCTTTTGGGATGTGTGTGCAGAATTTCACCAGCTCCCTGCCTTGGGCAGCCATGGCAGCAGTCGACGGAGCAATGGGAGGTGGTGTGGTGCAAGTTGGCACTAGCAGCTCTGCGGGCAGTGAGCTAGGCCAAGACAGTGGAGTCGTTGCATTGGATAACGGCATAGGCAGCAGCAGCAGCAGCAGCAGCAGCAGGGATAACAAGAACAGCGGCAGCTCTGATGCCACCCCTTTCCCAGCACGTGCCCTGCTGCAAGAGCAGCAGCAAAGTGACGAGGCCACCGCCGGTTCCTCACCTGGACTTAAGCACAAGATCACACAATACCCGAGCCTCGTGGTGGACTGGGGAGCCACACGCACACAGGTCTGCGCGGTATGCAGTCCTGAACATGGCAATGGAAAGAAAAGAAAGAAAAATAATTGCAACGCAGGCAGCATAACACTCCCTGCATCAATTAAGGAAAAGAAGACATATTAGCCCGAAGTGCCGTGAGTATCCCCCACCAAATAATGGCAATGGAGCTCCCAAGCCACGGAATTTCTGAGTTTCTCACACACTTGATTTCAGGCACTCCTACAAGAATGAGCAAATGCACGCTCTTCATGTAACTCTGCACAGGGCCTTCAGGGGCAAGGCGTCGACGGTCAGCGTGCTGCTCCTGCCTTTGATCTCACACTCTGGCTGAATGAGAGCCAGGCAGAGGTCAGTGCATGCCTAGAGTAAGGTTACAATAAAGCAGCGTACAGCTCCTGCCTTTGATCTCACACTGTGGCTGAATGAGAGCCAGGCAGAGGTCAGTGCATGCCTAGAGTAAGGACACAATAGAGCAGCGTACAGCTCCTGCCTTTGATCTCACACTGTGGCTGAATGAGAGCCAGGCAGAGGTCAGTGCATGCCTAGAGTAAGGACATAATATAGCAGCGTGCTGCTCCTGCCTTTGACGTCACACTGTGGCTGAATGAGAGCCAGACAGAGGTCAGTGCATGCCTAGAGTAAGGACATAATATAGCAGCGTGCTGCTCCTGCCTTTGACGTCACACTGTGGCTGAATCAGAGCCAATCAGAGGTCAGTGCATGCCTAGAGTAAGGACATAATATAGCAGCGTGCTGCTCCTGCCTTTGACGTCACACTGTGGCTGAATCAGAGCCAGACAGAGGTCAGTGCATGCCTAGAGTAAGGACACAATAGAGCTTTACAACTGGCAGGCTTCAACTTTAGCGTGCTGCAGTAAGTGAAGCATCACCACAACAAAACAACCTAACTGGCTAAGCGCATTTAAAGCAATGCACAACTTGTACATGCATCATTCACACAGTCCCAGCTTTCATGTACAACACACGCATACACACACAGTCCTCCCTTGCCCCTGCCGTCCAACGCTGGACTGCTCCCATCAATATGGCCACAGGGGCTTTTCTGTCACAGGTAGAACGGCAATAGGAACAGACTATACGCAATACAAAGGCAGTGAAGCCACAAAGGCAGTGAAGCACTCCTAACATAAGTCAAGCTAGATCTTAGGTCCTAGTGTATATTTCACGTGCATTTACTTTTGCACAGGTTATTTGGGGTGCAAGTTGCTCGTCGCTTTGCTGTCACCCACCGAGACACACACACACACACACACACACAAATACAAACATATATACACAGAAATACACAGACAGAGCCTGACCCGAATTTTATTCATGTTCACAGTATTTCCGACAAGCTGCTGCAGCGGAAAACAATGCCTCTGCTGCTGCACCTCTCAGCCCACAGCCTAGGGACAGGAGTGCAGGGCCTACCATAAAGCTTGAAGGTGCGAGGCTGTGCTGTGTGTATGCACAATGCCATGTTTAGGGTTAGCCAGAACTGTATATCTGCACTGTATATGACCGTATGTATGGTGATATCCCTGCTAAAATACCGTATGTACACCGTATAAACCTATAAAGGTATGGCTCTGGCCAACCCTAGCCATGCTCATCTTTTAAGACCACTACTGTCAAACGTTTTTAGCAGATACTAACATTGCTGAGCTGGAAAAAAATAGGGTGCTTGACGACCACATGCTTAGATCCTGGAAAATATGCAGCCTCAGGGTTCAGGACATGTAGGCATATGATTTTGTGTGCTCATGACACTCTCTGTGATGCACACTGTAGCATTTCCATCTGCAGGCTCCCATCCGTGGGGCGGGTTGATATTGCGTGTGTGCGCGAATTAAAGTGCTGTGACGCTATGCACTGCAGGCCTGGCAGGCTTCCCATCATCAGAGCAGCCTCTTCAGGTTGATATTGCGTGTGTGCGCGAATTAAAATGCTGTGACGCTTTGCATTGCAGGCCTGGCAGGCTTCCCATCATCAGAGCAGCCTCTTCAGGTTGATATCGCGTCCCTTTTGGGCCCACTGTTCTTCATGTGGGTTATGCAGATCCTGCTACCGGTAAGTGGTCATCAATGGTGTTCAAGTGTTGCTGCAGGTTTGCTGGAAAGCTCTCACCAGTTCTGACGGCTCGCCATCGTTGCTTGCGGCACCCCTCTTGTGTTCATTGACATTTGACTACTGGTGCTGGTCAGTGCAAATAGGCATACAAGCATGCAAGAAACAATACAAAGTTATTTGCACAAGTTGCTCCTTGAGTTGTTGCAGATTGTTTGAAATCACCAAATGTGAGATTGTGATGTTTGTGCTTTCCGTACACCATTTATGTACTATTTATCCCCAATACTATTTATCACCAAGCACCAAATGTGAGATCGTGATGTTTGTGCTTTATGTACACCATTTATTTATGTACTATTTTCAGGTATGCCACAAAACACAACATGAAGACAAAAATCTAGCATCCAAGTGCACACTTTTTGCGTCCCACCAAACCTCTACGGCCTACTGCCAATGTTTAGATGTGTAGCCTATCGCCAAGAAGAAAAGTGACGACACAAAAATATAAAAAAGGAAAAACTTTTTACTTATGTATGTATGTTCTGCAGGTGTTTGTGTTCACTTTGGCTAGTGAGCGGGCGGGTGGGCAGCTGGGCCTTATGCTCTGCCAGGGGGTCTCTCCCGGTGCCTACTTTGTTGGCACTTACTTGTGGTGAGTGTGTGTGAGTGTGCTGCCTTTGGTGTCTGGATAATTTGGAAACGATCAAAAAGGCTTGAGAAGGTGGCTTTTGGCTTGATTCAGCTGACTGCATTGGTGCAACCAGCAATTAAATTCCTTCTCCAAGGATGTCAGATCACAGACTTGCTGTGCACCAAAAAATTGCACAAGCAGAGTGACTCAACCAATGACAAACCACCCTCCTCTTTTTTCAGTTAAAGAAGGTCGGTATCCTTGCCTGTCTTTTTGTGTGGCACACCATGCAATCATGATGCGATGTGGCAGCTGTCTTTGCCATTCTGGTCCCGACCACCTACCCATACTCGACTCTCTTAAATAGTTAAATAGTTATATCTCTTCATTGTTTCAAGTCTATTTGTAAGATTACACTGGTGGGAGATTTGTGCACCTAGCACACAGCTGCACCATGGCGCTGTGGTACACGGCAGCAGGGGACACCACGTAATTTATGGCCTTGATACAGCAACCAGGAGCACTCAGTGTGTTTTTTGCTGCACTGCAGGGCTTTTGGTTTGTACATAATCTACATGATTGTGTTCGCTGGCTTTGGAGCCGGCAGCGGCCTCGGCTTGTTCATCCATACCTCCCCTGGTTTGCAGGTGTGGAATTAATCAGGTTAACCGCGCTGCATACATTTGCTCATATGTCAATTTGAAGATGTGCTGCAAAAGAACATGCTTTGCTTTACTAATGATGGAAAGAAGAGCTGCGTACATTTGATCCGCCATGCATGCGTATTGATGATGTCTGAAGGCGTATGAGTGACTTGGTTACTTGTTTGTGGCTACGACACCATGTATGGTGAATTCGTAAGGCTTGGGACAAAACTTACCTCCTCCATGCTTTGCAGATTGTTATGTACCTGCTCTGGTTTCACTCCATGTTCGGCCTTGCAAGTTGGATGAGTGTGTTCTACTCGGTAAGTGTAAGGCTCAATTGCTCCGTAACCACAAATTGAGTCTGAGGTAAAAAAGAAAGGGGGGCAAGAAAGAGCGACGGGTCCTTTTAAGAGTGCAGGTTTTGTACATGCCTCTCTTGTTTTACCTGTGGTGCTACCTGCCTCGTTGGAAACAATTGTTTAGGGTTGGCCAGAACCATATATATACACTGTATATGACCGTATGTCTGATGAATTCCTGCCAGAATTACCGCATATCCACCGTGTATATATGGTTCTGGCCGACCCTACAAACGTTGCATGCATGCACACAGGACGTCATCACGGGAACAATGGCAGCAGTGGCAGCCCTCATCTTCAGTGGCCTGGTTGCCAACCTTGTTGTGGTGCAGGTGTGCGGGCTGAAAAGCACGTGCTCACGTGGAAAAGAGGAGACCCTGAACAAAAACGGCTTCGCTTTCTTCGTGAAGTTGTTAAAAAGCAGCATGACCTGGAGCCCTGGTGCAATTTTGAGAATGGATAATAAAGCTTACTAGCTACATTTTCCCAAGCACCTGAATCATTAAGCTTGTTAGGGTTCCCTGAATGGTCTACTTCTGATGACAGACTCATTACAGCATAAACCTTTGAGCCTCCATCGGCAATCATGCACAGTTTGTCCAATCTGGACCGGAGTGGCTGGCGATCATCCTGGAGGCCATCATACCACCCTTTGCCCTTTTCAGAGCTTTGTGAGTGTGCCTGCCTCCAAAGTTCCTCCTTTCCTGATGGCTCAAGTACAAGTGTGCTGTTAAGCAGTCTTGTTTGTGAATTTCATTTGCTAAAAAATATCAGTCCAACTCATATTTGCTCACAGATGGGAGGCAGGACAGTATGCCTTCTTGGCCAATGCAACGGGGGCAGGCGGTAAGGTTGAGATCACACACAGCTTTAGCAGGTGCTCTGCCAAGAGAAGTCGCAATTCTTTTACCTCTGCGATTCAAAAGAACAGCAACTGTACAGAAGAGCTGCGCTTTAGATGTCGTCACACCTTTTTAGTGCATGATGAGATACAACTTGAGAATGGCGGAATGCCTTTTCCGTGATCTCAATTCCTTATGGTAAACCTTGCCCTTGCTCCACACCTTCGTGTATGCTCGGTTTCAGCTGTTGCTAACGACCACTCACAGGGCTGAGCGTTGACAACATACACGAAGAGAAGAATGGCATTCCCATCGCTTTTGCACTCATGGCTGCACATGCTGTTGTCAGCATGTGGTTTGCCGCGTGGTACTCGCAAGTAAGTACTCTCAAGTAGCAAGCGCCTTCCTGAGTCCACAATATGTGATGAGCAGCCCTGCTTTTATGCCACACCAACAGGAACATGTTGTCTTCACCTGTTGTGTCTTTATGTTGATGTTGATTATGATGATCACGTCGAGCACAGGACTTCCTAACTGGCATTCAACTATGAGTTTGGAACCCTGATAGCAAACGATTTGCGGTGCTAGGGAGCTGATTCCTTTCTTTTCTACAGATCACGTTTCCACATGACAAATACGTACAGGTAATGGGGTCTGACGCAAGTGGCGAGGGACTGACAGGCCCCAGGCGGCATCCGTTTTTCATTTTGGGTTTCAAGCTTGGGCCTGACGAGCCTAGGGGGATGGCATGGTTCACGTACCAAGTAAGCACAGTATATGAGAAGCCAATCTAGACAACTGTGCAAGTTTGCGACAAAGGCCTGCCACACGCACTGGATTGTTTTCACGCCATCACATGTGATACATAAACGAAAATTGCCTCCCCCTGATCCCTCTTCATTATGAAGTGAACACATGGACAATCAGATCTAACCTAGCTAGTGAACACGTGGAAAATTAGATCTAACCAAACTAGTGAACATATGGACAATCAGATCTAACCTAGCTAGTAAACACATGGACAATCATATCTAAACTAGCTAGTGAACATATGGACAATCAGATCTAACCTAGCTAGTGAACATATGGACATTCAGATCTACCTAGCTAGTGAACACATGGACAATCAGATCTAACCTTGCTAGTTTCCATGTGCAGGCCACCCTCATTCCCAGGCGCACCCGCAAAGCCGTTGGTTATCTTCTGGCTGGCATCCCGGGAGCCATCAGTGGGTGCCTTTTCCACAGCAGCCACGAGCAATCAGCAGCACCAGATGAGGTCATCAGTGGCACCCTTCCTTCTCCATCGGCTGAACAAGACAGACAGGATTGGGCAGCAGGGAATGAACACGTGCTACCACACGACAGGGTTCCAGCAAGAGAAGCGCCAGTAGAGTCGCGTTGGGGGCTGTTGAGGGGAAAGCAGAAGGCTGACGTACACCACAGTAGCGCTGCCACACTTGCGGCAGCTGCAGCAGTGCGTGTTGGAGCTGTCTCTGAGGATGTGCGTGCAGGTAGGTGGACCAGGAGGCATATTTGCGTTCAATTATTTTTGGAGGAGTATCAATAGATCCCTCAGCTAGGTAAATTTGAAAAGGAGTTACAATGGATCACTCAGCTATGAAAATGGCTGACGCAAGGAATTAACAATTGCACTCAATGCTAACAACAGGCTCTTGACGTAGTTGTTTAACACATTGTGTGTGTGGGTGTGTGCATGTGTGCGTGTGTGTGCGTGTGTTGTTATTGACGAATATTTTACCGTCCTTTGAAACCCGCAAAGTCACAACTTGAAAACTGTCTCTTTAATGAAAGTTTCCTCCTTTACTCCTGAAGAGAGAAGAGGTGCTCAGTAAAGGCCTGAAATTTTGATACTGAATGTAGAGCTATGCAGCTCTCAGACCTTGGACTCTATTTTGAGGTGACACAGACAGGGGCACAGATTTGCTCACTTCGTGAAGATGTATATCTGGCAAGACAGATTTATGTTCTCTAAAATGCGCAATGCAATGCAAGTGTGAAGGAAGATATGTTTGCTTTAACAAAACAATGCAACGCAATCGTGAAGGAAGAGGTGCTTCCTTTAACAAGATGAAGAAGACAAGCCTGGAACAAGTTAAGCATGCGCACAATGCCTTTGCACTTCATACAAGCCATGGAGCTGGGTGCACCAGTGTGACCTGAAACACCATATATGTGTGTCCGGGTAGCTAGCTTGTGGGCTACAAATGAAAGGATTTTAGGAGGCATGCTTCTCCGGTAGATTATTAAGGTATTATGCCACTACGCCAATGCATGCTAGGAGTGCATAGCACCGAAGTACGGAGTGAAGACGAGAAAAAGGGAGGCAGCAGGATGGAAATAAGGAGGATGGAGGAGAAGATAAGGGGGACCTTCTGACGCCTCTTGGATCCAGAAACGCAATGCCTGTTTGCTTTCATATGCAGAGGTGGAGCTTCTGGTAGAGCAGATGTGGGACATCACTTTATTACGCCTGTTTGCTTTCATATGCAGAGGTGGAGCTTCTGG
>Ga0307966_1003720_pt1 | contig 11417 bp, 13 predicted proteins | sample OrgLakmetagen646_FD_203141 | JGI IMG/M metagenome (GOLD analysis project Ga0307966, IMG submission 203141) | Saline water microbial communities from Organic Lake, Antarctica - #646 | ecosystem: Environmental > Aquatic > Non-marine Saline and Alkaline > Saline | place: Antarctica: Organic Lake... | reverse complement strand
CTGAGCCTGAACCCGAACCTGAACCCGAACCCGAACCTGAACCCGAACCCGAACCTGAGCCTGAGACTGAGCCTGAGCCTGAGCCTGAGCCTGAGCCTGAGCCTGAGCCTGAGCCTGAGCCTGAGCCCGAGTCGGAACCGGAGCCCGAGCCCGAGCCGGAGCCGCTACCCCGCGAGCCCAAGCGCTCGCACGCCGGACTGATCACGGCGATCATTGTGGGTGGTGTGGCGCTGATCGCGGTCGGTGCGCAAGCTGCGCTGGCCAACCGTGTGCCCCTTGACACCGAGCTACTGGGCGTTGACATCGGCGGCAAGGATGTCGTGGCAGCGACCCAAGCTCTTGATGAGGTGGCCGCCTCGGTGAACTCCTCCCCGGTGGCTGTCACTGCTGACGGGTCGATTGTGCAGATTCCTGTCGAGGAAGCCGGACTGAGTGTCAACGTGGAGCAGTCCTTGGCCCAAGTGACGGGCTTCACCCTCAACCCCGCGCGTCTGTGGCAGCACGTGACGGGAGCAGGCACGTTGGAGCCGGTGGTCGAAATTGACCGTGATGCTCTGCAGGCAGCGGTGGACGCGGCAGCGCGTGATCTCAACCGTCCAGCGATCAACGCTGAGGTCGAGATTGCTGCGGAGGGGTCTGAGCCCATTGGTGGACAGAATGCAGTGTCCGTCAAGGTGGATGCCGCGACCGTCGCGGTGACTGAGCAGTGGCCCGCCGAGGAGCCCATCGAATTGCCGGCGACCATCGATGAGCCCCAGATCGTGGCGAGCGAGGCGCAGCGAGTCGCTGATGCGCTCAACACTGTGGTCCTGGCCAATCCCGTGACGCTCACCAGTCCCAATGGCGATGTCACGCTCGAACCCGAGGTGCTTGCAGGCGTGATGGGGACGTCGCTCAACGGCCGGCTGCTGGGGTTGACCCTCGATGGCCAAGCGTTGGGCGACCACCTCCTGGAGAGCGCACCTGGACTGGAGAACAGTGCGCAGAATGCCAGACTGCGCTTCGATGGAGATCAGGACCTGGTGGTGGATCAGGGCCAGCCCGCCAGGCAGCTCGATCTCGAAGCCTTGAGTGAGGCGGCATTGGGAGCAGCGACGGGGATTTCGCGCACGACCGCGCTGCCCTACGTCGAGACCCCGCCTGAGATCACCAACGAGGACCTCGGGCTCGATGACTTCCAGGAAAGGGTTTCCTCCTTCTCTACCCCGTTCACTCCGCGTGGGTGGGCGAGGGAGACGAACATCACCCAGGCCACGAAGTACATTTCCGGCACCATCGTGGAGCCGGGGGAGACCTTCAGCGTGGGGGACACGATCGCTCCCTTCACCCGCGCGCGTGGCTATGTGGCCGCGGGGGCCATTGTGGAGGGTGAGTACGTCGACGTGATGGGCGGCGGGCTGTCCCAGATGGCCACCACGATGTACAACGCGGCGTATTGGGCCGGAGTTGACTTGGTGGAGCACCGCGCCCACTCGGAATGGTTCACGCGCTACCCCGCTGGCCGTGAAGCGACAATCTTCCTTCCCCAGCTGGACATGCGTTGGCGCAACGACACCCCGCACGCGATCCTGGTCAATGCCTACGTGGAGGATGCGTCCGTCCACGTGGACTTCTGGTCTACGCCGCACTACGAGGTGGAGGCCAGCCGCTCCCGCACACCCCCCGCAGGGTGGGGCCAAGGGTGCGCCAAGCCGGGCTTTTCCATCACGGACTACCGTGAGGTCTACCTCGACGGCGAACTGGTGAAGGATGAGGCGCGCGGCTGGAGCTACCGTACTGTCGACTTCTGTGACGTCGAGGACGACTGAGCCTTCAGGCCTGTGCCGATGACTTTCGCTTCCGCGTGCGGCACTATGATGGTGACAACCGCATCACCAGCCAAGTAAGGGGGTCCCGCCCGTGACGTACGTCATCGCCGAGCCGTGTGTAGACCTGAAGGACAAGGCCTGCATTGACGAATGTCCCGTGGACTGCATCTATGAGGGTGAGCGCATGCTCTACATCCACCCTGATGAGTGCGTGGACTGTGGTGCGTGTGAGCCGGTGTGTCCCGTCGAGGCCATCTACTACGAGGACGACACGCCGGACAAGTGGGCGGACTATTACACGGCCAATGTCGACTTCTTCTCGGAGATCGGCTCGCCCGGCGGCGCGGCGAAGATGGGCCTGATCGAGCACGATCATGACCTCATCAAGTCGCTGCCGATTCAAGACCACAGCTGACCGCTGGGTCCGCTATGGGGCTCTTTCCGCAGGCCCTGCCTGATTTCCCGTGGGACACGCTTGCGCCCTATGTGAAGCGCGCCGGGTCGCACCCTGACGGTCTTGTCAACCTTTCGGTGGGCACGCCGGTAGACCCCACCCCAGGTGTGGTGCAACGCGCCTTGGCACAGGCGGCCGATGCTCCTGGTTACCCGACGGTCCATGGCACACCTGCCTTGAGGGAAGCCGTCGCGGCGTGGTTCGCGCGCCGCAGAGCGGTACCCGACCTGGACCCCGAGGCAGTACTGCCCACCATCGGCTCTAAGGAGTTCGTCGGGTTGCTCCCAGGCCTCCTGGGGCTGTCTGAGGGCGATGTGGTGGTGCACCCCGCGGCCGCATACCCCACCTACGACGTCGGCGCGCGGATCACCGGAGCAACGGCACTCGCGACAGACACGGTGGCGGACTGGGCGGGCAACACGGACGTGAAGCTCGTGTGGGTCAATTCCCCCTCCAATCCCACGGGTGCCGTGGCCTCACGCGAATACCTGCAGGAGGTGGTGGCCGCCGCACGGCGCATTGGCGCCGTGGTCGCCTCAGACGAGTGCTACGCGGAACTCGCGTGGGAGGAGCCATACGCGAGCGAGGGTGTGCCATCGGTGCTTGACCCCCAGGTGTGCGGCCACAGCCACGAGGGACTGCTGGCGGCGTACTCATTGTCCAAGCAGTCCAATCTGGCTGGCTATCGTGCCGCATTCGCCGCAGGTGACCCGGTGCTCATCGGCCGCCTGGTCGAGGCTCGCAAGCACCTGGGAATGATGATGCCGGCACCGGTGCAGGCAGCCGCCATGGCGGCGCTGATGGATGATTCCCACGTGGCGGCTCAACGCCGGGTCTATCAGGCGCGTCGCGACGCGTTGCGCACGGCTGTGCTCGGTGCGGGATTGCGGATTGACGACTCCGACGCCGGACTGTACCTGTGGGTGACACGAGGTGAGGACTGCTGGGCTACGGTGGACTGGTTGGCCTCACTCGGCATTGTCGTGGCTCCAGGGTCTTTCTACGGGTCAGCGGGGGCGCAGCACGTGCGGATCGCCCTGACAGCCTCCGATGAACGGGTGGCTGTTGCGGTGAGCAGATTGGCCAAAGACAGATAAACTGATCACCAAGAACGTGGACTGACAGACAGCGCGAGGGCGTAGGCGGAGGTTGTTGAATGGCACAGGTCGTAGATGCCCGACTCACGGTGGACGGCACCTCAAGGGAACTGCCCATCGAGCGCGCGACGGTGGGCAATGATGGCTTGGGCATCACCACGCTACTCAAGGACACCGGACTGGTCACCATGGACCCCGGCTTCACCAACACGGCCGCATGTGAGAGCGCCATCACCTACATTGATGGGGATGCAGGCATCCTGCGCTATCGCGGATATCCGATCGAACAGCTCGCCGAACAGTCGACGTTCCTCGAGACGGCCTACCTGCTGATCCACGGTGAACTCCCCTCGGTGGATCTGTTGACCGCGCTGGAGAACCGTGTCGAGCGCCACATGCATGTGCATGATGGCATCAAGGCCTTCCTCAACGCCTTCCCCCGCGATGCGCACCCCATGGCGGTGCTGTCGGGAGCGATCAGCGCGCTCAGCACGTTCTACCCGGACTCAGTGGGCACCGACGACGATCAGGTGGAACTGGCCACAGTGCTGCTGCTGGCCAAGACCGCCACGGTGATCGCGTACCTGCAGCGTCGCGCCAAGGGCGGTGAGCTCATTGAACCCCGCCGTGAAGGCAGCTACGTGGACGAGTTCATGCGCATCGGCTTCTCGCCCGCCTCCGGAGAGTTGGAGATCGACCCAGTGCTGCGCAGGGCGCTGGACCTGCTGCTGATCCTGCACGCCGACCACGAGCAGAACTGCTCGACCTCGACGGTGCGCATGGTGGGCTCCTCGCAGGCCAACATCTATGCCTCAATCTCCGCCGGCGTGGGTGCGCTGTCCGGCCCATTGCACGGTGGCGCCAATGAGGCCGCGCTGCGCATGTTCGACCAGATCAAGGAGTCAGGCGACTCGGTGGAGACCTTCGTGGCGAAGGTCAAGGACAAGGCCGAGGGAGCCCGCCTGATGGGCTTTGGCCACCGTGTCTACAAGTCCTATGACCCGCGCGGTGCGCAGGTCAAGAAGGTCGCCAGGACTGTGCTGGAGGAGATGGGCGGCAATGATGAGACCTTTGAGATGGCGCTCAAGCTCGAGGAGATCGCCCTCAGCGACGAGTACTTCATTGAGCGCAAGCTCTACCCGAACGTCGACTTCTACACTGGTCTGCTGTACTCGGCGATGGGATTCCCCACGCCGATGTTCACCCCGCTGTTCGCGCTGGGCCGCATGCCGGGATGGATCGCCCACTACCGCGAGATGATGCACGATCCCCGCACCAAGATCGGCCGCCCCCGGCAGTTGTACACGGGGCAGACCGAGCGCGATTACGTGCCGCTCGACCAGCGCTCGTGATCTTGTCGCCCGTCAGCCGTCGGTGCGAACTCCGACGGTGACGCTGTCAGTGTCCCCATGTTCGTCGAGCGCGTAGTCGTACGCCTCGCGCGACCACCCAGCGCCATCGATCGTCACCGACTCGACTGACGTGGTCGCCGCCGTGGCCACCGCCCAGGCAGCCAGGGCGTCGCGGTCGGTGTCAGCGCCGGAGGTGGGGGAGATCGCCACATAGGCGACCCCGTCACGACGCTCCAGCACCTCAATCCGGTATCCGTCCTCACCGAAGTCGGCATGGATGCGATCGGCAAGCGTCTGGGTGGATCCTGGCTGGGCCCGCCCCAGACTGCACTTCACTGCCTCCTGCCCCGAATGGCCCCGCAGCGCGGAGGCCCACAATCGCGACTCGGGCTCATGGTTGCCGTAGGCCTCGGGGAACGCCGACCGCTGCACGCGTTGCGCCGCCTCCGTCACTGGCATGTCGCGCCAGCCGTCCACCGTCACCAGGTACCGGTAGAACTCGTTTGACGAGTGATAGGGATCCATGACGTCGGTGACGGTGCCCCAGCCTTGAGAGGGGCGTTGCTGAAACAGTCCCAGCGAGTCACGGTCGCCGTAGTTGATGTTGCGCAGCCCGGACTCCTGGATCGCAGTCGCCAGGGCGATAGTGGCGGCGCGTGCGGGCAGGTCCCGTGCGGCGGAGCGCGCGGCGATCAGCGCAGCATTGTTGGACTGCTCTGCCGTCAAGGTGTGGGTGTCGTCGCCCAAGGAGACGGTGCATCGAGATTGTGAGAACAGCCGGTCACCGTACTGGTTGAGGAATCCCGGCCCGTAGGCCACCGCCAGCCCTGCCGCGAGCACCAGCACCAGCAGTGCCGCGCACCCGGCACCTCGCTGGCGCTTGGCGACCATCAGTTCGCGTGCAACGCAGAGTTGAGATCGACGCCGTGGCCCTGGCGCGCGACAGCCTCGATGGCACCCGTCACGGAGTTGCGGCGGAACAGCAGACCATCGAGACCTGCGAGTGCACGCGCTTTCACCACGCGGGGCTCGCCGTCAGGGTCGGTCTGGTCAGCAATGGCGACCTTGGATCCCGCGGTGAGATACAGTCCCGCTTCCACGACGCAGTCGTCACCCAGCGGGATGCCGAGTCCGGAGTTGGCGCCCAGCAGGCAGCGCTCGCCCAGCGAGATGACCTCCTTGCCGCCGCCAGACAGCGTGCCCATGATGGACGCGCCTCCGCCCACGTCGGAGCCGTCTCCCACGGTCACTCCCGCGGAGATGCGGCCCTCCACCATGCTCACTCCCAGGGTGCCGGCGTTGAAGTTCACAAAGCCCTCGTGCATGACCGTGGTGCCCTCTGCTAGGTGTGCGCCCAGCCGGACCCGATCGGCGTCGGCGATGCGGACACCGGCGGGCACCACGTAGTCGACCATGCGCGGGAACTTGTCCACGCCATGGATCGTCAGATGCTTGCCGGCGGCGCGGAAGCGCGCGCGGGTGTCTTCCAGACCGGCGATCGCGCACGGCCCCTCGCTGGTCCACGCCACGTTGGTGAGCACGCCGAACAGCCCGTCGAGGTTGACCTGGTGGGGCTCGACCAGGCGGTGGCTGAGCAGGTGGAGACGGAGGTAGGCGTCCTGCACATCCGCGGGCGCCGCGTCGCAGTCAATCTGAGTGAACACGGTGGTAATGGTCACGTCCCGCACCTCATCGGTGCGCTCTGCGGCGGTCAGCTGTGTGGGCGGTTCGTGGTGGGCCGGGGGATCCCCCAGCGCGGGGTGGGGATACCAGGCATCGAGCACCGTGCCCGAGGCGTCGGTCGTGGCAAGTCCATATCCGTGTGCGGCGCGAGTCATGGGGACAAGAATACGATGCCTGGACGGGTGCCATGCGCGACAATGGGGTGCCCGGCACCCACGGGCGCACACACGCGAGAGGGGCAGCCCCATGAGTGGTGACGACACCCCACCCAAAGCCGATGCTGGCGGCACCATCCCATCGCGCAACGCCGACTGGGCCTCACCCTTCAGCGACCCCGCCCCCGTCAATGCCGAGGTCGATCACACCCGCGAGGTGCCGGTGTTCAGCACGGCGCGACGAGTGGCGGCGATGGTGGCGAGCGTGCTGCTCGTGGCCTGGGTCGCCGTGGCCGTGTATGCGTCTGCGACGCGCGGCGGATTCGAGGGGGATGAGGGCGTGGCGGCCTGGTACGGATTGAACTTCTACGTGGAGGCGCTGGTGCGCTTCGGGATCGCGACGCTCGTGGCGTGGGGGCTGTGGCGTTGGGCGAATCGCCCGGTCGCTAGGGTGAAGACATGACCTCTCTGGACCTGAACGCTCCGGTGGAGGAGTTGACTCGCGCCCTGGTGGACATCACGTCCGTCAGCGGCGGCGAGGCCCCCCTGGCCGATGCCGTTGAGGCGGTGCTGCGGACGCTTCCGCACCTGGAGGTGGTGCGCGATGGCGATGCGGTGATGGCGCGGACCGCGCTGGGCCGCAAGGCCCGGGTGATCGTGGCCGGTCACTTGGACACCGTGCCCGTGGCAGACAACCTGCCCTCGCATTGGGCCGATGCCGGTGCCACCCTCGTGGGCCGCGGCACCGTGGACATGAAGGGTGGGGTGGCCGTCGCGCTGTCCCTGGCCGCCCAGGTGACTGCGCCTTGCCGTGATGTGACCTGGATCTTCTACGACCACGAGGAGGTGGAGGAGGTCAAGAACGGACTAGGACGCCTCGCTCGTCGTCACCCTCAGTGGTTGAAGGCGGACTTCGCCGTCCTGGGTGAGCCCACATCGGCCCGTATTGAGGGTGGGTGCAATGGCACCATCCGCGTGGACGTGCACATTCCCGGCGTAGCGGCCCACAGTGCGCGGTCGTGGAAGGGCGTCAACGCCATCCATGCGGCGGCACCCGTGCTGGAGGCGCTGTCGAACTACGAGGCGCAGACCGTGACGGTCGATGGCCTGGACTACCGCGAGGGGCTCAATGCGGTGGGCGTGCGCGGCGGCATTGCCGGCAATGTGGTGCCGGATGCCTGTGTGGTGACCGTCAACTACCGCTTCTCGCCGGCGACCTCGACAGACGATGCCATCGCACATGTGGCACGGGTGGTGGGGGAATCCGGGGTGGGCGAGCACCGCCTGGAGGTCACGGACCGGGCAGACGCGTGCCGTCCGGGACTCGACGCGGCGCTGGCGCAATCGTTTGTGGATGCGGTGGCGCGCACCGGGGCGGCCGCCCCCCGTGCGAAGGTGGGATGGACAGACGTGGCACGCTTTGGTGCGCTGGGCATCCCCGCGGTGAACTACGGGCCCGGCGACCCCGAGTTGGCTCACGCCGATGATGAACGCGTGAGCATCAGCGAGATTCGCGACTGCCGCGCCGGGTTGCACGCCTGGCTGACCGATGAGGAGGACGCAGGATGAAGTACCAGAAGGGCCCCGTCACGTTGCGTGGCCGCAACGTTCCCACCTCGTCCACCAGCCAGCGTCTGCTCAACGAGCAGGATCCGCCCGACTGGCTCCATGAGGACCCCTGGCGGGTGATGCGCATCCAATCTGAGTTCGTGGAGGGCTTTGGGGCACTTGCTGAGCTGGGCCCGGCAGTGTCGCTGTTCGGCTCTGCCCGCACCAAGCCCGGGACCCCCGACTACGAGAAAGCCGAGTTGATCGCTCGACTGCTGGTCGATGAGGGCTTTGCCGTGATCACTGGCGGCGGCCCCGGCATCATGGAGGCCGGCAACAAGGGGGCCGACGAGGCGGGGGGAGTCTCCGTCGGGCTCGGCATTGAGCTGCCGTTCGAGCAGGGGCTCAACGACTACGTCAACTTGGGGATCAACTTCCGCTATTTCTTCGCGCGCAAGACCATGTTCGTCAAGTACGCCCAGGGCTTCATTGTCTTGCCTGGCGGATTCGGCACCTTCGATGAGCTCTTTGAGTCGCTGACGCTGGTGCAGACCGGGGTCGTGACGCAGTTCCCGGTGGTGCTCGTGGGTCATGGCTACTGGGATGGTCTGGTGGGGTGGTTGACCGACACCGTTGCCGCGTATGGCACTATCTCTGAGACTGACCTGGACCTGTTCACCGTGACCGACTCCGCGGAGGAAGCAGTGCAGTTCATGGCGGAGCACGCCAGTGACCGCAACATCGCCAAGGAGCCTGAAGTCGAGGATCCGACTGCGGGCGCGGTGTGATTTTGGTGGCGTCTCGCGGCACCGTAGAATGGAAGCCGACGCTGCGGACCGCGTGGCGAGCAGGATCTCCCGAGGAGTATTAATACATGGCTGCTATGAAGCCCCGCACCGGTGACGGTCCCATGGAGGTCGTGAAGGAAGGACGCGGTTACGTGATGCGTGTCCCGCTCGAAGGCGGCGGCAGGCTCGTGGTCGAGGTCAATGCTGACGAGGTGCGTGACCTGGGCCAGGCGCTGGAGTCTGCCCTGAAGTAGCGCGCCTAGTCAGGTGTGGCGGCGCCAACAGTCATCGCGATCAACAGACCGTCCCCTGAGGGCACCAGCACGGGCATGAGGTCCTCGTTGTCCCGCACCGCCTTCAGCGTCTGTCGAATCGCGGTGGTCTCCTGATCGCGCTGGGCGGGATCCGCCACTCGGCCATGCCACAGGGCGTTGTCCAGGATCAGCGCGCCGCCGGGGCGCAGCAGCCGCAATGCGTGCTCGAGGTAGGCGGGGTAATCCGCTTTGTTGGCGTCGACCAGCACAAGGTCGTAGCCGTGATCGGTCAGACGTGGGAGCACATCCAGCGCGCGGCCTGCGATCATCCTGACCCGTGCGGGTGGAATGCCCGCGGCCGCGAGGGACTGCTTGGCGGCCTTGTGGTGCTCGCTCTCGATGTCGATCGTGGTGAGGACGCCCGCGGGGTCCATGCCTCGCAACAGGTAGATGGCGGACACGCCGGCCCCGGTGCCGATCTCCACGACGGCCCGCGCGTGGGTGGCACGGGCGAGCACCTGCAGCACACGCCCCGCGCCGGGCAGGACGGGGACGCATCCCAGTTCGTCCGCGACATCGCGCGCCGTCAGCAAAGCGCGGTCCTCCGAGATAAAGTCCTCGGCATATGCCCAGTTCGCGGCATCGTTGGTCACAGTGGCCTCCTCAACAGGCATCGTAGCGGGCGGCGACAGTGGGTGGAGGCGACAGTCGCCACCCGTTCGTGGGAACATAGACACTGCACGGCGCGTTACAACAACTATGCATGGAGGTGGCACACTCGTGACTGACATGTCCCTGCCGCCTTCGGACACGAAGCAGACGGCCACTGCGGACGAACTCACGTGGGAACGCATTGTCGCTGATCACTCAGCGCGCGTATACCGCCTTGCGTACCATCTCACCGGCAACCAGCACGATGCCGAGGACCTCACCCAGGATGTCTTCATCCGGGTGTTCAACTCACTGTCGCAGTACAAGCCCGGCACCTTCGAAGGCTGGCTGCACCGCATCACCACCAACCTGTTCCTGGACCGCATGCGCCGCAAGAAGCGCATCCGCTTCGACTTCATGGCAGACGACGATGCTGGCGTGTCCACCTCTGACAGCTTTGACCGCCACGAGCGCTCGGGTCAGCCGGAAGACGCCTTCGACATGTCCCACTTGGGTGAGGACATCATTGACGCGTTGACGGACCTCCCCCCCGAGTACCGCGCTGCCGTGGTGCTCAGCGATATTGAGGGCCTGTCGTATGAGGAAATCGCCGCGACGCTGGGCATCAAGATGGGTACCGTTCGGTCACGACTTTCTCGCGCCCGCGCGAAGCTGCGCGAGTCTCTCGCTCACCGCGCCCCGGTGCGAGGTGAGGTGTGAGCACCAAGCATCTGGGACAGCGTGTCCACGACTTGCTCGACAACCGCCTGTCACGGGCGGAGGCCGTGGTTGCCATGGAGCACCTCGACGAGTGCCCCGAGTGTGCCGAGCGCTGGCAGGAACTTCGCGCCGCGCGTGAGGCCCTGAACTCGTCCGAGGCCGGCATTGATGTGCGGTTCGCGCAACAGTTGCTTGACCGCAAGCGGATGGCCCAGATCGCGAGCGAAGAGACGCCCGAACGCGCACGTGCCGCGTCCGGCGCGGGCCGCAAGCATGTCACAATGGCGGCGGCGGCCGTGGGAGCAATGTTCGTGTCAGTCGCGGCGGCATACATGGCCGGCGCCCCCCAGCAGCTGAACCTGGAGTTCGCTGCCTCCTCTGCGGTGGGCAACAACCAGAGCGTGTCCTTCCATGACTCCGACAGCATGCGCTCGGGCGACCAGTTGCGGTCCTGGGTCCACCCGGACTGGGAATCCACCGACTTGGTGCCGATCGAGGCCAAAGTGGTGCAGCGTTCCTCCGGTGCCAACGTGCTGGTGGCGACGCTGCTGTCGGACCTGGAACCCATCGTGGTCACCGAACAGCACGGACACCTGGCTGACGACATCGTCCGTGACATGCCACGTGCCGACGTCGACACCGCCACGGCCTATGTGGTGAGTGAGGACCCCGCACAGATCATCTGGCAGGCCGGTGACGTGGTGATCTCGGCCACATGCGAGTGCACCCTGGTCACGTTGTGCGAGGTGGCGGAGGCTTTCCCCACGGACGATGACCCCGGCTTTGTGGATCGGATCTCCGCAGGCGTGGGCGAGTTTGCTGACATTCTGACCGGCGACTAGCAACCAGACGTACAGACATCTGAGGGATATCTATGGACGACCGACGTTTCGACTCTTCCGACCCT
>Ga0307966_1003716_pt1 | contig 11426 bp, 10 predicted proteins | sample OrgLakmetagen646_FD_203141 | JGI IMG/M metagenome (GOLD analysis project Ga0307966, IMG submission 203141) | Saline water microbial communities from Organic Lake, Antarctica - #646 | ecosystem: Environmental > Aquatic > Non-marine Saline and Alkaline > Saline | place: Antarctica: Organic Lake... | reverse complement strand
TACTTTTGATATTGATGACGAACATCTAGATTACATACCAGCCTACAGAACAAACGAGAGTGGGTATAAGACAGAATTTTTTATTGGGGAAAGTCATGCTGATTCCTTGGAAATACCCATCTACATCTTTGCATCGCATTCAGATGCTTTGATACCCGCAGATAATGATGAATATGTAATAGACTCTGTTTCAAATAATTTGACACAAAGTACAGCCTCAAGAGTAATGTATCCATCTTTCAACATTTTGGAATATCAAATTAACTATCGTTACGAAAATTGGGGCAAAAGTGAATATAGAATTAGCTTTCTACATCATTACGCGGGCCCTCAATTTTGGCAAAACAATGACAAGAAAGGTCATTATATAGATGATATTCATAAACGAGATATTGGAAAAAGGCTTTACGATGCAGCCGATAATCCTTCTTTTACTCCAGGTTTTTACGGATTAACTTATTATGGGACTTACGTCTGTACTTTTGAGTGTGATTGGGCACAACCAGTTCGATATGTGGGGGTTGATGGACCTGAAGGTGTTCAATACCATCAAATCAGAATGAAAGGTAGTGATCAATTTTATCAAAGAATTTACGTTCCAGCGCAGTATAATTATATAAGGATTTATACCACATCAGAAAAAGGATACTTTAGTTGTAATATTATTTTATAAAAAGGCCATGAGTAAATATTTCGCTATTCTATTATTCTTTATTCACTTCTCATCTTTCAGCCAAAAGGCTTGGAACCTTGAAATAGAAGGAGGTGCATCCTTAAGCACTACATTAAGATATTCACCGTGGTCAACACAGTGGAATAGTAACTATCTAGGAAATGTCTATGCAGAGTATGAAAAGAAAAACATATCTTTTGGTACTGGTATCTCATTCTATTCTATAGGAGGAAAATATAAACAATATATTGATAATAATATTGGATGGGTAAGTAAAATTGGGTTCAAAATACATAATGTAGGCATTCCAATTTATTCAAAATATCAATCAGGATCTTGGTCTTTTACTTTAGGACTTGTACCCTCAATTACTGTTTATGCAACGGGCTCAGACAATAATGACCATGAAATTAATGGTGCCAACGTTAACATAATAACGAAAAGAATTAATTCCAGAACCCAACATTTCAACAGTACTAATGTTATAAAACCCTTTACATTAGCTTCATATTTGGTATTTAAAAAAAATCAATCCCTCCTACTTTGTTGGAATTAGATATGGAGTAGATGCTACTAGATCACTCAACTATACTGAATTTAACAATTCTGGCGTAGATAAATTTCATAGTATTAGTATTATTTTAGGTAAAAAATTCAATCTTGCTCAAATGTGATTTTTTACGGTGGTAATCATAGGTTTTGAAGATATATACACTACAAAAACTGCCAAAACAAAATAGCACCATTAAAGTGAATGGTGCTATTTAATATACTTTTTAAGCTGTAAAGTTTGTCAATTACAAGACTATATTGATCTCAAAATTTAATACAAAGCCGGATACTGCTCAGGATCAAATTCATGCATCATTTCATAAACTCTTTCAAAAACATCTTCTGTTTGAGGTTTACTAAAATAATCACCATCTGAAGCATAAGCAGGTCTATGTTCGTTTGAAGTAATGGTCGCAGGTTGGGCATCTAAGAATCTATAAGCTTTTTGCTCTTCCAATACTTTCTGCATCATAAAACCTGTAGCACCTCCCGGTACATCTTCATCAGCAAAAATCACTCTATTAGTCTTCTTAATAGATTCAACGATTTTATGATCGATATCGAATGGCAATAAAGACTGCACATCAATAATTTCACAAGAAATTCCGTGGTCAGCTAAATGATTGGCTGCATCCATTATCACTCTACACATAGAGCCATAAGTAACTATAGTGACATCAGAACCTTCTCTAATTGTTTCCGGCTGACCTAATGGAACAGTATATTCGCCTACATTTTCAGGCAATGATTCTTTCAATCTATATCCGTTCAAGCACTCTATAATTAATGCTGGATCATCAGATTGCAACATAGTGTTGTAAAAACCAGCTGCTTGTGTCATATTTCTTGGCACTAATACATAAATACCGCGAATGGAATTCAGTATCATTCCCATAGGCGAACCTGAATGCCATACACCTTCTAATCTATGACCTCTTGTACGTATAATCAATGGAGCTTTCTGCCCACCTTTAGTTCTATAATGTAAACTTGCTAAATCATCAGATAAAATCTGAATAGCGTACAGTAAGTAATCCAGATATTGTATTTCCGCTATAGGTCTTAATCCTCTCAATGCCGCGCCAATTCCTTGGCCAATAATGGTGCATTCTCTAATGCCTGTATCCATTACTCTTACCTCTCCATATTTGTCTTGCAAACCAGCAAAGGCCTGATTAACATCCCCTATTTTACCTACGTCTTCACCAAAGGCAAAAACTCTAGGATCTCTTGCTAAGGCAGCATCAAAACAAGCTTGTAGTACTTCTCTACCATCAACTTTTTTAGGATCGTTAGAATATTTAGCGTCTATTACTTCAACCTTTAAAGCAGATTCCTCTGATTCACTGTACAAGTGCGAGCTGAACCGGTCTAGACCTTCTTCCATCACCGCTTTCAGCCAATTCACTACCTTATCTTTGGCCTCACCTTTATGATTGATCACCAATCTTAATGACTTCTTAACTGCTTTTACATTGTCAAGTCTTAAAGGATTCATAGCTGATTTCAACTCCTTCGCAATTTCCGAAATTTCACTTTTACCAGATTCCTCAGCTAAATTATTTAGTAGGCCTAAAGCCTCCTTTTGTTGATCTTTAATTTCACCTATGAATGCTTTCCAAGCAGCATCCTTTGCTTCCTTAGCCGTCTTCTTTGCCGCATTTTCAATCTCCTCTAACTCGTCAGCAGTTGCAATTTTCTCCTTTAGGATATATTTCTTGAACTGGGCTAAGCAATCATATTCGGCTTCCCATTCCAATCTCTCCTTTGACTTATATCGCTCGTGAGAGCCGGAAGTAGAGTGTCCTTGAGGCTGTGTCATTTCCAACACATGCACCATGGAAGGAACATGCTCCTCGCGAGAAATTTTGGCAGCTTTTTGGTAAGTATCAATTAGCGCTTCATAATCCCAACCATTAACAGTCAAGATTTCATATCCATTTTTATCTTTTGATCTTTGAAAACCAACTAATGCTTCCGAAATGCTTCCCTTAGTAGTGTGGAATTCTTGAGGCACACTGATTCCGTAATGATCATCCCAAATTGATATCAACATAGGGATTTGCAAAACTCCGGCAGCATTAATCGACTCATAGAACATTCCTTCCGAGGTGGAAGCATTACCGATAGTACCAAAAGCTACTTCATTACCATTAATGGAATAATGATCAAATTCTTTTTTATTCAACTCCTTATTTTCTCTGAATAGCTTAGAGGCAAAAGCTAATCCTACTAATCGTGGCATTTGTGCTGCCGTAGGAGAAACATCAGAAGAGCTATTCTTACTTTCTGTAAGTTTGGTGTATTTTCCTACTTCATCCAACATTCTAGTAGCAAAGTGACCATTCATAAGACGACCGGCTGAAGCAGGATCAGCATTCACATCCGTATGTGCATATAGCTGGGCGAAATATCCCTGAATACTTAACTCACCAATAGCAAACATAAAAGTTTGATCACGGTAATAACCAGAACGGAAATCTCCATTTTGGAATGATTTTGCCATAGCCAATTGTGCTAATTCTTTACCATCACCAAAAATTCCGAATTTAGCTTTACCCATGAAAACCTCTTTTCTCCCCATCAGACTGGCATGCCTGCTCTCCCATCCTAAACGAAAGTCATTCAACACTTCTTCTTTAGTGATCTTAGATTTTTTATTTTTATTGCTTTTGGTGGTTGTCATCAGCTAAGTGTTTTATTGAATAAATACAAACTCACTTTACAGTAAGTTCAACAAAAATAACCAAAATGATGAGGCTTTCAAATCCTAATATGCGAGAAGTGCCTAACATACGTTTGGATTGCATAAGTCAGTTTATATTTTTGGCTTTTATCATTCTGTCAAAATAATATTTCACCAAACAAACACCTACAATACCTATTCAAAATAAAATATTAATTTGATTTGCAAATTATCTTATAAAGTGCAGGAAAAAACTACTACCTAAGACTGGAAATTCTATTGTTTGCTTTATATTTGCCACAATTAGGAAACATTAAAAATATTGCGTTATGATCATTGGGGTACCAAAAGAAATCAAAAACAACGAGAACCGTGTGGCCTTGACACCAGCCGGTACACAAGAGTTGGTTAAAAGAGGCCATCAAGTATTTGTACAGGCAACTGCAGGTGAAGGTAGCGGTTTCTTAGATGAAGATTATGTAGAATCAGGCGCTCAAATTTTACCAGACATCCAAAGCACTTATGCGAAAGCTGAGATGATCATGAAGGTGAAAGAGCCGATTGAAGAGGAATACGAATTGATTAAAGAAGATCAACTCGTATTTACTTATTTCCATTTCGCAGCCTATGAAGGTCTGACGAAAGCGATGATCAAAAATAAGTCTATATGTTTAGCTTATGAAACTGTAGAAAAGCCAGATAGAAGCTTACCCCTATTAGTGCCAATGTCAGAAGTTGCTGGAAGAATGGCTATTCAGGAAGGTGCAAAATATTTGGAAAAACCACTTAAAGGTAGAGGTATTTTATTAGGTGGAGTACCAGGTGTTCGTCCTGCTAAAGTTATGATAATGGGTGGTGGAATTGTAGGTATGAACGCAGCTAAAATGGCAGCGGGAATGGGTGCTGATGTTACTATTATGGATGTAAACCTTCAGCGTTTACGTTATTTGGATGACGTTTTACCTGCCAACGTGAATACGTTCATGTCCAATGAGTACAACATTCGTGAAATGCTTAGTAGAGTCGATTTGATTATTGGCGCGGTATTGATACCAGGAGGTAAAGCACCTCACTTGATTACTCGCGACATGTTGAAAGAAATGAGACCAGGAACTGTGTTGGTAGATGTAGCAGTAGATCAAGGAGGTTGTATTGAAACTTGTAAACCTACAACACATGAAGATCCTACTTATATTATTGATGATGTGGTTCACTATTGCGTTGCCAATATGCCTGGAGCTGTACCTTACACTTCTACATTAGCTTTAACAAACGCAACGCTTCCTTACGCTATTCAATTAGCTGAAAAAGGTTGGGTAAAGGCTTGTCAAGACAACAGAGACCTAGCATTAGGATTAAATATTATCAAAGGTGATGTCGTTTATGATGCAGTTGCAGAAGCATATGACCTAGAGCACGTTCCTTTTGAGAAGTATTTAGGTAATGTATGGAATAAAATATAAGTAAAATCAAAGATTTTTATAAATACTAATCCCGACTTTAAGAAAAGTCGGGATTTTTTTTGCTTAATTAAAAATAGTCTATTCTGCTTTAAAATTATAAGAAGCAGTCAGTAAAACTATCTGGGTTTCTCTTTTACGAGTAAACGTTTGCTCAAAACCAGGACCAAAGTTCTCCCCTCTGAAATTTCGAGTATCAAATAAATCTCTGAAACTTGCACTGATTGTCAATTGCTTGTCGAAGAAATATCTCTGTAAACTACCATCAACATAATACCGTGCTAAATCTCTTCCTTGTGCTTCAATTTCAGGAGCAAAATAATTGCCTGTAAACTGTAAATTTATATCTAATGGCAGGCTGATATCAGTCGTTACTTTTGCATACCATGATAGTCCCCTATTTGTAAAACTATCATCTAAATTAGTACCATCAATTCTTGATTCAAAAATAGAATAGCTGGCATTCAGATTCCACCAATCCGCAATCTGTGTAGTATTAATCAGTTCTATTCCGTATAAATCAGCGGTGTTTAAATTTTGAGGACCCCTGTACGAAATTCCGTCCTCAACTCGTACGATCCAGTCTACCTGACCGTTGATTCTTCTGTAGAAAGCATTAGTGGTTAATGTCACTGCACCATTTTGATACATATGCCCCAGTTCAAATGAATTTATATACTCTGGCTGAAGATTAGGCTCTCCTACCCTCACATTCAATGAATCAGCGAAATCGGGAAATGGATTCAATCTCCAACCACCCGGTCTATCTATTCTTCTCGAATAAGTGGATTTTATGACATTATTACTATTGACTTGATAAGCTAACTGAACACTTGGAAAGAAATTTAAGTATTCCTGACTATTGGTCAAATCTTCTGCTGCCACCAAGGAAGTATTAACATTTGACAGTTCATTTTTCAAAATAGTTTGCTCGGCTCTTAATCCGAATGCATAATTGAAATTTGGTATGCTATCGGAAAAAATGGCATAAGCCGCATAAATTTGATCTTGATAAACGAACCGATTGCTGATGCTGTCATAAGAGTCAATTTCATTTGTCGAAGGATCTACTAAACCGTAAATGTAATCATTGTCAAACTTTCTGAATATGGACTTTAAGCCTGCTTCAACGATCCCTCCCAATACAGGGTTAGCGTAATCTATCTGGATGACTGAAGTATTTCTAAATTCATCTGTTGTGCTTCCTTCTACTCTGTTTGGATCTCCTTCAGCACTTAAGGTATTATTATAAATGTCGATATTTTGATCCTCTATCTGATCTCTTATAGAAATGCTGGCTGAGGCTCTAAAAAGCTTGTCTTTGTTGTTAAAATCTCTTTCATATATCAAAGCATTGTCATAGGTGTAATTTTCTTCCGTTTCATTATTATTTCTCACATAGGAAGTAAGCACTTCTTCGGTATCAAGATTTTGAACAAATGAACTACTCGATTCAAAATCATTTTCATTTTCTGTATTAAAGACTCCTTCAAGACTTAATTTATTTTCTCCCCAGAAATAATCACCGCCATAATTTATGGTATGTTCTGTGTCTTCTTTTCTGCCATTCTCTTTTTGCCGCAGTAATTCATTTTCTCCATTGAAAGTACTTCTTCTTTCAATTTCTCTACTACCTACTCTAGGCCACTTTCTAAAACTATAGCCTCCATAGATTGCATATCTGGTTGTTCTTTGTGATAAATTTAAATTTGCATTGGTCCTCCATCTTGTTCCCATGGTTAATTCTGCTCTGGCGGTAGTACCTAAATCTTCACCTCTTTTCAATTTGATATTAATAACGCCACCGTCAGAAGATGCATCATATTTCGCGTTGGGGTTATTTATAATTTCAACTGTTTCTATAGCACTCGCAGGAATTTGTTCCAAATCTGAAGCTAGAGCAGAATTTCTTCCATCTATCAAAACATTGGTACTCCCGCTTCCCCTTAATGTAACGGATCCATCGTCCGTAACATTCACAGAAGGAGTGTTTCTTAAAATGTCTAAGAGCGTTCCTCCCACATTGGCGATAGTTTGATCTGGTTTGATTTCCATCCCTTCCATGGTGGTCAATACAGGTTTCTAACCTCGTTTGCTTCAACTACTACCTCTTCCATTACTTCTTCCTCTACGGTAAGATTTATTTCCCCTAGGATCAAGCCTTCCTCAGGAATTGAAACCTCTCTCTCATAATCTTGGTACCCAACAAATGAAACTAGCATTTTATAGTTTCCGGGATCTATTGAAATCTTAAATTCTCCATTCGCTTTTGAAGTACCTCCTGTAATTGGGGATTGAGAACCTGCTTCATAGAAAGCGACTTGCGCAAAAGGAATAACTTTTCCTGAATCAGAATCAGCTATCTTGCCTTTAACGATTGTACTTTGCCCGTTGGTAGTATGTATAAAAAAGATTGATAATATTGAAATTAATATGTATCTCATTGCAAAAATTAAATGTTGTTACATGTAAACCAACTGGATCAAAGTATAAAAGTTTAATATTCGTTGCTTTCTTACCATCAGCTAGAGCCCACTAAAAACCAATGAAGACTCATCTCAAAAAGCTGGTTCTAAACGATTTGTTCTTTTTATGGTTATTGAATTAAATAATGCTTATGCAAGGAAAAACCTCTAAGATTTGGATTAAATTATACGACATGCTTTTGTCAGAAAAAATGAAAGAGAAAAGCGAGAAAATCATCGTTATAATTGCAATAGGGGGATTTTTCATACACCTTGCCTTGATTATTTTATCAAAGACTGGACTATTTGAAGCTAATTATTCCACAAGTCTACTTGATAATCCCATTGCTTCTATTTACACTCCTTTCTCATTTATTTTGGTCTATGAGGTTTATCTCTTGGTCTACTTCTTGCCGAAATCCATTACAATATATATTGGTAAGCAATATGAGATTATCTTACTGGTTTTAATAAGAAGATTATTCAAAGATTTAGCACAACTAGACTTGGAAAAAAGCTGGTTTAGCAGTAAGGATGATTTGCAATTCACTTACGACATTGGTGCAACTTTAATAATATTTGCTTTGATATTTCTATTTTACTATTTAAATGGGAAACGAGCTTCTGCCAAACAAGGCGAAATACGAAACCAGGAACAAACCCAAAAATTCATCGAAACAAAGAAGCGAATTGCTGTAATTTTGATTCCTGTTCTTTTTGGCTTAGCTGTATATAGTTTCGGAGATTACTTTTATCAAGTATTTTTGAGCGCTACGCATAACGTAAATTCAATCAAGGACACAAACAACATTTTCTTTGACGAATTTTTTACTATCCTCATCCTAAGCGATGTTCTCCTGCTTCTTATTTCTTATACTCATACCTCAAGTTTCAGGTCTGTGATCAGAAACTCTGGGTTCGTAATATCGACTATTTTAATCAAAATATCTTTTAGTACAGATGGGATTTTAAATGACATACTAGTGGTTTCTGCCATCACTTTTGGAGTCTTGATTTTATGGATTCACAATTTTTATGAAAAAATAGAGCTACCAAAAGAGACCTAAATTGGATTACAGTTCAGCTACACATTTTAACTCAATCGCAATGGGAGTTGGCAACGCATTGACCTCCACGGTGGTTCTGCATGGCTGAATATTTTTAAAATATTCTGTATATACTTTATTGAAAGTGGAAAAATCATCTTTCATATTCGTTAAGAATACTTGAACATCCACCAATTTATCCCAGCTACTACCACAGTCTTCCAAAATCATTCTAACATTATCAAAAACTGATTTGCATTGTTCTTCAATATTGTAAGAATCAACTTCTCCCTTTTCATTCAATTCGACACCCGGAATAGTTTTGCTGTCTTTTTTTCGTGGCCCAACTCCAGATAAAAACAGTAGATTTCCTGCTTTACGTGCGTGAGGATATAATCCTACAGGTAATGGGGCTCGCTCTGAATTTCTGATATTATCTTCCATTATGCTATAGATTCCTGAATTTGCTCTTTTACTCTCTTTGCTTGATTTAAATGCCTCAAAGTATGGCGCATCATAATGTACAATTGTTCACCTACATTAAAACGTAACAATTTACTTAACGGACTATAAGTAGGCACATGCTGATGGTCATATGCACATGCTTTCACAGCAACGCTCATAATTTGTTCTTGCAAGTTTAAGAAATCTTGAACTGTTTCTTTGCCATCTTCTACCGTATTTTCATTGGATGGCTTAAATATTTTGGGTGCAGGAACTTTCCATTTATACTTTGGATCGATTGCATACAAAAACAGTCTTCCTGTAATCGAAAAGCGAATAGGATACTCTATGGTTTTCACCTCTGCAGTCTGAAGGCGCTTTTCAATGTCTTTGATATAAATTGAATTGGCAATAATGATATGTTTTAAACATTCCGCAATTGACCATTGATCAGGAGCTGGTTTCCATACTAGATCTTCTTCATTGAGATCTTGAAACTCAATTTTAGTTGTTTCTTCTATTCCCTTTAAATCTTGAATCACATCTTTTAGCCAAATCATAATTCATTATCGAATTTAGTTAGAAAAAGGTTAGGTAAAAACAGCATTAATTTAGGCTAGCGTATCTCTTTAATAAATAGATCGATCTGAGAAGAATACCATCCACCAAACCCACTATTTCTAATATCATGTTGAAACCCCATAAGATGACCTCCATCATAAATCTTTATCGTAGGCTTTACGTCAAATTCATCTTGATAAGCATTAGCATCTTCAACTGTCGTGACTTCATCATCTTTTCCAGCAAAAAGCAATACGGGAATAACAATTGATCTCCATTTCAAAACGAACTCTTCCGTATTTACGGGGGAAAAGGTCTGCTTATTTTTTTGAGATTTTAATCTTTCTATATGCTCACGAGGATTAAAAACAACGGCATCAAATATCAAAAAATTGATCTTATCCTTTATAACATCATAAGCATAGGTTGTGACCATCGTGCCCATTGAACATGCCCAAATCCCAAGACTCTTATTTTGAAATCTGCCTTTTGCAAAATCTACTACAGCCTCCAAATCTTTGGAGAATTCCGTATGAAATAAATTATTTGGCTCAATTTTAAAATCAGAACTTTTCCCAAATCCTCTATAATCGAAAGTCACTACGGTATATCCTAGATTAGCTAAAATAGAAGCTTGAAGTACAAAATAGGACATATTTCCAGCATCAGGATAAGCTAATATCAGCAACTTATCTTTTTGGATGTCAGGATTAGGTGCATAAATCCAAGTGTTTAAATCATAACCATCTTCAGTAGTGATTACTAATTCTTCATATTCCCAGTCTATAGAGTCAGGGGTTAGGTCATAATTCCTATCTGGGTCTATGGCTAAGAGATTTAGCGGCAGAAAAAGCAAAAACAGAATTCTCTTCATGATTTTTAATCGTATATCTTACAATATGAGATCCATAAATATGGATTCAACTTTAAAATCAAAAAAGCGATAATCTATCGACCATCGCTTTCTGAATTTTTTAACTATTCATGATTTCTTCAATCTCTTCAATTTCAATTGGAATATTGCCCATCATGTCATGATGACCATCTTTAGTGATGACTACATCATTTTCTAAACGTACGCCTATTCCTTCATTTTGAATATAAATACCCGGCTCAATGGTGAAAACCATATTTGGCTCAAATTCTCGGTAAATGTTTCCTACATCGTGCACATCCAAACCAATGTGGTGAGAAGTTCCATGCATGAAATATTTTTTATAAGCTGGATTTGCAGGGTCTTGATTTTTGATATCTGTCTTATCTAACAAACCTAAAGCCAACAACTCACTTTCCATCAATTTCCCCACTTCTTTATGGTATTCCGGAATTCGGTTACCCGGTTTCAAGATCTTATAACATTCTTTCATTACTCTCAAAACAGCATTATAAACATCTTTCTGTCTTTGAGTATATCTTCCATTAACAGGAATAGCACGAGTCATATCAGCATTATAATTACCGTACTCAGCACCAACATCCATCAACAATAAATCTCCATCCTTGCAAACATCTTTATTCTCAATGTAATGAAGTACACAA
>Ga0307966_1003709_pt1 | contig 11440 bp, 9 predicted proteins | sample OrgLakmetagen646_FD_203141 | JGI IMG/M metagenome (GOLD analysis project Ga0307966, IMG submission 203141) | Saline water microbial communities from Organic Lake, Antarctica - #646 | ecosystem: Environmental > Aquatic > Non-marine Saline and Alkaline > Saline | place: Antarctica: Organic Lake... | reverse complement strand
AATCCCACGATACCTACGTTCTTGCCGACAAGAACCCACTTGCATCATCAGAACAGTCCAACCTTGCCTACATGCACGCTGAAAAGGATTGACCCATCATATCAGAAACGCACCTCCATCCGTAGGCCCCCACTATGCTGAACGCGGCAGTGCGCATGCGTGCTCGAACAGGCTCTGGTCTGCATAAGTTGCGAGGTAAGCCAACTAGTCACCCTCATAATAGTAAAAAACTACAGACAGTGAAACACACTCCCACATAAACTTAATACACCGCGCCTGGAGGCATTTCGTTACTCATTTATGTGCCAGAAACTAATCTAAGCTAGCAACGCACTCACATGTCGGGACAGAGTTTTATTATCATTGACATTACTATTATTATTATCATTTATTTTTACTTTTTTAACAGGTGCATCCCTGGCTAGAGCGGCGAATAGGCACATTTGATGGGCTGACATAACCAAGCAAACTGTAGCTCAAAGCACGATCCAAAGCAAGCACACAAGCGCACGGTACTGTGCTCTCTTGCTGTCCCAATGCTGGTCACCCTCTTCAGAGATGGTAGCCACCTATTCGTACCCTGCTGTCCATTAGTAGGGTCTGAATGACAACGCAAATGCACAACATGAAAAAAGTCTGCTAGCGCTGCTATCAGCAGAGAACACACACACACACACACACAAACACACACACACCTGAAATATGGTTGCAGCACTGCCTCCACACGCTCCAAGCACAGGCCATGCAAGGCCTCAGGCTGGGCGGCAGCGGCTTCTGAAAGGAGCTCTTGGAGAACGCTGTCATCGGCTCTCCACCACCAGAACAAGCTCCTGCTGCTGCTGCTGCTGCTGCTGCTGGCAGCTTCACTGCCACCCGACACGCTGCTGCTTAAAATCGTGCTGCTTGTGGTTGTGCTGCTTATGGGTGTGACCTCCTTGTCAGCATCGTCTGCTGGCGCACTCGTGCCATTTGCTGACCTGTCACTGCCGCCCCCAGGGGCTTCACCACTGTTAGAGGTGCGCTTACTCACACCCCCGCTGCTTGCTGCTGTCTTGTCTCTGCTCTGACGCTCGAGCATCGTCGCACCGATCTCCTTGATGTCCTCCAGCACAGGGCCGACCAACGATGGGTTTTGCAGCGCTGCGCTCACTGCTGAGACTGCCTTGGCCGCCAGATCAGCAGACGACATGCTGCTGCTGCCGCTGCTGCCGCTGCTCCCGTCAAACTTGGGCACAAGGCCGAGTAACTGCTCAGCTGTTTTAAACACCAGGTCACGTCTCATGGTTAGTGGTGGCTTGCCTGGCCGTTGGCTGAGGAGAAGGATTGGGGGGATATTTGTGAATGTTTGTGTGTTTGTTGCGGGTGTGTGCGTGTGTGTTTGTTGCGCGTGCGTGTGTGTGTGTGCGTGTGTGTGTGTGTGTGTGTGTGTGTGTGTGAGGTGCTATGGCCTGTGTGTTTCAAGCAGCGCAAGAAAATGAGAGGTGCGCCTGCATGGGTTGGCAGTGTGCGCCTAGCTGCCGTAGCTGCTGAAGGAGCAGACTTGCAGCGGATGTAGCATTAAGTGCAGCACATAGACGGTGTATGTAGGGTGCAGCACAGAGACAGTGAATGTAGGGTGCAGCACAGAGACGGTGTATGTATGGTGCAGCACAAAGACAGTGTATGTAGGGTGCAGCAGTAATTGCAGCAGAGACAGTGTATGTATGGTGCAGCACAGAGACAGTGTATGTAGGGTGCAGCACAGAGACAGTGTATGTAGGGTGCAGCACAAAGACGGTGTATGTAGGGTGCAGCACAGAGACAGTGTATGTAGGGTGCAGCAAAGAGACGGAGACAGTGTATGTATGGTGCAGCACAAAGACGGTGTATGTATGGTGCAGCACAGAGACAGTGTATGTAGGGTGCAGCAGTAATTGCAGCAGAGACGGTGTATGTATGGTGCAGCACAGAGACGGTGTATGTAGGGTGCAGCACAAAGACGGTGTATGTAGGGTGCAGCAGTAAGTGCAGCAGAAACGGTGTTTGTAGGGTGCAGCAGTAAGTGCAGCAGAAACGGTGTTTGTAGGGTGCAGCAGTAAGTGCAGCAGAAACGGTGTTTGTAGGGTGCAGAAGTAACTGCAGCACAGAGACAGTGTGTGTAGGGTGTAGCAGGAAGTGCAGCAGAGACGGTGTATGTATGACAAGTCGCTACGAGTTAATTCACGTCCCAGGCACTGCTTGACGCATCTGCATGCTCTTCAACAGAAATTTAGAGCGTTACCTAAGCTATCAAGCAAAAGTCTGCTGCATCCTCGCTCCAGTCCAGAGTCGTGCCATCAGCCACCATCACTGTCCAGCAACACCATCAGAATCAGCATCAGCTACACCATCTCCCATAACAGCAGCGACACCAGTATGTTTCTGCGGCATATCTAATTAATTCTAATTGCATTCTAGTTCAGCACAGAGACAGTGTATTTTTAGCATTCTAGTTGCAGCACCTCTGTCAGCTTCAGCATCATTTAACAGGTGCATCAATTAGCAGCAAGGCAAGCTGGCATGTTGAACGTATGCACTTGTAGCTGAGCAAAACTGTTTTTTCACTATCACAGTAGTTTTTTTGTGTGTACCTATTTGTGTGTACCTATGTGCGTGCTTGCTTGTTTGCTTGCACGTGTACATCAATCGCGTTTTGTGTGTGTGTTTGTGTGCGTGTGGTGTGTGTGTAAGTGTGTGTGTGTCTGTGTGTGTGTCTGTGTCTGTGTGTGTATGTGCGCGTGTGTGTGTGTACCTGTGTGCACACACGTACTTGCATGAGCAAGCTGCACACTTCTTTGTGAATTTATGCTGCCCTCTTGTGGGATCCTTTCCAACGCAAATATAACACCAAAGTTTTGTTACCTGTCGCTATTGGTCGGATCATCTGCGCTGTTCCGGTAAGAAATTGTGCCACCAAACTGTTTGTCAAGCGGCAGGCGGTCTAGAGGGTTGCCAGGCACAGTGAAGCCGTATTGGTCTAAGAGGTCACGATTACCCTGGAGGAGCAAACATACAGGGTAGCAACAAAACCATATAAAGGGTTGTGTGTGTCTGTGTGTGTGTGTGTGTGTGTGTGCAACACAAGAATAAACTTACTTCCTTTAAATCTGTGAGCTTTATGGATGCATTGTTCACTGTTGACGAAGACCAGTCACAAGACGGTCAGCCGAACCCCAAATCTAAATCTAAAAATTACGTCTGTAAAAGAGCACACGGTCACTCAGGCAGTATAGCATAATACACAACAGACACAACTGCTTGCGTGTATGTGCTGAACGCGTGTATGTGTGTCGTATGTGCATGTGTATGTGGTCTGTGTGCGTCTGTGTGTGTGTGTGTGCACATGTATATGTATGTATGCGTGTTTGAGAGGTGAAAGCTATTAAGCAGCTATTGTGTGTGCGTACAGCCAGAAGGTGGCACCACCGCTGTCAGCAACTGCACCTGCCGTGTTATTAACCGTGTTTACTTCAAATACGTTTTGACTGATGGCTTTAACTGTACTTCAAAGATCACATGTAAGTAGGGCTGGTCAGAACCAGTTTAATAAACCGCATATGACCGTATATTTGGTGAATTTTCTGCCAAAAAACTGTACATACACCGTATATATTGGAGGATATTTTGGGAACGTCCCTGCAAAAACGTTCCTAAATCAAACAACTAATTAAAATATAATGTATTGTATATGCTTAGCACGTACTAACCATACAAGGTGCTCTCCGGCTTTAAACAGTTGTTTGCTTGCCAACATCATGCTGTGCTCTGTTTGTTGCAATGTTATGATGCCACGATTAGCTTGGTTTGTTACAATGTATGGTGCGACGATAAGCTTTGATAAGCTTTGTTTGTTACAATGTATGGTGCGACGATAAGCTTTGATAAGCTTTGTTTGTTACAATGCTATGGTGCGGCGATAAACTTTGATAAGCTCTGTTTGTTACAATGCTATGGTGCGACGATAAGCTTTGATGAGCTTTGTTTGTTACAATGTATGGTGCGACAATAAGCTTTGATAAGCTTTGTTTGTTACAATGTTATGGTGCAACGATTAGTTTTGATAATCTCTGTTTGCTACAATGTTATGGTACGACGATAAGCTTTGATAAGCTCTGTTTGTTACAATGTATGGTGCGACGATAAGCTTTGTTTGCTGTTCGCTATAATGAGGTCCCGAGGAAATGCAGAGGATCCGGCCGCTTGCATAGCTTCAGGCACGTATCTACGACCTTGGCTCTCAAAAGCATTGTTTTGGGAGAAACTAACGTAAGTGGCTTTTGCCAAGTCTAGCCTGATTGAGCAATATACTGGTCCAATGGCAATATACGCACACACATCAATTTAAACCTACCTATGAAGCATTTCTGTATGAACCTGTGCTACAACAGCAATATACACACACATTTGTGCATACCTACCTGTGAAGCAAATCTGTATGGACCTGTGCTACAATAGCAATATACACACGCACTTGTGTAAACCTACCTATCTAGCATATCTGTATGAACCTTTGCTACAAACATGGAAGCCGCCGATTGTCCTCAGAGACAAACTCATTATTCTGCAAGGAGAAGAGAAACTACACAGGCGGTTTTACCCGCTCGCCTCGTACATTGCAAAAAAAGAGGCCACTTAGGCAATGGCGCTTGCACCAGCACCACCTACGCACCTTGTCGCCTGTGTGTAAGTGTGTGTGTATGAGTGTGTGTTTGTGTGTGAGAGAGAATGTGTGTGTGTGTGTGCACGTGCGTGTGGGTGTGCATGTATACATGCGTGCTTGCGTTCATGAGTGAGTGCTAGTGTGTTTATGTGTGTGCATCTGCAAGCACAAGCGTGTTGCTCATCTGTGTGTGTGTCACTCTGTGTGTATGTCACTCTGTGTGTGTGCGTGTCACTTGGCATTCCTGTTGGTACTTGCATGCGGCTGCAAAGATTATTTGTACGTACCATAGTTGCTGAAAAAGTGCACCGTCTCCTCCTTGCTTTGCGAAGCATCTTGCAGCAGGGGCAGCTCGCCCGCGCTGCTGCTGCTGCTGCAGCTGAAAACGTCGTACCTGCGATCCAATGATTTGCCGAGGGTTTTTACCTTGGCCAAAGCATGCGTGCCTTTGCAGAGCTGTTGGTTGACAAGAGGCATTGAAACAAGCTGATACATCAAACTGAGTTCGACCCTGACTGCATGCAGTTAACATGCCAAATACTCCATTTCCATAGGACGCGTGAACGTGTAATGCCAAGGAGCCTATTTACATTCTCGTGACCATAGTTCAAGGCGTTCGATCTGAAGCATCCGATTGAAACCACAGGTGCTTGTGCTCAAGTAATGACTGATTCATAGGGGTGGCCAGAAGGTGCAGACACATAAATGACTGATTCATAGGGGTGGCCAGAAGGTGCAGACACATAAATGACGGATTCATAGGGGTGGCCAGAAGGTGCAGACACATAAATGACTGTTCTGTACGGGTGGCCAGAAGGTGCAGACACAACCTTCTGTGATGTGTTGCGCCTTCAACGCTCAAAGTGTGAAATGAAACGAAATTTGGGGCTCAGTGTTGTTTCTCTCAGGTATTGACGTGTAGTCTATCATCTACCATGCAGTCAAGCATACCATCTACCATCTACCATCTACCATGCAATCATGGATACCATCTACTCCCCTAATCATGCACACAGCACACAGGCATGTGCTGCATGCCGTTGGCACTGTCATGTACTCCCGTGCAAAGTGCATCCAACAGCAGTGCTATTATAGGTTATAGGGCTGCTATCACAGCAGTGCACCCAATAGCAGTGTGATTATAGGGATGCTATTATAGCAGTGCATCCAATAGCAGTGTGATTAAAGGTTATAGGGATGCTATCATAGCAGTGCATCCAACAGCAGTGCTATTATAGCACCCTGCATGTGAGTACATAGGAGTGCCTTGCAGACACATGCAAGGTGTCCCCCATGCACAGAGCTTGTGCCATGTGCACAATGTCTCGTACAAAGGGTTGGCCATAACTCTTTATATACGCCGTGTGTGTTTGATAACTGCACTGCATAAAGGCCCGTATATACATCACCATATATGTATATTTATTATTGATGTAACTCTGGCCAGCCGTGCTTGTATGCACTGAGCACTCACATACACTATGCACTTTATATCAATGCACTTTGCACAAATGCCTGGGTTCAATGTACCACATGCATTTACATGCACGTATGTACACTCATGTACTCATGTACGCACTGGACGTATAGAACACGGTCATTGACGTATGCACCACACGCAATATCTCTTCTGCAACGTGCACTCATGAACGCACTGAACATGCTACGCACTAACGCTCGTATTCCATGCATGACATGCACCATGTTCTGTGCGTGCTGCACATCACGTGCGTCTAGAGTGAACTGTGTACTGACGTCTGCTGTGCATTAGTAATTATGGCGCATATAAGCACCATATTATGTGTGTGTGCTGCGCACTCACTGCACACTCACGCGCGCCTAAAGTGACACGCCTTAAGTGAACTATGTACGGACGTCTACTGTGCATTAGTAATTATGGCGCATTTAAGCACCATATTATGTGTGTGTGCTGCACGCTCACTGCACACACACGCGCGCCTGGAGTGAACTATGTACTGCACGCCTTCTGTGCATCAAAATTTATGCCACACGCACCATGTCCTGTGTGTGTGCTGCACACCCACTGCACACTCACGAACGCATGGAGTGAAAACTATGTACTGCACGTCTACTGTGCACTACACTCATTCTACATGCACCATGTCCTGTGTGTGCAGCGCACTCACGTATGCAGCTCCATTTTGCTGCCCGACTCTGAGATCGTGGGCTGGAGGCGCGCCCCCACAACAGCACCATGCCTGTGATTGGCCAGATCAAAAATGGGCACCACGACAGAGACCTCTTCGCCATCCACCTGGCATGGATGAATTGTGTGAGGATGTTGGATGTCTTTTTGTCGTCTTAGGTAGGTTTGCACAAACTCAAATCAGCTTCTGATGCTTGCCTCGCCCCTGTGCATTGTGCATGGGTCTGAACTAAATAAATCACGAAAGATGGTACTTGGATGGACAACACATATATCTAGAAATGGAAGTGTTTCTGAACCTGTTCCGATATGTCCTGAATTGTGTAGCTAATCATCATTTGACCAGTGACAGACCGTCAAACTATGGGCATGGGAGAATCTCTTTCATTGAGGATCCTTGCTCCGGACCGAATTTTGACTCTCCCATATGCATAAGAATATAAGAATGCCTGGAAGGGGCGTGCAAACTTTGGGCATGGGGGACTCTCTTTCATTGAGGGTCCTTGCTATGGAATGTACTCTGACTTCCACATGCATAAGAATGCCTTCATTGAGGGTCCTTGCTCTGGACTGTGCTTTGCACAGCATGGGGGACTCTCTTTCATTCAGGGTCCTTGCTCTGGAATGTACTGACTTCCACATGCATAAGAATGGCTTCATTGAGGGTCCTTGCTCTGGACTGCTTTGCACAGCATGGGGGACTCTCTTTCATTGAGGGTCCTTGCTCTGGAATGTACTCTGACTTCCACATGCATAAGAATGCGTTCATTGAGAGTCCTTGCTCTGGACTGTGCTTTGCACAGCATGGGGGACTCTCTTTCATTAAGGGTCCTTGCTATGGACTGTGCTTTGACTCCCACATGCATAAGAATGCCTTCATTGAGGGTCCTTGCTCTGGAATGTGCTTTGCACAGCATGGGGGACTCTCTTTCATTGAGGGTCCTTGCTCTGGAATGTACTCTGACTTCCACATGCATAAGAATGCCTTCATTGAGGGTCCTTGCTCTGGAATGTACTCTCACATGCATAAGAATGCCTGGGAGGGGCGTGCAAACGGGGAAATGGGCTTCCTCAGCAGGAGAGGGATAAAGAAGAGGAGAGACTATGAATGGGGGAATTATGGTGACAATTGCGTGGTCAATAGAGGGTTGGAAATAAGGTTGAGGGTGATTTTTTATTTTCTGTAGACCTTGCGTACGAAACAAATGGACTTGTTCCGAACAGTCAAAACTGGTAGTTAAATCAATTCAGAACCGGTTCAGAAACACATTCTGAAGTCATAACTCAATTTGGAACAATTTAGGACAGGTTCAGAGACACACCATTATGCTCCAACGCTTATGGAAGAGCACTCTTCCATAAGCTGAGCAATGGTATATACACACGCAAACACGCGCACACATACACACACATACACATGCACACACACCCATGCACTCAGACACATTAAACACACAGTGAGCACGGGGAATGGCGTAAGCATTGAGACAGTGATTTGGAACTTGAAGCACCCACTAGGAAAAGTGCCCAGTTGCCCAAAAGAGACAACAAAGGTTTGCGTGCATGACGCACAATCGTGTGTATATGCCTGTGACACGTTATATGCATGCATGGATCTATTTGACAAATCAACGGCACTTGTGTATCATTAGCAACACTAAGGTCAGTTCCGCTACAGTGGGAAAGAGATAGATGACATTAGAGTCATAGGTAACATTAGCAACAAGGTTTGTTAGGGGACAGCGGGAAGGAGATAGATTGCCCGTCAGGCCCTCACTTACAGCACTTTATGTACAGCCTAGGACTAGGGTTGGCCAGAACGGTATATATACACCGTATATGACCGTATATATGGTGATTTCCCTGCCAAAAATAACGTATATGCACCGACCAACCCTAAGCACTTCATATTCCCTCATGTACAGCACCTCAATTAAGGAATGAAGAGGCTTTCCACTGCCCTCACTTCAATGCCATACGCACAACTCTCTGCACACGCAATCGCCACAGGAACTGCTCAAAGGGAGGATTCACCCCACCGCTGCCCTCACCTCAATGCCATACGCACAACTCTCTGCACACGCGATCGCCACAGAAACTGCTCAAAGGGAGGATTCACCCCATTGCTGCCCTCACCTCAATGCCATACGCACGGCTCTCTGCACACGCGATCGCCACAGAAACTGCTCAAAGGGAGGATTCACCCCACCGCTGCCCTCACCTCAATGCCATACGCACGGCTCTGCACATGCGGTGGCCCACAGGAACTGCTCAAAGGGAGGATTCACCACATTGCTGCCCTCACCTCAATGCCATACGCACGGCTCTCTGCACATGCGGTGGCCCACAGGAACTGCTCAAAGGGAGGAGCCACCCCACCGCTGCACTCGGCCACAAATGCGGGGCAAGCGATGAAGTTAGAATACACATGCTGGACCTTGTCCTGCCATGCCAGCGTCTTGTGTACCAGGCGGGTGTCCTGCGTGTGTGTGTATGTGTGTGTGTTTGTGTGTGTGTATAAGGTGTAAGTGTGTGAGTATGTGTGTGTGTGTGCGCACGCACGCGCATGCATGCATTTATGTGCGTGTGCGCGTTCATGTGCGTGCAGGCGTGTGTGCGTTTGTGTGTTTGTGTTTAAGTGTGCGTGTGTTATTGGCAAAGATGAGAAGAGTGTTGTGTTAATTGTGTAAACCATACATATACTACGCATATACTGAATAAACACCAAGTTATGAGCAGGGAATTCAACAGGTACACGATCATATACGGTGTGTATGTACAGTTCTGGACAACCCCACCTTTTTGCCTTTTTGGATGCTTGTAAGCTTTGACTAGGGTTTTCAAGAGCCAAAATACAAAGTGCACACACACACTCTTTCCAGGAGACAAAGCTCCATACAAAAGGCTGTACACGGCCGCAGCTAAAGCCCAAGCATTGACATGAAGTACGTACATTGAAAGCAGTTGGGACAAAAGAAAAGCGGGCAAAAGCCCTGGTAGGGACAAAAGAAAAGTGGACGAAAGCCCTAGCATTGACATGTAAAACGTACGTACAGCAAAAGCAGTTGGGACAAAAAAAAAGCGGGCGAAAATGCTGCTTTGACACGAGCCTCACCTCTAGGAGGCGGAGTTCACTGGCGCTCATTGTAACAGTGGAAGTGAGGTCGTCCAATGTCGGCATGAACTCGCGCGCGTACCTTTCCCAGAACCCGTTCAGCAGCTTGGGCCCCTGCGCGTGCAGACATTGTGGTGGAGGAGTTATACGGCAGTCATTACCAAAAAATAAATAAATATTTCCAAAAGTTACTATTATTATTCCAAGACATCGTAGTGGAGGAGTTATAAAATAGTCAGTACCAAAGTCAAAAATTAAATATGGGGAGTAACATTCACTGCCTGTTTGACTTATTTTCTAATAATACTTTCAGATCTGCAAGCCTATTTGTTTCTTATTTGTCTCACATATTTGGCAGCAACGCATCAGAAGAAACGCAGCCTAATATGGTCCCCACATCAATTTAAGGAGCAGATCCCTGAATGACGAAATCGTATTCCTCACTTCTCCACATCAATGAAAAGAGCTGTTTGTGCCTAACATCCCGTAAATCCCTGAATGATGAAATCGTAATCCTCACTTTTCCACACCAATGAAAAGAGCAGTTTATGTTTAACATCCTGTAGATCCCATTATGTGGCGGCAGACTTGTGCACTGCTGATGCTAATGGCTGTTTACGTTATTTGTACTTTTCCTCTCACAGCATCTAAGCAGAGCTGATGCGCGGTCCAGATAAGAGGGTTTACCTAGCCATTCGTGGCCATATCTACAAAGGCCCTTTTGACCTGCTCCTGGAGAATTAAAGAGGGAAAAAGGTGGATCTTTCCTACATCGGCCTCTCTTCAAAAGTCCCCCTGACACTGGCTAGGGAGGTGATGATGAGCTCCTCCCTTGCCCGCATTAACATTGCCCTTCTGAAGTCAAATTAAAAAGACTGCCACACACTTGACGTCAAACTTTAAGACTGCCACACACCTGGTGCACGGCCCATAGGAGGGCCGCCCCCACTTTTATCTCCCAGCAGTGATCTGGCTCATCGTAGATGGCTTGCATGGCCGGTGAGGCTTGAACCTCAGGGCAGAAGCGCGAGGATCGGCTGTTGCTCAGAATGTACTGGGAGGGGACGCTAGCGACCTGTGTGGTGGTGGTGTTGGGCAGGAAAGGGGGTCAAGGACAGGTTGTTAGGATGCTTGGACCTAAAGGCAGAAGCGCGAGGGTTTGGTGTAGGTCATAATGTACTGGGAGGGGATGTTAGCGACCTGCGTGGTGGTGGCATGAGCATAATGTACTGGGAGGGGATGTTAGCGACCTGCGTGGTGGTGGCATGGGGCAGGGAAGGGGAGCAAGGATAGGATGCTTGGATCTTCAGAAAAGAGCGTGAGGATCAGCTGTTGCTCAGAAGTACTGGGAGGGGATGCTAGCAACCTGCATGGTGGTGGTGTTGGGCAGGGAAAGGAGTCAAGGATAGGATGCCTTCAGAAGAAAGCGTGAGGATCAGCTGTTGCTCTGAATGTACTGGGAGGGGATGCTAGCGACCTG
>Ga0307966_1003708_pt1 | contig 11442 bp, 11 predicted proteins | sample OrgLakmetagen646_FD_203141 | JGI IMG/M metagenome (GOLD analysis project Ga0307966, IMG submission 203141) | Saline water microbial communities from Organic Lake, Antarctica - #646 | ecosystem: Environmental > Aquatic > Non-marine Saline and Alkaline > Saline | place: Antarctica: Organic Lake... | reverse complement strand
TTTGATTCGATTTACCGTTATCATCAAAACCCGTAAACGCAATCATCTTGCCATTAGGGCTTAAAGTAGGATTACTTTCTGGACCTGTAGATTCGGTGAGTTTTGTAACGCTTCCATCTTTTATATTTATAGACAATAAATCGCTGTTAAACACATCAAATTCACTATCTTCACGCGTGTTGGCCGACATCACAATATGTTGACCATCTTCGGTCCACATCAAACGACCACCGTAGTTAAAGTCACCTGATGTAATTTGACGTGGTGTGCCACCAAACGATGGCACAATATACACTTGCATATTACCTGGACGGTTCATGCCTGCGCCATCGCGTTGAAATAAGGTTTGATCAATGTAGTGAGCTTCTTCTGCCCACTCTGCGCCTTTAGGTTTAAAGGACAAAGAAAACAGTGATTTTGGCGCTGAGGGTGTAAACATCGCAAATGCTAGTTGAGTGCCGTCGGGTGAAAAGCTTAAGCCTCCAGGTCGCATCGCTACATCGGTAACGCGCGCTGTTCGGCCACTTTGCATGTCTCTTAAATAGATTTGTGTGGCCCCTTCCTTGCTTGAAAGGTAAGCCATTTTTTCGCCATTGGGGGAGAACACAGCGTTAGAGTGACTATCTTTACTCGACAACAAAGGCAAATGATTGCTGCCGTCTAGCGAGACTGTCCATAAGTTGGTGCGACGAGAGTCAACCATGATATCCATACTATTTCGTTCGTATAACACGGTTTCACCATCAGGCATCATAATGGGGTTGGCGGCATATTCTAAATTAAATAAATCTTGATAAGAAATATGAGTGCTGTCAGCTGTGCTGTGTTCATCAGCAAAGGCTGAAACAGACATTGCGCTAAGCGCAAACCCGAGGCTTAACACCAAGGTGTTGATCCCTATTTTTGTTTTCATTTTGGGGTCCTTTTAAAGGCTAAAATGCTTTGCCAAAAATGGCTCTGGTATAGTTTTGTTATGTTCATCTAAGGAATAAGTCAAAATAGACGAGTGTCAAAAGAGTATACGATGCACCGCTTTGATTCAACATCGAACTTTATGCGCACGATGGCGTATAATTTATATCTGTTGTTATTGCTCAGTCTTATTATTAAAGTCGTGGCAATATTATAACCTAAGCGCAAGGTAAGAATTTAATATGAAAGCATTATCTCTTGTAATAACAAGTATTTTTATGGCTGGTTGCTCGGTAGTGGGGCAAAGTAACGTTGAAAGCGCGCCTTATACACTGTTAAAAGCAGACGAAGAAAAGAATATTGAAATACGCAATTATGATGCGATGATTTTAGTCTCAACTAGTATGAATGATGGTGGTGACAACAGCGCGTTTAGAAAATTGTTTAAGTACATCACCGGAGCAAATGAGGGTTCGAGAGAAATCGCGATGACGGCACCGGTGATAATGGATAAAGACAGTGATTCGCAAAGTGGTGCTGAGATTGCGATGACGGCTCCTGTGTTCATGAATGAAAATGCTGATACTCCAATGATGTCATTTGTAATGCCCAAAGACTTCACTATGGAGACAACGCCAAAGCCAACTAATCCCGATGTAATTGTGACGGAAATAAAAGATTATAAGGTCGCTGCGATTAAATTTAGCGGCACATTAAGGGATGGTAACGTGGAAAAGCATACTAAACTTTTACAAGAATGGATGGTAGAGAACAACTATATTGCTTCAGGTAAGCCGGTTAAAGCCGGTTACAACGGTCCTTTGACTTTACCGATGATGCGTCATAATGAAGTTTTAATTGAAATTCAGTAGACGGAACAGATCGACCGGCTCTAGTTTGGCGCTATTTTACGAGCGATAAAAATAGTATGGCGGCTGCCTTTGCCCTTCCTTGCTCTTGAAATTTCGGTGCGTACTTCAAAGCCCACTTTTTTCAGGCGTTTGGTAAATAGGTGGTCTGGGCCTGCTGACCAAAAGGCAACAATGCCTCTATTGCGTAAAGTGCGTTGAATGCTTTGCAGTCCCGCTTCAGAATATATCCAATTGTTTTGTTTGTGGGTCAGTCCTTCTGGCCCATTATCTACATCGAGTAATATTGCATCATAAGCGGGCTTTTGGGTACTTAAAAGGGTTTTGACATCTCCAATGTGGACTTTAGTCCGAGGGTCTTTAAGCGGATTGTTGGCGCAGTTTCCTAATGGCCCCTGGTTCCACTCATACACTTCTGGGATAAGTTCGGCCACTGTTACTTGCGAGCTCTTTGTGACTGCATCAAGGGCCGCTGCGAGGGTAAAGCCCATACCTAAGCCACCCACTAAAACATGGGCATTCTCGGTAGATTTAATATAGGCGCATCCAAAGCTAGAAAGCTCTTTTTCTGAGTTATAAACACGACTATTCATAAGCTCGCCGCGTATACCCGACAGACGAATAGAAAACTCTTCACCACGTTGAGAAAAGGTTAATTCACCACCCTCATTGGGGATCTTTGCGGTGCCTAGCTTGACCCATGGGATCATAGTGTAGCCTTCATATGATTATCAATACGATATGGAGGCACACTACCATAATTGTGTGCTATTTATTAGAATTGACTTGACTTGACCAGGCCTATATCGTCGTATTCTTGTCTGTTGAAGCTTAATTTTTTGTGAGGGAATATGAAACTAATTGTAACTATCGTTATAGCGTTAACAGGACTAATAGTAAGTAAAGTAAGCTTGAGCGAGGAGGCTGGATATCGCCAGCAATTCGAACTACCGATTAAAACCTGTACCATTATTGAACGGCAATACGAGTCGTCAGCGCCTGAAATATTTAATACGATTGAGTCAGGAGCGAAGTCTCTAAATGATTACGCTTTTTTCCTCGACAGAAATTTCCCAATTACGATTAAAATGCAATCGAAGCGATGTGGCTCTGAAGCCAGAACCAACGGATTGCCTAATCCAGATTTTGGCCAGCCCGGCGATACTCGCACGGTAACACAAACAAGAGGAAATATAAGGACCACTTACGAGCAAATCTATGTAGATGGAGCAGGTTGGGTTACAACCAAAATTACAAGAGAAATATTACCAGAGAGCCCTGAACCACCTCCTGGTATGTAATGGCATATAGCACGAGCAATAATACTGAAAGTGCTCGTGCTTTCCTTCATCTCACAATCTCTACGCAGCCCATTCGTTAAACAAAAGTTCGAACGACAAGTGACTATCAATATCTACTGAGCGGTTGATTAACCTTGCCACATCCCGCGCTGAAATTAGTCCGCGAATTTCATGGCGTTCACGGTCTATCACTAGGCAATGCTGCTGATGGTTATGCTTTTGTGTTTCCAACACATCACCAATGGTGGCTTTACTTAGCTCATTGTAATCAAAGCATTTTAAGCTTTCCCGGCTATGCATGAAGTCGGTGACTAATAGTTCTTCACGAGGAGTGCTTTTATTTATCTTTTTGAGAATATTTTCTTCTGATAAATCATTCAAACTCACTACGCCCATAAACTTTCCGTGATTGTCTAACACCAGCTTGAGTTTTACATGGGAGCGTTTCATAAGATGTTCGAGGTCAATGGCTTTCACATTTGCATCAATCACGCGTGGACGATGCTGGCGAAAATCGGTCAATATGCTTAATGCTGGGGTTTTAACCGACAGCGTGTACTGCTCTTCTGGCCATACTAAAGTGTCGATAGACTCGGTGTTGTATAAGGTTAATGTTTTCATGTTTATATCTCTTTTATCTATAGGCCAAGCATAAAGAGCCTAGCCATTTATATGCTTACAAGGCAGCGACAAGGTACGTGCCGTGTGCTTGTGGATGTATAAAGTGTGATTTAAAACCAACCCTGAGTCAGGGCTTAGCACTAAGAGATAAAAGGAGGGGCGCGAATATGGGTTTGCGTGACGGCATGTTTGAATATTGCTGTCGCAGTTAGACTAATCGGGGAATGTATCGTTTTGCTTTGTAGTGAGATTGAAGAGACGGTTTCTGCATCTAAATCTATATCAATAGAATCAATACAACTTTCATAAACGTTATTGCTATCATTTATTTGGTTTGAAAAGCCGCCTTTGTCTTGAGATATGACAGCATTATTTAACCCAGTGCTGAACGCGCACAGTAAAAATATCGATATCAAAAATTGCTTCAACAAGACGCTAAACCTAAATCTTCTTCGTGAATTAAATATATGCCTATTCTAAATTATATCAATGGATATTTAGAATATTTGGACAATCCTTATTTCAAGTTTAGGTATAAAGATACAAACTGTTAGACATCACAAGTATTACTAATTAGCGATACTCGCTGTGCCCTTTACACCTATCAGCAAGGAAAAAGCAGCTTAAACGCGAGTACGTTTGCAAAGGCGTGACCGAGTATTTATCATCTATTTTATAATTACTTAACTGAGGTAACTATAATGAAACTCGCAGTGGTAGGTGCTAAAGGAGCAGTAGGCCAAAAGCTCGTAGAATTTGCGTTAGCAGCTGACAATCAAGTAGTAGCTATTGAGTTAGAATGGTCAAATAAAGAAGACAATGAGCACATTAGATTTGTTGAAGCAGATGTGTTGAATGATGATTTGAGCATTGCTTTTGCTGGCTGTGACGCTGTACTTTCATGTCTTGGCGTTGGCAATTCACCAAAAGTGCTGCTCAACCCTCCGCCGCTCTATACTGAAGGTACTAAAAACATCATTTCGGCAATGAAAAATGTCGATATCGACAGGCTAATAGTTATTTCTGCTAGTTTTGTACAAGCGAAAAATCGTGGACCAAGTTATTTTAAGCTACCGGTAATGGCTGCATTGCATAATGTGCTAGATCAAATGGCTCAGATGGAGGAACTGCTGAAGGCTTCATCTATCAATTGGACTGCAGTGCGTCCAGGATGGTTGATGCAGGGCGATCTTACTGAGGATTATATGGTTACTAAAGATGTTATTCCATCTGATTTAATTCGTACTCGCATGAGTGACCTCGCACATTTTATGCTTCAACTAGCGCTAACCGGAGAATGGCTACGTCAGACCCCAGCGCTATCAAGAAAAGAAGAGCCTGAGGCGTCTTCTTTAGCAGCAGTTGTTAAAGAGATTATGGGGTGACATTCAATTAACTGGACGTTCTTGTGTTTATCGTTATGCAACGACTAGTTTTCAAAAAGCATAAATAGAAGTGCAGTTAAATGCTGAAAAATTGATTAAAATATCACGTGATTTTAAGGAGTGAATAATGCCGAAAACCCGTTTTTACCACAACCCAAGTAGCTTGAAGAGCAGAGAGGCCTTGGCATTCGTGAAAGAGCAAGTAAACAACTTAGAGGTAGTTGAGTATATTAAAAACCCACCTTCTAGAGAAGAGCTTGAAGACATTTACAAAAAGCTTAGTATTCTGACTGCTCACGAGATGATTCGACCGCAAGAGAAAGAGTTTTCAATGGCAGGTTTAACAACTGAGTCTAGTGACAATGAGGTGTTAGATGCCGTTGATAAGTTCCCTAATCTCTTAGAGCGGCCAATAGTTTTACACAAAAAACGAGCTGCAATAGGTCGACCATTAGATCTTATAGTGTCATTACTGCATGACTGAATAAGGCGCGTTTCTAATCTACTAAAATTATACAGCGATGCCGATAGCCTCAACGCCGGGGGTAACGTTTTTCCCCCAGTACTTCTCTTACGTAAGTAAAGTCGACCTCTGGTAAGGCTTCGAGCGCTGGCTTAGCAAAAAAATATCCTTGAAAATAACGAAAACCCATCGAATAAAGGCACTGTAATTCTTCTGCAGTCTCAACACCTTCAACAACAATGCGTTTTGCTACAGGCTCAAGTAAATCATATGTGCCGCGCAAAATACGCTGTCTGCGAGGGTCATCATTAATATTTATAATCAACTGGCGATCTATTTTAACAATATCTACACCTACGTCGCACAATAGGCCTATGCCTGAATAGCCAACCCCAAAGTCATCTATTGCAGTTAGAAAACCACGTTTTTGATAGTCTTGAACAATCTTAACAAGGTGCTTTTTATCAACTACCTCTTCACTTTCGGTGAATTCGAACACAATTAAATCTAATGGAAAGTTATGCGCTTTCGCTGCTTTTAAGGTAGTTTGAATACAACGAGCTGGCTCATAAACAGCATTAGGCATAAAGTTAATGGATAAAAATTTTCTTAGGTTTAATTTTGATGCTGTTTCTATGGCCTTTACACGGCAGTGTTGGTCAAATAAATACTGATTTTCGTTATTAACTTTTTCAAAAACAATGCCCGCGCCTTCGCCTTTTGGGCCTCTTACAAGAGCTTCGTAGGCATAAACCTCAAAGCTATGTAAATTGACAATAGGCTGGAATGCCATCTTTATTTCAAAATCGAGTTTGTTTCCACTTTTGCACTGTTTACAACTTGACCTCATGAAAAAACCTATTTAATACGTTGTTTGGATAAAAGTGACCATTGATATTATTTGTCGAGCGTTTCATTAGAAAGATATCGGCAGGTTGAAAGCAAAAGTTAAGGTAAATTAGGCATGTAACGCTTTAAATAACGTACATAAGAGGATATTTAGAGGGCCATCTGCAAATCAAAAACAAAGCTGGTGAGAATAAATAAAAGTTACTCAACACATTAAAGTTAAGATAGATTTGCAGGAACTAGCGGTTTATTGATGCTAGTCATCGACAGATTCGGCGTTATCAAATAGTGATTCTAGCTCCTTTTCGCTGTCTTGCTCTAATAGAATAACCAAGCAGTCGCCTTTCTTCACCTCTGTTTTGTCGGTGACCAAGCTTTTGGCATCATCGCGAATTACACCTATCACACGGCACGTTTCAGGCAGCTCCATATTTTCAATGCTTTTTTCAGTCAAGCTTTCCCCAACGTAAAAGCGACGAATTATGTGATTTTCATCAAAACTCATCTGTAACTCGCCTTCATCATCATTCTCTAGTGAGTTAACAATTGAGCGTGCAACGGTTTGGTGAGGAGTGATTAGATCGTCTAAACCCAATTCAGAGCAAACGGCTAAAAGCTCAGTACCAACGATCTGGGGTATGACGCGTTCAAAGCCCACAGAGCGACCAACCACCGCGGAAAGGATATTCACGTTATCAACATTCGTAAGCAGTACTAAAGCATCTGCATGGTCTCCGAAGGCTTCGCGTTGAACACTTGGCAATGTGCCATCACCATGCATCATACCGCAGTCTAGTTGTTCGCCAATTTCTTCCAACTGATCCTTGTTTTTATCAACAATCAGTACTTCGTGCCCTTCTTCTATCAGTTTTTTTGCGGTATACAAGCCAAACTGGGAAGCACCTACAATAACAATACGCATAATTTAACTCCTTTTTCGCCAAGTGGATGGGGAAAGTGTGACGAGTAATACCAAAAACTCCAAACGCCCTAGCAGCATGGCACAAATTAATACAAACTTAAGAACTGAGGGGGTTTCTGGCCCTATTATGCCAGTTGAAAGGCCCACAGTGGACAAAGCTGAAACGATTACAAAAAAGCTATCAAAAGCAGGTTGCTCGAATACTAAAAAGATAATCCAGCATATTAATAATGTCGCTATATAACAGCTCAGCACAGCAATAAGGCTTGTGATGCGTGCGCTTGATAGCCATTTGCCATTCTCTTTAATTTTGAATAACGCGTGGCTGGGTGCTCGCATACGATTGAACGAAACGCGGACAATTTGAAACAATACAATTGCTCGGTCTATCTTAATGCCACCCGCGGTAGAGCCTGAGGCACCGCCTATAATCATTGCAGCAATAATTAAAATAGTGGTTGCAGCACCTGCGTTTAAAGGCGACACCGAAAATCCGGCTGTAGAAAAGCCACTGAGAAAGTTTAAGCTATTATTTAAAACTGCTTGACCAGATGGGTCTTTTGAAAGCAGAACCAATAAGCAGCAAATTACAACGCCAACGGTGGCAACACCTACAATTGTTTTTATGTTTGTAGCTTTCGTTGCTTTTTGCAGTCCATTTCTATAAAGCACTACATAAAAAAGCATCGAAACTGTAGTGCTCAGACAAACCAGGATCACAAAAATTTGGGCGAGGCTTGTATAGCTTGCAAGACTATCAGCGCGAGGAGAAAATCCGCCTGTAGAGACAGCAGAGAATGTAATAACAAGCGCTTCCCACCATGTAGGAAGTACGAAAAAAAGCACAGCAAACGAGATAGCTGTTATTAAGCAGTATACCTTAAGAAGATTGCGCGCTTGCATCCGTGCTGATGTAAGTATGTCTTGTTGTTCAAAATTAAAATCGCCCATTTTTTTTGCTGTAGCGCCTGGACCAATAATGGTAGCTACTCCGGCTAAGGCAATCGCGAAGCCGCCTAACCACTGGATCCAACCCCGTAAAACATGCCCAGTTAAAGGCCATTCTGCTGCGTTTGATGCTACTGAAAGCCCGGTAGATGTTGTGCCAGAGGTAGCTTCAAATAAAGCGTCTATTAACGGCATGCCTAAAATAATAAAAGCTGGAACAGTGGCAACAGTGATAAGTAAAAAAAGGAAGGAAAGCACACAAACAGCTTCAATATTGCGTAAATCCTTAGGAGGCGGCCGCGTGTTTGAGAAATACCCAATAATAATAAACAATAAACAAGGTAAACCAAGAGCAATGGTTAATTGTTTCTGGCCTTCAATGATTGCGAATATCGCAGGAAATCCGGTTACTGAGGCTAGAACATATCCTTGGGCCATTAATGCCCGCAATACTGAAAATGGCCTGGCACTCCATGTGACGGTAGCTTGTCCTACGTTTTTGCTCAATGCGAAATCTTAGGTTTATTCATGAAATTTGATCAAAGAGTAAACAATATGTTTGCTGTGTTCAATACTTTGGCCTGACCAAAGGATAATATAAACTTTATGATAGTCGTTTTGAGATTGTGAAAAATATTCTTTATGTTTGTAACTTTAACTAATTGTAATAAACCCTCTCCTTATATTTTACAAAAAACGTATTTAAAAACAGCTATTTAATTGTTGGTGTAGTTTGTGCAATGGTCATACTTCGTAGAGTTCCATAACTACCTTAATTTAAAAAATAGATATGCAAGGAGTTTGATGATGGTAAGAATTAGAGAAGGCTTATTTGTTCAGATACAGAGCTTTGAATTGAGCAATGATAATTCGTCAAAGTTGGTGGCAAAAATTCAAGACCATATTGCTAGTTGGATTTCTAAAAGTGAAGGTTTTGTGAGCGCTAATTTGCACTTAAGCGAGGATGGAAGAAAAGTCGTTAATTACTTGCAGTGGAGAAGTTCCGATGATTACAAAAATTTTAAAGCTGACGAGATGCACAGCAAATTGAAAGATGAAATTAACGCTTTTGATATTTATCAATTTGAGGATGACACCTTTAAGCTTGTTAAACAGCAAAGCATTGAAGATGAGTTTTGGTCAAAATCACGCATTTAGAGACAAAATCATCAAAGTGGCTAACGTTACTAAGTTACTTACGCCAGTAAGGTTAGATATAAACTGAGATGATAAATGCGCAGGAAGTTTTCAATTAAGTTTTTATCTGGTTTTTCTTTAAAAGTTTCGACCTTAGACCCGGAGATAAAATGAAATATTTGTCAATCTTTTTTGCTACTGCAATTGCTGCTATTTTTAGTTTTCCTAGTCAATTTATAGAAGGTGGTCGGGCCGAAACTGTATCGAATAATTTCTCTGTTGAGGCAGCTAGCGAGACTCTTCAAGAAACAGTCATAAGTATTTGGTACGACTTTGTCGCTCATACACCATACATTGCGGTTGCCATCGTCGTTTTATTATCAACAGGACTTATTTCATTACTTATAAGCAAGCTGATTGCGAATGTTATAGGGCGTAGTGAGGTTCGGGCCTCTCTGCAAGAGTTATTACAACGAATAATTCGTATAGTCGTTTGGATGTTAGGGATACTATTGGCTGCTATGGTCGTATTTCCTGGTTTAACACCTGCTAAAGCGATTGGTGGTTTAGGCCTTGCTTCGGTTGCTATCGGTTTTGCATTCAAAGAAATTTTTGAAAACTTTTTTGCAGGAATTCTACTCCTTTGGAAATATCCATTTGAGAAGGATGATTTTATTGAATGTGAGGATATTCTGGGAAAAGTAGAGCGTATTTCAGTACGAATGACTGAGCTGCGTCAACCTGACGGTGAATTGGTAGTTATTCCCAACTCTTTTCTGTTCAAAAACCCTGTGCGCGTGCTGACCCATGAAAATACCCGTCGAATGCAAATTATGACCGGCGTAGCTTATTCAGCGGATGCAGTGGCTGCGCTTTCGGTCATTAAAAAGGCGGTGGAAGGTTGCAAGCTAATATCAAAAGATAAAGCAGTAGAAGTGTTTCTAAATAGATTTGGTGATTCGTCAATGGATATAGAGGTAAGTTGGTGGGCAAATCCAACTCCATTTGGCGAACGAAAATCACGCAGTGAAGTGGTTGGTGCGATTAAACAAGCGCTTGACGATGCCAATATAGAAATTCCGTTTCCATACAGAACACTCACATTCAATAGACCTTTACCTGTGCGCTCTATTGATAACAGTAACGACGAAGCTATATAAATGACTTTTTCAATATGTTTCGTAGCAAAAAAGACTACCCAATGTGCGAGTAAGCGCTTGAGGCACCTTAATTTATACTGTCATTCACTATTGCCTTTCCACGTCCATTAGATTCTGAAGCAGCTTCTAATTTACCATTGCGATTAATAATCACATGCACATCTCCAAAGCGGCTAGTGCGTGTGGTATACCCCATTGCCTCTAACTCTGCGACTACCGCAGCGCTCAACCCTTGGTGATAGCGAATTTCATCTTTGGGCAAGAGTTGATGGTGAAAACGAGGTGCATCAACCACTTGTTGAGCCGGCAAGTTGAATTCAATAGCATGCAAAATGCTCAAATATACGGAGGACAATATAGTGGTACCGCCGGGGGAGCCAGTGACCATTTTGACTTTATTATCTTTTAATACGATGGTCGGCGTCATAGAACTTAACATGCGTTTGTTTGGCTGAATTTCGTTCGCTAAGCCACCAATCGCCCCAAAATAATTAGGCACGCCAGCTTTGGCGCTAAAGTCGTCCATTTCATCATTCAGTAAAAATCCTGCGCCTTCTACTACCATACCTGAGCCAAAACCCAAGTTGATGGTAGTAGTGTTAGATACAGCATTGCCAAATTTATCGACGATTGAAAAATGTGTAGTTTGCTCACTTTCAGCGAGGCCACCTTTGATAGTGTAGGTGTCAGATATACTGCTAAGGCTAATATCAGCAGCGCGTTGTACTAGATAGTCATGATTTAGTAGGGCGGTTTTAGGCACTTCAAAAAAATCAGGGTCGCCTAAATATTCTGCGCGGTCAGCAAATACGCGTTTGCCAATTTCGGCCAGTACATGAATATATTCAGCGCTGTTGTGCTCAAAGTTAAGACCT
>Ga0307966_1003706_pt1 | contig 11444 bp, 10 predicted proteins | sample OrgLakmetagen646_FD_203141 | JGI IMG/M metagenome (GOLD analysis project Ga0307966, IMG submission 203141) | Saline water microbial communities from Organic Lake, Antarctica - #646 | ecosystem: Environmental > Aquatic > Non-marine Saline and Alkaline > Saline | place: Antarctica: Organic Lake... | reverse complement strand
TCTAGTGTCCGGTGCTGAGGTAGCACACCGGAGTGGGTCTTAACGACCTGTGGCAAACGTAGCGGGTTGGTGTCCGCTTTCCCTGGTCAACCTGGCTTGAAGGGTGTTCTCTACAAGCCCCGTCGTTCACGGCGGGGTAGTTGACTGTAGTTTTCCTCAAGTGATGATGCGTCTTGGACGCGCTGTAAGCCGCCGGGCCGATACCAGCGCAGCTTACCGCAATACCGCAAAGACCATGGGTTTCGTGGGCTGATCCCGAACTAAAACTAAAACCAGAACCAAAAAATATTTCCGTTAACGTAAACTGTATCCAGTTCAGCGTTAAAAAGAAATCAAACTGCCAGCATCATCGGATGCTTTCAACAATCAGCGCAATGCCCTGGCCGCCGCCGATACACATCGTAATGAGGCCATAGCGACCGCCCGTGCGTTCAAGCTCCGCGAGGGTTTTGATGATGAGGATGGAGCCTGTAGCACCTACCGGGTGCCCCAACGCAACAGCACCGCCGTTCGGATTTACCTTGTCTGCCGGCAAACCGAGCTCTTTGCTGACCGCAAGCGCCTGGGCGGCAAACGCTTCATTGGATTCAATTACATCCAGATCTGCCACACTAAGGCCGGTCTGCTCCAGCACCCGACGCACAGCCGGGATCGGGCCAAGGCCCATTAGACCGGGATCCACCCCAGCAAAGGCATAACCCACCAAGCGTGCGCGCGCCTTAAGTCCACGTTTTTCGGCTTCTGCTGCGCTCGTCAATATCATGGCGGCCGCACCGTCGTTAAGACCGGAAGCATTGCCTGGCGTAACGATACCATCTTTAGCAAAGGCAGGTTTGAGGCCAGAAAGGCTTTCGACAGTCGTATCTGCACGTACATGCTCGTCCTGCTCAAAAATGAACTCCTTGCGGCCCTGTTTTACGGCCACAGGCACAATCTGTTCTTTAAAGTAGCCACTCTCAATAGCGTGGCTGGCACGACGATGGCTTTCCGCCGAAAACACATCCAGATCTTCACGGCTGAGGCCATACTTTTGGGCAATACGCTCAGCCGTCAGGCCCATGTGACCGCTGCCAAACGGGTCACTGAGAATGCCGAGTGTCATATCGACCACTTTCCCGTCGCCCATCCTCAAGCCTTTGCGGACACTAGGAAGAACATAAGCACCCTGGCTCATGCTTTCGACGCCACCGGCCAATGCAATCTGGCTGTCGCCCATAATAATCATCTGCGCGGCGCTGATAACCGACTGCATCCCGGAACCACAGAGACGATTCACATTGAACGCCGCAGAACCTTTCTGCAGACCGGCATTAAGGCCGATATGGCGCGCTACGTAGGCATCTGCCGGGCCAGTCGAAATAATATGACCAAAAACGGAATGGTCGATGTCTTCTGCGGGCACAGCTGAACGGCTGATCGCCTCTTTTGCCACAAAAGTGCCCAGATCGGCCGGGCCCAGCGAGCTTAGACTTCCGCCAAAGCCGCCTATAGCTGTGCGTGCACCGTCGAGAATAACTACATCGGTCAGTTTCATCGTTTGTTTCCTCAAGTTTTAGATCTGTAAAAATCCGCAGAGTGGGTAATTTATTTGCCCAACATGGAACGGGCAATCACTTCTTTCATGATTTCAGACGTTCCTGCGTAGATTGTTTGTACCCGCGCATCCACAAAAAATCGCGATACGGGATACTCAATGGTATAACCGTAGCCGCCAAACAGCTGTAGACAATCGTTGGCTATATCGCACTGCATTTCGGTGAGCATCAACTTCAGAATAGCGGCGTCTGTTGGCCCCATTTCGCCTTTAAGATATTTAGCCGTGCACTGGTTTAGGTAGGCTTTTGCCATCTCCAGCCGTGCACGAGCTTGTGCAAGCTTAAACCGGGTATTCTGAAAGTCAGCCACTCTCTGACCAAAAACCTTACGTTGCTGCACATAATCCAGAGTAATCGCCAACACGCCCTCGGTCGCCCCCACCGCCTGCGCGCCAACACCCAGGCGCTCACGCGGCAACTCCTGCATCAGGTAGGCAAACCCCCGCCCCTCCTCACCCAGCAGAGCGTCGTGGGGAACAACAAGATCCGAAAAGAAGAGCTCGGCGGTATCGCTGGCATGCTGCCCGATTTTGCGAATGCCTTTGCCCCGCGAAAACCCGGGCAAGTTCGTCTCCACCAGGAACAACGATACGCCCTTGGCGCCGGCCCCAGGGTCGGTTTTTGCACACACAATGACCAGCTCTGCCTGCAAACCGTTGGTGATAAACACCTTGGCGCCATTAATCACATAGCCGTTATCAGTGCGCTGTGCCGTGGAGCGCATAGCGGCCAGATCACTGCCGGCACCCGGTTCGGTCATGGCGATCGCACTGAGCACATGGCCACTGATCATATCCGGCAGATAACGCTGTTTCTGAGCTTCCGAGCCTAAGTGCAGAATGTAGGGCATCACGATATTGGCGTGGATATTGTATCCGGAGGCGAGGCCACCGAAGCCCTTGCGGGCAATTTCCTCAATTGCCAACTGGGAGATTTCAAAACTCGCCCCTGCACCGCCATACCCCTCCGGCATGTCGATACCGAGCATTCCAGCATCCCCCAGGGTACGCCACAAGTCGCGCGGAATGACGCCCTTCTCTTCCCATTGCTCGTAAAAGGGTGCGATTTCTTTGTCGAGCACTCGGTTGATCATAGAGCGAAAAAGCTCAGTATCTTGATGATGTCCGGACATACATAACCCCGTCGTAAATCTGATTAATCAGGCAGGCACCCATTTAAAGGGTTATCCTGCTTAGCGAGAATGGCCGTACAAGCCGAAAAAATTGACACATTACGCACCTGAACCGCCCCAGCCATGCCTAATTCTCAGCCCAGAGCCCATATTGCAAACCACTACCTTCATGCATCTATTCGCGGTGCTGAACGTCAGGGGTTTCAGCGCGAAACACTGCTGGCAAGCGCCGGTGTGCCGGCGGCGTGGCTTGAGAGCCCAGAACAGCTAATCACCGAAGAACAACTTACCCAGCTTATAAAGACGGTATGGCGGGCAACACGCGACGAGTTCATGGGGCTATCCACCAGACGCTGTAAAAACGGCACGTTCGCGCTGATGACAGATTACTGTCTCGGTTCTGCGACCCTCGGCGCCGTGCTGAGAAAAAGTGCACGCTTTTTCAATATCGCCTGCGACAACATCGACATCAGTCTGGATGAAAGCACCCCCAACAAACTGATGTTTTTCAGCCTGAGCATTGAAGACGCCAGCCAGGATACTGACCACATGCTGCAAGAGTTCCTGTTGCTTATGTGGCAAAGACTCGCATGCTGGCTGGTGGATCAGCAGATTCCGTTTGCCACCACGCAGTTCAATTATCCATCGCCGCCTCACGTTGCAGAATATCGGGCCATGTTCCCAACCGAGTTGCATTTTGATGAATCTGTTTGCGGTTTTTACCTGCACGAAAAATACCTGCAGCTGCCCATTACGCGCAGTGAGGCTGAGCTGATAACGTTCCTTAAAGAAGCGCCTGCCTACATCCTGCATCGTCCAGATCATGACGACAGCCTGCGCAACAGGATTCGAGCGCTGCTGGCGCGGCAAAACATGGGCGATATGCCGAGCCTGAATGAGCTTGCGCAGTTTCTGCACATGACACCCCGAAGCATTGGGCGCAAGCTTCAAGAAGAAGGCACTTCCCTGCGCAAGATCAAAACGTCTTTGCGACAGGAGTACGCTATTAAACTGATGATGACCGAAAACCTCAGTGTTGCGGACGTCAGTGAGCGAGTTGGCTTTTCGGAAACTGCCTCGTTTTGCCGGGCTTTCAAACGTTGGACTGGCAAACCCCCGTCACAGTGGCCAAGGTGACCGGAAAGCTGTCAACATCTCGCTGTCTGATCAGGTCAATTTTTTTGACCTGACCGATCATTCCCACGAGGTCTGTTTCTCTGAATTAATGCCGGCACGAACGAAATAACAACAATTCAAGAGGTAGATGCATGAACAACTCTGGCACCTCCGCTTCCTGCCCCGTATCGGCGGGTATCCAGCGGGCTCTGCGCAACACGATCGGAGACGCCTTTGCCCGCTCTGCGAGCATACATGGCAGCCGCGCTGCACTGACGTTTGACGACCGCACCTGGACGTTCTCAGAGATTCACGCAGCCTCGAACAGGATGGCCCATCGTCTGATCGGGCTCGGCCTTGAAAAAGGCGACCGCGTTGGTACCTATGGCAAAAACTCGGATGCTTACGTTTTGCTCTGGCTGGCCTGCACCAAAGCCGGGCTGATTCATGTACCACTTAACTACGCGCTGATTGGCCACGAACTTACCTACGCGCTCAATCAGTCTGGATGCAAGGCCTTGTTTGCCGACCTGGATCTGCAATCACAAGTCGATGCGATCCGGGAGGCAACCGAGGTTGCCGTTCACGGCAGCCTGCACGGCGGCAACACCAACGACGCGCTGACATTCGCGCTTGAGGCCGGCGAAGACACAGCGCCGGATTTGGAGTTTTCTGATGCCGACCTGGTGCAGATTCTTTATACCTCTGGCACCACCTCCGACCCCAAAGGCGCCATGCATACGCATCGTTCACTGATGACGCATTATGCCGCCTGCCAATACCACCTGAATATTCGGGCCAGCGACCGCTCACTCGCCGCGCTGCCGCTTTATCACTCGGCGCAGATGCATGTATTCACCATGCCCATGCTGCTGAGTGGCGGGTACAGCCGGATGATCAACACCCCGACACCGGACGCAATTCTCGGGCTGCTGGCCAGCGATCAACTCAACGCCTTTTTTGCGCCGCCTACTGTGTGGATTGCCCTGCTGCATCATCCCCAATTCAACTCGGGCAAACTGCAACATATGGATAAGCTCTACTACGGCGCATCCATCATGCCCGGCCAGATAGTGAAAGAGCTTGGCGAAAAACTGCCCGATGCGGGCCTGTACAACTGTTATGGCCAAAGTGAAATCGCCCCGCTGGCGACGGTGTTGCTACCAGAAGAACACGCAGACCGACCGTCTTCTGCCGGTCGCCCCATGCAAACTGTGATGACGCGCATTGTGGATCCGGTTACCGGTAAAGACTGCAAGCCCGGGGAACACGGAGAACTGGTTCACCGCTCGCCGCAACTGATGGTGGGTTACTGGGGCAAACCTGAAGCCACGGCGGAAGCATTCAAAAACGGCTGGTTCCATTCCGGCGATCTGGGCTATCAGGACGATGAGGGCTACATTTATATTGTTGATCGCATCAAGGATGTGGTGAACACCGGCGGAGTGTTGGTAGCCAGTCGCGACGTGGAAGAAGCTCTTTACCAGCACGAATCTGTTGCGGAGGTTGCGGTCATCGGTGTGCCGGATGAGAAATGGATTGAAGCCATCTGCGCCATAGTGGTGGTCAAAGAAGGTTATCCGCAAGACGCAGACGCTTTGATGAGCTACGCACGAACCAGGCTGGCGAGCTTCAAATTGCCAAAGCATATCCACTTTGCGGAACAGCTGCCAAAGAATACTGCTGGCAAGTTGCTGAAGCGAAAGCTCAGAGAAGATTTCGCTTAATGAAGTAAGCGGCGGGCTACCGGCACCATCATGGCAGGCGGGCACTCGGCTTTCTGATCCCGCCGAACGTGTTGATGATCATCAATGTTTTTCTTGTACGTGAGTTTGTGGGCAAGCCGTTTGCTGTGGGACTGAAGCGTGCGAGTAAGCGGCTAGTTACCAGTAAACTTAGCCGGCCGTTTGCTTGTAAAAGCGCGGACGCCTTCCTTGAAATCGTCGGTCTCCGCTGCTTTCAGGAATGAAGTGGTTTAATGATGTGACCAGCCCAGTTAAGGAATAATACTTTGAAGCTGGAGGTGAAACATGACCACAAGAAAGCAGTATTCGAAAGAGTTCAAACTCGACGCCATTAGTCTGTTGCAGGAGCAGGGATACCCAAAACCAGAGGCGGCGCGCAGTCTGGGGATCAACGCCAATGTATTGGGGCGCTGCATTAAAGAGCATGAAACGGCCGATGGGCAGGCTTTTCGGGGCAATGGCAAACTGACCCCTGAACAAGCGGAAATTCGTCAGTTGCGAGAGGACAATCACCGCCTGGAAATGGAGAAAGGCATCTTAAAAAAACCGCCAGAGCCTGAAGCTGCTGGCGGTTTTTATGGCCGGATAACTTATTCCGGCTTTTTGGCGACCAGGGTCAAAATGTCGTAGCTGGCAACCAGTACGTTTTCCTGATTGGTTACCTGAACATCCCACACCACCACGCCTTGCGGATGGCCATCTGGTGACATACGGCCTTGATCAATCTTGCGTTTGCAGGTAAGGCGGGCACGAATGGTATCGCCCGGTGCGACCGGTTCGATGAAGCGCAGCGTGTCCAGGCCGTAGTTCGCCAATACCGGGCCTTCGCCCGGATACACGAACAGACCTGCGGCAGCAGACAGCACAAAATAGCCGTGTGCAATGCGCTTGCCGAACTGGCTTTCGCGGGCCGCGATCTCATCAAAGTGCATGTAGAAGTGGTCGCCGGACAAACAGCCAAAGTTCACCAGATCTGCTTCGGTGACAGTACGGCGGTGTGTTAGCAGCGATTCACAAATTTGCAGGTCTTCGAAGTGACGGCGGAACGGATGCACGTCGTTTTCAATCAGTTTGGCACCGCGAACGTATTCGCCGGTGACCGCCGCCAGCATGGTGGGCGAGCCCTGAATAGCCGTGCGCTGCAGGTAGTGATGCACCGCGCGAATGCCACCGAGTTCTTCACCACCACCAGCGCGGCCCGGGCCGCCGTGTTTCAGCATAGGCAGGGGAGAACCGTGCCCCGTGGATTCTTTGGCTGCTTCCGCATCCAGCAGGTGCAGGCGGCCGTGATAGGCGGCCAGTGCCGGTGCCAGTTTGGCAATGATCGCCGGGTCACGGGTGGTGACTGTGGTCACCAATGAGCCGCGGCCCTTGGCGACCAGTTCCACCATGTCATCCAGGGTATCGTAAGGAATAATGGTAGCAACCGGGCCGAAGGCCTCGATGTCGTGGGCACCACAACCGTTTTCCGGGTTACGGCACACCAGCAGATGCGGTTCGATGAACGCGCCTTTGTCGGTGCCCGGGCCGGTGGGTTTGAAGCTACCGTCTCCGCCCATCACCAGTTCGCTGGTTTTCAGCAGTTCCTGGATGTTGGCTTTCACGTCTTCCAGTTGATCCATGGACGCCAGAGCACCCATGCGCACGCCTTCAACGGAAGGGTCGCCGACGGTAATCTTCGACAGCCGTTCTGTAAGCTTATTGCACACGGCTTGCACTTGGTTTTGTGGAACCATAACCCGGCGAATCGCGGTGCACTTCTGGCCGGCTTTAGCGGTCATTTCGCGGCCGATTTCACGTACAAACAGATCGAATTCTTCGTGTTCCGGGGTAACATCCGGGGCCAGAACCGCGCTGTTCAGCGAGTCGGCTTCGGCGTTGAACGGAATCGAGCGCTGGACGATGTTCGGGTGGTTACGCAACATGCGTGCGGTTTTTGCCGAACCGGTAAAAGTCACCACATCCTGCTCCTGCAGGTGCTCGAACAGGTCGCCGGTGCTGCCAATGATCAGCTGCAGGCTGCCCTCTGGCAACGCACCGGATTCGTGCATCAGGCGCACGGCCAGTTCGGTTACGTAGCAAGTGGAGGTGGCCGGCTTAACAATGGAAGGCATGCCCGCCAAAAAGGTTGGCGCAAACTTTTCCAGCATGCCCCACACCGGGAAGTTGTAGGCGTCGATGTGCAGCGCAACACCACCACGGGGCACCAGAATGTGGGTGCCGGCGAAGTGGTTGTTCTTGCCCAACTGCGTTACCGGGCCTTCGTGCACTACGTTGCCAGACGGCAGCTCGCGGCGGCCCATACTGGCGTAGGAAAACATAGTGCCAAAGCCGCCGTCGATGTCGAAGCCGTTATCCGCTTTGCTGGAACCGGTGTGCATAGACAACGCGTACAGCTCTTTCTTGTGCTCCTGCAGGTACATCGCCATGGCTTTGAGCGCCAGAGCACGTTCCTGGAAATCCATGGCCAGCAGGTTTTTGCCACCGACTTTGCGGCCGTATTCCGCGGCTTCTTTGAAGTCCAGGGTGTCGTCGTGCGTGTGCGCCACAATCTCGCCGTTGATGGCGCTGGGAAGGGCTTTGGCCTGCCGTTCACCAACCCACTTACCGGCAATAAAGCTTTTAAGAACTGACATGTAAGAAAACTCCAGAATTACATTTCGTCGTAGTCAAGAACGACCTTGTCGCTAACGGGGTAGCACTGGCATGACAGCACATAGCCTGCGGCCACTTCGTAATCTTCCAGCGCAAAGTTCTGGTCCATTTCCACTTCGCCCTCAATGACCTTGGCGCGGCAGGTTGAACACACGCCGGCCTGGCACGAGTAGGGCAGGTCGGCGCCTTCGTCGTTGCCTGCCTGAAGAATGCTCTTGGTATCGCGCACCAGATCGAAGGTCAGGGAGCGGCCATCGGCTTTTACCGTAACAACGCTGACAGCTTGCAGGTCGACTTTGGTTTCAGCGCGGTCTTTGCGTGCCTTGGGCACGCCACCAACAGGCGTAAAGAGTTCGTAATGAACTTTCGCTTTTTCCATGCCGTGGCGTACCAGTGAATCGCTCACGGTTTCGGTCATCATCTGGGGGCCGCAAAGGAAGGCAGCGGTCAAGTTCCTGGCGTCGATCCAATGGTCGAACAACCGGTCGCACTTGTCTGAATCAATGCGGCCGTTGTAAAGATCAATGTCCTGTTCTTCACGGGTGAAGATGTACACCAGATTGAAACGGGTCATGTGTTCGTTTTTAAGATCCTGGAGCTGGTCACGGAACATAGTGCTGCTGGTGCCCTTGTTACCGTAGAACAGGGTGAACTCGCTTCTGGGCTCGGTTTCCAGAGTGGTTTTAATAATGGACAGAATAGGCGTGATGCCACTGCCGGCGGCGACCGCCAGGTAGTCGCCTTTCCGCTCTGGGTCCAGCTCAACGGAGAAATGGCCCTGCGGCGGCATAACGTCCAGAACGGATCCGGGCTTCAGCAGGTCGTTAGCGAAACTGGAAAATACGCCACCGGGTACACGTTTGATGGCAATACGCAGTTCTTGATCGTTCACACTGGAACAGATGGAGTAGGTGCGGCGCACTTCTTCGCCATCAACTGTGGTGCGCACCACCAAGTGCTGGCCCTGCTTGTACTTGAACTTTTCGGCCCCTTCAGCGGGCAGCTCAAAGCACAGGGATACGGCGTTTCTTGTTTCCGGCCTGACCTCTTTGAGGGCCAGTGAGTAGAATTTATTCATGGCGTATCGGCTCTATATGCATTTGAAATAGTCGAAGGGTTCAAGGCAGTCGCGGCAGCGGTAAAGCGCCTTGCAGGCTGTAGAACCGAATTCGCTGACTCGTTCGGTGTGCTTACTGTCACAAAACGGGCAGGTGATGACTTCGTTAGCGCCCAGCAGGCTCATTTTGCTGGCATTACCCTGGGGCGGTGCTATGCCATATACCCGGAGTTTTTCCCGGCCCACGTCCGTTATCCAGTCTGTACTCCAGGCTGGGGTTAGCACGCGATTAATGTGCGGGTCGCAGATGCCAACGGCGCGCAGGGCTTCGGTAATCAGTTCTTCGATCAGCTCGGTGGCGGGGCAGCCGGAGTAGGTAGGCGTTACATCAATACTCAGATGTTTGCCATCCCAACTCAGTCTGCGCACGATGCCCAGCTCTAATACGCTGACGGCAGGCACTTCCGGATCTTTGACGTTATCCAGCAGCGCCCAGATTGCGTCTTCTGTCAGCAGTTCGGGGTGGGCGTTGGCCGGTACCCGGTCGCTGGCAATCAGTAGGTTTACAGATGATGGTTCACGTTCATTCACCGGATGTGCTCCCTTTAACAAAAAGATCTACCAGGTGGTCGCATCCGGGTAGGCGCGAGGCAAAAACTGCATCTCGGCCAGGATAAGCCCCAGGTGTTCGGTGTGAACGCCGCTTTTGCCGCCCATGTACATCCAGGCGTCTTCCGCACCGGTTTTCAGGGTGGCTTGGGCCGCGACTTCACGCACCATGCCGAACCAGTCTTGCTTCAGTTTCTCTGGATCCGGGCCAATGCCGGCCTTGAACATGGCGTGATCGGTATCGTCCGGGGTTACCAGTTCGCCGGTGAAGCGCCATAGCAGATCAAACGCTTCCTGAATGCGGCGGTGGCTTTCTTCAGTCCCGTCACCCATGCGCTTGACCCACTCTGACGAGCGGCGCAAGTGATAGGTGGCTTCTTTGACCGCCTTCGCAGCGATGTTGGCAATGCGCTCATCGCTGGCATCTACCAGGCTTTTCAAGGTGAAGTAGTGCCATACGTCGAAGAAAAACTGGCGCGCCATGGTGACCGCGTAGTCTTCATTCGGCTGTTCTACCAGCAGTAGATTGCGATAGTCCAGAGCATCCCGCAGGAAGCACAGTTTGTCGGCGTCACGGCCGTCGTCGATCAGTTCGGCGGCGTACTCGTACCAGTTACGCGCCTGGCCGACCAAGTCGAGCCCGACGTTCATTACGGCCATTTCTTCTTCTATCGCCGGCGCTTTTCCACACAGTTCGCAAAGGCGCTGGCTTAGAATCATGTCGGAATCCGCCAGGCGGATCAGGTAATCCTGCAGAGCTTTTTGTTCAGTCATGGGTCGCTCCTCACATGTGCCCGACTTCGTCTGGCAGTTTGTAGAAAGACGCGTGCCGATACACTTTGTCTTCTGCCGGATCGAACAGGATCTCTTTCTCGTCTGAAGCAGAGGCCGTGATGGTGTCAGAAGGAACCACCCATATGCTCACCCCTTCGCTGCGACGGGTGTACAGGTCGCGAGCGTTTTCCATGGCCATTTCATTGTCAGCAGCGTGCACGCTGCCCACATGTTTGTGGTTAAGGCCATGCTTGCTGCGCACGAAAACTTCGTAAAGGCGCCATTCAGACATAGTTACTCTCCTGTTTGCGCGCCTGTTTAAGCGGCTGCGCGTTGTTTTTGTTTTGCGGCGTAGGCAACGGCGGCTTCACGTACCCAAGTGCCTTCGTCTATGGCTTTGCGGCGTGTGGAAATGCGTTCACGGTTACACGGGCCATCGCCCTTGAGTACGTCGTAAAACTCTTTCCAGTCAATGGCGCCGAAGTCGTAATGACCGGTTTCTTCGTTCCACTTTAGGTCTGGATCGGGTGCGGTGCAGCCGAGGAACTCCAGCTGTGGAATGGTCTGGTCAATGAACATCTGGCGCAGTTCGTCGTTACTCTTGCGCTTAATCTTCCAGACCATGGACTGCTGGGAGTTGGGGGATTCGTCGTCGTGCGGGCCAAACATCATCAGCGCCGGCCACCACAGGCGATTGATGGCATCCTGCACCATGTCTTTCTGGGCCTGAGTGCCTTCACGCATCATGTCCAGCAGAATCT
>Ga0307966_1003705_pt1 | contig 11449 bp, 10 predicted proteins | sample OrgLakmetagen646_FD_203141 | JGI IMG/M metagenome (GOLD analysis project Ga0307966, IMG submission 203141) | Saline water microbial communities from Organic Lake, Antarctica - #646 | ecosystem: Environmental > Aquatic > Non-marine Saline and Alkaline > Saline | place: Antarctica: Organic Lake... | reverse complement strand
TTAGATTCCTCGTTCATCCTGTGATAGCGGGGCTCAGCTTCACTCTGGTTTTCTCTTTCTGGCACTTCCCTTTCCTCTACGAATGGGCACTGCACAACAAAGTGGTGCATGTCATTGAGCACCTTACTATGCTCTTTGTCTCCGTCCAAATGTGGTGGAGTATGGTCGGCCCCTCCAAGAAAATCCCACCCCTCGCCTACGGCGCCCAGATCATCTTCGTCTTTCTCCTCATGGTCGGGCAGACTCCGCTCTTTGCATTCCTCACCTTTAGCAGCGACGTGTTCTACCCCACTTACGCCTACGCTCCCCGCGTCGTCGATCTCTCCCCCCTCCAGGATCAAGTCCTCGGCGGGGTCGCTATGAAACTCGCCAACATGTTTACCTCACTTGGCATCATGTCTGTCGCCTTCTATAAGTGGGCGCAGGAGTCGGAGAAGTCTTAATCGCGAGACCCCAACAAGGTTTTAAGCGGATATCTTTTGCTCTAAACCATGCAGCTTGGGCTTTCGCACAATCAGCAAAAGGAATGACAAAAATACCCCGATTCACTGCCCCGGAGCTTGAGGGCATCGCGCAGCTGCTCGACACTGAGCAGATACCTTTTGAATTTGAAGGTGTGACGGTCGGGGCATCCGGCTTCGGTGCAACGACCGAATACTTTCTAATCGTGGAGCAAGAAAACTTCGTCGATACCTGCGCCTTGTTGATGGACTACTACAACATCAACAATGGAACCAAGGAACCGCTCGAAGGCGTCTGCCCGGCTTGTGAATCAATGGTATCCGGAAGCATCGATTGCCCCGACTGCGGCCTGAACTTCAGCTTCGAGACACCCAGCAGTGTCAAAGAACATCCATTCTACAAATTCCTTAGGGACAACTCGCTGCTCCCGCCTGATGGAGACGAAATAGAAACTGGGAAGTGAGACAAAGGATACTTGCCAAGGGTGAGGTTTGAAATGAGGATGTGGAACTTCGCACAGCTAGCTCAGTCTGAAGATTACAATAGCTTCAAGCGTTGCTCCATTAGCGGCCAAATAAAATCACCCCCCACTCGTTTCCATGAATACATCGTTCTATATCTCCCGCCGATCTTTCATCCGCCGCTGCTCGGCAATTGCCGCTGCCACCGGCCTGCCACTCTGGTATGTCAAGCAACAGGCTGCCCACGCGGAAAATGAGACGAAGACAGGGATTAAATCTCCCAACGCCCGCCCTCGCCTAGCCTTGATTGGCTCTGGTGGTATGGGTGCCGGAGGCGCCAGGAGCTGCATGCGCTTTGCGGATGTGGTTGCGGTCTGCGACGTAGACCAGGCGCAAATCGACAAGCGAATTAAGCGCTTCATCGTGGATGGAAAAAAGCCGGACGAGTATCGTGACTTCCGCAAGCTTCTGGAGCGCGATGATATCGATTGCATTGTCAACGGCACGCCTGACCACTGGCATAGCTTAATAAATATCGCAGCGGCTCGGGCCGGAAAGGACATTTACTCGGAGAAACCACTCACGCTGACGATCGACGAAGGCCGGCACGTGATCAATGCGGTGCGCGACAACGAGCGCGTCCTCCAAACCGGAACCCAGCAGCGCAGCAGCAAGCGGTTCCGCCTGGCCTGTGAGCTCGTGCGCAACGGCCGCATCGGCAAACTCAAGGAGGTCAACGTCTGGCTACCTGCCGGGCTCAGAGAAGGCCAGATCGGAGGCGATGTCAGTCAACACACCAACGCACCTTTCCAACCACAGGCCATCCCCGAGACACTTGATTGGGATTTCTGGCAGGGTCAGGCGGAAGCCACCGACTATATGTCCGAGCGCTGCCACACTTGGTTCCGCTACTGGTATGAATACTCCGGCGGCACGATGACCGACTGGGGCGCACACCACATGGACATCGGCTACTGGGCCATCGGCCTGCCTGCGCCGACCATGATCGACAGTAAAGCCCTAAGCCAACCGATCCCCGGCGGCTATACGGTGATCGCCGATTACGAGGTCAAGTTCACTTACCCGAACGGCGTCATATTTAACGTCAAATCAACACGCGACGACAGCCCCTTCGGTGCGAAAATCAACCCGGACGGCCAGCGCAACGGTATCCGCTTCGAAGGCACCGACGGTTGGATCTGGGTCAATCGCGGCTCGATTGAAGCCAGCGACCGCGAGCTTCTAACAACACCCCTTCCAGACGACGCCACAAAACTCTACGAAAGTAACGACCACCGTAAAAACTTCTTCGATTGTATGGAGAGCCGCAAGGATCCGATCTGCAACGTGGAGACCGGTCACCTCTCTGCCGTCGTTTGTCACCTCGGCGCGATATCGTTGCGCACGGGCGGCAAGAGCCTCACCTGGAATCCAGACAAGGAAATCTTCACCGGCTCCGGCTCGAAGGAGGCCAACCAACACGTCGCCCGCGAAATGCGCGCACCTTATAACTACGACTTCATCGCTTAAGCACATATCACATGAAACGCAGAACCTTTGTTAAGCGAACCGGTCAAGTGTTGGCCGCCAGTTCGGTCTTTCCGACCTTCGCGATCGGTAAACCCGGAAAGTCGGCCAATAGCAAACTGAACGTCGCATTCATCGGCTCAGGCGGATGGATCGCACAACAACCCTACAAGCTGGGTTGTAAAGACGAGAACCTTGTAGCGTTCTGCGACGTAGACCGCAAGGTCTCCGCCGAGAACATGAAGCAATGGCGCTCCAGCCAGCCTTTTTACGAAGACTTTCGTGTAATGCTGGATAAGATGCACAAGGAGATCGACGCCGTAGTCGTTTCCACCCCTGACCATACTCACTTTCCTGCTACCATGATGGCGATGGAGCGGGGCATCCACGTTTACACACAGAAGCCGCTTACTCACAACATCTGGCAGTGCCGCACACTACTGAAAGCCAAGCATAAATATGGTGTCGTGACTCAAATGGGTAACCAGGGGCATGCCAGCGATGGAATCCGTGAATCCGTAGAGAACTACCGCGCGGGAGTGATCGGCGAAGTTAAACAAATCTTCGCACGCAACGAGGGACCGGAGATGGGCAACGACCTCTTTGCCAATCCCAAGATAATGCCGCCCCCCTCCGCGCCAGTTCCTAATTGGCTCGCCTGGGACCTCTGGCTGGGACCCCAGGAAAAACGAGACTTCTACAACGATTACCTGCCAAAGAAATGGCGTTCTTTTTATGACTTCGGGCTAGGCATGCTGGGCGATTTCGGCTGCCACACCTTTGATACGCCTGTCTGGGCACTTGATCTGGACCCGCCAACAGTGGTCGAAAGTATCCGTCGCGAAAAATCGTTACCAGGAGTGATTCCGGCTAGCAGTCATTTACGTTTTCACTTTCCGGCTAAGGGCAAACGGGGCCCGGTTAAGCTCGATTGGTTTGAAGGCCCACAGGATTGGGAAAAGGTAGGACGTATCGACGCCTTTGGGGTGGACAATGCTACCCACGCCCAGCGTGCCTGCTGGATGGTCGGCGACAAGGGGCTGATTGGCTGCAACACACACTCAGGTGCTCCAGCCATCTTTCCTCGTGAGCTCCGTAAGAATCTGAACCAAAACCCGGTCCCTCAAAGCATCCCACGAATAGAGGGCGGCAAACGCGGCACCTTTAAAGAGTGGATACGCGCAATTAAGGGTGAGGGCCCCGAACCGGGCTCAAACTTTGATGTAGCCTGCAACTTGACTGAGATCATTCATCTGGGCGTTTTAGCCCAGCGGCTGGATACCCGGATCGAATGGGATGCAAAGGCAGGTCAGATCACCAACCATCCGGAACTAAACGCCTTCGTCAAAGAACCGGCGCGCGAAGGCTGGAGCTACGGTGAAGACTTAATCGCCTAAAATAATCCATATGAAACGCAGAACCTTTGTTAAGAGAACCGGCCAAGTGCTGGCCGCCAGCTCCGTCTTCCCGACCTTTTCGATCGGCAAACCCGGCACCTCAGCAAACGGCAAACTGAACGTCGCCTTCATCGGGTCGGGCGGCTGGATTGCCCGGCAGCCCTACAATCAAGGCTGCAAGGATGAGAACTTGGTGGCGTTCTGCGATGTGGATCGCAAGAACAGCGCTGAGAACATGAAGAACTGGCGCACTACCCAGCCCTTCTACGAAGACTTCCGTGTGATGCTGGATAAGATGCATAAGGAGATCGACGCCGTCGTTATCTCCACGCCAGACCACACCCACTTCGCTGCCACCTTGATGGCTATGGAACGCGGAATTGACGTTTATACCCAGAAGCCGCTCGCACATAATATTTGGCAGTGCCGCACCCTAGCCAAGGCAAAGCATCGATACGATGTCGTCACCCAAATGGGCAACCAAGGTCATTCCGGCAAAGGCATCCGCCAGTCAGTCGAGGCCTACCGCTCAGGAGTGATTGGAGAAGTGCAACAAGTCTTCGCGCGTAACGACTGGCCGGACTTTAGCGACAGGCACTTCGCAAATCCTAAGACGATGCCGCCGCCGTCCTCACCAGTGCCCGAATGGCTCAACTGGGATCTTTGGCTCGGCCCGCAGGCCAAGCGCGACTTTTACGTCGATTACATGCCGAAGAAATGGCGCACATTCTACGACTTCGGCATGGGCGTGCTGGGCGACTTCGGCTGCCACACTTTCGACATGCCCGTCTGGGCACTCGACCTTGACCCGCCGACAGCCGTCGAATGCATCGACCGTCAAGATTCGCTCTCTGGCGTCATCCCGGCTGGCAGTCACCTCCGGTTCTACTTCCCCGCCAAGGACGACCGCGGCCCCGTCACACTCGATTGGTTCGATGGCCCCCAAGACTGGGAAAAAGTTGGCCGCATCGATGCCTTCGGAGCGAGGGATGCCACCCATGCTGGTCGCGCCTGCTGGATGGTCGGCGACAAAGGCCTCATGGGCTGCGGCACCCACGCTGGCACCCCTATGATCCTGCCCAACGAAGTGCGCAAGGACTGGATGACGAACCCCCCGGAAGAAACGATTGCACGCGTCGAAGGCGGCCCTTTCCGCGAGTGGTTACGCGCCTGCAAAGACGAAGGCCCCGAGCCCGGCTCAAACTTCGACGTATCCGGCAACCTCACTGAAATCATTTTGCTCGGCGTGATCGCACAGCGCTTCAACACCCGCGTGGAGTGGGATGCCAAAGCCGGCAAAATCACAAACCACCCTGAGCTCAACGCCTTTGTCAGAGAACCGGCACGAGAAGGATGGGACATGGGCGATTACTTGTGGAGTTAGGGAGTGAGCGATGGCAGAGGACTGCCATGGCTACACTAGAATGTAGATGAGTTACAGCGGACAGTCTGCGCTAGCCCAGACGCTACAAAAGAATCCCCTGCTTAATTCAAGGTTCGACCTCTAGCTAATGACTGTGAAAGATAAACTTATGGACTCTCCCTCTCTCTCTAGCATTGAAAAGAAAAAACTCCGCGGCATGGGCCAACGGCTCAAGCCGCTGGTGCACATTGGCAAGCAAGGACTGACGGAAGCGGTGCTGGCTGAAGTCGAGCTGGCGCTCAACAAGAACGGGCTCATTAAAATCCGCTTCGAAAGCGACCGTGCAGGCATCAAAGCACTCTGCGAGGAAATACACGAGAAGACCGGCGGCGAACTGGTTGGCAGTATCGGCAAGACCGCAGTATTCTTCCGCGACATGCCGGAAGAAGCCTAAGCGCGTATTCTCCTCTAAACGAGCCTACGGTGAAATATCCGCAAGCAAACGTAAGTTTAGTTAGAGTCGTCCGTTCAAATCGTCTATGCTTTTTTATAAAACAGCTTGCCGGATACGATCAAGCCGGCTGCTGCCACTCCTAATATTGGTGGTCGGTGCAATCGTTTCATCGTGCACCAGAGGCGTAGATTCCCCGGAAGTCATTAAGCCGGTCGACACTCCTTTCAGTCTTTCTGGATCGGCCACACAAACAGCTGAATGGTGGAAGGCTTTTGAAGATCCCGTGCTGGATCGGTTAGTCGCTGAAGCACTTTCAGGAAACTTCAGTCTACTTTCAGCATGGGAGCGGTTACAGGCAAGCGAAGCATTAGCGCGGCGTTCATGAGATCGAAGCGCGCCGTCGGCCAGATCATCAATGCCATCGAAAACGAGGAAATGCTGCAAATGCAGGCAGACTTCCCGGGGCTCACTTATAGCTTTGAAGGCAGTCAGTCTGAAATGCGTGAATCCACTCAGGCCCTGAAAGGCGGTTTTGCGCTGGCCATGCTTGTCATCTACTCCCTCCTGGCAGTCGCCTTCGGCAGTTACCTCCAACCACTCATCGTGATGATCGCGATTCCCTTCGGTGTCATCGGCGGAGTCATCGGACATATCCTACTCGGCTATGATCTTTCACTGATCAGCTTGATGGGCATGATTGCCCTTTCCGGCGTGGTGGTGCATGACTCACTCATCATGATCGATTTTGCCAATAAGAACCGAGGCACACAATCTGCATTCGATGCCATCACCCAGGCTGGCGTGCGTCGTTTCCGTCCTATCATACTGACAACGTTGACGACCTTCGGCGGCCTAACTCCCATCATACTTGAAACATCCCAGCAGGCGGCGTATCTCATACCGATGGCAATCTCACTCGGCTTCGGAATCATCTTCGCGACCTCCATCATCCTAATTCTAGTGCCCAGCCTTTATTTGTTGCTCGATGATTTCGCGACAGCTACTGGAATGTCCGGGAAAGAACACAACGACTAGACACATGGGTGGCTGTTGTAATAGGTGGACAAACGAGGCTAAATCAATTATCCACTACTCATGAAACAGCCACTCGAATCCGCCAAAGATGTCGCCAACGCGACTGGCGATGCGATTGCCAAAACTGCGAGTTTCTTTGCCTCGACAGCTAGAGGTATTGGCCGGGGTATGTTTCAGCCTTTCAGTGAAGAAGCCCCGGTGATCGCGCGTGCCGAACCAGGCGCAGCACCAGGCATCGAACAATACCTGAACGCGGAAGATGAAAGCCTCTCCGTCTCTGTATCCATCATCGATTATGGCGAGGGTTTTACAGAGCAGGCTGAGTTCGGGAACGTCGAAGCGGCCCTAGCTTATGAAAAACCGGAAAACCCGCATGTCCGCTGGATCAATATCAACGGACTCAAGCCAAGCGCAGTTGATGCAGTCTGCAAGCAATTCGGCTTCCATACACTTTCCGCAGAGGACGTAATCAATATTTACCAGCGACCCAAGCTGGAAGTCTTCGAGGACCACCTCTTTGTCGTGGCGCGGCAGATACAACTGGTCGGCGAAAGGCTGAAGAACGAGCAGGTCAGCTTCTTCCTCACCAATGACACACTAGTCTCCTTCCAAGAGGTCAAAGGCGATGTCTTCGACCCAGTCCGCCGCCGCTTAAAGAACAAGACCGGGCGCTTCCGAACCTACCGGACGGACTACCTTTTTTACGCCCTGCTTGATTCAATCGTCGATCACCTCTTCCCGCTACTAGAAGGCTACGGCTCGGCGCTCGAAGACCTGGAATACGAAATCCTACAAGATCCAAGCCCCGAGACTCAGCAGCGCCTCTTCGCCCTTAAGCGCGATCTCTCGCTCCAGCGCCGCGCGCTCTGGCCACTGCGCGAAGTCGTCGATCTGCTCTACCGCGACGAATCAGGTATGATTCATAGTGAGCTTAAGAGTTTCTACCGCGACGTGCAGGACAACACTATCCAAGTGCTCGACCTTTTAGAAACCTGCCGTGAGACCGCTGCCAGCCTGAGCGACCTCTACCAATCCGCTGTCGGCAATAAGATGAACGAAACCATGAAGGTGCTGACCATCATGGCGTCCTTCTTTATCCCCATAACCTTCGTTGCCGGTGTCTACGGAATGAACTTCAAATATATTCCGGAACTCGACTGGAAATACGCCTACGCCGGATTTTGGACTATCTGCATCTGTATTAGTTCCGCGCTGGCAGTCTATTTTTGGCGAAAAGGGTGGATCGGGAAATAACGTTTTATCTGTTGCAATACATCCCAGATAACAATATAAACAATAATTAGATGTTTCGGGTAAAAATACTGCTTTACGAGAAGGAAGACCAATTTTCATTTATAGAATCAGAAATACCTCACGCGCTTAAAAAGATCGGTATTTTAGCAGAGTATGCCGAAAAATCTCAGAAAGATTTTGATCAGGACCCGTTGAAAATCAAGAAATACGCTTCTGAAATAACTGCGGATGCGTGGATCTCTATTTCAGGTTTGGGTGATATCAATACCGCATTAAGTCAGCTAGATGTCCCGGTGTTTGCTCTCTACGGATATTTGCAAAAAGGCGTAGCGGGCATTGGCCAATCCCACTATAGCGCAATGAAAAAAGGTATTGAGCAGCTCATCAAACACGGACACGAACGCATCGTTTTATAGACACGAAAGGAGTGTCGCCCGCCAACACCAGCACCCCCGGATCAGCTGTTCACCGAGACACTTCGTCGCCACGGAATTAGCGTAAGCGAGGACAATTTCCCTGACTGGGAAGAGAGCCTTCGCGGATTTCGCGAATCGCTGAAAAAATTACTTAAGCACAACCTGCCAACCGCCTGTATTTTTCAGGAAAATCATCTACACATAGCCGCTCAACATTTTTTCAATGACCGCGGACTCATTATACCAGAAGATATGTCTATGTTTTGCGCGGACTATAACCCTATCTTTGAATGGAGTGATCCGCCCGTGACGCATTCCAGATGGGAACAAAAGGAAATACTTCGACGAATTGCCGAATGGGCTAGAAATATTTCTTCCGGAAAAGTAGATCTGGCATGCGATGTTCTGGAGGCAGAGTATGTCGAGGGAGGCACAACCGGGCCTGTCCCGACCGGCAACCGAATCAGCTCTTCAAAGTAGCGGTAACGGAAAAGCGATGCCAATATTAATTCGAAGCGGTATCATGGCTCTTCAGGTTCTTGCCGGCATTGCTTCCGCTTCGGCAGCAGCCTTCTCAGTCTTCAATCGCAACTGCCCGCAGGCCGCATTGATGTCGTGTCCTTTCTCTCTGCGAATGGTCGCCGAGACCTTTGCCTTACGTAACACGTCGACAAAGGCATCCTGTCGGCGGATGGATGGTCGCTTCCACTGAAGGCCCTCCACCGTATTGTAAGGTATGCAATTAACATGCGCGTGGAGATCGCGGGCGATTTTTGCCAGTTCACGTGCTTGGTCGACCGAGTCATTGACGTCTTCGATTAGAATAAACTCAAGTGTGAGCATACGCCCGTGCTTCTCTTGAAAAGCCTTGGCCGCCGGTAGTAACTGCTCCAGCGGGTAGCGTTTATTGATCGGCATAATTTGATCGCGCACCTCATTTGTTGCACCATGCAGGGAAATTGCTAAGCGCACCGCTATCCCCTCTTCGGACAGCTGTTTAATCTGGGGCGCAAGACCGGAGGTGGAGACTGTGATACGCCGCGCCCCGAAGTTGAGCCCCCAGTCGGCATTGAGAATCTTAATGGCACGCACCAAGGTATCGTAGTTGGCCAGCGGCTCACCCATCCCCATGAAAACTATATTATCGAAGGAAGCGATTTCCTGCTTCGCGCGCTCGGTATGCGCATCCTCCCGGCGGCAAATGTGCATCAACTGAGCCACCACCTCGGAAGCTATCAGGTTGCGGCGGAAGCCAGCCAGCCCGGAGGCGCAAAATTTGCACCCATACGCACAGCCCACCTGAATCGAAACACATACCGTCTTTCGCGAGTCCTCTTGCCCAACTCCTTTTTGTGGCGCACGTATAAGCACCGTCTCGATGAGCGATTTGTCCTCCAGTTCGATCAGCAGCTTTTGTGTGACATCATCGGAGCGCTTATCGAGTAAGGGGTGGGCCGGATAAAGCACGAAAGTCTCTGCCAGCCAGGCGCGGAAGTCCTTCGGCAGATTGCTCATCTCATCCCACGCCTCGACGCGCTTCTTATAGATCCACTCCATTACCTGCTTGGCACGGAACTTAGGGTGCCCAGCAGCGACGATCTGCTCAGTTAGACTTTCCAGAGTTTCGCCAAAGAGGCTCGGTTTATTGGGTTGGAAACGCATAAAACCTGAATCTTGGCTGAAGCGGTCCCAAATCTCCATTGAATTCGACAATAATTATACTTGCCTCAGTCACATAGTGCTCTACTGTTCACCTCATGGTAAATGTCGCCTATCCCACCACCCGTCGCATGTGCGATATGGTAGCGAGTGAACGCCCCCAGGAACGCCTGGAGCGCCTGGGCGCAACTGCGCTAAGCGACCGTGAGTTGTTGGCGATGATCCTTCGCAGCGGCCCGAAAGGGGTCGATGTCGTCACCATGTCCGGGCAGCTGCTTGAGGCCGCCGGTTCACTAGCCGCCCTACTCCGGTGGTCCGCTGAGGATTTCATGCAGATCCGAGGTATCGGTAAGGTGAAAGCATTACAACTGCTCGCCATTATGGATTTGGCTAAGCGCATTTTACAGGAACAGGATAGCCATGAGGTAAAATTCAATACGGCAGAGGGCGTGGCCCGGCACTTTCGGCCCATCGTCGCCGGTGCCGAAGTCGAGCATTTCTGGGTGCTTTGCCTGGATCGTAAAAATCGCCTGCTCCGCCGGGTCGAAGTCACCAAAGGAACAGCAACAAACAGTCTGGTTCACGCGCGCGAAGTTTTTCGCGAAGCCATTAAGCTTAGCGCCGCCGCCATCATCGCAGTCCACAATCATCCGAGCGGAGATCCGGCGCCCAGCCGGGCCGACATTCAAGTCACGCGTAATCTAAGAGAAGCCGCCAAACTGATCGGGATAGATTTACTCGACCATATTATTGTCGGCGAAGCCGGGAGAGATCCTGCGTGCCTCGGCTTCTACAGTTTCAACGATGCAGGGCTCATTTGACCAGTCGGCTGCGGGTATAGGACCTTTCCAAACGCAAAGGCGTTCGGCTACGGAAGCGGCATGTAGCCGAAGCGCTTCCGCTCCGGATAGTAAGTTATCGCGGGTATAGGACCTATCCAAACGCAAAGGCGTTCGGCTACGGAAGCAGCATGTAGCCGAAGCGCTTCCGCTTCGGTTAGTAAGTTATCGCGGGTATAGGGCCTTTCCAAACGCAAAGGCGTTCGGCTACGGAAGCGGCATGTAGCCGAAGCGCTTCCGCTTCGGATAGTAAGTTATCGCGGGTATAGGGCCTTTCCAAACGCGAAGGCGTTCGGCTACGGAAGCAGCATGTAGCCGAAGCGCTTCCGCTTCGGATAGTAAGTTATCGCGGGTATAGGGCCTTTCCAAACGCAAAGGCGTTCGGCTACGGAAGCAGCATGTAGCCGAAGCGCTTCCGCTTCGGATAGTAAGTTGTTGCGCGTATAGGACCTTTCCAAACGCGAAGGCGTTCGGCTACGGAAGCAGCATGTAGCCGAAGCGCTTCCGCTTCGGATAGTAAGTTATCGCGGGTATAGGACCTTTCCAAACGCAAAGGCGTTCGGCTACGGAAGCGGCATGTAG
>Ga0307966_1003704_pt1 | contig 11450 bp, 10 predicted proteins | sample OrgLakmetagen646_FD_203141 | JGI IMG/M metagenome (GOLD analysis project Ga0307966, IMG submission 203141) | Saline water microbial communities from Organic Lake, Antarctica - #646 | ecosystem: Environmental > Aquatic > Non-marine Saline and Alkaline > Saline | place: Antarctica: Organic Lake... | reverse complement strand
TAGAGTGTGTGTGTGTTTAGAGTGTGTGTGTGTGTAACCCAAAAAGGAAGAGACCGAGGCAGCAGTTGAGACAGGGGTTGCGTGAGATCAGGCCGCAGGTGCGTGGGAGGTGGGTGTGTGTTTTTAGAGTGTGTGTTTGTTTAGAGTGTGTGTGTAACCCAAAAAGGAAGAGACTGAGGCAGCAGTTGAGACAGGGGTTGCGTGAGATCAGGCCACAGGTGCGTGGGAGGTGGGTGTGTGTTTTTAGAGTGTGTGTGTGTTTAGAGTGTGTGTGTGTGTAACCCAAAAAGGAAGAGACCCAGGCAGCAGTTGAGACAGGGGTTGCGTGAGATCAGGCCACAGGTGCGTGGGAGGTGGGTGGGTGTGTTTAGAGTGTGTGTGTGTGTAACCCAAAAAGGAAGAGACCAAGGCAGCAGTTGAGACAGGGGTTGCGTGAGATCAGGCCACAGGTGCGTGGGAGTTGGGTGTGTGTGTGCTTACGCTGGCAAACGCAAAGCAAAAGAAAGGGGTACAAAAGCTGCCAAGCGGTGGCTGATACTGTGCAGAAATATTTCAGACACCGGTGAAGTTTGGTTGTGGTGATGGTTTTGCATAGCTAACCTGCAAACCTTTTGCCGGAATAGCCAGAAATGTATCAATGACAGAACACTATCAGGCCTTGTGCATAGCTGCTACTGCGTAAGTCGCCAGCTTAAAGAACAATGCATATAGTGCACCTTGCTACACATATTTCAGGATGCACACATGGACCACGTTCAGGGTACTAGCATGATTATTGCAGCACGTGGTGCCAGCTGAATGTACGATGTATCTGACTTCACGACATTCAGGATGCAGGCATGGACCAGTACAAGTCGCCAGCACTGCATACTGCTGTGCGTGGTGCCAACTGAAAGTACAATGTATCTATCCACACGAAACATGCAGGATGCGCGCATGGATCAAGAGCAGGGCACCAGCACTTTACAACACTCAAGCGAAACAGAGGAGGGTCTCGTCCACCTAACGCTCCTCCGAATGGTACCAGTCAATCCTGGGGTTGATGCTGATCGCATCCGGCAGGTTTGTGTGAGGCACCCCACGTTTAATAAACAAAGCTAATCCTTGTTATTTGTCTTGTAGAGCCTGAGGTTGGACCTTACATAGGAATGCAGCACATCTTCATGCCTGCTCCAGCACAGCGCCATACACACCACTACAGCGTCTGTGGAGAATGGAGAAGCAGGACACAACACCCCCCAACGCAATGAGTTGCTGCTGTGTTAACCTTGGCTGCGTTAATGCTGTGTTATTCTGTGTCAACCTGTGTGAATACTGTGTTGTTAAATAACAATGTTAACTTGTGTTAATGCTGTGTTATTCCTTGCTGTGTCATTCCTTGGCTGTGTTACTCCGTCTCAAATTGTGCTTTGAACATGTGAAACACACCGCACACACACACACACACACACACACACACATCTGCATCTTCTCCTGTGCACACTGCTTACTCCCCTGCCCCCGATTCCACCTAAGCAAGGCCATGCAGTTACTAGGCCGTTATTAAAACTGGTAGGCCATGCACTTACAATTTGTAAGTTACAAACAAGGACTACAATTTGTAAGTAACAAACAAGGACTACAATCTGTAAATTACAAACAAGGACTACTGGCTTACGTATACACAAACCAAACTCACTGAAAGCATGGAAGCACCTACCCAAGGAACTACGCTGCAACACCGAGCACAACCTTTGCGATTGCTTTCGTAGGCGGCCACTGTTTTGAAGCTGGTAGATGGTCAATGGCCGCAGCTGCGAGTGCTTGGCTTCGATGCAAATGAGCGGCTGCTGTGCCTTGACGCGCTGCTGAACTACGGGTTCCAAGTAAGCCATTTTCATGATTTGTGTTGCTTGTGCTTGGCTTCGATGCGATCGAGCGGCTGCTGTGCCTTGACGCGCTGCTGAACTACGGGTTCCAAGTGAGCCATTTTCATGATTTGTGTTGCTTGTGCTTGGCTTCGATGCAAATGAGCGGCTGCTGTGCCTTGACGCGCTGCTGAACTACGGGTTCCAAGTAAGCCATTTTCATGATTTGTGTTGCTTGTGCTTGGCTTCGATGCGAATGAGCGGCTGCTGTGCCTTGACGCGCTGCTGAACTACGGGTTCCAAGTGAGCCATTTTCATGATTTGTGTTGCTTGTGCTTGGCTTTGGTGCGAATGAGCGGCTGCTGTGCCTTGATGCGCTGCTGAGCTACGAGTTTCAAGTGAGCCATTATGATTTGTGTTGCCTGTGTTTGGCTTTGATGCGAATGAGCGGCTGCTGTGCCTTGACGCGCTGCTGAACTACAGGTTACAAGCGAGTATGAAGTTTAGGATATGTCTCGTTCGTTCAAACGTTGGCAGCAAATGGGCGCTTTGACACAAGTGAGCGACGAATGATGTACGTTGATTTGTAACTGGCTGTTAACTGAAATGACACATGCATATTGCGCGGAGGTCGTACGTGCATTTTTCCCCTCGGAAGCTGTATGTGCATATTCCTTTAGGTTGACACGTGCATATTCCTTGGAATTCTTTGCTTTTGTTGCTTTTGTTCCTCGGAAGCTGTACGTGCATATTCCTTGAATTGGATCGTGCATGTTCCTATAAGTTGAAACGTGCATATTCCTTGAAATTCCTTGCATTTTTCCCTCGGAAGCTGTATGTGCATATTCCTTGAATTGAAACGTGCATATTCCTTGGAATTCCTTGCAATTTCCCCTCGGAATTTACACGTGCATATTCCTTGAAATGAAACGTGCATGTTCCTTGAAGTTGGAGTGCATATTCCTTAGAATTGGCGTGTGCACGTTCCTCAAGGGGTGTAGAGTCTATAACCGAGCGTGCTCCAACCATGTGTTATATTTTGATTCAGTGTCCTGGGCATGTTTGACAAATCTTCATCTTCAGCATGTGGTGTACATCTCCTGCGTGTGGGGCGCATCTCCAGCGTGCCGGGTTCATCTCCAGCGCGCGGGGCTCATCTCCAGCGTGTGGAGTGGCACCCACACGTTCCTGCATTTCTGCAGGGCCTGCGGTTTACCAAGACTTTAATCCTCCATGATATTATATTCAGGATCCAGAGCTGGTTTGGAGGCACAGGCCAAGAAATGACTACTTATATTGGGTTGGGCTGCAAGCTGCTCCCTTTGTCCCATTCCTACAGGTGCGAGCACACTTTCAGTGATTGCGAGCACACTTTCAGTGCGCCAGGTGCGAGCACACTTTCAGTGAGCACACTTTCAGTGAGCGCCGTGAATGAGCACACTTTCAGTGAGCGCAGTGCGAGCACACTTTCAGTGATTGCTGAACACGATTTTGTGATGTATGCATCCTCAGTGATTGCTGGACACGTACGTTTTGTGGTTTGTGCATTCCCCTGGACAGGAAGGGCAAGGGCATTGTAGTCTGCCATGTGTGTGTGTGTGTGTGTGTGTGTGTGTGTGCGCGCGCGCGCACTCATATGCTTGAGTATAGTCTTTGCATAATTCGTGCTTTAGATCGTTCATCGCGTGCTAGTCGCCCATGCAACCCTTGCACCGAGGTTGTGGGTGTTTAACGCAGTCTTACCGTTCTTTGTGAAGCATGGGGTAGAATTGCATGATTTGCCAAAGTCTCTGCGTATCTGAGTCTCTCTTTCCTGCAGGTGCGTGGTGGGTTCTGCAGCCACTCACACGCTTATGCACCTGCACTAATTGAACAAGTAATTTTTCTTTTATTTTTGCCAGGTCATATTTGTTCAGAGTTCAGAGTATTGACTGAACCTCATCAAGTTCAAAATAAGTAGGCCAAACCTTGGCTATTGTTGTGACCATCCTACTTCCATTCCTACTATTCGGCTAGAAAGCCTGTTTATTCGTGCTTAAGTACTTCTCTCTGTACATAATTTGCTATGCATGCATGAATTGGCATGCACATGACGCTCTAGTAAGCATTTTTATGGTTATCCAAAGTATGTTGAACATGCAGTACTTACACCACACAGTACTGACATCATACTTACATCATACAGTACTTACACCGCACAGTACTGACATCATACTTACATCATGCTGACACCACACAGTACTGACATCATACTGACATCATACAGTACTTACACCACACAGTACTGACATCATACTGACACCACACAGTATTTACACCGCACAGTACTGACACCACACAGTACTTACACCACACAGTACTGACATCATACTTACATCATACATTACTTACACCACACAGTACTGACATCATATTGACACCACACAGTACTGACATCATACTGACATCATACAGTACTTACACCGCACAATACAGACATCATACTGACACCACACAGTACACACCACACAGTACTGACATCATACTTACTTCATACAGTACACACATCATACATACATCATATACTACTTACATCATGCATACATCATACAATACTTACATCAGTACATGACAACATACAGGACTAAACATCATTGCGCGCCATAAACGTGTCCAGGCCTGTTTTAGTGTGCTGCAAGAAAACGTAGTGGCTGAGTACAAAGGGCCTTGTTTGGCTTTTTTTCACCCGAATAGGAAAGTCTTGCCCCCCTGTAAAGCGCCGGGCTTATTAATTACGTGATTTGCGAGAGCTTTATTCCAAGTAAGATCATACCAGATCATACCCCAAGCCTGGTCATACTTATAGAATCTATGTACAGTTATGGCCACGACGTATGGTTATGGCCACTACGTATGGTTATACTCATAGGAGTACGGTTATGGCCAGCCCCACGTATGTGCATTACCCTACAACATAACTGGCAACCTTCATGCATAACCCAACTCAGCGTGCACGTACACATGTACGCAGCGCCTCCCATATAAAGCCGCTCCCCACATCACGAGCTACGTGAAGCTGCTCCTGATGCTCTGCACCGATGATGATAATGCATCGCCCACCTTTGCTGGCGGTGTACCCAAGGTGAGCAGCACTCGCTACGTAAATGCAGTGCCTGCATGTGTGTATGTGTGGACGTGTGTGTTTGTGTGCGCGCAAACGTGCGTGCGCGAGTGCGTGCGTGCATGCGTGTGTGTGTGCATGCGTGTATGTTTCTTTATGTGTATGTGGACAAGCCTTATACCTTCCCTGTTTTTTGTGTGTTGTTACATCACAGTTTTTTACCAGTTTATGTGCAACTTTGTCCGGCAACAATGGGACAGACCACCCAGGACTATTTGCTTCAGTCTCTAGAAAACAAAAAAGTAACAAGTGCTTGCCTTTTAAGATCTTGCGCCCTGATCTGCTGATCAAATTACACATGTCCCGTTGATGTGGATGTTATGGAAAATAAGTACTAAAATTATCATAGATTCAAGCTGGCTATCTTGGACTATCATGGATTCAAGCTGAAAATGTTAGATCAAGCTGGATATGGATTTGGATTCAAGCCGGATTCTAGCTCATCTTGGATTCAAGCTGGATTCAAGCTGGATTTGGATTCAAGCTGGATTCAAACTGGATTTTGATTCAAGCTGGATATGTTGTGTTGTCCAAAGCTGTCTTCATAAAGCCAAATTTATGAACTTTCTGCTTGAAATGTATGTGCATGCGTGATACTGGCTTTAAACCATAGATGTGTAACCTTGAATCACTTATCATTTCATACAATGCAACGCATTTAATACAATTCACTTCTCATTTAATACAATGCAACCCTTGTAGTCCAACTAAAAAGTTATCTACAGTTACAGATACATCACAGACCTCATAGTCAAGCAGGAGTGATCTCATACGCACAGGAAGCAATGCTTGAGCCAGGGATTTCATTGGAAGCGGTGCTCAACCGCCTTGTTCGTGACACACACACACACACATACACACACACACGCACGCACACACACACACACACACACACACACACACACACACACACACACACACAGGAAGCGATGCTCAAGCCAGATATTACCTTGGAAGCCGTGCTCTCTCGAATTGGCCTCATAGCTCTCATCAGGTATGTGCTTCTAAGAATTTTCTATATATTATTTAAAGGGAATTTGTAAAAATATGAAGGGAAGAGTAAGATCCTGTTGGTGGCAAATCTGTGTATCCAGCAGGTCTCTGTAATGTGTGTGTCCTATGTGAACGTGTGTGCACCTTACATTCAATGTTCCCCTCACTTGAAAACTGAACCATCCAATGCTTTCATTCGTAATTTCACACTAATCGCCGTCATGTACAAGGCGAGGTTCTATCTTCCAAGGTAAATTGGGCTGATGTGTGCGATAAAGTCTAGGTCACCAATGGCAACACTTTGTAAAGCAATGGCAACACCTTTGTAAAGTGATGGCAACACCTTTATAGAGTAATGGCAACACCTTAGTAAAGTAATGGCAACACCTTTGTAAAGCAATGGCAACACCTTTATAAAGCATTGGCAACACCTTTGTAAAGCAATGGCAACACCTTTGTAAAGCCTAGGTCACCAATGGCAGTACCTTTGTATGCTCATTCACGTTTCAAATCGCACACCTCTCCGACAGTCCTTCACGCTTTGTGGCTTTGGTCTTAACATTAGACCGACACAAGTGCTGCCCCCTGAAACTTGCCTCTTGCTAACCCACATGTTAATTTTATTGCACACTCTGACACTGGCCGTTCGGGTGTATGACCTTTGTCTTAACATTAGACCGACACAAGTGCTGCCCCCTGAAACTTGCTTCTTGCTAACCCACATGTTAATTCTATTGCACACTCTGACACTGGCCGTTCGGGTGTATGACCTTGGTCTTAACATTAGACCGACACAAGTGCTGCCCCCTGAAACATGCTTCTTGCTAACTCACACGTTCATTTTATTGTACACTCTTACACTGGCCATTCGGTTGTATGACCTTGGTCTTGACAGTATTCTAACGGGCCCAAGGTTTACAATTCTATCTAAGGCTCTGTCCCCCAAGACTTGCCTCTTGCCACCCAAATATTAAAATGATAATTCAGCTTTCGCTTTATGGCGTGCACCCTAACGCTTGAACAGGAAGCAACAAGCACGCCACTCATGAAAATGCAGCCACCCACTAGCAACCCTCTCATTCCTTTCAGACGCAAAGTGCTGACCTCCTCTTCAAGCCTGGATTTCCCACACAAGCCTGCCTATGCCTCAGGAGCAAAGTGCTGGACTCCCGAACAAGACTGTAAGTGCGTAAGACTGTAAGTCTGTAAGTGCGGAAGACTGTGAGTCTGCAAGTGCGTAAGACTGTAAGTCTGTAAGCGCGTAAGACTGTAAGTGCGTAAGACTGTAAGTGCGTAAGACTGTAAGTGCGTAAGACTGTAAGTGCGTAAGTCTGTAAGTGCGTAAGTCTGTAAGTCTGTAAGTGCGTAAGACTGTAAGTGCGAAAGTGCGTAAGTCTGTAAGTGCGTAAGACTGTAAGTGCTATTGTGATTCGGGTCCATTGAAGTTGGAGGGGTCGCTTATAATTGGCTGACATCCTATTACTAAAACGTTCCTCTGTGCTGGTTTCATTCCGGCTCATACACCGGACTGCTGGAGTGGGAATGTACGCTTGTACCATCACAAACTGTGCCAAGACAGTTCCAACTGACATTTGGTTGCAACCGCCTCCAAAAAACTAGGGTACCCCTGCATGCTGCAGAGTACTTAATCAGCAAATCCCAAAATAAGGCTTTAAGCTTTGTGCTCTCTTCTGTGTGCTTACTTTTTCCTCAGGGCATACCTCAAACAAGACTCCATTGTTTGTATGTCAAACTAGACTCCGTTGTTTCATATGTCAAACAAGACTCCGTTGTTTGTATGTCAAACTAGACTCCGTTGTCTGTATGTCAAACTAGACTCCCGTTGTCTGTATGTCAAATTAGACTCCGTTGTTTGTATGTCAAATTAGACTTCGTTGTTTGTATGTACAGCATTATCATTTCATGTCACATGATTCACACACAGCTCCCTGGTTGTAGCTCCTTGCTCCTTGCGTAGGTATGTTGCTCAGTAAATACATGCAAACAAACTTAGTCACGAGGCTGGAGCATTTCTTGTCTTGTGTACGTTGTGGTTAAGGTTGCGCCGCAGTTCTGTCCGTCGATACTTTGTTTGCATTGTGATGTGCTTGTGTAGCTTTTATTCATCCGTGAGCATCAGGGGTGGGCACAGTTGCTTGTGACAAGCAAGGCGTGTATCAAACACTTCAGTCTTTCAGAAAGCATAGAACGCCTCCTTTCTTCAAAGTGGTTTCTGCAAGATGATGCCTGTAAGGTGGTTTCTTTAAGGTGGTTTCTGTAAGGTGGTTTCTGCAAGATGATGCCTGTAAGATGTTTCTGCAGGATGATGCCTGTAAGGTGGTTTCTGTAAGGTGGTTTCTGTAAGATGATGCCTGTAAGGTGGTTTCTGCAAGATGATGCCTGTAAGGTGGTTTCTGCAAGATGATGCCTGTAAGGTGGTTTCTGCAAGATGATGCCTGTAAGGTGGTTTCTGCAAGATGATGCCTGCAAGGTGGTTTCTGCAAGATGATGCCTGTAAGGTGGTATCTGCAAGGTGATGAATTAAAACCGCTCTGCAATTCTGCAGGGTGCCTTTATATTGGAAATGTCTTGTCGCAGCTACTTGCAGCTATGTAATAGCGTCTGCTGCGGTGAAAGATGAGTGGTGCATACATGCAGGCAGCAGTCCATGATTGCACTATAACGTGCGCATAGAGTTGGCTAAAAACCATGGTTATCCATGGTATTTATGTATAGCTGCGTGTATAGCTGCTGTGCAGTTCTTATGACCGGGAGGATTTTAATATGTGTTAGTACACCTAAATGTGAACAGCGCTGTCCAACCCTACAGTGTGTAAACCATGTTTGCATGTTTGCCACAATTGTGGTTTGGTAACCATTGCACCTTGAAAAACTGAGACAATATGATTTGAAAACCAATCGCAGATGCCTTGCTGCGGAGTGTGCTGCGCCACGGCTTTCAAAATGTGTCTGCCGTGCTTGCAGACAAAAGCAGCGGGTTCCAGGTGTGTGACAGGACTAGTGTGAGGAAATATAATGTGCGTTCATGTGAGTGTAGTGTAAAGCAAGGAGTGAGGAATTCTGATGTGTGTTCGTGTGAGTGTAGAGTAAAGCCAGGATGTGAGAAAATCAAATGTGTGTTCGTGTGAGTGTAGAGTAGAGTAAAGCCAGAAGTGTGAGAAATTATAATGTGTGTTCGTGTGAGTGCAGAGTAAAGCCAGAAGTGTGAGAAATTATAATGTGTGTTCGTGTGAGTGCAGAGTAAAGCCAGAAGTGTGAGAAAATGTAATGTGTGTTCGTGTGAGTGCAGAGTAAAGCCAGGAAAACGCAGGAAAAAAGTCACGTAATACAGGAGGGTGACGGATAATCCTGCAACATGGAAGGTGCAGGCGTTTTACAGTAGTACCGAGTACCAAAGTGACTCCTTTTCCTTGACTAATGTGGGGAGTGATTTATGCTGCCCACATAGTGTCTTTTTCCTTTTTGAAAAGGTGCGTGCTCCTAATTATAGTCGTTTTGCGCACATGCGTGTTTGCTGTTTCTGTGCTACGCACCCCACTGTGTGACTACTCCTGGACGTACTTGTTTCGACATAACATGTGTGCCTACCGTTTTGGTGGTATGAGTTCCAAAGGTGCTCACTGTTGTTGGTGGTGATCTGTTGTTGGGATTATGTTGTTGGTGGTATGAGCTTTAAAGGTGATATGTTGTTGGTGATATGTTGTTGTGATTAGGTTGTTGGTGGTATGAGCTCCAAAGGTGATCTGTTGCTAGTGATCTGTTGTTGTGATAAGTTGTTGTTGGTATGAGCTCCAAAGGTGATCTGTTGCTAGTGATCTGTTGTTGGTGGTGGTGGTATGAGCTCCAAAGGTGATCTGTTGCTAGTGATCTGTTGTCGTTGTTGTCAGTGGTATGAGCTCCAAAGGTGATCCGTTGTGTGTGCCTGCTTGTGCTTGCGTGAACCAAAATGCAGCACAACGTGGTGAGGTCACAGACGTGTCATGGAATTGTCGGGGGTTGATGTTCACTAGTCATGAGAGGTGTGATGATGCATATGCATGCCAATTTATTTTCTTTTCATTCCCTGTCTGCAGGGCATTCACTAGACCTCAAGAGGGTCAACACACACCCCACCCTCTCAACGTGCTTAAGGCACGATGGAGGGACAATTTGTCCCAGTTCTTTTGTTGTTCTCTCATTGTTTTATCCGCGTCCATTTTTTGGCCTGTTTGCAGGGAGCCCTGGGAAAGGAGCTGAACATCCCATAAGCCTATGACCTGCCTGTGCCTTACCATTCTCCCCTTTTCTTTCATTCATTTTCTTTTTTGCCTGTTTGCAGGGAGCCCTGAGGAAGGAGCTGAACTTCCCAGAAGCCTATGACCTACCTGTGCTTTACCATTCTCCCCTTTTCTTTCAATCGTTTTCTTTTTTGCCTGTTTGCAGGGAGCCCTGAGGAAGGAGCTGAACATCCCAGAAGCCTACGACCTACCTGTGCCTTACCATTCTCCCCTTTTCTTTCAATCATTTCTTTTTTGCCTATTTGCAGGGAGCCCTGAGGAAGGAGCTGGACATCCCAGAAGCCTACGACCTGCCTGTTCCCCCTCACCAAGTGCAACAGCAGCAGTACCAGCAGGTAGGCAGGGCAAGGGTTGGTCGACTTATTGACGTAGAATGGGTGTCTGATATTAATTAATTTTGCTCTTCTCTTTGAATGATTTCATTTGTTATTGAATAAGACCAGCGGCAGCAGCAGCAGCAGCAGCAGCAGCACAGGTGAACAAAGAGCAGTCGGGCCACGTGTATCTTCTCTTGAATTATTGTTGCAAGGCTTGTGACCTTGTGCTGCTTGTGTGCTGCCTAGAACACCCAGAACACACAAAAAGGAGAGAACTTTGGAGCCAGTACCTAAGATCAGAGCCTATCTAAGATCACTGCATCCAAGAGCACCTAATCAGGGTTGGCTGAAACCATGTGGTTCCAGTAAATGTCAGGCACTTCTGGCAGGGAGACTTGTAATGATCAAATTTGGTATGCATACACGGTACACACACACGGTATAACCCTAACCCTAAACCCTAACCGTTTACAGCCGACCCTGAACAAAATGCTTGATCATATTATACTGTTTTTCCTGCATGACGTGAAAGCACGCACAGGCCCAGACCTTCCCAGACACCCCCGCAAGCACAGGCAGCTGGCATGGAAGCAGAGCAAATCTGTAAGACACACCTACACACGAATCTGCAAGACACACTTGCACACCACGCTTGCACATACACGCAGCTTGCATGGAAGCAGCGCGAATCCGCAGCGCTGACCATGCAGCTGGAGCAGAGCTTCAAGCAACAGTGCGCGCTGCTGCAGCAGCGTATTGTGCAGAGCCTGCAGCAGCTGAAGCAGCAACTGGTGCAAGCTACTCCTGCTGTACCAGGTAATGCAGTCTGGCGTGG
>Ga0307966_1003702_pt1 | contig 11453 bp, 4 predicted proteins | sample OrgLakmetagen646_FD_203141 | JGI IMG/M metagenome (GOLD analysis project Ga0307966, IMG submission 203141) | Saline water microbial communities from Organic Lake, Antarctica - #646 | ecosystem: Environmental > Aquatic > Non-marine Saline and Alkaline > Saline | place: Antarctica: Organic Lake... | reverse complement strand
ATCGCTGTATGATCAATGCCAAGATAGAGTTCGTTTGTATCTTTCTGCCATCGCGGATCTCCCTTATCTTCGGGAAACCAGATCAGTTCCAGGTTGTGTCCGTCGGGATCGCGGAAATAGAACGCTTTAATCCCGGCCGCAGCGGGAATGGTCTCGGGCAGTGTCTGCGGAAAGGTAGAGACATGGGTTACGTTATGATTCCTCAATTCGTCATACGCCTGCTCCATATCGCTCACAACAATGGCAATATGCTGAAACCAGAGATCATTACTTTTCGAGTCTGCCGGAATGGTCTCACCTTCGTTTCCTCCAAAATCCTGCAGATAAATATGTTCATCTCCCATTTCCAGTTTTACCACGTTCACGATGGTGCTGTTGCTGCCTGTGCCGTAAAGTGCAGCGGATGTTTTTTTATCCAGCGTGAACCGTTCAGTTGCTCTGAAAGGAAGAACCTCCGTATAAAACGGTAAGATTACATTAATATCAGATACGGTGATGGTAACTGACTCCACATTCAGCGCCGGCTGAGTTGCACCGGTACTATAGGTGGCGAAGGAGATGGAAAACAGTATTCCCAGCCACGCTTGTTGTCGCTTCAGGAAACAGATCATAAAACCTCGTTTGTAAGATGATCGCCAACCCGAAGTGCCATAGCCATAATTGTAAGACCCGGGTTTACGGCCGAACTTGACGGAAAGAAACTGCCGTCGACCACGTATAAGTTTTTCACATCATGTGCGCGACACATGGTATTCAGGGCCGATGTCTCCGGGTCGGTTCCAAACCGCACGGTGCCGCACTGATGCGCTGTTCCCGCCAGCGGTATTTTCTTACCGAGGTAGAGGCTGTTGGGCAGCAAACTCGGTTCGCAGCCGGAGTTTCGAAGTATCCACTTCAGTTTTTTGATGAGCCTGTTATGCCCTTCCAGATTATTCTCGGTATAGCTGAGACGAATTTGGCCCGATTCAGTAAGCGTTACCCGGTTTTCGGGATCGGGCAGGTCTTCCGAGGTCAGCCAAAAATCAAGAGCATGCTCAGCCATAAATTCAAGTGGATAATCGGGAGTAAACGATGGCGCTTCCTCCCTGAACATGACCGGATCCGATTTCCCGAGCATCTGAATGTGGCCGAGCGGATAGTCAAAATCATCAGAGCCGAAATAGTAATCGTTGATGGCAAACGTCTTGCCGAATTTTGTGGGATTTGGCTTTTTTGATATAGCCAGCAGTGCAGAATTATTATGAGCCATGTAGTGCCTGCCCACCACGCCCGATCGATTTGCCAGTCCATCGGGATGTTTATCATTTGCAGAACGCAACAAAAGAGCGGCTGAATTCACCGATCCGCAGGCTACGACAACCACATCCGCACGAAATTCTATCTGCTCTCCATCGTGTTCAGCAATCACCTTTTTTATTTCGGTGCCGGACTCGTTGGTTTCCAGTTTTTCTACAAAAACATTAGTCAAAAGGTGAACATTTTTTGATTTCAAAGCCGGTTTGATTCCAACAACATGCGAATCAGCTTTGGATTCTGTGGGGTCCGGAAATCCATCAAAGCGATCTAAGACCAGCGGTCCCTGGCTGTCATTCTCCTTCAAATTCACCCCAATCGGCAGTGGGAAGGGTTTGAGCCCCAGGCGGGTAACATCATCAAACAGCTCCTGTATCCTGGGTTCATGGGCAAGCGGGGATTTCGGGTAAGGCTGGTCTTCTTCGGGCTCTGTTGGATCTGTCTGCCGCTGCCCATGGACGTCATACATTTTTTCGGCTTCCAGGTACCAGGGTTTGAAATCTGTATAGGACAATGGCCAGGCCGGTGAAGTGCCGTCCTGGTGCTTTACCTCTCCATAATCTTCTTCCCGCAGGCGAAGCAGTGCCGCACCATACATTTTGGTATTGCCGCCAACGCAATAGTGTATTCCCGGCTGAAACTCCTTGTCATTCTTATCAAGCCACTTTTCCTTTGCCTTATATCTCGATTTCAGAAACACTTCTTCCGTATCCCAGTTCTCCTTTTCCCTGGGGAGAAAATCACCCCGTTCAAGAATCAGGATTTTTTTACCGCTGTCGGACAATTTTCTTGCGAGTGTTCCCCCGCCAGCTCCCGTTCCAATGATGATGATGTCGTAGTTTTCTTTTCTTTCCATGATGGTTCAGATTTAATGAATCTAAATGAGTATTTCCCGCAACAGCCATACTGTATACCAAGCCCATATGATATCGCTTAAAGTCTAATTTATCTGTCACATTTCGGTTACATTTATCGTTAAAAACGATTACAAATTAGTATCTTACACGAAAGTGCCACCCAGTTTCATTTTCAATAATGCAAATCGATCTTTCTGGCTATACGATGAGCCTTTAAAGCAGCTTACAGATTTATACTGACACATCGAGATCAACTAATTTTAAAGCTACAGTTTCAAAGAGTACCCCCTTCATAAAAGTATCTTTTATCTGGATAAAAATAGATTTGATATTGAAATCTTGTGTCCCCTCTCTGAAAGTAGTTCACTGCTCACTTTATACTCTGTTCAATTGATCTTGAATAAGATTCCATTGAACATCCACAAATCGATGTGAATGGCGGCAGGGTCAAATTATTTGGTTCCACGCCGGGATAGCGTATTTCTGATGGGAATGGCCTGCATTTTTTGAGCTATCAACCCAGAGTCACCGAGATCCACCTGATCTTCCCCCTTAAGATATGCTTGAAATATCGGGCTAACAGACTCTAAATTTATCTCTTGGTTAGCGCGCATTATAAATGATAAAAAACAAAATAAACGCTGACCACGAATAGAGAATCAGCGTTTATATAACCGATCATACGGGATTACATTCTGGGTAACCCTGCTCCGTCCGGCATAGGTGCAAAATTGGAGTGCACCAGCACCCAACCGCCTCCCTCCAGCTGCCACACCTCAGACGCCCGCGTGTGGTAGTCTACTTCCTCACCCGATTCATTCATTGTGTAGTTTCCGGTACTTGTAAAAGTCGTGATGGCCATGTTCATCTGCTCATTAAATTGCACGTCGATGTCTCCAACGTCCCAGCTATTCCATGTGAAGTACTCATTTTCAGTAGGCTCGTCGACTAATTCGCAGGGCCCCATATCCGAGTTACAAGCAATCATGCTCATGCTTTCCGACTGAAATTTCGACTGTCCTTCCACATCATTCATCATCGTAGAATGGATGCGCTGTTTGGTATACGACTTTACAGAATCAGTGAGCGCTTCTTTGTTGTTTGTACGCCAGTAAATACCTGCATACTGCTGGTATGCTGATGGTCCGTTTGCGTAATTTAAAGCCTGCAATTGACTTCTGAAGGCTCTATCGAAGTTTCCGGCTTCCGCATAATGCTCAGCGCGGGAATCATAGGCATTGGGTCCGTCATGCGCCTCTATTGCTTTCTCCACGATTTCCATGGCCATATCCATGTCCTGCTCTACATCATCACCTCTGGCGTAGGCGTACGAGAGCATATTATAGGCAGAGGATGCATAGTCCGGAAAATCTTCAACGTACTCTTCGAGTGCCCCGGCCTGGTCATCTTCTACCATAGCCGCCCAGAATTGAAACAGAGGTACATCAGGATACTCTTCAGCAACCGCCACTCTTGCTCCGGCCCAGTCACCCGAATCGTCCGTAAGTAAAGAGTGCCATGCTTTTTCGCTCTCACTTAACGCATCAGTTTCCAGCATATCCAGTTGTTCTTGCCGGTTACCAAACTGGCCTCCCAGACTAAGCTCAATTTTAATCAGCTTAGCTGTTCCGCAATCTTCATCGATCATCAGAGCAGCATCAGCCATTCCCACCGCGAAAGGTGATTCCAGGTTTACCATGTGCGCTACTGCCTGATCTGTAATCCCTGAAGCCATTGCGTTACATGATTTTCCGGGCAGCCACTGCCCATATGCTGTCGTTGCAAAAAGAAAGCATACAGCTATTGTTGTAATTACAGTTTTCATTGTTGTACCTATTATTTATAAACACCTGCCAGAAAAGCTACAGGTGAGATTTTTATTTTAGATTTCCGGTTGTGTCTTGGAAGGCCCCGATTATTTTAATCACTGACAATTAACCCGAATTTCTTTGAAAAACCAAATTGTAAAAATATGCAAAATCTGTTCTGAGGATATGAACTGATACATTTGCCGGAGTTTCTCGTGATTGTTAGACTATATACCGAACAGTTACAGTAATTTATATCAATCGCACTATATTCCAATTCTGTTTTCTTAACTACCTGATAAATATCAGCGCACTTATCCCTGAAAATGGTGATCAAATAAATTTTTACAATTCAACATCCCTCACTTTGTTTTGATCGCTCTCACTGCTTATAATAGCTTTGCAGTATCTGTATTTTATTCAAAACAAAGAAGCATCCCACAGGTTGGCCAGAAAAACCATCTTAACGTCAGGCAATTTCAGCACGAAATAACAGTGATTGCGCCCTCCGGTTACAGACCATGAAGAAACCCAACATACAAACAACAGATAAAGAGCGGTTTGAAGAAGTGCGCCTTGAGTGCCTCATAAAGACGAAGGTTTCTCATGGACCTCAGCGAAACATGTTTCACCCTCGTTTAAAAAACCTGAACAGGGTCGAAGTCCACAAGTCCAGAACCCATGGCGGTATTTTTCAGCGACTCGGACTTTTTTGTGTTGAACTCTATGAACACTCCAAACGATTCTACAGCGCTGTACACAGCGTTATCTATCCTCGGCGCAATAAGATCTTCGGAGAGCCCGATCCAAACCACAGAATAACCGGACATCTGACATTCGGGACCCGAAAAGAGGACGCTGATTCACCGGTTTTCAATATGCATCTCGAGCTTTGGGCCCGAACCATCTGGGGTGGATTTCGAAAGCTCAGTGAAGGAAAATCAGACCGGAATGGTGAATTTAGCCTGCCTTATGATCTGAACTATGTTCATCGGTTTTATATCGCCAGGATTTGGGTAGCGGCCTATCAAACGGGCCATGAACATTTCCATCGGGATGGCCAGCACCATCCTGATTTTAAAGAGTTTAAACGGGTTAAAATCCGAAAAGGGGATTTGGTTGGTATTGAATACAGATGTGGCCAAATACAATTGTCGTATTGGCAGTACCGAAAAGACACTCCCCTGCCGCGCGTGGTTATCAAAGATCACGATAAGGATGCTCCGGACGAATATTCACCTGGTTATAATGAGGCGCTTGAAAAACAATTCATCCCGATTGAGCTGACCAAGCTCAAACATATTGAGATGATTCGCCTGAACAAGGGACTTACCTATGAACAGATCGTTGAGGATTACCCGGAGAATTTAACGGTATGCATGGAGAAAAAGATGCCCGGAATAACCCGGAAAGACGACTGGTTTGGCAGGCGAATGATGAACGGGATGTATGCCTGTGATTTCGACCGCGACCCCAAAAATCCAAATCTCTATTGGGTACACCATCACTGGAGTTCATATGAAAAAACCTATCACCACTACGCCATGCCCGATGTCGATATGTGGTTTGAGCTTAAGGAGGATGGCCTACCCAGTCCGGTAAAGATTACCCTTACCGGCCCTCTGACCGCAGAAGAAAAAGACCGAAAACAGAAAAGAACCTTTACACCCGAAGATGGTGAAAAGTGGCTTGCGGCCAAACGAATCTGCCGGGTAAGTGCAGGGCTATATGCAGAACTGGCTCATCATTTTGCCGGAACACATGTAAACACAGAACAGTATGCTATTGCCTGTTTCAGGAATTTGAGGCTCAACCCGATATCCGGCCTGCTCAAATCTTTCCTCCGCTCAGTGGTACTGGTAAATCACACCGCCGATCGCATTCTGATAGGCAAAGGGTATATCACCTCAACCTGTGCGCTCACCCCAAAAGGAATCGATCAGGTGGTATATAACGTAATGGGGACATTAGACTGGAAAGGGTTTCGCCCGATGAAGCCCATCAGCGACGCTCATACCTATGCCAAAGCCGGCAACCTATATTGGGATGTGGTTTACAATTTTGTGTCCGATTTTATCGATCATCCCCACCACCACCAAGAGATTCTGGATCATTGGTTTGAGATCTACTGCTTCTCTGAAGACGTGGTAAACCACAGCGTTCCGGCCTTCCTTTGCCACTATCTGCAAAATGCACTTCTGGATGGGAATGGCAAGTTCAAAGATGATGGCAGTACAGACTGGTATCAGCAATATCACCGAATGGATTTACAAGCCGATCGGCCTGAGGTGGACGGCATTAAAAGAGCCGTTTCAAGAATTACCGATAAAAAAGATGGACATAGAGTAACGAAAGCAGACCTTGAACAGCTGAAACAGGCCTGCACCTACATGATTTACCAGGCTACGTTCGGCCATACATGGTCCAATTCGAAACAATACGACGATATCGGGGAAGTCCTCTACTGTAGCCTGGGGCTTCGTTTTGGCAATGGGCCAGATGGGGTGATGGGGCCAGAGTCCGACCACTCTATTGCGCCGGATCTCACCCGCTCTACTCAGATGATGTGGTGGAGCAACATGCTTTCCCGTACCGGGTACGGGTTTATCATGGCCAATGAAGATGGTGACGTTCCGCCACAACTACGGGAACATCTTGAAAAACATCGGCAGGAGTTCGCCGATCTCGACCTAGATATCGACATCATACAATCGCGAACCAACATCTGACAGAGCTGATTATGAGATCAACAGGCATTCCCGTGTTAAGTTCAATACATACCGCTATACATCGGTTCTTTGGTATCCTCTCCCTCTGGGTAGCCACCAGAGCTTTTACCTGGGCACTCACGATTTTCGGCAGCATTATGGCCCGAAAAAAGATGTCGCACAATAATGGCATTGGCGCAACAGGGTCCATTCGCTTTGTGGATAATCCCGAATTCCCGCTTCACCCCTTCTTTGAACCGGGAAAGGTTATGCCATGCCGAATCCGGCATGCGGCCGCCTCATTCATGGATGATGCCATGCGCGTGGTTCGTAGTATGTCAATCAAAATGGCAGACACCGACTACAAAAGCCCCATGGATATTGAGCTGAACACCGGCGAAACGGCCCTCTTCTGGTCGATAGCCAGCTTTTTCAGGTTTGCCAAGTACAAAAAAACACGGTTTGGCATGCAGTACGAGGAGTACTATAGAAAATATCCGACCGGAGTAAAAGGTGCGCAGGTGGGCATGCGGCGTAACCCTACCTCCTTTTCAAATCTGAAGTACTACTCGCAGACGCCTTACCTATATGAAGCCGAAGATAATGTAAAGCGATACATTAAATACCGAACAATTCCTGCAGAACCCGTGCCCGAAACAGGTATCCTGGATGATTATGACATGAAGGTACCCTCTGAAAACCAGCGTGTTTTACCGGGAGAGACACGCACCCGTAATTATCTGAAAGATGAGTATGTGGAAAGGCTACAGCAAGGGCCAGTGAAGTATAAACTTCAGGTTCAGCTGCATGAAGCGTCTGATGATGATGACGAAGAAATTTTCAACTGCTGCCGGAAATGGGATGACGCCTCCCATCCATGGATGGACCTGGCAGAAATCACAATGAATAAGCCGCTGGACTGGACTGAAAGCACCAAAATGATCTTCTCCATGAAGAACCTTCCAAAAGGCCTGGGGATTATTCCGTCCCATTCCATTTACGACTACAACTCACTTAATTTTCTCCGCAAACACTCGGATTTAGCCCGCTTCGCCAGGCTGTGGACAATCAAAATATTTGGGATGCCCTCCGAGATTCCGGATAGTGAAGTTCGGAACTGCTAATAATCATTTTCTATGGAAGAAGTACTCTTATACGAAAGTAAAAGTTCAAAAATTTTCCTGAAAGAAGACGAAGCAAGAGGAATCCGTGTCGTTACTAAAGTTCTCAATCAGGAATTCCCCTCTCCACAGATCATCAATCAATTTTACAATGAGCACGAACTAACTCACGGGCTTTCAATTGAAGGAGTACGTGAAAGTATAGAGCGAAAAAGGGTGAACAATCGCCACGCAATTGTGATGGAATATGTACCGGGGTTAACCATCCGGGAAATTGTGCAGGTGAAAACGTTAAATATCCCGGATTTCTTAAACTATGCCATAGAGATTTCCAGAATCCTTTCTGACGTGCATACTGCCAAGATCATCCATAAAGATATCAACAGTCATAATATCATTATCGATGAAAAAAACGGAAGGATACATCTTTTGGATTTTGGCATTTCAACCAGGCTCAACCTAAAGAAGAAGAACCTTGAAAACCCCGAAAAACTAGAAGGGTCTCTGCTTTACGTCTCACCGGAACAGACCGGCCGGATGAATCGAATAGTTGATTACCGTACCGATCTCTATTCTCTCGGAGTCACTTTTTATGAGATGCTGACAGGCCGCTTGCCGTTCCAGTCGACCGATGCCATGGAGATTGTCCATGCTCATATAGCGAGCCAGCCACCGCAGATCTCGCTCCATCGGAAAGGCGTGCCCAAAATGCTGGAGCGGATCATCACAAAGCTGATGGCCAAGAACGCAGAAGACCGCTACCAGTCGGCCCGGGGGTTGATGAAAGACCTGCAACAGTGTTTGAAAACCTGGAAAGAACCCGATCATATCGACGAGTTTGAATTATGTAAACACGACTTCTCAGGCGATTTCCAGCTGCCACAGAAGCTGTACGGACGAGAAAAAGAGTTGGGTTTGTTGATGGAAGCCTTCGACCGGGTTTCGGATGGACATATAGAAACCGTACTGGTGGGCGGATATTCAGGCACAGGGAAATCTGCATTGGTGCATGAGACGCACCGCCCTATCACTGCCAAAAGAGGGTATTTTATAGAGGGAAAATTTGACCAGTTCCAGCGTTCAGTGCCTTATCTTGCATTTATACAAGCGTTTACCAGCTTCGTCTCCATACTGCTTACAGAAAATAAAACCCGATTAGAACCCATTCGGAAACAGATTAAAAGTATTGTTGGAGATGAGGGGAAGGTACTCACAGAACTGATCCCAAACCTTGAACTACTCATTGGTGCACAGCCAAAGATCCCCAAACTGGGCGGTTTGGAGTCTCAGAACCGGTTAAATTATCTGTTCAGCTCTTTTATAGAGGCGATTACCGCTGCTGAACATCCCATCGTACTCTTCATCGATGACATGCAATGGGCGGATAGTGCATCCTTATCACTATTGAATGTTCTGATGTCTAACAAAGAACTGAATCACCTGATGTGTATCTGCGCATACCGTGATAACGAAGTGAGTCCGGCACATCCTTTCATCACGACCGTGGATGATTTACGAAAAAAAGGTGCCATGGTTAGCGAAATCAACATCGGTAACCTGAAAGAATCGGATGTACAGCAGCTGATCTCCGACGCAACTCATCTGCCGCTAAAGCAGACATCCTCCCTGGCAAATCTGGTGTATGAGAAAACTCATGGAAATGCTTTTTTTGTCACTCAATTTCTCAAAAACCTTGCCGAAGAATCTCTTTTACAGTTCGACCAGAAGAGCCGGAAGTGGCAGTGGGATGATGCGCAGATCCGTGATCGAAATATCACGGACAATGTGGTGGAACTACTGGCCGATAAGATCACCTTCCTCCCGAAAGAAACACAGGAATATCTTAAAGTTGCCGCCTGTATCGGAAACCAGTTCGACACGGAAACACTGGCCGCATGCCACAACCCGGAAACTAACTCAAATGGCGCATCAGAAGAAGGAAATGATCCTGTACTGAAAGCACTACAGGCTGCAATTGCTGGAGGCTACATCATGCCCATGGGGAACCGTTTCCGTTTTACTCACGACCGGATACAGCAGGCGGTTTACTCACTTATTCCAGACGAGGACACAAGTGCGGTACACTATCGGATCGGGTCCCTCCTGTTGAAAAAGGTTTCAAAAGAGCAGCTGGAAAATCAGCTCTTTGCCATTGTGAATCAACTGAATCAAGGACTTGAGTTAATCCATTCGGAAGAGGAAAAAGAGATGCTCGCAGATTTAAATCTTCGAGCCGGTATAAAAGCACGCGAATCCTCAGCCTTTCAGCCAGCCCTGGCCTACTTTGAAACAGGCATCGATCTATTAAAGCAAGATCACTGGGAGACTCAATACAAACTCAGCCTCGGGCTGTTTACTGAAGCTGCAGAAACAGCGTACAATATGGGTGAATTCGAGCCCATGGAAGAGAAATTGAACATCGTACTGGAGAACCGAAAAGAACTGATGGATGTGGTTCGGCCGTACGCGATACGGATAAACGCCTTAAAAGCGCAGAATAAACTGCAGGAAGCCATTGATACCGGCCTGGAAGTGCTGGAACAGCTGGGAGAAAAATTTCCAAAGAAGGGTCCCCTGCCATTTGTAATGGTTGATTTGATCCGTACAAAGATCAAGTTGATGGGCAAAGATAAGGACACCATCTCCAACCTTCCGGAAATGACTGATCCGCATAAGGCTGCTGCACTGAGGATGCTTAACGACATCGCATCTCCGGTTTATTGGGCACGGCCTGAAATTCTGCCGTTCATCATCTTCCGGATGGTCAGGCTTTCATTAAAATATGGAGTGACCGAAATCTCCGCCTTCGGCTTTGCCACCTATGGATTATTGATGTGCGGGGTGTTAGGAGATATGAGTTCCGGTTACCGATTCGGACAGATCGGCTTGGCCTTGCTCGACCGTTTTGAAGCAAAAAAATGGCTGTCACAGATCTACACGCCAATCTATGCCCTGATTAACCACTGGAGTGAACATGTTCATAAATCACTCGATCCCTTCCTCTACTCCTACAAGGTTGGATTTGAGACGGGCGCCATTGAATACGCCTGTATCAACGTAAATATTTATTGCAATCACATCTACCTGGGCGGAAAACCCCTCGAAGAATCTGAGCGGGAGATGAAGATGTTCAGCGAGCAGATGTTAAAATACAAACAGGAGACAAACTACAATTATAACGAGGCGTATCGGCAAGCAGTGCTCAACCTTCTTGGACAATCGGAGGACCCAACGGTTCTGTCCGGCGAAGCCTATGACGAACGCAAGATGGCGCCGATTCATGAAGAGCGAAAAGACCGTGCGGGTACCTTCCTGATCCACATCAACAATTTGATGCTAAAATACCTTTTCCACCAATATGATGAGGCGCTGGAACACGCAGTATTGACCCGGCCTTTGCTGGATGCGGTATTGGCCAAATACGATGTGGCCATCTTTTGGTTCTACGAAGGCCTGGTGAACATGGCAGCGGCCCGGGAGAAGAGCGGAAGAGAAGGCGATGCACTGCTGCGTCGGGCGAAAAAGAATATCTCGCAGTTCAGGAAATGGGCTAAGTACTGCCCGGTTAACCACCAGCACAAACTGGATCTGCTCTTCGCGGAGATGGCATGGTGTAAGGGCAAGGAAGACAAAGCACGGAAACACTTCGATTTGGCGATTAAGGGA
>Ga0307966_1003701_pt1 | contig 11454 bp, 3 predicted proteins | sample OrgLakmetagen646_FD_203141 | JGI IMG/M metagenome (GOLD analysis project Ga0307966, IMG submission 203141) | Saline water microbial communities from Organic Lake, Antarctica - #646 | ecosystem: Environmental > Aquatic > Non-marine Saline and Alkaline > Saline | place: Antarctica: Organic Lake... | reverse complement strand
GGTCTGGAGGCAAGCGAATGGTCATGGACCACGCGATTCATGGATATTGATCTGGACGGGTACGAGGATATTCTTATCAACAATGGGTTTGCTTACGATTTCCAGGATATGGACTCACAGCAGCAGCTTTTTGATAACCTGGTGGAAACCGGCGGTGCTGAGCGAGGCTATATTGAGGATTTTATTCCGCTTCGGCAGCAGAACAAAATGTATCGGAATAATGGTGATCTAACGTTTACGGAAGTCAGTGATAACTGGGGATTCAATGAGCGGGATATTTCGCTGGGAATGGCTGTTGCGGACCTCAATGGTGACGGAAACCAAGATGTCGTAATCAGCCGGCTGAACGATGAGCCGTCGCTTTATAAGAATATGGCACCGGGTAATCGGATAGCTGTTCGTCTGAAGGGAATAGAACCCAATACCCAGGCCATTGGTGCAAAACTGTTAGTTGAGGGAGGACCTGTTGCGCATCAAACCAAACAAATCATTAGCGGAGGTGATTACCTGTCTGGTTCTGATCCGATGGCTGTTTTCGCTGCCTCATCAGGTGATAGGGGTCATTCATTGACAATCAGGTGGCCGGATGGAACTGTAAGCAGGCTCGATAGTGTGATGGCGAACCGTATCTATGAGATCAACCAACAAGAGATTGGTATAATCGAAAGTGAGGGTGCACTGTCTGATCATCTCAACCCTGAACAGACAAATGAATATTTTGAAGATATCTCGGATCAACTGGATCATGTGCATTATGAGGATGAATTTGACGATTACAGGATTCAGCCGCTGCTGCCAAAATCCCTGAGTCAAATGGGCCCGGGCATGGCATGGCTTGATCTGAATGGAAACGGCCGCGATGAATTGATCATCGGATCCGGTAAGGGCGGACGGTTAGGAGCTTTTGAGGTAACTGATAACGGTGGCGTTGGTCCAATGAACACCGATCTGACCTCGCTGCCCACGCCCGGTGACCAGACAGGAATTGTGGGGTGGAGGGAGTCGGGGTTGACCCATCTCGTGATTGGAAATGCAAATTACGAAGCGGGTACGATTCGAACGCCGTCCGCATTCCACATAAAAGTGCAAAATGGACAGATTGCATCAGTTGACAGTCTGCCGGGCGTACTGTCTACCACAGGGCCGTTGGCTGCTGCCGATTATAATGGCGATGGAACCGTTGACCTGTTCGTTGGCGGGCGATTTGTGCCGGGACAGTATCCTCGGGATGCGTCTTCCAGGCTGTACCGAAACGTGAACGGCAAACTGGTACCGGATGAACAAAATAGTGCACTCCTTGAAAATGTCGGAATGGTGTCTGGAGCGGTATTTTCGGATTATGATATGGACGACGACCAGGATTTGGTACTGGCATTGGAATGGGGCTCATTAAAACTCTTCGAAAACAGGGACGGTACGTTTATTGAACAAACGGAAGCGCTCGAATTGGACGAATACACCGGACTTTGGAATGGCGTGGCTGCGGGTGATTTTAACGAGGACGGCTATCCGGATTTTGTAGCCACTAATTACGGTGAAAACAGCCCGTATGAAGTGAGCTCCGGGGAGCATCCGCTTAAGATTTATTTTGGAGATTTTAACCGTGATCAGAGGGTGGATATCATTGAGGCATATATGAATGAAGAGGTGGGTGGATATGTGCCGTTTCATACACAAGACGCATACGAAAACATCGGCGACATACTTGGCCACATACAAACGCACCAGCAGTTTTCAGAAATGACAATCGGTGACATGCTTCGGACAGATGCTGACCGCATCCCGAATAAGGAGGCCAATAGACTACAGCACACTCTGTTTTTGAGTCGTGATGGTACACGGTTTGATGCGGTCTCTCTGCCGTCGGAAGCACAGTTTTCCGCTGCTTTTTACGCGGGTGTAGCCGATATGAACAGTGACGGTCATGAAGACATATTTATAAGCCAGAATTTCTTTGGTGTGGCTAATCCGCAGCAGAACCCAAGACTCGATTCAGGGCGTGGGCTGTGGATGACAGGAGATGGAACGGGTAATTTTAAAGCAGTACCGGGCCATCAAACCGGAGTGATGGTCTATGGTGAGCAGCGGGGAGCAGCGCTTGGAGACTTCGATGGTGATGGTCGTGTGGATTTGGCCGTATCTCAACATTCGGCAGCCACTAAACTTTTTTATAACCAATCAGATAGTAAAGGACTTTCAATTTCTCTGGTGGGTCCGGTTATTAATGAAAATGGATATGGATCATCTGTCAGGCTGATCTATGCTGATGGTTCACGGGGCCCGCTTCGAACGATCCATGCGGGGTCAGGATACTGGTCGCAAAACAGTTCACGTCAGGTGCTCGGAAAAGCTGGAAATGCCATAGCAGCAGAAATTATTTGGTTTGATGGAAAAAGAGAATCCATTGAGCTCGATCCCGGACAAAACGAAGTGATGATCCGGTATTGATCGTTGTAAGAAGTTAGCGTACAGAGGCTTAAAAGAGTGGTAAAGTGTTTGAGAAACACTTTTTTTGCTGACAGATAATCAGGTTTAATTTTGTTGTTATAAACCCGCTTTGAGTAATCTGAGAGCATTAAATTGAGTATCCAAAAAAAATCAAAAAGTAAAAATTCTGATAGATAAATTTGTGAATCAGCTTAAAAAAGCCGGGTTTAAAAAAAATCGAATAGCATAGGATAAAATAGTATTAGTTAAATTTTTCGCGTTTAGTAACCTTGCTGTTGAAGTGCTCTTACCAGTTATTGAAACAATCAGTTAACCAGGGAGCTACGTCATTTCAATTAAAAACAACAGCTCATATGAATTCAACTTTACGGTTACTAAAGCTAGTAAAATTATTGTGTGTTTTGCCCTTGCTCTTGGGACTATCCGGCAGTGCTTTTGCTCAACATCAAATCTCGGGAACAGTTACTGATTCAGACAACGGAGAAGCGCTTCCGGGAGTCAGTATTTTAGTACAGGGGACGGAAACAGGTGCAGCCTCAGGCCTTGATGGAACTTACACTCTAAATGCACCTTCCGGTAATGTAACTCTCGTATTTTCCTACATTGGATATGAACAACAGGAAATCGCTGTAAACGGACGTAACGAAATAGACGTCGAAATGCAGAGTGCCGCAATTATGGGGCAGGACGTTGTAGTTGTGGGGTATGGGACTCAGCGAAAAGAAGATCTTACCAGTTCTATTTCAAGCGTATCTTCAGATGATTTTATCCAGGGTTCAGCCCGGAGTGCAGCTGAAATGATCCAGGGTAAAACAGCCGGTCTGATTGTTACAACCTCAAGTGGTGACCCTCGATCTTCAGGAAGTATCAGCTTACGTGGAATTACGACGCTTAACGCAAGTTCTTCTCCTTTAATTTTAATTGATGGAATTCCTGGCTCTTTGAATACAGTTGCACCAGCTGATATTGAAAGTATTGATATTCTCAAAGACGGTTCTGCCGCTGCTATTTACGGCTCTCGGGGTCAGAACGGCGTGATTCTCATTCAAACCAAGCGGGCAGCATCTGATCAGCCCCCAACTTTGGAATACAGTGGTTATATAAATACTCAGCGAGTATACAACCAGCCTGAGCTGCTTGATGCTGCCGATTATCGCCGGTTAATTGATGAAGGCGTAAACTTTACGGATTACGGTGGAGACACAAACTGGCAGGATCAAATTATGCAGGATCCAGTTGGACAAACCCACAATCTTACTCTGATGGGCGGGTCAAACCAAACAAGCTATACTGCATCTCTTAATTTTAAAAAGTGGGAAGGGATTTTTATAACCTCTGATGATAATGAGCTTACTGGCCGTATCAATGTTCGTCATAGCATGCTTGATGACATGCTTACAGCAGACGTAAACCTAATTTCCAGAAAACGAACGTTTGACGACTCCTTTGGAAATTATGATTATCGGCAGGCACTCATTCGAAATCCGACGGACATTGTTCAGGATCCTGTAGATGGCAGCTGGGTTGAACGCTCGGGTTTTAACTACGATAATCCTGTTTCTCGAATTCGTGAGACTACCTCTGATATTGAACGCAGAGAACTTAGGCTCAATGGTACCATGACTCTTGATCCAATTGAGAATCTTAGTTTATCTCTTCTTGGATCAACAACTCTGTATGATGAACAAGTTGGATATTCACGTTCATTTCAACATACGGCAACAGTGATGGGTGGTGAAAACGGATTTGCCAGCCGATCGTTTAACTCATCAACTGAAAATCTGGTTGAGCTTACAGCGAATTATGCAGACGTAATTGGAGATCACGACTTTAGTTTACTTGGTGGTTACAGCTGGCAGGAGACAAATTTTGAAGGGTTTAATGCAAGTAATTTCAGATTTGCCACTGATCTTTTCTCATACAATAACCTTGACATTGGTAACGCTCTTACTGATGGCGAAGCCGGAATGGGAAGCTATAAAAATGATTATCGTTTGATTGGTTTCTTTAGCCGGTTGAACTACATCTGGAATCGTAAGTATCTGTTCATGGCCAGTATGCGCTACGAAGGGAATTCGCGATTCGGAAACAATCATAAGTGGGGCATTTTTCCCGCGGTTTCTGCTGGATGGAGAATTAGCGAAGAGAGCTTCATGGATGATTTTGAAACAATATCTGACCTTAAAGTCCGTGTAGGATACGGGGTGACAGGTGTAGCACCAAACTCATCTTATCTGTCTCTTACCAGTTTCTCTTATGGTGGACGTATGCTCGTAAATGGCGAATGGGTACAGGGAATCTCACCCGTTCGAAACCCTAATCCGGATCTTCGATGGGAGCAAAAAACTGAGGTTAACGTCGGTGTTGATTTTGCGCTTTTTAATGATCGATTGAGTGGTACCTACGATATTTACCAGCGAGATACAAGAGATATGCTTTGGAATTACTCCGTGCCTGTTCCACCTTATCTCTACAATAATATACTTGCTAATGTGGGGCATATTCGGAACTACGGAATGGAATTCTCTTTAAAATACACTGCAATTCAAAGTCAGGATATGCTTTGGAATACAGGAATTAACTATTCAACCAATTCCAATAGGCTTGTAAGTTTGTCTGATGAGCTGTTTGAAACATCAGATGATTTCTTCTATGCAGGCTACACCGGTGAGCCGATTCAGCAAAGTACTCACCGCGTGGATATTGGCGGCCCGATCGGCAATTTCTACGGGTGGGATTCTGTAGATATTACCGAAGAGGGTGAATGGATTATCAAAAACGGAGACGGAGAATTGATTCCAGCCAGTGAGGCAGGACCCGGCGACCGAACCGTACTAGGTAATGGTATTCCTGATCACTTCCTGTCCTGGGATAATAACTTCCGTTACAAAAACCTCGACCTTAACGTAACGATGAGAGGGGCATTTGGTCACCAAATCTTGAACTACCAGCGGATGTATTACGAAAATCCTCGCGTCATACAGTACAACATGCTCGATACAGCGTTTGATGATGTCTTCGGCAAAGCACGCCTGAATCAGGATCTTGCGTATGTAAGCTACTATATCGAGGATGGTAATTACTGGAAAATTGATAATGTAACACTTGGTTACACATTCGACCTGACCCGATTTTCAGTCAGAAATGCCAGAGTATATGTCTCCGGCCGTAATCTGCTCACAATTACCGGGTATGATGGAATGGATCCTGAAGTTAACTTCTCAGGAACAGATCCGGGGTCTGACCAACGGGATAAATTCCCAACGACCCGAACATTTACGCTGGGTGTCAATCTTACGTTTTAATATCAATCCATTTAAAAAAGGCAAACTATGTTAAATTTTAAATCAATTATGCTATACGTCTTCGCAGGCAGCCTTATTTTGATGGCTTCCTGTACAGATCTGTCTGAGAATGTGTACGATCAGATCACGGAAGAGAACTTCAATCCTACGGGAGATGATATCGGGTCGCTTGTGGCACCCGCCTATTCACCGCTAAGGGGAATGAAACTCGGCTGGTACAACTATTTTGATGTACAGGGCGAGTCTTCTGATGAACTTGTAACGCCTGTTCGCCCCAACGGATGGTATGATGGCGGAACCTATATTCGAATGCACAAGCACGAATGGGACCGTTTCCAGGGTCAGGCGTCTACGCTTTATGGCCGGACATTCAGCGGCATAAACGCTGTGAACAGAGTTCTTTTTCAAATTGAATCGGGTGTCGTTCCGGTGACAAATGGTAGAGACGAACTGCTGGGAGAACTCCGTGGACTGAGAGCTTACTACTATTGGCTGCTTCTCGATAACTTCGGGAATGTACCGATCGTAACTGACTTCTCAGATGAATCACTGCCCGAGCAGAGCAGCCGTCAGGAAGTGTATGACTTTGTAGTCGGTGAACTTACCAGTGTACTTCCAAGTCTGTCTCAAGATGTAGGAGTGTCTACCTACGGCCGATTTACCTACTGGGCTGCTCAATCTTTACTGGGTAGAATATATCTGAATGCTGAAGTATATACCGGCACGGAACGCTGGGATGAAGTGATTACTGTTGCAGATGATATCATCGATAACAGCCCGTTTCAACTTACGGCCACGTACAAGGAGAACTTTTCTCTGACCAATGATCAGTCTGAAGAGATGATTTGGGCCGTACCCTATGACGAAGTGCTGGGTGGCGGAAATCAGTATCATATGAAGAGCTTCCCACCGATTATGCAGCGTATTTTTGGTATGCAGGCACAACCCTGGGGCGGTAATGCCGCTCTTCCACAATTCATCGAAACATATGATGAGGAAGATGGCCGTCTTGATGATACCTGGCTGATTGGATCTTACAATGATCCGGATACTGGAGAAGAGCTTGTGAACTTTGTTAATTACCTTGAAACCACTGAATCTGGTGTGCCTCAGCCATTTGATTGGGGGTATTCTCCTGCAAAATTTGAGACACCCGTCCCAGGCGCACAGGTTGACATTTCAACAGATTATCCTGTATTTCGGTACGCGGAAATTCTGATGATGAAAGCCGAAGCACTGCTTCGTACAGACCGTGCAGGTGAAGCGGCCACAATTGTTAACCAGGTAAGGGCTCGTAACTTTGATCCATATTCAGCAGATAAACAAGTTACTGCAGCTGATCTGATAGGCGGAAGTTCATATCCTTACGGATTTGTTGTAGACGGAGAAGTTGCAGAGTTTGAAGGTGGCGAGGATATTGAGTACGGAGGATTCCTTGATGAACTTGGATACGAGTTTGCAGCAGAGGCTCACAGGCGTACGCATATAATACGATTTGAGACAACTTCAGGTGAGTCTGTATTCACGGCCAAAAGCTGGTTTAAACACAGGGCTACAAATAATCCCAATTTAATTCTATTCCCATTGAGTGATGGTGTTCTAAACACGAATACGAACCTGTCACAAAATCCGGGCTATGAATAGTATTTGATTTTTCTATAAGTAACCTCAAAAGCGGTACACTTAGTTGTGTGCCGCTTTTTTTATTTCTGTTTTTAACTTTGATGATTAACTCAAGTTCCGCAATATGGGGTGTACTGGCTTCAAAACAAGTTTCATGTAAAACTGTAGATTGCATACAAAAAGAAAGGAGTTCACCTTTTCAGGGGTACAAACCAGCCCCGTTTCGGGGCGGCATATCCATAGCCCCTCAGGATCATGCAGTGATTCTGGGGGGTTGAAGTAGACCGATAACTAAAGGAGCGCCATAGGCGCGGCATCACTCGGAATCTGAATTCAACATCAGTCATAAAATTCAAACAGATACTTTTATTCGTATTCAATAAAATAAATTGTCCCAAAGGGATGAGTCATGGGTAAAGATGGGTTGGTAGTCTTGCAAGAGTACATATATACCGCACCTACGGCGCTCCCAATTTTCATGCTCGCTGGTAACCCAAGGCAACCGCTGCGCAGTGACCTTGGGCTACGGATATGGCGCACCTCCAGTGCTCATTATCTGAGTCATTTAATAAACTTTCTTTTAAGTAACCATAGGGACAGATTATGTCCTCCGGCAGGTTGGGTTGTCCCGAGGCATCGGAATGAATAGGAAGCTTATCCAATATTAAAAATAATTGTTGTAACACTACATTGCGTAGTTTAAAACCTCAGTTCGATTAAAAAATATTTACTGAAAGTCCCCCTTAAGAAAGGGGGAAACAGGGGGATGTTCATCAGAATATCGCAAAATCCAGTGAATACCCCTCTAAATCTACTCTTGTTAGGGGAGACTTTTTTCTGTGTTTTTTATTAATCGAACTGAAGTTTAAAGATAATTGAGGCTGATTTTTAAGAATATGTGGATGTTGAGTTAGTTTTCCACAGTACCCATGTTTTCAAGTAACAGGAAAAGTGGCCCCTGCTTGAAAACATCATCCATCTGTGCCTGTTCAGGTTCTACATCGGGGCCAAGTGAATAGTTAGACAAAAGAATATCATCTAGTCCATTACCCGTCCAGTCCGCTACATCCATAGCAATCCAACGGCCATTTTGAGTTTCAGGAATGTTATATGGAGTAAAGGTAATAGTATCATCAGGATTTGAATCTGACAGAAAGAGTAAAAATCCTTCTTCAGGCCGGTTCAGGTAGTCACCAAAAAATGAAATAGCGGCGATGTCAGTTAGGCCGTCGCCATTAAAATCAGCCACCCGGGCATCATAGGCTCCGTTCATGGGGTAAAACCACTCTTTCGAAAAGTTGTCGTTTCCATCATTTAAATAAATATACACTCCATGATATGGTTTATAGGCAATTGAGAAATCTGCGTTATCACCGCTGGTATACAGTATATCCTGGTAACCATCGTTATTAAAATCATGTAGTTGAAACGAGCTTGACCCTGCCGTTAGTGAAAATTCAAGGAGTGTTCGTCTTTCAAAATTACCATCGCCGGATCCCTCAAAAAGATACAGAGACTGGTTTGCCTGCGTGCACAAAGCTACGATATCAGTCAAGCCATCATTTGTGTAATCAAGTATTGATGACTGAATACAGCCCGGATTGTTCAATATGATATTTTTTGATGCTTTGAATGTGCCATTAGAATCTCCTTCAAGCCAAAACAGGGATCCTTTTAAATGCCCAAATTCACTCACAAGGAGATCATGATAACCATCATCGTTTAGATCACCATGGCGAGTTTCCACCGGTCTTACCAGATCATCGATTATAATGTTGAGCCCCGGCCTGGATCCTGGACCTGGAGCCGGATTGTAGGAAGTTTCAAGCAGGTGACCGTCGGGAGCATCAGAAGGAACCAGACTTCCCAGGTATGAAATGAGCAGGTTTCTCGGCCCCGGTTCCGCAGCTGGATTTAGAAATTCGATGTCAGATATTGTTTCAGATTGAACAAGTGACTGCTCCAGATTAAGTTCTTGGTCGAAAATGAGAAGTGTTGACCCATCCACATCACTTACATAGATATGCTTATTTTTGCTATCTAATTTGGCAGCTGTAGCGGTTGGAGGTGTTTGAGAGGTGTAGTTTGGTACACTGGGTTTAAAAAACAGTTGATCTATTTCTATCTTTCTATGACCCGTTGAAACAGGCAATGAATCAGGAGCATTGTGATAATAAAAGTTTAAAAGTGCATTCCAGTCATCAAGGCTGAGCATTGCGTACTTTGGATAATACCCGGCCGGCGTATGCTCACTTTTTGAATATGGGTATTCACGTCCATTGTATTCAAAAACTCCAAGCAGCGGTCCCATTGCGGGCAATGTCTGCGAGATCCAAATGTCTTTGCTGAGTAAATTTGGATCAGGAAAACGATGGCAGGATTGGCAGTATCCCTTAGCTATTTCCTGTCCCCGGTTGATCATCTCAGTCGTAGCCTGTGTCGGATCGAAGGTTTCCGATGGCAAATTAGTCTCATTGGGCTTATACACAAAAATTATGATGGCTGACAATAGGAGTGCGACAAAAATAATCCACAGACTTTTTATTCCATTACTCATGTGATTCAGGTATCTCAGCGATGTTGTAATTCATGATCGAATATCGTCATCTCAAAGCTATTTTACAGTATCTGGTAAAAGTTTTAATGAATTAGTTGATGTGATTTTTTCATCCTTCAATGATATTCATTCCACATATGATCTCTTTAGAATAGTACTTAGTGCGTAAATCAATCTTAAAACAATATAGTATTGAAGACGGCTACTCATGTACAGGAAAGGCGGATCATAAAATGATAAGGTGATAGTCGTGTGAGTTGTGAAAAATTGAGCGACCATCCGAATGTTAATTTGCCTCTTGTTTGCACTATAATCTTGAAATGTTCTGGTTAAACGAATCTATTATCAGTCGGGCTTTATGAGTAGCTATAAAAAAGTCAAATGTCTTACAATGAGAAACGCAATTGAAATGAAAAATTTCAGATGTGTGATTGCTATGTTGTGCAGCTTATTAGTAATTGGCTGCACCGACAACAACCCTACAAGTGTCGGGGAATCAACTGAAAACGGCGGTGAAAATCCAGAAAACGGCCTGGATATCTACATACCAGATGAATTCTCCGGTATGGATATGAATAACAACTCAAGTACCTGGAGTTTTGATCGCAGCAGGGAATCTGAACACTTTATTGCATTCTGGGGAGCGGGTTACGGGAATAGTGATCCGGGCTCTCAATCTGTGGATGAAACCTACCGGGTGGATATCGACGATCTGCTTGAGAAAGCCGAGCTGTTTTACGGTCAGAACGTTAATGACCTGAATTTTGCGGTTGTTGGCGAAGGAGAGTCCAAACTTGATGATTATAAGATGATGATCTTTCTCTATCATCAGGACGAATGGCTTGCCACGGGTGCCGGCTATGATGATACAATTGGCGCTCTGTGGATAAGTCCCTCCACGGCTCAGCCGGTTGGACCTGTGATTGCTCATGAGATTGGGCACAGTTTTCAGTACCAGGTCTACAGTGACTTAGGGGGTGGCAGCGGATTCAGATACGGATTTGGAGGCAACGGAGGGAATACATTTTGGGAGCAAACCGCCAACTGGCAGGCGATGTACGCCTATCCGGATGAGGTGTTTCGGGCATCCGATTTCGGCGTTTATAAAGGAAATTACCATAAACATATTCATCACGAGGATTATCGCTATGCCAGCTATTTCATCCATTATTACTGGACAGAGAAGCACGGCCTTGATTTTATCGGCCGGCTCTGGCGAGATGCCAGGGAACCCGAAGATCCTATCCATGCGTATATGCGGTTGACCGGGATCACTACTGAAGAGCTGAATAACGAAATTTACGAGGCTGCGTCGCGGTTCGTTACCTGGGATCTTAATGAACTGAGAAACCTCGGCCGGGAATATATTGGCAGCCATGAGTATGGATTCAAAACGCTTGGGGATGGCAGCCACATGGTGGCCTACGATTATGCTCCGCAGACCACAGGCTACAATGTGATACCGCTACAGCTGCCGGAAGAGAGTGGACCGGTATCTGTTGATTTCACAGGCAAGCCTAA
>Ga0307966_1003698_pt1 | contig 11462 bp, 12 predicted proteins | sample OrgLakmetagen646_FD_203141 | JGI IMG/M metagenome (GOLD analysis project Ga0307966, IMG submission 203141) | Saline water microbial communities from Organic Lake, Antarctica - #646 | ecosystem: Environmental > Aquatic > Non-marine Saline and Alkaline > Saline | place: Antarctica: Organic Lake... | reverse complement strand
CAGTTTTAGACTGCCCCAACAAAGTGATCCCGGCTTTGCAGGAGCTGCGGCTGTCCGGGATCCCTTTGTTGGGGCAGTCTAAAACTGGGGGACGCTTTGAGGTGCGCTTGTGTGTGTATGGGTGGGTTTGGGTGTGGGTGGGTGTGGGTGTGCCTTGCTTGGGCGTTACGTGCAATAGGGTGCATGTGCTGCTGTGCAAGGAATCAGGTCCAACCATTTTGCTAGTAGGTGGGTAATGTGCTTTGAATGATGACTGGCTCCTATTGGGCCCAGCACAAAATGATATGAGCGAGGTCAAGGTCCACGTTGCGTCCGTTTTCCAAGGGACACGAGAAGTCCAAGTCGCACCCACTCATTGCCTTAGTCGTGACTTTGCTTCACTCTCAAAGCAAATGCCCCAATGTCGCCCTTACTACCATATGCAGATCATAGGAAGGATTGGGCGGTTGAAGATGCTGAATGGATCGGGCGTGAATGGCAGAGAGCGCACAGATGCTGAGATACGCTACATGCAGGTAGGGCAGGCTAAGCAGGGAGGCAAAGGGAATGGGAGCGGCAGTGTTTGCTCTCCTTTTTGTTTGAAGCTACGACGAAAAAAGCAGGACTTGTCAGTGTCTCGATTTTTTTGGGGTGAAACAAAGTGCAGCCTTAGCTTTCACAACCCCGTAGCCCTCACATAAAACGCACTGAGCAACATTAATGTAAGCACTTCCAGGTGGCGTCAGACATGCCTTCCTCGTCAGCATCAAGCTGTCGTGCATTGCTTGCACTTGACGTGTTCTAGCCTTGCAATAGGTGAAGCAAAACGTGGAAATACAAGCCAAAAGCTCCCTTCCCATGAAAATGTCGTTTCATGCCCCTGAGACCATTGAAGCCCGGTGAGCGCTTTCCTTGCATCCTGTCAACAACATTTCCCTCTCTTTCCCTCGCCTGTCGTGCAGAAAGCGCTGAGTGACATGGAAGGCCTGGCAGGGTCCGACAAGGCTACAGTCCTGACCAAGCTGCATCCCCGGCTGCCCCAGCTTGCACAGCGTCACGGTGCAGTGCTCAGCACCGCCAGCAAAACCACCAGCTCAAACAGCATTGCCAGGTGAGGGAGGGGGGCATTGCAATGTTGATGGGGGAGGGATGGATGTTGCACTGGTAATGGGGAGCATTGCATCGTTTGTGTGTGGTAGATGTGGCAACTGCCTGGCAGGTGCGCTCCGCAGCCAACAATGCCGGCCGACGGCTCAAGTCAGCAATGCTAGGTGAGGGGGAATGATGACCGTAAGTGGACAGCATATGTTGGTAGGTTTACCCCCTTGTTTGGGGATTGAGTGGTGTCTTTGGCACGATTGTATGTTCATGTTGTACCGCAGCTGTAATGCAAGAAGTTGTGAGAGCCTTGATGCCTTCCTTGGTACAAGCCTCATGACTCAAGACACACACACACACACACACATACAAGCATGCACACATGGCAGCCTCCATTAGCGCCATCACCCCAGCAGACCCCCCTCTCTTGCATTTGTTGCACATGTATGTCAACCTATCTATCTATCATTTCATCTCGCTTGCTCTTTGTAACTCTTAGCTCTACATTGGCATCCCCTCTGTCAAAAAGTTGCTCCAGATGAACTAGACGTCTGTCTGCTCAAATGCGTACCTACAAGCCCCTGCCGCTGCCGTCCCTACCCCGCATCTTTCGCAAGCTTAGTCAGCTAGTTGCCACGCGTGCGTTGCAGCTCCATGCTGGAAGTTACGCTCACGTGTGTGGCAGCAACGGTGGGAGCAAAATTGGGGTCGCATAAGAAGAAGCTCCCTACCAGCACCACGCTTGCTGCGCTGCGTACTCTGTGTGAGAAGCTGTGCAAGGTAAGTTGCGTGCAAGCACCACTGATTTGTATGAATTGTGGCAGTCTTGTAGAGATCACTGTCTTGTTCTATAGGCTATGATGATCACTGCCTTATTATATAGGCTTTGTCACCCTACGCATTGCTGATTGCTCAACTCCTGATAAGGAATTTTTGTATGATGAGCTTATGCATAACACACATGGAGAAGCATGCACGCGCACGCACATATACACAAGTGACACATCACAATGCTTACTCAGGCAAAACACACACGCCCTCCCTGCTGTCATACAGGTCAAAGCCATCAGCCAGAAGATCTCCATCCGCAGCGCTGAGGCCCCCTTCCCTGAGGAGATCAGCACAGATGACGAGAAGCAGACACTTGGACAACTCGGTGTGCAGGTGAGCAGGAGGCAGGAGGAGCAGCAAATTACAATGCAGCAGCAGGAAGTGAGAGCTGGGCAAGGAGATGTTTGTGTGTATTTTGGACTAGGAAGAGGGGGCTTGAGGAACCAACGTACTTAAAAGGAACCAGAGACTCGGGCTGTAGGCCATCCTTGTAACCCCTTGTAACCCCTTGAAAGAAACCAGCAAGATGTATGCCTGGTGCAAAGACAAGGGAGGGAGATGGTGATGTCCGTGTTAGCCAGCAGGAGGTTAGTTATATACCTGACATCGAGTCATGCTTACTTCCATCAGGATGTGTTACTGCAAGCTGCAGCAACAGAAATCCCCTGCATCTGAGCAAAGGACGCACCTTGGTTGCACGGGCACGCGTTCATTTTTGTGCTTGTAGATTTCATGCAGTCATATGACTCATGATATGAGTCAAAAGCACAGTAAGAAGGGAAAGTTGTGAGCTTTACCTTCATGAGAGAGCTTTAGAAGACATTTTGCATCTTATGATTCATTCCGTTGTTATAAATCCTGCAGGATTCCTTGTGCAGCTTTGTCTTCAATGCTGAGTACTGAAAACCTCTATTTGCAAAGAATGAGGAAGGAGCTGATGTTTTGTACTGAGCCTGTCGCCTGTGCAGGTGGAGCCAAAATAGCCGCTTCATGTACTCGTCAGGCACTGACCCAACAATTTTATGTTGTAATGGCTCGATATCATTGTGCAGGATGGTGCTGAGCTCTTCATCGATGAGGTACAGTGAGGGCGAGGCGTTTGCAGGCGCCGCTCTTGCATCGCGATCTTAAATCAGCTAGCAGTCGCACGCTTTGACTGAAGGCCTTCCCTTGTAAACCTTGTAAACCTTGCATCATGATCTAATAAATTTCAAACAAGCTGCTGGATGAGGTAGTGAATAATTGGACTAGTGGTTGTACTTGGTAGCACTATTCCAACGACTTGCGTCTTCCTATGACCATAATTGCCATCTGGGCGTCTTCTTTATTATTCAGTTTTAACTATGAATTAGTTGTAGTTTAGTTTGGATTACAATGGCCTCCAGCCTGGCATGGCTGCTCTATTACTATTATTTATTCATTCTTAACATGATACCAATGGGACGAGATGCTGCATAGCGATTTGAGTGTTAATCCTTTTCCTTTCCCCCAAAACGTACAAGCCTTGCTGAGCACTTTTTAGCTGGTAGATAGCATTCAAGAAAAGTACACCTCAGGCCTGCCTTAAGTGCTGTGCCTTCGGAGCTGAGTATTTGATCGCTTTTGTAGGTATGCAACTGAAGGCCTTTTTTTGTAATTTTGCAAACCTTGTAGGTATGCAAGGCTATATGTTGGCATCCCTTAATGGCATATACTAAGGCTTCAAGCCTCTTTATATAAGGTCAAAACCTTCATACTGCGTTTTGTCGTTTATAAGATAGCCTCACCTGTAAGGATCAGGTTAATAAATGCATTAGAAACCATTAAAACATCGTCATCGTTCCCCATAATATAAAGAAAGGGAGCCACTTTGATACTTGCCAGGTCCCTTGAGACTTGTGCATGCATCATGCATATCAGGTTAAAAAGCCAAGCAAAGAACCCGGACCAAAAATGGTCGACTCTCTGTTTTATTGAGATTGACGTATTTCCAAACTTATTGTTTGCCCATCCTAATCTACTTTCTTTATCATTATGCTCGAGCTTGCATGCAAATGCATAGCAGAAGTCAGCAACGCAATCAAGGCAGTCAGGGCGGAAATACACGCCTTCCACGTCATACTGATTTCGGTGTCAGACTAGCATCACAAGTGGGATGTCACTTCAACCAAGCAGCACTTCAAAGGTTGCCTTGATGACAGCAGCATTAGCACAAGACACTTTTGCAGAGCCTTCCATTTCCTGTGTGCAGAAGAAACAAAGGTTTTATGTGCGAATACAGACAGGCGCGCATACACACATACAGGATTTACAGGATTTACAGATAAAGCCATACACAAATACAGGTGCACACGCACAAACACAGGCATACACGCACACACAGACACACTTGCACACGAACACACGCACACATGCATATGCACGCACGTGTTGTGCGCGGTAGGGCTTTGCTAAATTTTCAGCGCTAGCAACGCTCCCTCACTTGTCCACTTTGTTGTATCCAACAAGAAAAGGAGGGCCAGAGATATGTGTGTGGAGGCCATACAGCAGATGTTTGTGGAAACCGGTTAATTTTTGTTATTACTGTTGTTGCTGCTACCCTGTTGATACCTGATGTCAGGAAGGTACGCTTCTTATTGGGGGCAAAATGAAAAGCTTGCATCGCAGTCAGGGTCATCAAAACCTAAAATCCTATATCAGGATAGACCTGCATCATAACCTTCTAATCTCTATTACAGACAGAGATGTCAATAGCATTTCTGTCGATATGTGCATGCATAGACATAGGCCTACCTCAGCCACCATGCTCCGCACTGCTCCCATGCCCAGCCGCGCCACCAGGTGTCGTATACAGCACACAACGGCAGAGGGACAAGCAATGGGGCGGACTTTAGCTGGCTGCGGCTGTGCTGAGAGGGACAACTGATCACAGTGCCAGCTGAGGATGGCATAACAGCAGCGAATAGCCTGTCGAGGACGGTGTTGTGAGGTGCTGGTTGAAATACAGTGCATGAGCAATGCTGCGTGCGCAGAAGCTGGTTTTTAAGGACTGATCCAAATGACAATTTTTCAGTTCACCAAGGCTGCAGATTCTCGTTGAGCATGAAGCAATCCGAAGAGATGTTGCTGCAAAATCTCTATACAATTTAGAAGAATGACAAACTTTATTGACTTGGTGACCCACGGAGGCATATTTGTTTCCAGCCAGGCATCCAAAAAAGGCCCCGTATTTTAGCTTGCTTAAGGAAGCACAAACAGAGATTGCAGGACAAACTCTGGACTGCTAAAATCAGTAAAGCACAGGCTCATTCGGCACTGGAGCTGAAGGTGTCAGAGCAGTACCTCCCATGTTCAAGTTACCCATCTGCGGTGCGAGGTTGGTACCGTCCGTACAACACACAAGTGGCGCTCAGAAGAAGAAAAAAAGGTATTAGCGTCTAGCATGAAATAGGATAAATGATCCATCCTTGGAACTACAGTTACTGACCTCTAATGCATCCCCGCTGTGGGCAGCCAGCCTCAGGATGGCGGCCAGGGCAACCAAATTGAAGCCCCCTGTTTTTATGCAGCACCGGTATGCAAGCAGTGCATCAGCGTCGTGGCACAAGAGGCGCTCCGCCAATAGACCTCGACGGAGCCATTCTCCTGGGAGTTGAAAGGCAATGATCGTGAGCTGTCTTTGCTGTCACCTATACATGCTTACACTCGTGTGCCCCAAATTCCTGCCTGCCAGCGTTCATCACAGCCGCTCTATATTACAAAGTTTAAACAGCATTTCGTTTGGGGACGCAAATTGTGTGCCAAAGTGTTGTTATACCGACCGCTGACATAGACTGACCACATACACACACACACCAGGGGGCAGGCGCCGTAATCCTGGAGGCAAGCATGCACTGGGGGAAGGGGGTAGGCTGGACTGTGAGCCCAAGGCCAAAACCTCATCGGGGACCTCTAGTACCTGCACGAAAAAGGACATTGCAGCGATTGGCGTCAAAAGAGGGTGCCTGTTACCTCAGGACGAATGCCTCTTTTGCCGTGCAGCCCTCCAACACTCAGCACACCTGGTCTTCAATACTATTACAATCATAATGGTGTGCTCACCACTTCAGCCAAACTCTTGTTCATGGTCTTCAGCAGCTCTTTGTCCTGGGCCTTCCATTCCATGTAGGCTTGCAGGTCGTGCCATAGAGCGATGATGAGCTCGTCTAACCACCTGATGCAGAATAGCGTGAGCAGCATGTAGAGGTGAGGCTTGCAGTAAGGTACAAAAAACAAAACCTTTGTTCCAGCTGAGGTTTGTACGAGAACAATTGTACATGTATATGCAGGAGGTAAATGTACTTTAACAAAGAGATGCTTTCCAGAGGGATGTATGTTTAGGCTCCATGCAAAGCAAAATTCCTCAGCTAGTCCCATGGAGATCATTAATTGGCCACGTTAGCCTTAAAGACACGGATATCCAACCACACACTTTAAATAATCCGCACACGTTCTCAATGTCATACACACATCGGTACAGACAACCATCCTTGCTCACAAACACACACAACCAAGCCGCACCTGACGCACAGCCGCTTTGACCTGTCATCATGAGGTTCCTCCTCACCAAAGATGACGGTCTCACGGTCTGAGTCCACCGAACTCAGCACGCCACTGCTCCCAAAGGCCTGTGCTTGAAGCTGGGGCTGCAAACTGCTGCCAGGGCCAGGGGTTGCGCCTGTGGCTAATATTTGAGCACTCACTCCTGCAGATTTGCTACCTCCGGCACCACCAACCCCACGGCCGCTCACACTCCCTGCAGGCGGATGATCAGCAGCCGCCCCGGCAGCAGAGCTGCTCGCTCCTGCGGTGCCAGCGTCTGCTGTGAGAATGGCTGCACAGTCTTGGGTGCTCTCCCCTTGGGTGGTGCCTTCGCATACAGGGCCTGCACGGCTGCTGCTGACCTGCAAGTAAACGCGTGGGGGCAACAAGTGCTTCAGAAGGTGATCAAAGGAAAGCAAACATCCGAGTACACAAAAAAGTTTCACATACAAACACACTAGAAGAAGACGTTGAACTTCTGCTTGCAAAGGGGTGTGCAAGTGTCCAGCAGCCAGAGCCAAAAAGACGGGATCAGCATTAAAGTAAGGGCGGCCTGTTGCAGCCAGCACTACTACGAGCTACACGTCAGGTTTCAAGTGTTGTCTTTTACCTGTGCAACGTCTCCTTTTAACATTTGTAGCTTTTTACCTCTAAACTGTGACCTCCTTCCCTCTGAAATGCCCTCAATGCAATGACGCATGCCACCATCTCAAGTCTTGCAAACGCATTGCACACGCATACACACACGGTCATGCCCTAACACGCATTCACAGGGATAAATACAATCACACACAGCATGCACATACACACGCACGTACAAGTACACACCTCATATGCCTCACATACACACACACCTCACATGCCTCACATACACACGCACGTACGTGTATACACCTCACATGCCTCACATACACACATTCGCACACAGCATGCGCATACACACACATAAATGTACACATCTCATCAGCCTCACATACACACACACCTCACATGTCTCACATACACACGCACGCACGTGTACACACCTCACATGCCTCACATACACACAATCACACACCACATACATGTACACACCTTACAGGCCTCACGTACATACACACACCTCACATGCCTCAGTCACAGGCCCTGGAGCTGCAGGCAGCACACGCGGGGCCCCACTCGCACCCACGTGTAACCTGCATGGGGTGGATACGCACAGGCAGGTGCAGATGAATATAATTGTAGCGCGTTTGCTGCTTGTACATGCCTTTATGGTGGACATGACAGTAAGCAGATGCGTGTTAATTAGTGTATGGTTAGATTGATTGTACCAATTTGCACTGAGCAGTGCGGGGCCCAGTGCCTTTTCAATTTCGCATCCACTTTGGCAGGAACAGGGTGCATTGCTGAAACCTGCGCCGATTCATCTCTGCTTTGAGGATGTCAGCAATGTAAATTAAATCACAGGTTAGGGCTCAGCAAAGTCGAAGTAAGGGCAGGGGGGAGCTTTCAAGGCACTTCAAAAAGAAAATAGAAAGTGCTCCATATAAGTGCACCGCGAGAACTCTAGAGAACTAGAGAACTCCAAATGCTATGGTACATTGCAGCACGGCAAGCCCTAAATTCACATCTCCCCGAGCCCCCGCGATATACATGCATGCACATTTACGCACTCACAATCTTGATTGCACGCACACACACACGCATGCATACATGCGCACCTGCTACCTCCGGCAAACACCACATTCCACAGAGACGGTGAGCCCTGGATTGTGGATGGACCCTTGCTAAGAGGCTGCCCGGACATAGGGCCACCTTCCTGCTCCTGCAGGTAGCTGCTTGCCAACGCCCCCACGTCTATGATGCTGACGTCTGCGTCACAGGGGCGGGATGAAAGGTTATGGTGGATGTGAAATGCAACGATGTACGCATCAAACATGCCACGGATAGGTGACGTGACCTTGTGTACAAGCAGAGTGTGTACAAGAAGAACCTGGGCACATTATTTGCATCATCATTTTGCAGCAAAGCAAAGTAAAGAGGAACTGGTCAATTTTATACATGTATATTTCATCCCCTAAATAATGCAGGTGTGTCTTTGCTGCATCCCTTTGTGCATCAGCTACATGTATGCACATTTTGTATTCACACCCACTCAAGGTCTCACCTGAACTGCCCGAGCTATAACGCACACACTCACGCACACACACATACACATAAATCGTTATCCCTGTACCGCACGCATTAGCACAAACCATGCAATGTCTTTCCTGTGCCAAACGCGCCACAACATAGTCCTATATCTTTCCTGTGCCATCCGCACCAGCACACATTACCCAATGCTTTCTTGTGCCGCACGCTCCAGCACACACCATGCCCCTGTCTTTCCAGTACCGCACGCACCAGCCGGAGACTGCTGCTGGGCCTCAGGCTCAGGGTGTCCCACAACATCCACAGGCTTGCCGTCCGTCGAACCTGCTGCTGCTGCAGCTGCGACTGTGGCGTTGGCAAACACATCCATGGGCACAGGACAAGTGGCCTTGGTGCCTGAGCCAGGCAGGGCAAGTTCTGGCTGCTGGCTGTTAGGGCTGGCAGGTGAGGGGTGGTGCACCGAGCTGCCCTCATCATTGAGAGCCACTGGAGTGGCACCATCGTCTGCTGTGAAGCTGCTGGTGCTTACTACACCACCGTTAGCTTGCGCGTCATGCTGCAGGGACAGCTTGGTCAAGTCCACAGAGGCAGGAGCGGTGCTTGCGGCGGCATTCGATTGCAACGCCTGCGCAGCAGCAGCAGCAGCTGTGCCTGAGGCCGAGGTCTGCGGGGGATCTGCTGGGGTTTGATGTTGTGCTGGTGCTCCCTGTGAGTCAGAGGAGGGAGTATTCACAGACTTGCCGTACGAGGTGGGAGGTTTAACATTACAAAAGTACCCCATTCTTGCTGAACACGACCATCAAAATGTGTGTGTGTGTTTGTTCATGTGCTTTCGTATATCATCAAACTGAAATCAAAGGATGATGTGTGTGCTTTTTCATGTGTTCGTGTGCTTTTGTGAATCATCATATCATCATTGTAATGAAAGGGCGGTGTGTGTGTTTGTTCATGTGCTTTTGTGTTTCATCACACTGGAATTAAAGGATGAAGTGTGTTTGTTCATGTGCTTTTGTGTATCATCACACTGAAATCAAAGGATGACGAGAGGAGCATGCCTTCTCAACGCCTCGCATGGCTGTCATAGTATCCTCCGCCCTATTGCAGCACAATACATATGTTTGCAAGCATTGTAAACACAGATGACATACGCCCAAAGCCAAGGTGGCCGGGAGCACCACAAGTAGACATAGCACTCAAAGCATGCATCTGGAACACCTCCACAACGGCACTGGATTCATGAGACTTCCAACAAACGCACCTCATGCACAGTTGCTGGTGCTATGCTGCCTGTTTCCGAGTGCATGACAAACACCCTCGCACGCAACTCCAAGAACTGGTCCCAGCCCAACGATGCCACGATCTCCTGCCAGTGCAAAGTGAGAAGAGTGACGACAAGCTTGGCACTCACGGCGCCCCAGCATGTTTTATTGCATGTTCGGGATCTGTTTTACCTCCCCATCAATGCCCTTAATGTGCATTAAAAGCCAGAGAACACCAATGGTGTTCTTCACTTCGGGCATGAAGCCATGATGATTCCAACAACAATGCAAGCGTGGAGGGACTGACGGCAACAAATACCTGGAGCAAGCTATACGCGGAAGACAGCACCGCTCTTGAGGCGCGGTAGGGCCCAATGTCAGGCCTGTGGGCACGTGTAAGGGTTAGCGTGCGTATGAGCGGTGTCAGCACTGTCTATGCCTTGTACGGTGTTCATGTGTCCTGGCCTGCTCACATGCCAAAGCCCAATCAATACCTGGCCCTACAAAGCGGGTCTTTGTTTTGGAAAAGTAGCTCTCTCCATTTAAGATTTTACGCTGTGAGAAAACACATGCAAGTGTTTTCACGCAGCTTACACACACAAAGACAGGCCGGACATTGTAGCCCATTTACGACACTACAGATGGCAGATGAAGGTGAAGCAGGCAAAGCCTGATGGCAGGTCCTCACTTGCTCACAGCTTGCAGAAGAACTAACAAACTTAAATCTGTACCAAGGACAACCAAAAATGCATCACACCCTGGACAAACCCTCCCTCAATACCCCCCCTGTAAGTGTTCCTCACCAAGGAGACATGTCCAAGGGCTCCTTGTTCACAAGCATTGAGCCAGGCAGGATGGGCTCCGCTGCACAGCAGGCCTGCACGCCAACGTGCACATAACAAGGGCTGAGCGAGGCAACTGATTTGCGCGATGCCTACAATAGAAGCACAAAAAGAGGTATGTGCTCACATACACACAGACACACACGCTGTGAGACGCTGACAGCACTTGAGCTGGGTTCCAACTGTAACTATTACAGCGCCTCTGACGGCTTACTACTTGTAAAGCCACAAGGTGTGTACAGGCACGCCCTGCTTCACACGTCATAGGCTTGCCCATTGGCACACACATTGTTCACACATTCGACACATGTACCGTATCGAGAGGAAGAGATACGGACACGTACTTATGATAAAGCAGTGAAGTAGCTGCTCCCACATCGATTCAGGTGCTGCACACGGATGAACATGAAAGTGTGTCTCCCATGATACACGCCCATCCACCCACCATGTCTGCCGCTAGCCTCTTTGCAAACTTGCGCTCAGGGTCACTGCGGTGCGCCATTGAAGGCTTGGTGATGGACTGGTGCGGGGGAGGCACGGTAAACAAGACACCCTGCAGCATGGCACGCGGAGAAATACAGGACTCATGGGATAGCAGCTATAACAAATCCGGTGATGGTTGGCTCAGAAGTGGGACTAGGACGACGGCTTGGGAGGTTTCAAGAGGCCAACACAGGCTGGGTTGCACGCCTTATGAGAATCCCTTCTTCTGCCCAGTGGAAACATCAGCTTGCTCTTTCCCTTCCTACTTGGCAGCTGCACT
>Ga0307966_1003689_pt1 | contig 11485 bp, 8 predicted proteins | sample OrgLakmetagen646_FD_203141 | JGI IMG/M metagenome (GOLD analysis project Ga0307966, IMG submission 203141) | Saline water microbial communities from Organic Lake, Antarctica - #646 | ecosystem: Environmental > Aquatic > Non-marine Saline and Alkaline > Saline | place: Antarctica: Organic Lake... | reverse complement strand
AATCCATTCGGCACTAATTCAACAAAACTACCGCCAAACAGCCTGTCAAAAACAGGACTGACGTAAAGAGGTGGGATAAGTGAGCGCCCACTTACGGCACTCTCCCCATCCAAGCCTAGGGAACGTTCTTTCCAATATTCCTTTAATATTCTATCGTCCTGATAATTAGAAAATTCCTCATATGACATTGAGGAGGTAGGCCGGAATTTTATATCTCCAATAGTTTCATAAATTGAGTAATTGAAGCCAGTATCAATTTTAACCTCCATGTTTAAAGCCGCGGGGTCTTCTAATAATAAGGGACTATTTCCTGCTTGATTTGAAAATGGATCACCATATCGATCTTGAGCCTGATAAGTAGGTCTTCTAGTAGGTTGGTAATTTCTTACACTATCTGTTTTAGTAGAATCCGTGACTACCGTATCTTGAGACTGTTCATTTGATTGCTGAACTTCTTGAAACAAATTAAAAGCAGAACCGTTAGGAATTGCGTATAGGTTTATACTACCTCCAAAAATGAAAGTAAAAACCACTATTACCCAGAAAAGAAGTTGAGTGCTTCTACTTAGCAAAATACAATTTAGTTTAGGCTGATTTCAAGGCTTGCTTAATTAATTGCTCTAAAGTAATATTTTCCTGATTAGCTTGCAATATCTTATCAATAACCTTTTCAGCAGAATTTTTAGCGAACCCTAAATTTATCAAAGCAGATAACGCTTCATTCCTTAGGCTATTGTTTGAAGCACCAGAAGATTGGCTGGATTCCGTAATTAAACCCTCTTTTTTGTAGCGGTCTTTCAATTCTAGAATAACCCTTTGTGCAGTTTTTCCTCCAATACCTTTAATGGATTGAATTTGTTTGACATTCTCCGCTACAATTGCAGACTTAATTTCATTTGGATTCATGGCAGACAACATGCCTATTGCCGTTGAAGGACCAATTCCTGAAATCCCAATTAAATCCAAAAAAACAGTTCTTTCTTCTGCTAAAGAAAACCCGTAAAGTGTTTGAGAATCTTCCTTGACATGAAAATGAGTTAGTACTTTTGCTTCTTTTTTACTTTTAAAAGCATCATAAGTGGACAATGGGATTATGACATGGTAACCTACTCCCCCAACCTCCATGATTAAGTGAGTAGGTTCAAGTTCTACTAAAAGTCCTTTTAAATATGAAATCATAAATTCGATCTGGTCTGATGGTCATGAGCATCCACTACTGAAATAGCGACCATATTTACTATTTCCCTAACAGAACTACCTAATTGTAAAATATGTACGGGCTTATTCATCCCTAATAAAATCGGTCCAATAGCTTCAGCATTTCCTAATTCCATTAATAATTTGTAGGCAATATTACCTGATGCCAGATTTGGGAAAATAAAGGTATTAGCACCTTTATCAGCTAATTCACTAAAAGGATAAGTTTCTTTTAGCAACTCTTCATTTACAGCAATATTGGCTTGAATATCTCCATCAATAATTAGATCCGGCCATCTATCTTTAGCTATTTTTCTGGCTTTCGCTGTTTTCTCTGGTATTTCCCCCTTACTGCTTCCAAAATTAGAATAAGAAAGCACCGCCATTCTTGGCTCATACCCAAATACCTTGGCTCCTCTAGCTGTTAAGCCAATGATTTCTACCAATTCATCTACAGTAGGATTAGTATTAACAGTTGTGTCGGAGAAAAAGAAGGTTCCTTTTTTTGTTAATAAAATATACATACCGGCTACTCTTTTACCTTCTTCAGCTCCAATAATTTCTAAGGCCGGACGAATTGTTTTCGGGTAATCTTTAGTGAGACCAGAAATCATAGCATCTGCCTCTCCCAACTCCACCATCATGCTACCAAAGTAATTTCGATCGCGCATTAATTTCACAGCCTGGTACTGCGTAACACCTTTCCGCTTTCTTTTATCGTAGAGTACTTTTCCGTATTCATGACGTTTTTCCTCATCCAAGAAATTGTCTATGATGGTTACTCCTCCTAAATCTAATTGATGAGTCTCTATCAGCGCTTCAATTTTTTGACGATTACCCAATAAAATTGGAATAGCTATTCCCTCATCAATCACTGTTTGAACAGCTTTAAGAATATTTATATTATCAGCTTCAGAGAAAACCACGCGTTTAGGGTCTTTCTTAGCTTTGGTTAATATTCTGTTCATCAATTTCTGATCTACTCCTATTCTTTTTTGAAGATCGATTTCATATTGAGCCCAGTCCCGAATATTAGTTTTTGCTACTCCTGATTTCATAGCAGCATTGGCAACAGCCGGTGAAATAGTGGTTATTAAACGTGGATCAAGAGGTTTAGGAATCAAGTATTCTCTTCCAAATACGATTTTCTGATCGTCATATGCTTTATTAATCAACTCTGGCACAGGTTGTTTAGCCAACTCGGCAATTGCGTACGCTGCTGCTAATTTCATTTCTTCGTTGATCGCAGTAGCTCTTACGTCCAAGGCGCCTCTGAAAATATACGGGAAGCCTATCACGTTATTTACTTGATTAGGATGGTCAGATCTACCTGTGGCCATAATAATATCTTTACGGGCTGCCATTGCATCCGCATAAGGAATCTCAGGGTCAGGATTTGCCAGGGCAAACACAATCGGATTATCCGCCATTACTTTAATATGCTGTTTAGTAATCACATTACCGGCAGAAAGACCCAGAAAGACATCGGCATCTTTCATTGCATCCATGAGGTCTTTAATATTCTTATTGCCTGAAGCAAATATTTTCCCTTGATCACTTAGGTCATCTCTATCTTTTGTTAGGAGACCTTTTCGATCAAACATATAAATATTCTCAATTTTTGCTCCTAGTGAATGATACAGTTTAGTACATGAGATAGCTGCAGCACCCGCTCCCATTACTACAATTTTAACATCTTCTATTTTTTTATCCACCAGCTCCAGTGCATTGATTAAAGCCGCACTAGATATAATAGCAGTGCCGTGCTGATCATCATGCATTACAGGAATATTCATTTGCTGCTTCAATGCAGTTTCTACTTCAAAGCATTCGGGTGCCTTTATATCTTCTAAATTTATTCCTCCAAAAGTGGGTTCTAAGGATTTAATTATTTCAATAAGTTTTTTCGGATCTTTCTCTTGAATTTCAATATCAAAAACGTCAATTCCAGCAAATTTCTTGAATAAAACGCCTTTTCCTTCCATCACTGGTTTAGATGCATCAGGCCCGATGTCTCCCAAACCCAAAACAGCTGTTCCATTTGAAATAACGCCTACTAAATTTCCTTTAGCAGTATATTTATAAGCGTTTTCTTTATCTTTTTCAATCTCTTTACAAGGCTCGGCAACACCTGGGGAATAGGCTAATGCCAAATCAGATTGCGAGCTTAACATTTTGGTTGGCACCACTTCAATCTTTCCGGGTGTCCCTTGCATATGGTAATTTAATGCATCTTGTCTGCGAACTTTCTTTGGCATAATAAATCTATATTATCGTGGTAATTCAATCATTCTGGAAAACATTAAAGTGTCCCAAACTGAAATAATTAAATATTAAAGTAAATTTAGAAAAGACTGATACAATCCACTGCTTTAGTTTGGAATTTTAACAGATTAGTCATTAATATTATCTGGGACTTTAGCGGTGCTCAAAATGGCTTTTAACCTGCGCATCGGCTCACGCTTTGATTCACCTGGTGCATCTAAATATCCCTCAAGGTAAAATAAGTCACCGGAATCTTCATTTGCAAAAAGGTAACTAACAAATGCTCCACCTCTAGAATTATCAGAATACTTCCATAATCCTTTGGTTCTCAGTGCATATTGATTATTCAGATTTACTGTATCAATTACAAAATCCAATTCATCTTGGCTGGTTAAATGCATATCTGGTAAATCTTTATCCGTGATATATTTCCTTCCTAAAGAATCTCGAAGCGCTCTAATACCTTTTGGATTAAAAACAGATTCGTCAATATAAGGCATTTTAACGATCCATATGTTAAATTCTTCTTTACTATCTAATTCTCTGAGCCAAAGGAAATCATCTTTCTTAACTGCTATATCGAAACCAAAAGGCACAATCAACTCAAGGCTGAGAGAATCTTCCATGTAATTCATAATACCCTTTTGAGGCACTGCTTTAAATTTTGAAATTAATCTTTGCCTCTCAACTTCATTAAAGAACTCTTTAATTCCCGACTTATTTGCTTTAATATTTTTAATCAATTCTTCCTCATTTCTTCCGAACAAATACAGCACTTCTTGTCCCCGAGCATAAACGTCTTGCTGATTGAAGGAAAATAAGTCTGGCTTATTCTGAATTTGATTTAAAGAATTTTCGGTGAAATACTTTTTCATGTATTTCCCCTCAGGTTTTTTATTGTCTAAAGTCGCTACAAACATCAAGTTTTGCGATGCCTTAAATACACTATTGAATTTGCTAGGGTCAACTGGTTTTAAATCATATAGCGTTTCGTCTTGCGGAAGCACCTTAACATTAGAAGCAAAAACTTCCTGTAATAAATCTCCTAATTTTCCCTCCCACAAACTTGGAGGAATTACCAAAATTACTTCTCCGGCTTCGCCTCTGGCTTTTTGCATGTTAGCACTAGAAACTTGGTTTTCTTGACCACCTTTACCTTCATCATTGCAGGAAATCATGAAAAATGAAGCGAATAAAAAGAGGACTAAAAAATATAATCTATTGATTTTCAACATAATGCTGGTTTTATGAATTTTCATTAATCTTGAGAACTTGACCGGGCTTTATCCCATTTCCCTCCAAATTATTTAATTTTTTCAACTTCTCTACCGTTAGGCCATCAAATTTTCTAGAAATATCCCATAAAGTATCTCCATTTTGCACTCGATATTCACCAGATTTTAATGCAGCGGTCTGGTTTGTGACACCTTTTTGGCTAATAGTTTTAAGTTGTTTATTTACTCCATCATAAAAATCATCCGAAATCCAAATGTCTAAAGGTTGACCTACTCGAATAACAGTACCTTTTAAATTATTCCATTGCTGTAAATCTGCAGTTCTAACATTATAAGTTTGAGCTATTTTGCCTAAAACATCCCCTGACCTCACTTTATAAGCTAATTTTTGTCTCCCATAGGTACTGCCAACTTCATTTTTAGCCAATCTTTCAAAATGCTCCTTTCCTTGCCCCGCAAAAAGCATAATATCATTCAAATTTTCAGCAACATAATCTTTTTGGTTAGCAGGAACTCGTAATTTATACATATGATGATTATCTGAAATCACCGATCGCTTCAGCTCAGGATTAAGATCATTCAATGTTTCAAAGCAGATCCCCGAATGCTCCGCGAATAAGGCTAAGTTTAAAAATCCATCAATTGAAACCGTTTCATATTCTGGCATATACTCAAACTCCTCAATAAAAAAATTATGCTCTTCTAAATAATTCATGCTATACATAATAGCAATAAACTGAGGCACATATGACCTAGTTTCTCTGTAGAGATACGGATAAATTTCCCAGAAATCTTTTTTGTAACCACTTCTTCTGATTGCTTTCCTGACATTTCCCGGGCCAGTATTGTAAGCAGCTAAAGCTAATGGCCAATCGTTATAAAAATATTTATACAAAAAAGACAAATATCTGCAGGCCGCGTCTGTTGACTTTTCCATATCCATTTTTTCATCTAAATACCAATTCTCAGATAGGCCATAATCGATTCTACCCGTTAATGGCATAAATTGCCATAAGCCCACGGCACCTGCTGGAGATTTAGCTTTTGGATTTAAACCAGACTCTACGATAGCCAAATATTTCAATTCATCAGGCAAATTGTATTTTTTTAAATAGCGCTCAATCATTGGGAAATACTTTGTCTGCAGCTTGGCTACTTTCTTTGTATACTCTCTGTCTGTTACTGTAAAATAACTGATGAATGAATTGACTATCGGGTTAAAAGTTAACGGTATTTCATTCTCAATTTGAGATAATCTATCTTGAATGATTTCCTGTTCATATTCAGGAATGTATTCATATTGATGAGAAAATTGAATTAGTTCTTCCATAGTTGTATCTACAGAAACAACAGTCGAGTCAATTTCAAGTGTTTCCGTTAAGGAATCAATCCGAAATGCAAATACCGTTGAGGCCGTAAAAATCCAGCACAATCCGAAAGTCAGTATATTTTTCACTTTTCCCTGCATAATAATAAGATTATGATTGCATCAAATAATCAGCAAATGCATATAATTCACTCTCTTTGAATATATCAGTCATAACTTGTAAGCCTATCGGTAAATTTTCATCATCCGTTCCATTTGGAATCGAAATAGCTGGAATTCCGCTCACATTAGCTTGAACGGTAAAAATGTCCTCCAAGTACATTTCAGCTGGATTATCTCGGTTCGAACCTAATGAAAAAGCAGTCGTGGGGGTTGTGGGCATTACGATGAAATCATAATTAGAGAGCATCGCACGAGTTTCATCTCGAATAATTCTTCTCACTTTTTGTGCTTTAGTATAATAAGCATCAAAATAGCTTGCAGAAAGCACAAAAGTGCCCAACATAATCCTTCGTTTTACTTCTTCCCCAAATCCTTGAGTTCTGGAAAGTTTATACATGCTTTCCATATTATTTGCCTCGGGGGCTCTAAATCCATAACGAACGCCATCAAAGCGGGATAAATTTGAACTGGCTTCTGCAGTGCTTAGGATATAATACGTAGGCAATACGTAATCTAAATGTGGGAATGTGATTTCTTCTACCGTATGTCCTTCACTTTTCAACCAGTCTAATTTAGACACAGTAGCTTTTTTAATTTCAGATTGCAAAGCTTCGTTTTCTAAAGTCTCTTTTACGTATGCAATTTTAAGCTTCCTATCTAGCTGAAGGTTATCAGAATAGGCAGGTACTTTTTCCCTGGACACAGTACTATCATATTCATCATGACCTGCCACAACTTCCAAGATCGCTGCATTATCCTGAATATTATTGGAAAAAATACCTATGCAATCAAAAGAAGAAGCAAAAGCAATTAATCCATAACGAGAAACTCTTGAATAAGTGGGTTTAATACCCACCACTCCGCAAAAAGCTGCTGGCTGCCTTACTGATCCACCAGTATCTGTCCCTAAAGAAGCCATACACAGTCCTGCTTGAACTGCCACCGCTGATGCTCCTGAAGAACCTCCAGGCACTCTTGAATTATCAGCAGCATTAAGGGTAGGTCCGTAGGCTGAGTTTTCATTAGAAGACCCCATTGCAAACTCATCACAATTTTGCGCGCCAATTATAATCGCATCTTCATCAAGTAATCGTTGAACTGCCGTTCCTGTAAATTGAGATTCAAAACCTTCTAATATTTTGGATGCAGATCGGACTTCATGGTTTTGATGAACTAAGACATCCTTTACACCTATCACAAGACCAAAAAGCTTCCCTAATGCCTTACCAGCATCCAACTTCTGTTGAAGTGCTTCTGCCCTTGCCATGGCTTCAGTTTCATACACATCTAAAAAAACATTGAGGTGTTTTTGCTCCTCAATGTTTTTTAAATACTGTTCAACAACTGATTTTAAGGAATACTTCTCTTGCTTCAGCTCTTGCTGAAGTTGTTTTAGACTATGATAGGATTCCAATTTTATTGGTCTTTAGTATTACTACTTTCAGTGCTATCCGTTTTGGAGGTAGTGTTTTTAGTTCCCCCGTCTTCTATATTGTCTTTAATTTCTGTAGTAGCATCTTTAAATTCTCTGATACCTTTACCTAAGCCTCTTGCAAGGTCTGGAATTCTCTTAGCACCAAAAAATATTAAAATCACTAACATGATCAGAAGAATTTCCCATCCTCCCAATCCTCCTAAAAATGCAAATACCGTGTTCATTGCTTATTGAATTATAAATGTGATTGTAAAGTTAAATAATATTTGACTGCCTAAGCAATCACTCATCAAAAAATTGACAGCATATTATTGAGAAAGGCTAAGAATGGTAGAATAGTTCAGTTAATAGAATTAATTCATCACTTATTAAACAACCATTGTTCCGGATTTAGTTTCTGGCTATTCTTCCACACCTGAAATTGGATCTCAGAGGTGCCATCACTATCCGTATATACTATCCCTAAAGTTTCTTTGGCAGTTATTTTATCCCCTTTCTTTACTTTTACATCTTTAAGTTTGGCATAAACGGTGAAAAACTCCCCGTGCTGGATCATCACCACATTATTCATCCCTGGTATGAATGCCACATTTCTTACTTCACCATCAAAAACTGCTCTTATCTCTTCGTTTTCATTAGTTTGAATATCAATTCCATCATTATTCACCTGAATATTTTGGTAAACAGGATGAGGATGCGTACCAAACTTTTGAGATATAAAACCTGAATTCACTGGCCAGAATAATTTATTTCTATTACCAGCAAAAGAATCGGACAACTCCTTGGCTTCAGGGGTTAAAGCAAATTTAGTAGAAGAAGCTCCTTTTGAGCTTTTCTCAATTTCCTTCTTAATCAATTCTGCAATAATTTTCTCGAGATTATCTACTGCTTTTTTTCTTTCCTCAATCTCATCCTTGACTTGTTTCTCTCTCTTGTTTAGTTCGGTAATCAAACTACTCTGTTGTTGCTGTAATTTGTTTAATTCCCTATTTCTAAAGATCTGTTCTTGCAATAAGGTGCTTTTCTCTAGTCTTACTACTTCTACACTTTCTTTTTGTCCGATTAATAAATCTTTAATCATCTCAATTTGACTGGCCTGTTGCCTTCTCATCTTACCATAATACTCCATGTATTTAAGGCGCATAAACATTTCATAAAATGAATCCGAAGCAAAAATATAAGCTAGTTTACTTAAAGATTGATTACTTTTTTGGGTAGCATAAAGCATGCTGGCATATTCGGCTTTCATCTTATCTAGGTCGCTCTCCATAGAGTTAATGATACTTCCAATTTCATTCAACCTTTGATTCAATAAATTAAGCTCATTGGCTATCGAGTTTGTTAAAGACTGCTGAACTTCTATCTTGTAATTCAGGGCATTCAATTGACCAATTGTCGCCCTTTTTCTTGATGTGGTTTGATTTAAAATTTTTTCAGCTTGACTGATTTTTGCGAGGTTCTCTTTCTTTTCTTCCTCCAGTTCTTCCCGCGACTTTTGAGCATTCGCTAGATGCCCTAAAGAAAAAAGGAAAATAAATATGCCAATGTAGAAAAAATTAATTCTCATATCTATCAGGTACGCTAAAAGGGAAAGAGATCGTATTATCTCCTACTTCTACTTTAGAATGACTTATTTCAACTTGTGTGGTTTCTTCGCCTTTGGTTCCCTTAGATATGATTTCGACATTAGTATCAAAAGGGAAAGCTTGAGTTGCTACTATATTAAATTCAGAAAAGACAATCTCCATTCTGCTGCCATCAGGTATCTCTCGAACCTTTATCTTTCTGACTTTCCTGTTTGCAACAGCAGCATAGGTTTCCAATTCAAATCTTCCTCTTTCTTGCCCAATCCTTAGTTCTCCGGACTTTTTGGAAAAGTTATCATCTCCTTCAAAATTAAAAACCTGATTTCCTAAAATGATAGATTGTACCATTTGAAAATCAATGTCAAAATTAAGCGTCTTACTTAAGCTCTCATAATTATATCGATATACATCTTTGTTGACCCTATCCATAAAAACAATAGTATCTTGGCTTATGAAGCCTCTTGCTGCTTCGATACCAAAGAATGGTGAAAGTGAAATCCAGATTATGCTATCTTTCTTCATTCTGATGGTTGCACTTGAGCTTAAGCTTTTGTCCGGTGAGCTAAATCGAATTTTGGATTTTGCTTGTAGATACTCGAAATCAAACTTCTCCAATGCGTATTCCTTCTCTACCGAAGAGGTCGGTAATAGCTTTTTACCACAAGAGGAAAAAATCAAAACTGCACAACAAATCAACACACTAAATAGACGCGTCATAATACTTTTTTTCAGATATTTTTTTATCAATTAATTCAGAAGCCCCGCCCAATGATTTGGCTCGCTTCCATTGTTCTAAGGCTTTTTCTTTTTGGCCAGTTTTATAAAGTGCATCGGCATAATGTTCTACTATGGTAGCAGAAGCCTGGTTTTGCACTGCTTTCTCAAGATAGTTCAACGCTTCTTTATATTCTCCATTCTGAAATAAAACCCATGCATGGGTATCTAAGAAAGTAGCATTATCAGGATTGGCCTTTACCATTCTTGCTGAAAGTTCTTTTGCCCTATCCAAATTCTGTTTTTTCAGCGATAAGTAATACGTATAGTTATTAATAGCAAAATAGTTATTGGGATTAGCCTTTATGGCTTCTTCATAAGCCTTAAAAGCTTTTTCATATTGCTTATCGGCATGGTAGGCATCGGCTAATTGAGCTGCAAAACTACTTTTCATTCTATCGTTCCCATAAACAATAGATTTTCCCTGCTCCCAGAACATAATCGCATTCTTGAAATTTCTCAGTGAAAAACTAGCAGTGCCTGCATAAAGATATAAAACAGGCTGATTTGGAAAATAAGACAAAGCTTCGTTAGCATAATCGATGACACTTTCGAAATCATTATTCTCCATTTCCAAAGACAATAAATTTTGCCATAATTGAAGATTATTACCATTTATATCTACGGCTTTTTTATAGAAATATTTGGCACTGTCTTTTTCCTGAAGAGCAAAATATAAATCACCATTTGCCGCAAAGGCATTGGCATCGCTAGAATGTATTTCCAAAATACTTCTCCCTAAACTTTTTAATTTTAATGAATCCTCAACTGAAGAAAGATTTTGAATTAGTGCAACAAAGTTATTGAGTTTGTCTTCCAGCGGGATTTCTTCAGACCTGAATGCACTTTCAAAAAATTCTAGCGCTAATTTATTTTCATTGGTTTGTCTGTACAGCTTCGCTAATTCCATTTCTGCAAACGCCTGTTTGGGATGTTCGGACAAATACTCTTTCAAATATTCAATAGCATCTTTTTTCTTGTCATTGGATACTAATATTTGCGAAACGGAAACTGCGTACTCTCCAATCTTGGGATAGGCTTCTACCAATCTCTTACCTTCGGCAATTGCCTCTTTTAATTTGTTTTGTTTTAAATAAATTTTCTGTTTTTGAGTACTTACCTCTTCTAAGATCCCTACTCGCTTCTCAATTCTATTGTAGGTTTTTAAAGCCATATCAGGATTCCCATTATAAAGGTAAAGAGCGGCTAGCTCTAACAGGTAGTCATCAGGAGCATCTTCTGAATATTCGTATAAATCTTCATAAGTAGAAATTGCTCTTGATAGATCACCCTTACTGGTTAAAATTTCTGCTTTTAAGGCTTGATAATAGTACTTACCCTCTTGTTTATCTGTCGCTTTTGAAATGTAAAATAAAGCTTGATCAAGATCATCGCTTTCTTTTAGGATTTTAGCAATTTGAAAATTTATAGCGGGATCATCAGGCATAATTTGATGGGCTTTCATAAAGCTATCTAGTGCTTTAGCTGGATTATCTATAGCTAA
>Ga0307966_1003688_pt1 | contig 11490 bp, 12 predicted proteins | sample OrgLakmetagen646_FD_203141 | JGI IMG/M metagenome (GOLD analysis project Ga0307966, IMG submission 203141) | Saline water microbial communities from Organic Lake, Antarctica - #646 | ecosystem: Environmental > Aquatic > Non-marine Saline and Alkaline > Saline | place: Antarctica: Organic Lake... | reverse complement strand
TCCTTTTTTCATCACATTATAATTTTCAAGTTGAAAAGATTATAATTTAAAAAATCAAGATGGAAAAATCATTTTATTCGTCCTATAAATTAAATTGTCCATTATTGGAACAGTTTTGTTGCGGAGTGATGTGGAATGTGCATGTACTTTCTAAGTCTGCCATAATGCAAGTGGAATTCACTCTTTACCATTATATTTTGAGTAAAGTTCTTTTAATTTTTCTTTATCAACTTCAACAACTCCTTGAGATTTGATACTCACAAACGGAAATCCTTCTAAACTTTTCTCTATGTCTTTAAGATAGCTTTTGTTGTTAAATTGATTAAATTTTTCACTTAAATCATTTTTCAATTGTGTTATCTTTTCTTCACTAGAAAAATCTGGTCTTACAACCCCCAAACGATATTCAAGGAGCTTACGAGTGTTGTTTTCAAAAACATAGACTTGAAATACAGTAGGCTTCTCATTGAGATTATCATAAGCTATAAAAGGATCTTCTCCTTTACGAAAATACAAAACATCTTTATGCTTTGAAGTATCTTTAACATATAGGTTTCCTGATATAACAACAGGAGATAATTCGATGAATGGATCTGTGTAATATATTACTTGATAATAATAATTTTCATCAATATCATGTCTGCTAAATAACTTAAAAACTCCACCACTATCCAATTCTTTAACTACATAGAAAGTACTTTCTAAAGTATCTATCTCCTTATTTTTGTAAATTAAATATTGATCAAGATTAACCACTTTTATGTGTCCATCTAATATGAAGTCATAATTTATGATTAATCTGTCTAATTTAGAATTTTCTCCATATTGAAAACTAGTTACCAAAGGATTATAGACTTCTTCATCGTTAGCAACATACATTGGAGTAAATAAAGAATCAAACCATATAATGTATTTTTCACTTTTTGACCAGTTATGAATGTTTATAAGTTTATCATTTTTAAAACTAACTTTAGAAAAACTATCTATTAAAGAAACAGTTGAGTTTATTAGGCTCCAGTTTTTATCAAACTCTAAAGAATCATTATGATTATAAACTAAATAACCATTGTCCAAACTATCAAATTGAACTTCGTTTTTTCTTGAGCATGATAAGAGAGGTAAAAGAATCAAAACTATAATCTTTATTTTGAAATTCATATTAAAATATTTACATTCTAAAACAGTACTCATTTTTTCATATTATTTATTGACCAGTTATTCTTACATAAGGTAGAATACTATCCAATGGAAAGTATATTACTGAGCTATCAATTTGAATACTCTCTATCAACTCATTATCTTTCCAAATTTCTGTTATAGTTGTGATTTTTACAACACTGTCAACATGGTGCTTAATTAAGGTGCTATTTAATTTCACAGGCTTTCAATATGGTCCAAATATAAATACACCATTTCTAGATTTTTGGTTTATACTTATATCATAACTATTATTAAAAGGATTCCAGTAACTTTTCCCCCCAGTTATTGGAGGTTGAGTTCCTAAAGGATCTAAATATTCTTGACTTGAGCCTTCAGATTCATATTCATCTTCATCATGTTCTGTTTTGAGATGTTTTGTTTTAAATTCTCTATCTTTTTCAGTTTCAATATCCCAAGATTCTTCTCCAAATAAAAATACATAAACACTTTTCCCAAATGGAAAGTCATTTTGATGAGGCATATCATAACTTCCCCAGTCACTTCTTGATGATGATGCTGGATCATAATCTATCCAACCATACTTTTTATAATTGCTTAAATGATCATTTCCGTCATAATTGGGATTATTTTGTTTTAAACTTAAAGATCGTAAATAGGCATTTCTGCTCATTCTATATGAATCATATTTTGAATCGGCATACTTCCCTTTACTCATCAGAACATTCTCTTTGAGTTGAGCAGTTTTAGGGTTTTTAATTGCAATTATTTCTACTTCTTCAAAAGTCTGAGTTTTACCCTCTATTCTCTATTGGTTCACCCTTTACTGGCTCACCATCTCCTCCACCTTCAGAAGCCAACCCTAAAGGGTCAGTATAATAAACTGGATTATTATCAAAAGCCACATAAGGAGATTGCCAAGGAAAAGAAGCCATCAGTGGATCTAAACTTTTCCATCTTCCAAGCCTTGGGTCATATTGTCTAAATTGAGTTGTATAACTATTCCCCTCTCCAGACACTTCCATATCATGCTCCATTCCGTTAAACAAATGGCGTGTATCATCAATTCCCTTAAAACGGTTCGGCATCAACATTCCAAAAGCATAATAATCAGCTTTCATGGTAATTACAGGCTCGTAATATTGTTCTATTGGGTTGTAAACTTTTCTATCTGTAATTGTCGCAAGCACATTGCCTAAATGATTTGTTAACTCTTGCCCCCCTTGTACTTGTAAATTACTAAAGTTTGAGGTCAGTTCTTTTTTAAACTCGTTTGTTACAAGGTCAAGATTTGTAATGTATGTAAGTTTTAAACAGCCCAAAAGATTTTGCTTTAAGTCAACTAAGTTAGGAAAAAAACAAAATACTTTGATTTTCTGATGTTAAAAAAAACTTTAGGGAAAAGTTTAATTTAATGGGTGGAAGTTGTCAAGGTCGTTTTGTAGGGTTTCAAAATCGCCTGTTAGGTATTTTTCGGTGCTGGATATGTTTTTATGTCCTGCAAGGTGTTGGGCTTTTCTAAGTCCGTGAAGTTTTAGCCAATGGGTAATTTTTGAGGTGCGAAGCTGTCTAAAGCTTTTAAATTTTGGGTGTAGCTTTTTTAAGGTGGTATTTAGTCTTTCAAAATGGTTACGGTTTGGCATTAATGGCGGATCTGTTTGGTCTGCAAAATGCTGTATTAAAACCCCTATTTGTGAAGCTTCAAGGGTAAGGGTTCTTTTTGCTCCTGTTCGACTTGGATTTATTGTTACGGTGGCTTTACGCATATCAAAATCGCAGGCGGTAAGGTTTTCTATTTCATTTATTTGTAAAGCCTGATAAGCCATTAAGGTAAGGGCAATATAATAACCGTTAAGTAATGTTTCATAATCGGGATAAAAACGGATTTCTTTAGTACTTGGTTTATATTCTTGGATGTGATAATAATAAGCATCGCAAAGTAAATCCAGTTCATCGGGTGTAAAAATTGGGGTTAAGTGTTTGCGTTCTGTGCCACGTATTTTTATTAAGTGTGTAATGTTACTAATGCCGTATTGTTTACCTAAAAAAGTGTAATAGTTCTTTAGCTTTTGCAAGATGCCGTTTTGTGTAGCGTTGCTTAACTGCCGACTATCTTTTACGTGTTTTAGGTAGTCTATTAAATCTTTTTTTGTGGCGTTTTGGGTTTCTTTATCTTTGTTTTCGCTTAGCCATTTTTCGTATTTATTTATCTCTCTTTTATGGCGTGCTATTGTTTTGGGAATAATGCCTTTTTGTTGTAAAAACATTTCAAAGCCGAGAACTTCCGAAGGCGTTTTATTGGTGCTTTTCATCGTGCTTTTATAAATTGGCTTCTGATTCTGTCAGATGGGTATAAATTTGAGTGCTTTCTAAAGTGGTGTGTCCTAAAAATCGGGCAATGCGTTCTATATCCATGCCGTTTTGTAGTAAATGCGTAGCTATAGAATGGCGCAAGGTGTGGGGAGTTGGTTTTTTAGCTTTTAGGCTTTCAGATTGGGAGTGTTTTACAAGTAGTTCAAGGGCTTTGGCTATGGACTGACTACCAAAAGGATAAAGGTATTCTTTGCGCCCTTTGGTTTGTCCTTTAAATCTTTGTTCATTAAAATACCTGCGGTACTCATAAATATAAGTTTGTAAACTCTCATATATTTTACGGCTCATGGGAACAAAACGATCTTGATAGTTTTTGCCTTGTTTTACGTGTATTATTTTTTGTTCAAAATTTACATCTTCAAGCTTTAGGTTTAGGGCTTCGCTTCTTCTAAGGGCTAAACCATAACATAAATCAAGTACCAGTTTTAAGGTGTGTTGTCGGGGTTGTCTTTGTACAAATTGGACATTAAGAAAAGTAAGTGAAACAGTATTGTAAAGGATTTCTATTTCTTTAGGGTTTAAGACTTGCAGGGGTTTTTTACGGATGTTTTCTAATGTGTAACGTGTGGGCGATGGTGTATTTTGTGCGCCCATGTGGTGCAGAAACTCTAAAAATTTATCAATAGCCCCAAAGATTTGATTAAGATGGGAAGTGCTTAAAGTTTGTTTTGTTCTTTGTCCTGTTTTATGCTCTAAATATTCAAAGTAATCAAAGACCATTTTAGAGGAAAGTAGATTTATTTTATAAACGCCTTTTTGTTCCAAGTGGGTTAAAAAGTCGCTTATAAAACGTGGGAAATTATAAATGGTAGTATCTGCAAAGCCAAGGGTTTGTAAATAGGTGGCGTAATTTTCTACAAGTGCTTTGTAACTGCTGTTTAGTTTTGGGTTTTTCATTTGTTTATTTGTGTTTGGATGTCGATTCTCACTAATTATGTCGTCCTACTCTTAAAGTCTTATGCTTGCAAGGTTTGAGAGTTGGACATAGGGGTTTGGCTAACTGTCTTACTCTTTATTTTTGAAGGTTGTTTTTTCTCTTTTTGGTTGCTTTTTTGGATGATTTCAAGATTGGCTTGTAAAGCTTTTTCGATTCGGGTTTGTACATCTGTTTGATTACCAAATTGAGTGAGTTTATAAATAAATCCCTCTCGGTGTTTATTTCCGCCTGTTACTTGGATGTAGCTGTATAATTTGAGTTCTTGCAGGTATCTGTTTAAGGTTCTTGGATTAATGGATTTAGCTTTTCTTATGTCAAGTGCTGTAAATTGGTTTGTTTGTGCTTCTTGCAAGTATTTTTGAAGCCAATGATAAAAACCCCTTGCCGATGTGCTTAACTCGTCAGCTCTGCGGAATAAACTATTTTTTAAGAGTTTAAAAGCAAGTTTTATATCCTCGGGAGCAGTTTTAATAAATACCTCGCCAGTTTCTTCATTAATTACTTGCTCTCTTTGGTGTTGAAAAAAGTAGGTAATAACCTCAATAAAATTCAGCAGTAATAAAAGTGATTTTCTTGGATGCGCCACATCTTCAGGAAGATTAATAAGTTCAGCAAAAGGATTAATTATATTTACGTTTTCAAGGCTTGCAATAACGCATTTTAAACTGTATTGAACTTGTTTTACTTCTTCAAGTTTTATAAGTCCTGCTTTAAGCTTTTTTTGATAGTTCATTATGGCAATATCTTGACTATGAGAATGGTTTAAATGAACCATTAAAAAAGGAAGTGATAAGCTTTCATAATTTTTATCTGAATAAGCGCAAGCCAGTAAACAAAGATTTCCAGTTACTTCAAAAGTGGTTGAGTGCATCATTCCATCTTTGTTTTTTGTGGCTCTTGTTTTTACTAATTTTCCTTGACTTTGCAAAGTGCTTAAAGGTGTAAGCATTTGAGTTGTCCATTCTAAATCTTCTATTAAAAGGGCTTTATTTTGTATCTCTTGGCTGTTAAAATAATAAAGTGCGTTTGCGCTTATTTGAGTGTGAAAACTGTATGAACCTAAAGGCATACATTCGGAGAGTTTTTGTAAAATATAGCTTTTACCTATTCCGCTTTTTGCTAAACACAAAACAGAAAAAGGGTTACTAAATTTATGAGAAGCTAAAGCCATAAATAAAATTATAGCGTTTTCATCTTCGCCTATTATTCCAGTAGTGTTGAGGTTTTGAGTAAGCTTTTTTACTAAATCCTTACTTTTTAGCAGTTTTAAAGCTTCTTTTCTGTCGCTTTCGGTAAGAATAAACTCATTTTTTAGGTTTTTGCCTGTGTATTTAAGTTCTTGTAATCGGTAGGTTTCCAGTTCTAAAATTAAGCGGTGCAGTACTTTAGATACTTCTATTAATTTAAGTTCCCATTTATCGCAAAGCGTGCGAATTAATTTATCTGTTTGGTCGTCGTTGTATAAATCTAAGGTAGTTCTAAATGGTGGGAAATTTTGGTGAGAAATCCGCAAGGTGCAAACCATTCTTTCCATCATTTGTAAATCTACTCCGCCCAAAATATCAACGGTAAAAGTATCATCTAAATAGGTTATAAATCGGCTGTTGTGTATCTGTAAATTTTTCATCTTTTTAATGTTGTTTAAGCCATAAAATAAAGCATAGAAATAGCATTAAAAAAATAAAGAAATGAACATTTTAAAACCTCTAAAGATACCACCCAACCACCTTTTAAGGTCTTTTATCAGCCCATTTTTGGGGTGGTTTTTTGGGGTTGAAAAAAAGATAAAAAAGAAGCTGAAAACAATTTTTATAATTGTAATCCTAATGAGTTAAAAACGGTTAAGGTTCAAATCAGAAAAAGAATACTTCATCTATATTCAGCAACAAAAAAAGAGGGCGAAAAAAATTAGAATAAGAAATAAAAAAATCTTCCTTAAACACAAACCAGAATAGGAAAAAAAAAGGGGCAAAAAAAAAGAAAAATCAAAGACAAAAAGTCTTCTTAAACACCAAGTAAAACGCTAAAACAAAATAAAACCATTCTTAAACACCTTTAAAACGGATAAAATCCGCTATTTTTAAACCTAAACATTAAAACTTATCAGTTATGCACAAGAAAGAACTAATTGAAACAGTAGCCAACAAAACAGGCAAAAGCCAAAAGGAGGTTAAAGAAACTTTAGAAGCTATTTTAAGCACGATAAACGAAACCATGAAAAAAGGCGAAAAAGTTACCTTAATGGGCTTCGGTACATTCTCGGTACAAGAATCAAAAGCACGTACTGGACGCAACCCACAAACAGGAAAAGCAATGCAAATAAAAGCCAAGAAACGCCCTAAATTTAAAGCAGGTACAGAGTTGGCAAATAGTGTAAATTAAGAAATAATTTAGACGATTATTTTATAAAAATCAGCCGTAACAGTTCCCTAAATACGGAAACAGTTACGGCATTTTTAAAGCTTAAAAAAAACTAAAAATTAAGAACTGTATGACTTTAAAGGAATTTATACTAAGCGCACCAAAGCAAGACGATGAAAGTATTAATCATGTACTGGATTTATTAACAGGTCAAAAAGACCTCCCCGAAGATGTTAAAACAATATCTAAGGTGATTTACCTCAAATTAAACCCACAACAAACCCAAGCTTTTCAAAAAATAATCATGATGTATTATTTTACAGAAAATAACTACCAACAACCAACAGCCCAAAATCTTGATGAAATTAATTTTATCATTGAACTACAAAACAATGATGTAAACTATCCGTTTAAATAAAACCTATCTAAACAAACCGATTTTAGGAACTAAAACATACAAAGCTTTGCTTTAAAAACGGTCTGCGACCGCTAAAACAAAGAAAGCTGACCGCCCACAGGCGAAGCAGGAAAAGGAACAGGCGAAGCAACCCACACCAACCCACCACACGGAGCAGAACCCACACAGCGGAAGCGAGAACCCAAAGCACCAAACCAAGCAGAGGAAACCGAAGCAGGAGAAACCACAAGCACAGAGCAACCCAACCCAAGAGCTAAGGCAACAGAACCCCACGAACCCGAGCCACAGCCACGAAAGGACGAGGAAACACGCACACCAGACGGACAAGCACCAAGCGGAAACGCAACGAGCAAGCCCGAACCCGAGGCGCACCAAGAAACGAGAGCAGAGGAACGCAGAGCAAACGAAGCACGAGAAACCCGACCGCCAACCAAAAACGAGGAAACCGAGAAAACGGAGCAGTAAGGAAAAGCCGAACGCACGAGACTGTCAACGCCCAAGGCACAGCCAACACCGACCGAACCACGAAAACCACCCAAAACAGGCAGAAAAGCACGGCAAGAAACAAAGGCAGGAGAACCACCAACACGAGAACCCGAAAAAGCCACGCAAGGAAAAGAACCAACAAAAGAAGCTAAAGAAACCATGACTAAAAATTTAAAAATGAATGCCAATTATCAAGAGCATTTAAGCAACCACTAAAACAAGGGCGGAACGCTTTGTATTACCCTTGTAGAGTGGTGGCTTAATGCTCAAATTTGCAACTCATTTTTATTTTTTGTCATGGGGAAATAGCTGATAAGTTGGTTGTTCCTTGTGGCTTTTGGGTTTTCTGTGTTGGATCTTCTGCTTTTAAATAAATGCCGAGCTTTTCTGTCTTTTTGGTGTTTAATCTCAAAGAAAATTTTCTTTTAAAAATCCTTGAAATCTTAAAAAAGAAAACTCCTTAAATCTCAAAAAATGCACTTTGAAAACTTAAAAAAAGGGCGATAAAAAAACTCTTCCATAAATACAGAAAGAAAAAAAAAGGGGCGATAAAAAAGGAAAATCCCGAGACTTCGGGATTAAAAAAACATTGGATTCTTAAACTCAGATTTTAAATAAAAAAAGAGAAAAAAGAACGGAATAAAAAAACGAGAAAAACCCCAAAAAACCACCCCAAAAATGGGCTGATAAAAGACCTTAAAAGGTGGTTGGGTGGTAAGAATCTGAAAAATAGTAAAAACCTCCCGAAAAGCAAGCAGAGCATAGGATATAGGAAGAAATTTAAATTGTTAATAACTTTCTCTAATTGAGACTTTAAACTTACTTTTACTATTTTCGTAATCAATAAACTAACAACTATAGAAATATGATTTATGATGAACTAATTGAGCAACTGCAAGCCGTAAAATCTCCGCAAGAACTACCCGATGAACTTTTTTATGAGTTATTGGATTCAACTATTACAACTGGTATGGTGTTGGCTTTTAATGAGGATTCTCATAAGAATGAGAAACTTTCCCATATAATGTTTGACATAAAAAATGTAATCAATAAACATATTGACATACAAATAAGTGAATTAAAGCAAGACGAAAATTAAAGAGAAACCAAAGTGAAAAAACCTTTTCATTCAACCTACAAATCAAGTTATCCAATATTGGAACAGTTTTGTTGCGGAGTGTTGTGGAGTGTGCATGGATGTTATATTGATGAGAAAATTATAAATAAAAATGTATATATCAGTTGGTAAGCAATCACTATTAATATTAATTTTGATTTAGATAGATTATCAATTATTTGATGGCGATCTTTAACAAGTTTTGAATCAAACAACCAGCCAAGTCCAATCAAAAATATAATAACAACTCCTCTGGAAAAACCATTTAACTCAAAATCAAATATTTTAGTAAAAACAGCTATTATCGATCCAAACAAAAGTGTTGTATACAGTACTTTTAGAAAACTAGTATTAAATCCTTTAACAAACTCATCACATAAGTTATTAAGTGCAGCAAAATATATAGTAAAAAAAATCATTGCTTATTAGTTTACCTCATTTACTATTGTTATTGATTGAAAACCTACAAATCTTTTCTTATTTGAGTTTTCACCAATGAAATACCATAAAGTTATTTTAGACTCACTTTCTAATGTAGTACTTTTAGACCAATTATTTGTATCTGTATATATTATCCCTTTCTTAGCTATTGCTGCTCTACAATTATACCATTCTTCAAACTCCTGACTATTAAACGGTCGAGAAGTTATATTCTTCTCTATCCATTTACCTGATTCTTTTATAAATCCACCAAACTCAATGATTTTTAAATCTTGTCTTATTGCTTTAACAGAGGTTTCATATTTCCACACGTATTTTTCAGAATGTTTTTGATTTATTGTAGCTAAAACTCTTTGTTTATTGTGTTTTACTTCAATTCCTATGGGTATATCTGAAATTTTAGCAGGAAGTTGGCTACTAACTACAGCTTGATTATTACAAGATGTATATAGCAATATAGTTGAAATAAAAATAAATATTTTCTTCATAGTTACTTGTTATGTACCAACACTGAATTTGCAAAAAAGGTATGATTTTTATACACATTTTTTATAGTATATACTTTATACTCACCTTCTATTTTTTTGATTTTCTCTATAACCCTTTCTTGCATAACACCATCTTCAAATACAAGACATGTATCTCCCAATTCAATTTTATTATATCCGTCAGAATTTTCTGATATTATTGACCAACCTTTATTTAAAATATAATAAGGATGTGTTGAAGTATTTCTATTAACATACCCTCCAGCTAAATATATTTCATAAACATCATTACTAAAGCCAATGATTAATGAATCAAAAGAACTCATTTCTAATCCTTTAGACTTAGGGTTGTAAGAAAGTATTGAGTCTTCCTTTGTCAACTTATCTATAGATTTTGTTAATTCCATACTTATATTTATTTGTGTTCCAGAAATAAAGCAAGTATTCAATCCTCCACCTCCTTTTTGTGAACCTCCTCCTGCATTCTTAAAGTTTTGAACCGCTTGAGGATTTGGTGTGTCTGAAGCAGTAGCTTTAATTACGAAGTAAATCCCACCCACAATCATTAAGTGCGGAACACCACTAGAAACAGCTCCTGATGCAATAGCATCTGCTGATAATTCAGCTAATTTCACAACGTGTTTACCATTAACTTCTCCTTCATCAATAACATCTAATACTAATTTCCCACCTTCATATATATCTCCTGCAGTTCCAAGATGTTTTAGAATGAATTTTCCCTTTTTTATTGCTTCTAAATCTAAATCAGAGGTATATTTACCTGTTCTTTCTAGGTATTTTACAAGCCCTTCTCCTGAAGCATACACATCTCCTCCATCACTAAATGCTTGAGCAATATCACCCCAATCTTGATCACCATAATTAGGTGTAATATATGGAACAGGACGGTTTATATACAATCTATTATAATTTTGATCCTTAGGTTTACTCTCTAATTTATTTAAAAGCTCACTACCTAAAATACCACTAGCATATGATGTACAAGGTATACAATCACTATCATTACGTTTCCATATTCCATTTGTATTCTGATTATATACTTTATCGGACTGTATTGCTCCTCCTTTAACCTGATCAGAGTTCTGATTTGGTCTTTTAGCAACAATACTAACCTCTTCTATCTCTTGATGACCATTGTATTCGTTACTTCCTTCTTCACCTTTTTCATGTCCTTTCACAGGTTCACCTCCGCCTTCATCTCCATTTGTTCCTTCCAAACCAAGCGGGTCAATAAAAAACACGGGATTATTATTAAACGCAACATAAGGAGACATTTGCGGATATTTCGCCATCAAAGGATCTAAACTTTTCCATCTTCCAAGCCTTGGGTCATATTGCCTAAATTGCGTAGTATAGCTATTCCCTTCTCCAGACACTTCCATGTCATGCTCCATCCCATTAAACAAATGTCTCGCTTCATCCACTCCCTCAAAACGGTTCGGCATCAACATTCCAAATGCATAATAATCGGCTTTCATGGTTATCACAGGCTCGTAATACTGTTCTGTTGGGTTGTAAATTTTACGGTCTGTAATAGTCGCAAGCACATTCCCTAAATGATTAGTTAACTCTTGCCCCCCTTGTACTTGTAAATTACTAAAGTTTGAGGTCAGTTCTTTTTTAAACTCGTTTGTTACAAGGTCAAGATTTGTAATGTATGTAAGTTTTAAACAGCCCAAAAGATTTTGCT
>Ga0307966_1003687_pt1 | contig 11492 bp, 4 predicted proteins | sample OrgLakmetagen646_FD_203141 | JGI IMG/M metagenome (GOLD analysis project Ga0307966, IMG submission 203141) | Saline water microbial communities from Organic Lake, Antarctica - #646 | ecosystem: Environmental > Aquatic > Non-marine Saline and Alkaline > Saline | place: Antarctica: Organic Lake... | reverse complement strand
AGTATCAATTCCAAAGACATCTAACCTGATTTCATCTGAAGCCTCAACATTGTCAAATTTAGCATCTAATTCAATCCATTCTTTTACAGGCCCAATGGTTTTGGAAATAATTGAACCTGATTCAAATCGAACTTCTACTTGCTCGTCCATCGTAATGGTTTGTTCACTTTCAGGGCTTTGATTAGCTATAACTTCTATTCCATTTCCAGCACCTAATCCTTTTCGGCCCAATAAAATATAAGGATCCCCATTTTGAAGATTATCTACTACACTAGCTGATGCGCCAAAGTCTAGCAATTCTGCGCGATTATTAGCACGCAGAATATTCCAAGCCACACTGTCATAGGAAGATAAAAGGACTATATCTCCATCAGGTAATTCATCAAAATATTTCTTAAAATAAGTTTCAGGCTGAGATAATTGATTGTTTCTAATTTGATTAACAACTTGAGGACGAGTGCCGCATGTTAATTTATCATTAACATCAAATCCACTTCCATCTGTTAAAATAGTGTACGGTGCACCGTTTGAGTTATCAAAAGCAATTAAGTTTAGGCTGTTAATTACGCAGCGTGCATCAAAATCTGATGTTACCAAATCAGTAAGGGCATATTCATTTCCATTAATTTTTATACTAAAGCTTGAAATTTCGTGGTTTCCGGGGGCTCTAACTTCCAGATCGAAGGAATTTTCCTCAAAACTCCATATTCCTTCGTCAATAGTAATGCCTTCAATACTATTTAATAAAAATTGGGCTTCTGTATTTTGTTGCCAGCCCTGTTGAGCAGAACTATTATAAGAAAAATTTGAAATCGTCCATTCATCTAGCTCCCCTTCTGTTGGGTTCGCAAATTTTGATCTCCAGAAATAGCTTTGATTTTCAGTTGGCAACAAATTCGTTTGCCATTTGGCAATTACCTTTGCTCTAATATTTTGTGTTTTTAAAAAAGGACTATTGAATTTTCTTGTGGTGTCTAATTCAAATAAAAAATCCCGTTCATCTGAAAGTAAATCTACAGATTGGGCTGTCAAAGTTATAGCTTGTTTATTACTTAAGCCTTCGTCATAAGGATATAAATTCAGCGTTGTGCCTAAAGTGACGAAATAATTGATCGCAGCTATATTATTATCCTCTGTGATCTCCGGAATTTTTCCTCGAGGATCAATTATTACCTCAAATATATTTTGACCAAAACTTTCAGGCCGATCATTAAAAATGCTAACAGTTACCGTATCCTGATAATATATTGCAGCTATTTTCTGGGTATCCTGCACTATAATTTCATTATCGGGCAATGTTCTTTTCACCAAAATATCAATTGAATCCTCATTGGTGATACCATAATTTCGGATAATAACATCTATACCAAATTCAGGTGTCAAAGCATCTATCGATTGTCCGTCCAATGAAACAACTTCCAAATCCTCATCAGAAATTGCATAATCAGTCTTGCCTGCGGGGAAAAGTTTATAAGCAGGATCACACAATAGATTCATTTGCTGAGCTTGCGAAATGTACAATGGAGCAGGATTAGTTCCGAAATTAGCTAAGTAGTCATTTATCGTTTTTTGATGAACCAACCCTATCGGCTGATCAATCGATACTGAATCTCCATATGCATTTGAATAAAACAAGTCACTAAATCTTTTTAATTCAGTGGGGAAACCTAAATATACGTGTGCAAGCACACCGGTAGATCCTTTCTCTGCTGTATTTACCCAGTCCTCTCCAAAAGGAGTTTCATTCCTTTTCAATTGAAAAAAAGATCCGGCATCACAGCCATTGATTAAAATAAATGGATATTTACCCTTGTTATTATATCCCAAATTATCATTAGATACTCTTCCGATATCAATATCGGCAGTATTAGGCCCTGAATGACCGAAAAAAGTAATCAAATTCAATCCTTTATTTACCTCATCTGCAACATTGATAAATTCAACAACCTGAGTGGTCTCTTTTGTAATATTTGAATTATCTCCTCCCATGTACGGACTTTTTACATATGTGGCAAAGTCATTTATGTAGCTTAAAAACCTATTTATCTCAAAAAAAGAAGCCCCACCACTTAAATTCAAGAAATGCTTCCGTCTCAAGTCATCAAAAGGCTTGGCTTCCATTTCTTTAATCTTATTCAAATAATCAGCTACATTTTGACTATTATGAGCATTTATCCGTCCAAAAGAAATGGCTGCTCTATTACTTTCTTCCAAATCAAACCCAAAAAGAATATCCGAACCGGGCGCTCCGGCAGTTGGTACAAATTCGTTATATATTAGTGAGTCTGGGATAACATCTTCCCTGTAGTAATCGTGATACCAGTTTACCCCTTTCCCGATGATAAAAACCATTTTTGCTTTAGTATTCTCTACCAGATATTGCGTAAATCGATATACTGCCAAAGGAGATATCTCCCCATAGTTAAATTGGTTATAAATCCTGTTAATATCCACCACCAAAGTATCATAACCACCTCCTTCTTGAGAATTACGGTACGTAGCATAAGCCTTAACGGGATCATTATAATTACCACTAGGACTGCTTAGCTGAGGATGACTTAGAATGACATAATCAGGATTGAAATCATCATAGTCTCGGAAACTCACTTTTTCAATGCTTGCAGGTAGGAAATTTTGATTCTGCAAAAATAATTCCGCCCCATTAAAAGTATTTTGAATTACTGTATTGATTTCAGAACCTACTTTATTAGTTTGTAATAAAACTGGGGCGTTAAAATTATCAACGCGATATAATCTTGCAGTACTGTTTGTATTGAAAAGCTCTAGATAAGATGATCCATTAGGATTTGGATTTAAAATAAGCTTACCTCCAGCTTCATTATTTAAGTCAGGTTCTGTTTGAAAATTAACTTTAACGTAAGATACCGAAATTCTATCTGTATTGGATGCTTGAGGTAAAAGCCTCACGACCATATTACCATTATTAGCCACATCCGTCCATTCTAAATCACTTGAAAAAGTCACATATTCATATTGATCAAAATTCACAGTACCAAGTGATCTCAAGGAATTTTCATTTGGACCAACCAATACTTCTGTTTGGTGCTCGCGAATATTTCTTCCTTGAATAAGGACTTCTAAGTTTGGTGGAAGTTCGGATCGAACAGCTTTATCCAATTCTGTAATTGAAAAATTAGTTGGATTTACAAAAGAAGAACCAGACCAACCTTCCCCTAAATCAAAAGTAGAACTATAGACTTCAAAGTTAGGACTGTATCGTTGTCCTCTATCAGAACTAGTCGTGAAAAGTCTTAAAATTTCCTTCTCAACTGCATTTTCAGCAATTAAATTATTTGTGTTATTGATGACGTTTTGCTCTTGAATTCTTTTCCCATTTGTACCATCACTTTTCCATGTCAAAAAGTAAGCAGCCTCATCAGAGAAAAGATTATAATACTGATGTGACTGATATTCAGGATTTCTATATAAAGGAGTATCAGAGCTTCCGTCATTTCTTTTACCCAGAAATTGAATTACATCACCTGCATCTACTCTGCCATCGTTTTGACCTGTTACTCTGATTGCTATTTCTTGTCCTCTATGAAAAATCTGTATAGATCTCGCATCAATAGTAGAAAGCGGCACACCTGCCTGCAGTAAATCATTGTAATTCAGTTCATACGCAGCTGTAAATTCAAGGCTTATTTTAAAATATGATTGATTGAAATTTATCCAGGATTGCGGATTCTGTGCTAGAACAAAGTGAGCATAAGCAAAAAGAACAATAGTTAATATGGTTTTAAAAATTTTATTCTTTAGCATCCCAATTAAAAATCAAAGTAAAAACATGAGAATAAAGTGATTCCGAATTATCCCCTAAGTCGGTGAAAGCATAATCAACTTGCAATATTTTATATCGAAAACCTGCGCCAATGCTTGCCTGCCCATTCCACCTTTCCGTTCCATTAAAATTCTTAATCCTTTGAAGATTATTGCCTCCAAATCTGAGAAAAGCCGTATTATCATAGCTTAATTCTACACCAGCACGAGGGTCAATAGAAAATATCTCCTCGCTAACATAGGTATTTCGCGGTCCATCAAAAGTAGCATCTAAATTCACTTCTCCCATTATAGAAAATTTAAAGGGGAGATCTTGAGTGTATGCAGAACCAAATACTAACCTTGGTACAGCCATTTCGGTTGTGTTTTCGGGAATTTCATTATTGGTTTGAGTGTAAATATCTTCTATCAAGGTTACATTATGATACCAAGTAGTAAATGTCCCAGTAACATCTCGAGCCACTAAAGCAACATCCAAATTCTTCCATTTGTAAGCAACTCCAACATCAAAGCCAAAACCCCAAGCTTTGGCGAATTCACCTACTGTCCGATGAATCACTTTAGCATTTGCACCGAAAGATAACCCATCCAAGAATTTCAAATCACGGGCATACGAAAACTGAAAAGCATAATCAGCAGCAGAGAAAAATCGGATATTATCATAATTCAAGGCTCCGTTGGCATCGTAAATAAAGCGAGTGTCCGGTATATCATCGACACCAAACCTGATTAAAGAAAACCCCATTTTACTATCTTCATCAATTGAAGTGGCAAAGCCTACATAGTCATAGGCTGCTATTCCGGCAAAATATTCAGCATGCATCAAATCCAGCGAGTGATCGGATTTAAGACTAGTCAATTTCGCAGGATTCCAATATCCTGCTGAAGCACCCTCAACCGATGCCACAGAAGCACCGCCTAATGCAAAAGCTCTTGCCCCCACTCCAATAGCCAAAAATTCATTTGCATATTTAGGCTTGGAAACTTGCGCGCTTAGTTCAAAGGTCAGAAGAAAAAAAAGGGCTATAGTGAGCAGTTTACGCATTAAGTATGGTATTTCAACAATTTATCAAAATTAATAATTATACGGGAAAAATAATGTCATCTAGGAAAAGATTCACGATAAACAAACTTGTATTATTCATTTTTTGAAACATGATCCAAGTTCAAGAACACTTCAGACTTAAAATAAATTCTTGGATACACCCTCCGACACCATTTTAAATAATATGCTAAGCCTGAATAACTAATTTTCTTCTGCTTTGCGGACAGTTTTGAATATCCGAAAATAAATGTAGCACTACCGATTTTCACTACTTTATAGCAATATATTTATAGCTCCATAGAATATAACAAAAATCTTATTATCTATTCATAATCGAATAATTATGAAGCACTTTATCGTCCTGTACTTTCATAATACAAATATTTAACCATATATTTACAAACAAAAAGAATGAAGAAAGTTTTTCTAATTCTCGCCTTAGCATCACTTTGCTATTCCTGCTGGCGTAACAACTACGGATATGAATATCCTAATGCAACTATTTCTACAACGCCTGTAAACTTTGATATCATCAATTCAGAATATGACGATTATAATGCATCCTTACCTACAATTGGAGGGATTTTCCCTTTATGCTTTTCTACCAACAGAAATTCTGCTGGTCAAGATTTCGATGTGATTTACAAACTCATCAGATTTGAATTTTCCAAAGAAACTGGTCTTTTTGATATTGAGGAACAACTTAATGATGAACAAGGATATCTTGATGTTTATAAGGATATCAATGACGCAACGGATAGAATTAACACCTCTTATGACGAGTATGGGCCCTACCTAGTAACAGGTGCCTCCGATAGAAGTCTAGATAAAATATTATTATATGGCAATAATGAAAGTGGTGATTTTGATATTAAATTGACCCATAATTATAATAGCAACGATTATGATACAATAGTTTCCATTCCATTTTTAAATTCCTCATTTGATGATTATTATCCAGCATTTAATGAAGATAGTAGCCAAGTTTTCTTTTGCAGCAACAGAAATGGCTCGTTCAGTATATTTAATGTCGACCTAGACCCTTCAATTAGTCTACTTGATAGATTGTATGATGATTCCCCCAAGACGGTAAGCCCGATCGACATCCTTAACTCAGCGCAGGATGACAAATGCCCATTTATTGCTGGAGATTTTATGGTATTCACCTCTAACAGAGCGGGCGGCTTTGGTGGATTTGATTTATACTATTCCGAATTAATTAACGGTAAGTGGTCGGAACCAACAAATTTTGGCTCTGAAATTAATACAGAATATGATGAATACAGGCCTATTGTCAATTTTTTTGATAATCGCTTCACAAATGACTTGATGATTTTTTCTTCTAATCGCCCCGGTGGTCTCGGGGGATTTGATCTTTATTATGTTGGAGTAGATGCAGGCTGATAATTTATTCGTGATTCAAGACAAGTTTTGATAAATGCTTTCCAAAATCCTTTTAAACTCATGAAAATCTTTTTCTGAAAGATTTTCCCACGCTTTCATTCTAATTTTCTGTACTTCCGGCAAACAATCTTCCACCATAGCATTGCCTTCAGCTGTTAAAGCAATAATAAAGCTTCTTCTATCATTAGGATGGGGTTTTCGTTCGATGAGTTCTTTGGCTTTTAACAAATCAATTATGCGCGTCATGGTTGGATGATCTTTGAAAGTATTGGTAGCCAATTCTCTCTGGTTCACTTCTCCTTTATCGTACAATTGCTTTAAAACAGCCCATTGGTCAATGGTAATAGTCCAACCTAGCTCCCTAAACCTTTGCTTGGCATATTGCTTTACCCTTCGGGCAGTTTGATCCAATAAGAACGAATATCTACTGTATTGCTTAGCTTCTTGCATTTTTAATAATTAGTACACTAATTATTAGCAAATATAAGATTAAAAGTAAATCTAATGTGTTGATGTTGTCAATATTTTTAATACCGCTAGCTTTAAAGCTCGTAAATATTATTGAATATGGCCAATTATTTATCGTCACAAAGTAACTCCTTCTTTTGAGTATTCTTTTCTTATACCCTGAATTATATCATCTTGCAATATAATTTTTGAGTTACGGTTTGCAGCTAATATGGAACAATAACGTAGAACGTTTATAATACTTCCACCAGATAATTCATACTCATTGGCGATCGTCTCTAAGTCAACTTCACTTAGATCAAAACTTGAAAAATATTTACTCCACAATTCTAACCTCAACTCTGCTTTAGGCTTAGGGAAATAAATAACACTTTGGAATCTTCTTAAAAAAGCTTCATCGATATTGTCTTTTAGATTTGAGGCTAAAATCACCACACCATCGTAGTCTTCTATGCTTTGAAGTAAAAAAGCCACTTGTTGATTGGCAAAAGCATCATTGCTGCTTTGCGTATTAATTCGCTTTCCAAAAAGGGCGTCAGCTTCATCAAAGAAAAGAATCCACCCTTTGTTTTTCGCCATATCAAAGAGTTTAGAAAGATTTTTCTCTGTTTCTCCTATATATTTTGACACTACTGATGACAAATCTATTCTATAAACTTCCATATTACGATTTTTACCTAATATAGCTGCAGTCATAGACTTCCCCGTGCCGGGAGGACCATAGAAAAGAACTCTGTACCCTTTCTTAAGATATTTACTCAGATCAGCATCCTCCATAATTTCCTTTTCATGCTCCAACCACGATTCTAACAACTTAATCTCTTGAAGAACATTCGCATCAAATACCGTGTCATTCCAATCGAGTTTAGTCGAAAGAGGTAGAGCTGGAAATGAAGATGAATATCTTGGTTTATAGGGTTGATTCAACGTTACATGACTAAGGAACTCTTTACTGATTATAAGCTCTCCTCCCCATATGGGCTCATGTTCATTTGTAAAACCTATAGAAATAATATTATTTATATAGAGTTTATGATTTTCTTCAAAACACTGCTGCAACTCAAATCGTTTGTTGAGGTCACTTCCTGTTATGATAAATGCTGCAGTTTCCCCAGTAGGAATAAATCCGTTATGCTTTTCACCCTTAAGACCTCCAAATTCTGCATAAACCCGATCAAATTGTTTGTTTTTGGTAAAGAAAATATCAAACACAGCAGGTTTTAGATGCGGGGCCAGAGAGATCAAGATCAGTAACCTTTCTTTATCTTCCAATTCTAATTCCTTAATAATAGAAGCATAATAAGACTCATCATCAGACAAATCTGGAGGAATAGGATAAGGATATTGTTCCGTTTGCTGAAAGTAATCAGCAAACCTATACGTTATGATTTCTGAAAGCCATACTAACTCCCTATTAAGAGTGTTCAAACTAGAATTATAAATTAGAGCCATTCTACGTTCAGTCTTTTTTCCATCCAAGGCAATTTAATTGTACCAAAACCCCAAGGCATGTTTTCCATAAGAATATCAATTGTCTTTTTTTCTACCTTTAGTTCCCAGGTTTTTTCTTTTTCCAAAATATAACCATCTCTTGTTAAAAATCCTTCTTGCAAAGCTTGGGGAGACGAACTTTTTAGCTTGGGCCAGTTTTGCAATAAACCTTTTAGCATCATATCTGTGGTTTGAATTTCTTTTTCAGACAATGACACCTCCAATGGAACAGGTGTTGCTATTTTTACTCCACAAATCACTTTATTTAATAGTAATTCATGTTCCGGAGCTAGAGTGGTACCCGTTGCTATGTATTGCATTAAGTGTACTGCTCGGCTAGCCTCCGTCTCAGATTTGAATTGACCTTCTTCCGTCATTTCTAAAAGCTCGAAATAACGCGATAAATAAGGCCAGGTAATTACAAGACCTGCATTTTTCACCATAGTTCGACTATCAACTAATATCTCATCTTTCGGATCTTTTAACAGTGGTTGGATCTTTGGAATATCAATTTGAACATCTTTTTTTAAAGAATTAGCATTGTCCAATAATAAATCAATTAGTTTTCGTTCCAAACCCCACTTTTCAAGCTCTATTCTTTCAAATTTCAAGTCTGCATTCAACTGCAAAGCTGCAGATCTTATAAAAGATATGATTAGATCATCGGCAGAAATATTTACATTTTGGTTTTCGCTAAGCTGTTCAAAAATCCTCAAATAAAATATCTCATTTAAGACTTTATAGGTAGCCTGTGTCCATTTTTTCTCCAAAAATGGTATGATTTGCTTTTGATAGCCCTCCAAGTAGCTTCTTCCTGCTGGGAACAAAATTTTAGTAATCAATATTAAGAAATATTCTGTTTCATATTTCACTACTCTATCTCGAGTACTTTGATCACTGAGGGCCTTAAGAACAGCTATCCTTAGATCATTATGTCCAAATTGTAGTAACCTTTCTATATGAGATATAAGATCAAAATAACCACTAATTTTAATAGTACTATTTTCTGGAATTGAACCTGATCTTAAATAGTATATAATAGATCCTATCAAGCCGTATGACTCATACTCTTCTTTTGCCTGTAGAGAACTTAGCTTTTGATTAGGTAGTGCATCTGTCGTAGTTCTGAGAAGATCTATAAAAGGGAGGAACCTCATTTCACCTTCCTTAATGGCTAAGCTTGATATGTCTTTTAATTCACTTTTCACTTCTGATGTGCTCTTCTTAACAAGCCTTGATACCTGATCAATTGCATAAACCAAGAATTTCACCGGATCTATAGAACTACTTGTCAATAAAATTTTAAGAACAAAAGAATTCCACTCCGACCGATTAATCTTCAATTTGCTTTTATAGATAAGCAAATTGAAACTAACTATAAAACCTCCTATTTCCGGACTTAGGATCAAGATAATTTTATCAAATTGTGATGGCCTTATAATTGACAGTAGCTCTTGCAAAATCTTATCATTTCTAAATTTCTTAAGTATTATTTTGAGTAGCTCTTGAGGTCGTTCATTTATTAATTTATCACCTATTACAAAGACGAGTTTTTTAATATCTTTATCTACCTCCTTAGAAAAATTAATTTTAGCCCACCATGGAGCCTCTTTATAGATCAATAAATGAATCAATAACTCAATATCATAAAGTTTCTCAGATCCCGGATCAGGAACCCATCTGTTTTCATGCTTTCTAATGTAAGGCTTAATTAATTTTGAACTGCTCCCTTTCAACAATGAAAGGTAATCAACTACACTCAATCCAAATTCTACCAACGTATGATCTAAAACTGCTGAAATAGTTGTTTGCCCTTGAATTTTATTTAAGCTATAATATAGTGCTATGTATTTGGCGAAGAAATAAGTTGATAGTGAATCTTTATCACCTAATGATCTATGAATAATTGTTAGTTCTTTCACAATACCACTAATTTTACTGTAGGTGGTCGGCTCAATTTTTTTGAAAATATTTTCAAAGGTTTCCCTTCCTATAATAAAGAAAAGGTTCTTTACATGATCCATCTGTTTTAGATGCCCGTCAAATAATCGTTTGATCTCATTTGCAGCATTTAAGACTACTAACTCAAAGATGGTAGAAATCTCCCCTACTGAACTAATATTGACCCAAAAAGGAATTCTTCGATTGTAAACAATTTCTTGGAATAGAAGTGAAAAACTAAGAGGAGTAGAATTGGATTTGACATAGTCTCTATTTATCAGTTCCGTAGGTAGACTTTCATTAGCAAGATCTTTCCAATTAGTTTCACTTATTGTTCGCGATGCATATTTTGAATCTTTGATCCTGACAGAAGTGCTTATCTCTTCCAGTATTTGAGCACTACTGATCACTTTGTTCTTTTTAATAAAAACCTGCAGCCAAGTTGACAAAATAAGTTGAGGTTCAGCATTAGTAAGTGAAGTAACTTCTTTTACCACAGACTCTACAAGCTTCTGCTCTACTGCTAACAATTTGGACAAAAATCCAATTTGTTTATTTCCTTTAATTATCCGAAGTAGATCATTTGCTATGTTGGATAGGTCTGATTCTGCCCTTAGTTGACTTACTAACTCCTCCGTCCAATAGGTAAAAATTTTATTTAAGCCTATTTCCATTCCATCTTGCTCAAGGGCTAAATAAAAGTGCTTTCTATACTTCAGAAAATGGATAAATGCCTCCACGTAAACCCCAGGATTTATTTTTACAGAGAGTGATAATTCCTCCTTCAAGGAAGAACTTTCCTGCAATATCAAACCAAAATCAAATTTCTCCAGAAACTTAAAGTAAGAACCAATAGAAAATCTTTTGTTTGTAAAGGCAAATACAATTGAGAGCTGAATTATACTTGATCTTTTTTCAGGACTGTATTCTATCAACTCATTCTGCGCCTTTAAAAATTCAGTATTAAAGGATCTCTTTAGAAGCCACTTATTAATCTCGCTTAAAATCGCTACTCTAAAATCTGATATAAAATGATATAACTTATATGGACTGGAGAAATATAAAACCTGACTAAGCTCTTCTGTGATCTTTAGGGATCTCAAAAAATAAGTTTCGAAAGCATATCTATCTTTAAAATACGTTTTGGTAAGATCTAGATGAGAATCAATACTTTCTTGTATATACAGTGCAAAACTTTTAGCTTCAGTAATTGCGATCCTATTAAATTTAGGACTTGAGTAGAGAACATTAGAATAGATGATATCAGCATACTGAGGATAGTTTTTTAGAATCTTTTGCATAAAAAGTACTCTGAATTCATCAATCGATCTAGCAAATGGAA
>Ga0307966_1003686_pt1 | contig 11493 bp, 8 predicted proteins | sample OrgLakmetagen646_FD_203141 | JGI IMG/M metagenome (GOLD analysis project Ga0307966, IMG submission 203141) | Saline water microbial communities from Organic Lake, Antarctica - #646 | ecosystem: Environmental > Aquatic > Non-marine Saline and Alkaline > Saline | place: Antarctica: Organic Lake... | reverse complement strand
CACGTGGTCTGGTGGAGTGGGGCCCTCCAGTGTATCCTGTTACGATTTAGGTGTAGGTGTATCGAGCCGTGCTTTCACTTCAAAAACAATTTGCCAACAGTAACATCTCTCTACTTCGCAAAAAATCCGTGCCATGATTGTACAAGTCTGTTACAATATGTAATACCGGTATGTGCAATGTATAATGTAGATGCGTTAGTAATCGGCGTTAGAAATTGCTGTCGCTGACATAGTATGTGCATGTTGTTTTGAGAAATGACATACGCAACGTGCACGCATACCCACCGCTGGCATTCCTTTTCTCTTATGACTATATTTGCTAACCCTTTTAATCATGCTGGCTGTGTCATCATTACCAGCGGAGTCTTTTCTTTCCTTTACTAACCCACTAGATGCCATAAAGAAGGGTAAGCTCACCATCACACATGCTGACAGTATCAGGAGGCAGGCAGAAGCAGGTCAATATTAGGTGGCAGTCGACTTCAGGTGACGGTATTAGGTGGAAGCTAGCGTCATTGAGCACCTTAACATCCATAGGCAACACACCATATTGGCCAGAGCTTCAGCTTTTGTGGTAGGTAGCGCCTGGGAGATGATGCAGGGCCCTGCTTCTGTGTTGCTGAGCAGGATTGGGGAAATAGCAGTGGATGAAATTCCTGCAGACAGGTTTAGTCATCCATCGGTGTCGAGTATGCAAAAAAGTAAGACATTGAGGATATTGCGTTGCATGTGGATCTCTTGGGGCATAAGATGTGCCTGTCTCGACCTTGGAAATCTCGGAAACGAGCACGTTTGCCCCAGACAGCGCCTGAAGATCTGTCTGATACGTGCAAACAGCCTGCCCACTCCAGTTCCATGCCTACTACAAGCTATGTCTGATATAGGCACCATCCTTTTTTAACCAATTTGATCCTAGAAGCAAAGTCTGATATGTGCAGAAATTACGACCTGCCAATTACAATATAATTAACTAGTCCAGTGCTTAGAAACAATTGTCTTGTCGCAGCACTACATTCAATAATCCAAACAAATCAAAGCATTAGAACCTTTGTAGCCGCTACACACACACACACACACACACACATACACACACACACACTCAGTACTCACACACACACTCAGTACACAGCCAAGCATTTTACCTACCAAGCACCTCCTCAATGGTGCAGGGAGCATTGGGGGAGGATGGATGAGGCACATTTTCAGGATAAAGCAGTGCACTTTTGTGGGTGACGAGGGTGTCATCCCTTGTATGGGTGGCCTACATGTTGTGAGAATTGGATGATGGACTGTTGGTACGGTGAGGAAAGGAGGAGAAGGAACCTGGAAGCTTCCTGACGAAAAAACTGATTCAATCCCAAAGCTACCCAACCTGCAAATATGAACAACCAAGTATGCAAGTCAGCCTACACCTTTGTTGAAGGAGACTCAAGAAACAAGCTAAAAATGAATTAGCTATAGTACAAATGGTAATAGACTATTACTATAACAGTGCTTCACGCCTACGTACACTTACTCTCTCAATTTCCTCCTGGAGCTTCTGTAGCTCCTCAATACTCTGGAATCCCCTTGCTGTCACAATGTGCTGCTGTTCCTGCTGCTGTTCCTGCTGCTGCTGCTGCTGCTGCTGCTGCTGCTGTGATGACACCTGACTTTCACTCTTTGATTCACTTCCCTTTGGTTCATTCCCCTGAGTTTTAAGGCGTAATAACCTAAATCAGGTTCCTATCTCAGATTCTCACGAGGTAATTTAGGCTTGGATATAACTTCCAGGCCTTATGTGAAAAGTTTCTGGCAACCCTGTCAGAAAGGCAGAGTAACCTCTGCATTTCAACGGGTCCGAAAACCCAGCATACCTTACTCTATCAAGTGTAAACACACCCAGAGCGAAACGGTGTGCACAGCACATTTGCAAGGAGCTTAAGGACAAAAACGGCAAGAGACTTGCTTATTCTATCTTAAAAATGTGGCCAAGTTAAGGATGCATTTCCCAGCTCATATGCATAGCTGGCCATGACGACAAAGACAAAGCATAAAGTGACTCCATCTCTACGTGCATTTCAGCGGCACACCAATCAACCCCTACCTGCTTTGGCTCTTCAGCAGTTTTTTGGGGCTTTTGTTCTGCAACAGCTGGAGGGGGTGGAGGCTGCTTGGTTTCAGTTGGCTTTGGCGGGGGGGGCTGCAGGTAGCGGAGTTTATAAGGTAGTAGTTGCAGGCGCTGTTTTAAGAGATAAGACAAGGTTTTCCAATCCTTGCAAGGGGGCTTTGTTACCCAAGTTGCAAGACGTGAGCAAAACAATTGTTCAAGGAAGTTACTCTACCCTTCCTTTTCTGTCAACATTTACAGAAACCTTGTGGTGGCAGCACCTCTGCTGTTGGACCAACCTCGTTATGAAATTTACTGTCAATTGTAGTGTTTTGCACCCTGGACATGCGAGATTTTCACAAAACACTTCTGATCACCTTATACTTGGGTAATCTTTACCTGAGGCGTGACGGTTTCTGCTTCTGGCTTCACGTCTTTGTCCTGAACAGGCTGAGTATCCCGCTGCTGCTGCTGCTGCTGCTCAGCAGATCCCTTGACAAGCACCTTATTTGGAAGTGAAAAGCAAACAGCATTGATCACTACCATCATGGATCTTAAAATATACCGTTTAGGGCTGGGCAGCCTCCAACAGATGCAGAGAGGCACTCATGTGGCATAGGCACAGCAAAGGAGACAAGCAAAAAAAAGGCAGTGAAAAACCACTCCCCACATTAAGTAAGGGAAAGGAGACACTTTGGTACCGGGTACCGTATAACTCCTCCACCAATAGAATAAGAAAAAGATCAATGGGAATCAGGAGGGTTGCAGGCTTGACCTGAAAGACATGCAAGATACACAGTCATCCGTGCACGTTGGCAAGCTAACGAGCAATTATACAGCTCTCTGCCTAGTGAGCTGGCACACAACCAGTTTGAAAGTGCCAGCTCACCTGAGGAGAAGGTGCCACCTGCCGCTTTGGCTGGATGTCAGCCTCTTGAAGCAGCTCCAGGTTCTGGATGCCAGCATACTCTGCTGAGAGCTCCCACAGCTTCTTTGACAGCAGTCTGTTATATGCTTGACGATTGGCAGGGACGCGCACCACCTTTGAGGCCAGCCTAGAGTTGATGTGTTCCAGTGCGCAAGATGCGGTTAATGGAATAGATGACAAATCAATCAGCTACATTCCTACGTTCAAGACTCAGAGCAAAGGGTTAGTTGAGCATGTCATTGTATAAGCTCAGTAAAATATTTGCATCTGCAAAATAAGACATCACTGAGGGAGACCTCTCTCCTGTTAGCTATTGACGGGGTGTCTTGCCTCTCGCAAACTCTATCTTCCGGCCTACCTTTCTTACTCTTGGTTATACAAGTTTATAACTTAGGTATTAGAGACTTATTGGATCCTAATGACAGCATGATTATTCAGTTGCCATTGTATACAACTCTTGCCTAGCAGCTCAAGAGCTACCTCCTTCCCTGCTCACCTGTTGTTGCTCAGATGGCGCGCTGGATAATCCAGGAAAGAATGCAGCAGTGCCATGCTCGCGTACAATGCCCAGCGTGGCGTTCCAATGTACGTGTGCCAGGCACCGTCCAACATGGTGAGAAGGGGCGAAGCAAACATGCCGCGTGCATAAAACCTCAGGTCCTCGCATGGTGGAACTCCTGTTGGCAAGAAATTGGCATAAAGCGGTTTTTTACACAAACTCAAAATAAACATACAGTCACAACGCATGCTGTTTAGGTTCTACAAGTATAAGATAATACCGCCCAGATGTCGTTTCATCTGGTCAAAAACACGGAAACAACAAACTATTGATGGGGGTGGGTTGTTCAGAGTGGTAGGGGGCAGCTGAAGGAGAGTAACCCATATTTTTTCACATTTTAACACGGCCAGCCACCAGTAGTTCCACCTTTCACAAACAGCAGCAACGTACAGATGTCAGCATTCATCAACGTGGCATCCACCTCTTTGAGACTGTGAGAATACGAGACTGAGATTACTAGACCTCAGAACCAGCTGAGCGCCGTTCAGGAACAGTACAAGATATCTGCACCATTCTTCAAGGAGCTTCCATTAACCTCAACATTGCTCTCTTGATTGTGGATGGCACCATCTACAACACTCACACTCTGGATCCTTGTAAGGAGCTGGGTCTTGATTCACAAAGAGTGAAGAAGCTTGCCACCAAGCTCCATGTGCATTCCGACTACTACGCCACTAAACTTGTCCATACCAGACGTGCCCTCTCCAGTACCATTACCAAAACAGATCAGGAGGTTTCAGGCCAAGTCTACTATCCACCTGATCCATATTGACCTCTCTCTTCTTCTTTGCAGTGGAGGAGTTTTACGTACTAGGTACCTAAGTGCCTCCTTCTCCTTTACTACTATGGGGAGTGTTTTTTCACTGCCTGCGTTGCACTTATCCTTTACCCTGATCCATTTCTTTAAAACATCCAGCTCACTAACGACAGCAGTTGCCCTGAAAGCCTAGCGGTCCGTGATCAGGCCAGACCCTTTGGTGTCGCGGGTTCAAATCTGCTGGTCACAAATTTGCTGTCCGACAGCAACAGCTGCTTGAGATGTTATCACTGCTTGTGATAACTTCAGCTTTACATCTTATAGTGCTTGAGCTGCCCTGCATATCTGTTGCTACTAATTTCATCTTTATGTTGTAGTTGATCAGATCAGCCACTCTAACATAGCATACCTGGCTCAGCATCAACCGTCCACGGGACAAAGGCAGCATGCATGACAATCTGGGCAGCATCTTCAGCAGGAGCGTACAGCTGCGGGTGTGCAAGAAGTCGTGAGGAAGCGTTAAGCCACAAGCTTGCAAGTACTGCATGAATGTGCAACTGAACTGATAAATCTACGTAGATCAAGGACACATGCAACAACATAAAATAAACTATCACCTGAACAAAAGCTTGTAGCGAGCCTGCAGCACTCTGTTCCCAATCAAGTTCCCCCCTCTTCTTGTGATGTTGGAGACTTACTGCAACGAGTTTTAGGTGGCTCCTTTCCCTTAATAAATGTGGTCCTTTTTCTGTGTCTCTCTATTGGTCGATGCACTTTGCAAGAAATGGTACTTGCCTGGTTCAAGATTTGCTTGATGGGGAAAGAGGAAAAAACAGTGGAGGTCCATATAGCTGTGTTTACGCCTCCTGGGTCCACACTAACCACCTTATGCAACAGGTGTGTGTTGATTGCAGGAAGGTGTTACAATGCAAGACCTGTGCAGATCTCACGGTTAGTCAAAACTATCTACTCCAGACCATTACGTTTATATAATACCTGTAAATAGGTGACATCACAATGCTGCGTCGCACACCTTACCTCAAGACCCTGATCCCCAAAGCGGCGCTGCATCTCAAAGGCAAGAAGGACCTGTGGCCAACAAATTATACCCAATGCAGGTGCTTCATACAGTACGTGGACAACTGGTCTGCAGCCCAGCTTCCTACTTATGTAGCAATAAGGATTTCCTTACGCACCTCTGCCAACTTGGTGTGCTTATACCAGGAGTGGTACCTGTCAAATGAAGTACGTGGGTTGTATGCGTATCTACTCGCATTGCAGGCTCATTCAGCCTGATTTGAGACTTCTCTAACACTGAGCCATACACATACACCCTCTTTCCTGCGTCTTGACTGTGTGTTTACTTTGACACAATATCCTATGACCCCTGGTCACAATTTTGGCACTAATATGCCCCCCTTGCAGTACACATATTGTCTTTGCCTGACGTACCAGCTGGTGAGAAACAGGTGGGGGTCTTGTATGATGCAGGTGCGTGATGAAAAGGAAGACACAAAGACCACCCTGCACAAAGGAAAGGAATTATCAAGTTTGATTACAACTCGTAAAGATCGCCTGTAGCACAGAGCGAGGAGGATAACAAGTTAGGTACCTAGTTTTGTCCGCCACCATCTTGCGCTCAAGAAGCCGGTTCAGCTGCATGCACAAAGCAGATGATGCAAAATCATTGATAAGCCTGCAAATTGGATACCTTTTGAACACATCTCACTCTTCTCACGTCGACGATACAGAGCGTGAGAAAGGGGCGAGCCCAGCTCTTCACCAGTTTTTACTGGATTTGCCTTACCAACCCTACCTGGTAAGTTCCTAAAAAGTTTGCTTGTGCAAGACTTGCTACACCTCTGCCAGTGTGGAAGTGGTCCATTCGACTCATTCCTGTGCGCAAGAAGAAGAAAAATGTGTTAGGTAAAAGGTCCAGGGGATGTTGTTATACGTGCATCCTTGTGCTCAGTAAAGGTCTTGCCTTTTTTCATTTCCCCCAGAATTCCCTACTTATTGACACTACGTAAAAATGTGTTTAGAAAGTACTGCTTCGCCTCTCAGGCTTCCCGCTTGAATTTGTCAACTGACCTGCATTGTTGACTAGAACGTGAAGCCTCTCATCCGTGGCATTGATGTGCGAGCAAAAGTTGGCTATGCTGTGAAGAGTGTTTGGAGGATTGACAATGAAATTAGCACATGTCTTTGTCAGTGAAAAAAGGATATGTGCTAGGCAGTGGTCTGAAGCGTGGATTATTTTTCCTCTGTAACCAGTTACCGAGCTTCATGGCTCAGAAACAAGAATATCCTCTCCCTGGCTCGATCCTGTGTTGCTCCCTGAGCAGTTTCTGTCCCTTACACTGCTTCTAAACTGAGCCTCATCTGCCGCTTCGCATTACCTGTCCGGCTCCATCATGTCCTGGTGCATGCAGTTAAGAGCAATGTGAGTGACGCACAGACTTGTGTCCTAATGATGAGCAAGACTCACACACTCACAATGACAGGCACTTGAGGGGGTATGACGATCACTGCAGGAGGCACCCTGAGGCAAGATGAGTGAAGAGGAGAGTCATCAGAGGGGGAGTGCAGATGAGGGAAATCAATGAATAGCATGTTCCGAACACTTGTTTAACGCAAAGCATTTCTGCGCTTTTAAAGTGTTGATATAAGCCAACTATCAATGGTTGAAGACAGCACACGCAGCTTCCACACAGAGCCGCCGTATGACACTAAATGAAACGGCGGCTGTGGCACGAACGTGCCTGGAAATTATCTGTTGCTTCACTTTCTCGGCCTTTTTGCTGTTCCGGATGGCAAATGTGACACGAGCCCCTTTCCTTGCCATTTCTTCACAGACGGCCAGACCGATACCTGCAGCGCAGGTGCAGTGCTGGCTTGAATGCGAAAGCAAAATGGTTTTATGGGCGGCGCTAATGATCTCAATCCATGGATTTCGCCAAAACTTCACAGTTTATTGCACGTACCACTCGTGGCTCCTGTCACGATTGCATTGATTCCCTCCAGAGAGCCTTCAGGAATACTAACAGGGTTACAGAGCAGCTCTGTGGCCATTGAGCTTTATAACGCCAGACTCCTTTTTTATATTATATAATATTTTGAAAACCGAGATAATAATGCGAAAAAAACAAATTCGAAGTCAATCGCCATTTTTAATTTAGGTCGATTATTCAAATTCGCCTAAGTTTCACGTCAACAAAGAGAGACGCTGGTCCTCAGTTCCAACTGGCAACTGCCAGTTTTGACGCCAGTTACTGTCTGCACCAACTGGGGGTCCACAGTTTTGAAAACTACAGTTTTGAACAACTAAACCATACCAAATTTCCAACTTTACGATGCCTCTTTTGGAAACTGGTGGATCTGAAACCTGTTACTGGCAGTTGCCAGTTGCAACTGTGGACTGCCCAGTTGGCAAAGTTGCCAAGTTGCCAAGTTGCCAGTTTTGGGGCTGCTAGGGAGGGAGAGCGGGGGAAGGGCACTCAGAAGCCAGTTGCTAAACTGCCAGTGTATACCCTTGGTGTACACAACAACTGGGAAAGCCTCAGTTTTAAAACTGGAGCTCCTTCTACACACCAACTAGGTGAGAGTATAGTTTTTAATGCCAACTCGGTTGAGTATGCCATGCAGCGTCACTTTCTCCATCAACAACGGCCTGTTGTGTTGTCACCTTCATTCTGGCGATCTTTTTGGGGGGGGGACAACTTTGGGAATTAATTGTCATGATTCCGACTACAGTGCTTGCTTCAAGTAGTATGGCTTAATCTGTAAAGTTGTATGTCGCCCTAAAAAGACTAAGGTGTGTAGTGTATGGTTTGGGCCTCCCCAGTTTCTTATAAATTGCTGGACGCACGAGTGTGAAGACACTAGCATGCTTTCCCATTCCTATAACTTTCCATGGCAAAGCAACAAGAACAAAGAAATTGAACAGTCAATCCTGCTTATTTGCCTCACTCCCTGATCTTGCCTCACTCCCTGATCAAATGCAAATCACAAATTAAACACGTATTTGTCGCAGTTTTGCGCAGCAAAATAAAATCTAATTCTGCTTTAGTTCAGCGATGGTGACAAAATTGTCTAAGGCCTGCGTGGCTATCTTGGCCGGAATGCAGTGGCCCCCTGAACAAGCAATACAGTAGTGAAGCGGAGGTGAAAATGGATTCAGGCGTATTTTGCAACCATTCTTGTTGTCGTGCAGCGCAAGAAACAGCAGGGTCCCACCTGTGAATTCGTGGTAGTCCAGCAGCTTCCCCGTTTTAAAGCCCATGGAGCCGAGCCTTGCGACAATGCGTCGGCTGCGTGAAAAGAGACGTGTGCTTTTGGCACTGTTGATGAGGATGGACACAACCAGCTACGTAAACAGGCCTGCTGTGAGCCTGATCGTCACCAAGCTTAGGCAGGCAAGGATGTCATCTAATATTTTGTAGCAATCCTTAGTAGATGACATTGACAACGATGAAACTCCTACAGTTGCAATCTGGGTTGGGTAACAAATGGGATTTCCATGATGAAACATTAGAATTTTAAAGCTCTCGTCTTCTTAACATTGTACATATCCTGTGAGCGCACTTACAAGCAGTGATCGATGTCAAGGCACTGATCTCCAATACCGTGCGAGATGTAAACTTTTGGCTTGATAGGTGACTGCAAGGAGGGTATGATTACATTTTGATCTTGCATGGCAAATTTATCATTCAGCAAATCAGCGCTTGTTGCATGTACTACTCATCAAGCGTTTGCTTTTCACCATTGAATGCCAGATCGGGATCAGAGAGTGGAAGGTAGCTCAGGTGCTTTGCATGTTGAAGCAGCCCCTCCCTAGAAAACCTGCACGTACCAGAGAGGAAGGGCGCATAAAACCGGGTGACAGAGCCATGATGTGTGTGAAAGGCCCGTGCTGCTGATCTTTCCAGTCTCCTGATCCACCATTTGGAAGACCGAGGCTGAGAGCGTACTGCATAATCGAGCAGCAGTTGGAATACTCTGTGTTTGAACTTGCGTGCGGTAAGGTAAGCGGCAAGAATTCCAAGTCAGAAAATGGGTATAAAAGTGGCGCCATGGCGTACAAATACTAAAGACACTGCCCTGAATACATCTTGGGTACTTCTGTTGTGAAGACACTATGTTCAAACAGGACAGACCAGGACAGACTGCTGAAGATTGACGCACCGAAGCCCCATCTGAAAATCCAGCACAGCACACTTTCTTGGGGTTTATGTTGAAATTCTCAAAGACATGCTTCAGGGCTTTGTCGATGAAGCGCACGTCAGCGCCAAAAGATCCCCTGATGATGTCCCTGAGGAACGCGTCGTGTCAAGAGGCAGAGAGAGACTTAAAGCTCTGTAACTGCTGCTCCGTTGCCCTGCGACCTTTGCTGTGTAGGAGCTGTTGCGGTAGGATTTAAAACATATTACACGTAATAACTCAGGACAAAAGGACAAACCAAATCCTACCATGTCCGGCCACGGCTATCAGGCAGCAGCAAGATCACACGTTTCTCCTCCAGTTCCTCCCTAAGCATAAGACGTGTAAACGTGAAGTTATGCATCGTTTGTTTCTAAGAGGTTTTCCTGAGAAATGTATAACGAAGCACTGCAATAAGCAGAAGTTCATAACAAAGCACTGTAATAAGCAGAAGTTTGGCAGCGACACAAAGCGAGGCACTCACCATTTGAACACATGAGCACAGCTTGCACCACTTGCACAAGCACCATGGAGCAAGATGATAAGCGGGCTGCTTTGCTTGTGGTCGTACGTGGATGGCAAGAAAAGCATTCCATCCCTGTCGGCAGTTGCATGTGGAGGCAGCGTAGTGCAAAGGTCAAACACACACGCATGGACAAGTTCAGGCAGAATGTGATACGGCACATAATGTGACATTACCCAAAAATAGGCAACGGTTTTTTTTATGAAACCACGTGACTTTCTTCTCCGCAAGAACTTGCTTACTAGAACCAGGCTCCACATCCAGAGGCACGAGCTGTGATTCCTTGGGTGGAGCGGCAGGCGATCTGGGTGGAGTGGGAGGCGCCTGAGGTGGGAGAAGGTGTGGAGGAACTGGCCTGCACATGGTGGGCCAAGTTTGCTTAATGAGAAAGCAAGTTCTTCTTACGTTTCAGCTCTCGAACCAAAACGCAGATAGGGATGGATGCCAAAAAAAGCTGAGTAATGAGGAAGTTGCTCCCACAACCCTCCGGTGCATAGATTGATGATGAGCACTTACCTTGCGGTTAATCGTGCATTGCCAGCATCTAGCGCCAAGGCGGAAGCCATGATGAGCTGGTTCTGGACGGAGTAGCTGTGCGCAGGTAAAGCTGTATAAAATAATATTATTTATGGCGATATGCAAAAAATCAAAATTACCAGTTAAAAAAATTGCGCCTCACATAGCCAAAGCCAGTACCTCCCGTCTTTTGCAGTGGACAAAGTAAAAAATAAAAAATATTTCTGGGGGGGAGAGGGGCGTGAAGAGCCTTGTTTCATGAGTGCACCTTACAACAGGGACAGCACTCATGACTCAAGGCTCTTCCCGTCCCTCTACCCCCCTGTGATATTTCTTATTTTATATTAAACCCTTCGAAAGACGGGAGGTGCTGGCTTTGGCTGTGTGAGGCGCAATCTTTTTTAACTGGTACTTTTAATGTTCCAACCCGAATGATTGTAATAACTAAAAAATCAATATCAATGTATTTTGTTCGAGTTTCAGTGGGCCAATCGCTCAAATTTTATTCGTGTTGTAGACGGATTTTTACTGCGTTTCGAGTACCAAATAAGCTGGCTGGTAAGGCCGGTCAGGAACGCACTACAGAGCGCGATGTGCTTACCTGACCATGGACATGATTCCTGCTGCTTCAAGCAGGAACCCCTCATGGAAGTACTTTAGTAAGCGCAGGGCCTGGCTCTAGCCCGTTTGGTAGCGCTTGCTCGAGCTAGGACGAATTGCCTTTTTGCCGTCTCCCTGAAAGTCATCACATCAAAAGATGAAGCTCGCAGGCGCACATTTGTCAACGCAACAGTTACTTATAAATTATTGAAATCTCATTAAATCACAATGAATAATGCAAGCGTCGTGTTGACAGATTCTGACAGAAGCAACGCTGTATTATAATAAGATGGCTGGATCGTTGTTTGCCCGTCGTCAGCGT
>Ga0307966_1003684_pt1 | contig 11500 bp, 9 predicted proteins | sample OrgLakmetagen646_FD_203141 | JGI IMG/M metagenome (GOLD analysis project Ga0307966, IMG submission 203141) | Saline water microbial communities from Organic Lake, Antarctica - #646 | ecosystem: Environmental > Aquatic > Non-marine Saline and Alkaline > Saline | place: Antarctica: Organic Lake... | reverse complement strand
GCGTGCATGTGCAAGAAAGATTAGCAGAAAATTAGCGTCCTTTTCTACAAGAAAATTGCTTCTGGTGCCATGCTCAGGACCAAATCCAAGAGTGACAGTGCCTCTGAGGTGACTCACGTCAATGGAAGCACAAAACATGGAGAAGCTGCAGGGGAGCACCGTCAACGCCACACAGGAAGCAACGCTCCCCAACCTACTAGTTATTCACCTTGATGCTGCACCACTCGGAGGGGAGTTGCCGCAGTTTATGTGGGGTGCAGAAGACATGATGGAAGCATTTCCATCGCTGGACTTAGAGCCGTTCAAAGATGCAGCGGGAGGGGCAACCATAATGCTCTCCAGCATGGCAAGCGTGCGGTTGTAGCTGCTGTTATTGTTCACATTTGAGCTCCTGCGCGTTGCCGATGCACGCACAAATATAAGCACCACCATCGAATGGTTGCCAGTGGAATGACAGTTTACGCTGTCATCAAAATTATGGAGCTGCACTAGAAATAGCAGATCAACGAGCGGCCACTTGCTGCCTATGCAAGCATCAGCATCATATATCATACCACAGCCAATACGCCTTGCATAACAATTGAGTGTGCTTTACTTCCTACGCGTTGAGCACAAGATCAGGTCCCGCAGCTTTTAGCATTGGAGCTGTCAAGGCTACAGACAGCTTCCACATCAGCAACGCAACACCCACAGCACGCGCATTGTGAGTGGATTCTGCTATCTACATCCTGGCTGAGGCTTGCGCCCTTTCTGTCAGAGTTTGCGTGGGTGTGTTGGTACTAGAATGTTGAGTGTCTGCATGGACCACACTCTAGTACCATTTCTACATGGCCTGTGATTGCCTGGAAATGCCGGGAAGTAAGGGTGGTAGCAGGTACGGAAAGGAGCGAGCATGCGCGAGAAGTCGCGCTTTCAATAAGCATAACGCCACACACGTACACACCCACGTAAACGCACAAACAAGTTTGCCATCTTCATATTTTCCACGCACACGCACATACACACCCACAAACATACCTGAGGCGCGCAATGGCCGCCTCAGACAAATTCCAAGCTTGGCTTTTACTTGAATACTTGGTGTCCCCCGAGCCTCCTGTAAGTATTGGTAAATAGAATGTTAACCATCCATTTTTGATGAGGTATTGTGCAATAACCACCTGCGTGGGACGCGCTAGGATCTAGCAAAGCAACTGCAAGCTTGGAATTTCTGGATTGACAGTGAACACCTGCTTCAGTGTAAGCGACGACTGCATCAGAGCCCTGCCTAAATCCAGCACCCGAACCAGGAACAAACACCCTTCAGTAGAATGAGCACCTGTGCAAGCTTTAATTCATTCATTCTCAATCATGCCACTCACATCCCCACACAAACTATTCCCTCCCCCCAAACACACCCACACAACTACACAACACACCCAAATGCACACACACACACACTCACGGGGCCATTGTGCTTGCCGTCTCATCAAGCACACCAGCCTTTCCACTCAATCACATGCACATGCACACCCAGCAACACACATTTGGCTCACCAAGGGGTTTCTTATTGACAATGACACGCCACAACCCTAGCTCCAATCAACCACCCACTAGTCCAATCAACCAGACAAACACACATACACACACACATGTAGACGCACCGTGGCTGTGCTTGTAAGGTAACGACCCCGCGCTGTTCAAATTATCCCTTGGGTCGTTAGAACTCTCCTTCCCCTTGACTGCAACCTTGCCGGTGCAAGGCAGCGGCAGAGAGAAAAATCTGTGACTCTGTCGTCACACCACCTCCTTGCGGCTGGTGGCTTTGAATGCAGTCGCTTGTCTTGCCCTTTTGGGACAAGTTGCCTGTGTGTGTGTGCATGTATGTGTGTGTATGTTGGTGTGTGAACCCTGGTAAGCATGCGTGTGTGTGTGTGTGTGTGTGTGTGTGTGGGGAGGGGAGGGGACAAAGGAGGCTGCAGACAGAGGAGTAAAAGCTCATTACAGACTTCTCACCCCAGCCTTGATACATTACAGCATATGCCTAAAGTACAAGCATTATGGATGCGTAATTGCAAGACCGGTTTTGGGAGGAGTGCTAGGGCACAAATTTAAGGGTAGATACCAGGACAAACATCGGTACATCCTCTTCCTAGCAAAAATTTTAACAAATATCATCACACAAATCCTAACAAACATCACCATTCTTCCGCGGGCTTCCATCACCCTCAACTGCTGCAGCTGCTGCTGCTCCAGTTGCACACCACCTCTGAAGATGTGGTCATGCACAGCCAAGGCTACATCAGTCACTGATATTTTACCCTGACACCGCCACTCAAGGTTGCAGCAATGCACACCCAAAAGGAAACATTCACCTTCGCTAGTGGGGAAAGATGAGCAACCCTCCCCTGCTGCTACTTCTCCTGCTCCTGCTGACAACACTGCAAAAAAGGCATTTACTGCTTCACCTGGGCAGAGAGTGTGTGCTATTATCAGTAAGTATGTAAGTGTGTTTGTCTACAGACATGCGTGTGCGAAGACATGTTGCTTATGAGAGCTGCGTCTGCTTCACCTGGGCAGAGAGTGCCAACAAGGTGTACAAGTGTGTATGAGTCAGTATGTGGTGTGTGAATGCGCGTGTGCGCAGGCGAGAGCGAACACGCCTTTATGTACGTAGTGCGTGCACAAAAGCCCATAAAAACCAGCACGGCCTGAACACCCCCGCGAAATGTCTTTATGCAAGAAATCACGTTTTTGTCGTATCTGGTCAGTGTCGGCCTACTTAGGATACGCCGCACAACTGGCATCTTGTTAAGAAAACGCTGAACATGTCTGCTACTGATGCACCATGTACTATGCACACCATACGTGGCAGATTTTCTGTTTTCCTGCTTACGGGCCACGTTGTTGATGTATGTTACCATAGTAGCTGGTGGGACAATAAAATACTCAGGCTCAGATCCCCGCAGAAGCAGCTCTCTTTATGTCAACATTTCCTTCGCTCTTTATCTCAAAAGATGTGAGGCCTCTTTGGCTTCAGCAGGCCCAGCTCTCCACCCTCATTCAATGGGTACCTACTTAGGATCACACGTGCTTGTCGCTTCAAATATGTCAGAGCAACCTCCCTTTCAAGCCTGAGTGAGTCCATGTTCTCTGTATTCCACGCATTTGGACAACATATATTAACATATCAACAATCTTATATGATTCATGTTTAGTACAGGCTATGGAAATCTCTTGTGCTGACTGGGCCAACCATAAGGCTTGCTCGACGGAAAAGGCACTGGCCACATATGCGCCTTAGGCGATTGCATAGAAATTGCTCAGAAATTTGCCGCTGCAGTGTTGGTACTGGCTGATGTGCACGTAAGCAAGAGTGACAACACAGGAAGCATAAGTGCAACATCTGTTAACCATCTACTTGGCCAGAGAGGACAAATGGGTGACTTACATGACATCCTGACCACACTCACAAATGCACCTTGCGCACCTTTGCCTTTTTAAGGCACGCAAAGGAGGATTCACGCACAACTGAGCAGATAAGCAACAACACGCCTGTAAGCAAACCGGAGAGGGTTTAACAAGAGGAGGCTTTCTGGGGAAATGTCCAAATGTTCCCTAATAGTCAGGATAGCCAGCATGCCCCACCCAAAAAAGGGGGAATTGATGCCCCTTTCCTGAATTGCACATCTGAGGTCACCCAATGGTTTCATACATAAATGTAACACCTTCGCATAAAAACTAATGAGTTTGGGGTCAAGGGTGAGAGTGGGGGGCTAAATTTGTGCCATTCCCCTGCCAGAAGGGTGGTATGGGTGCAGAAATGCGGGTTTTGGTCCGAATTTCACCAATTCTTTGTTGCCAGATAGGTTTAGGGTCAAACCATACCCGTCAAAGCAAAAAAAAGGGGGGGGTGAAAATTTGTCCCTTAAGGACTTGGTGCGTGGGCCTGTTTGCTGGGCAAAAATGGTGCATTTCCGGAAACCCTGGAAACACGCTTCCTGGCCACCACCTGAGTGTCGGGAGCCCTTCAGTATACTCCCAAGGCATGCCCTGTCAAGTTTTATGGTCTGGAATGTTGGTCCGTGGTGGGCAGCGACAGCTGAGTTTTTAAAAAGCCATCAACTTTAGCTTGCACTAGCAACCTCCCACAAAAGAAGCATAGGCTATCTTAGTATCTTAAGAACATCCAAAATCTTCAATGACAACTCACCTAGTGGCCTCACGAGGGCAGAAGTAATCGGTATTGATAATGTTTGTTATAATTGTTTCAATAAATCAGCTGCAAAAATCGGTTCTCGGATTCATGCAGGGAGAAAAAGGCTGAAGCTTTTCGAAATTTCCCTGTCAAATTTGGGGTCGAAAACGAACCCCCGCCCTTGCCCCCCAGAAACCCCTCATAATGCTCCAAATATTATGTCCAACCATCGTTGTGGGTGAGGCCAGCCGCGGGGCCACTTTCTGAGGACCCCATTTTGGCAGGGGAATCCTGGCCCCGCACCCTGGGCACCCCCCGGCACAAACTGAGTATGCAGAGTTGCTCGGTTAGGTCCAGCTTGAGGTCCTGCATACTCAGAAGCGGGTGGGAGCTTTGGGGCAAGAACTCTCACAGGAATGGCTCACCTGACTAATAGCACTCAGAAGGCAGCCACTGACCCTTCATCAAATTAAGACATTCTTTGCTTTAAATTGAAGCTGGCATTATAAGCTACACGCGTATGTGCTTGGATTAATGTGGGTCACTGAGTGTGCAAAATGGCAGGGCTTGAAACTCACACTGACCACAAAATCCTTAACAGGATGGCTTTCCATTGGCAAACAGCATATGTTGGCCTACATCCCCAACCACTTCATTGTTTCACTCCATTCTTTTGCAATGGTAGTTAATTGTTAAGAGGACTCCATAACACAAAAAACTGTGTGATTTGCTGGAGTGCGTGACCTGCTGTGAAAATTTTGTGGTAAAAAAGTAGGGTTCACGCCAATTCAAATTAGACATGGGCGTTGAAACTGGCAACACTGAAACTCAACTGCTATGGATACACTGCACATTGACAGTAAGTTTGACCGTTGCCAGTCCCGGCGCAATTACAGGACCATTTGAAAAACATGCCCATTTGAGGGGTCAGATAGACCCCTCTGGGGTTTTACGGGGGGAAATCGGCACCTCGCAAGCCAGAAAGCTGAAGGAAGGTCTGTATCCAGTGACTTTAAAGCACTACCTGTCACCCTAACCCTAACCCTACCTGTCGGCGAGTCGCCTGAAGGGGAAGGGGTAGGGGTAACCGGTACGGGTGGCTTTTGGGGTGTGTCCTCATTCAGGTACTGGGGTGATTCCTCCTGAGGCGCCTGTCCCCTGTGTGAGTGTATGTGTGTATGTGTGTGTATGTGTGTACATGGAAAGTGTGCGAGCAATTTTATGTTTCTGTGTATGCCATATTATGTGCATTTGTGAACGCGTGTGCGCATGCAAGCATGCACGTAGGTCGACGCGTAGGGGTGGGTGTGCTGTATCGCCTAGACTGAGCGAGCTGCCAAGGTTCACCACACTAGGATACGTGTATGCACCATGCGTCTGCAGAGCCGGGTGTGCAAACATGATGTACGTCAAGGTACGTAGATGCACACACAGACTACACACACACACACACACACAACACACAACACACATCAACAACACAAAACACACACACCTGAAGTGTGCTGTCAAAGTGCTTCGCCAGAATCTGTTGCTGTCGACAGCTGCTAGGGCGGCAGAGGCTTGGTCGCAGCCTAGAAGCTTGTCCAGAATGCCGACACCCTGTGTGGATATATGTTGCGTACGTGTATCTGAATTGGCTGATGTGTGCCTATATTTGCATGTGTATATACCGTACAGTACCTATATCACCGCGCTACGCGAACTTTTTTGACCCCCTCGCAGTGTGTCAGGAGCAATTTAAATATCTAAGTTACAAGGGCCTCGCGGAGCTTGCATTGTAATTAATTAATTTTAAGCATTTCTATTGGGGACAGGCCGGGAAAGTTTACCAAGCCGCCCCTCAAGGCCCCCAAGGGGGACATACAGCTTGGGGTTGCAGACTTCTTCAAACCCAGCAACCGCACAGCAAGCGAGAGGGGGCAGGTGAGCAGCGAGCAGGAGAGGCGCGTGCTAAGTGGGTTGCAGAGGAGAGGGCAGCACAGGTAGAGCGGGATGCAGCAGCAGCAGCAGCAGCAAAGAGGAGGTCACTTGGTAGGCCTAGGCTGACTTCAGGTATCAGCAGCAGGGGGGCTGCTAGAAGTTACAATAAGGAACACTCCTAACTAACGTTTTGTGTTTGAATGTACCCTAGCCAGGTTATGACTTCAAGAGCATCAATGTAAGTACCCTTCCAAGAGGTCGCCTCCCTGTACATGCGCACACACGCGCGTGAATACTCGTGCACGTGCAGCCAGAGGGCCAAAAGGACCTCGCATAGGCTTGCACTGTGTTTATTAATTATGTGTGCCCCTCTCGCATTGTTCGCATTGGGGTTTATTACTTGGGGGTTTTCAAATCTCGGATTGGTTACGGTACAGTACGGTATGTATATATGTGTGTATGTGTATGTGTGTGTACTTATCAGTGTTTTTTTTAAGGCGACATACCATGTCGATCGACATGAAAACATGGATTTCCGACTTTTTAAATCGACATGAAACCAAGATTCTGGGGGTGCCAACGAGCCCCTGTGTAAAACGACGGATGTGCTAAATGGAGGGCGTTTGAAAGCCCTCACGCACCACAAATTCCAAAAAATTTCCAAACATTAAACTATCATGTTAAAATAAACGACAAACCTCATCATAAAAGCCCAAAGTTGCCATGGGAAAAGTGATGGGAAGTACTTAAAGGCTTGTTGGCCCACAAACAAGTTCAGTGGTTTGAGCATCCAGCCTCTGAGGGACAGCCCCAGCGCAAGGACTGGCTGAGTAAGGGGGGGGGACGAAAATAATCGGTTTTAAAGAATTGGTTTCCTGAAATCACTGCAGCATAACCCCCCTTCATTTCTATGTCAGCATGCTTGAGTACATCTGTGACCCCCAGCGCAATAGGCTAAATGCGCAGCACCTGACGTGTTGCACACAGGGGTTTAAGAGCTCAGCATTCGGCGTGGTGTCCTTCCCTCATCCAGAGGCTGGCTCAGGCTAAGAAGCGCTGTGGTATCAAGTATACAAGCTCACACAGTTAGAATGAAGGGGGTTTTCAGGCCCTACCTTGCAAAATCAGACAAACATCTGTTTTAAAGCAATTGCTCCCAGATCACCTACACACTAATTGCATACACCATTTGCCGGGAGGCCAAAGGCCACCCGGCGGGCTGGGGCAGCAAAATAATATCGACATGAGAACCCAATTTTTCAAATTGCCAGATTTGGAGGAGGATTGGGAGGATTTGGTGAAACCAAGGTTTTCCCAAATCCTTAAAAAAAACACTGGTGAGGAGAAGGTATTTTGTGATTGCCTCAGGATTTTCCTAGGCAAGAGGATCTCAAACAAACTCCTCACACCAAGGACGTCTGGGGGGCTATGAATTCTTGGTCAGAAATCCTGATGTGTTGCAGAGCAGACATCTCCTGCATGTATTGGGGCGCAAGAAGGACCCTGTAGGCCACTCATAATTTGCAAGCACACAAACACGCACGCACCTGACGAATCTTCTTGCCTAGCTGCCAAGTCCCCGATCAGCTTCACTACAGCTGCTTGGTGCTGGCTCAACACACGTCGCTCACGCTCACATAGACCTTCCCCATCACCCTGTAAAGCAAAATATGGCGTGCTTGCGTGTGAAGGGGGAGAACAAGAGAAACATGAAGCGTTTTCAAAGCAAACCCCTGTATGACGGTGTATCCTGGCAAATCCAGAATGTAATTTTTAAGCTCGCAGCTGCCTGGTAGATGTGAGAAGGGGCTGTTGCTACTGATTTAGACAGGACCTGGGTGCGAGCTTATCTGGGGTCTGTGGGAGATGCACAGGGACAGGTCGATGGAGTTTGCGTGTGGGCCTGAAACAGTCTGGTGCCGCACAATGCTAGTAGAGAAATAAAAAGCACCAGGAAGGGAAGGTCGTTGGTGGTGATCAATCGATCTGAGGGCGGTTACCTTTTGACCAGCACTCTTGCTCCTGCTGGTGGACGACGCTCCAAAGCCTGGGGTACCTTTTTGACTTTGTGGCGTGCCCCCTGCTGCTCCTGCCGATCCTTGCAAGGCAAGCGGCCGTGCACCAACCTGTTTGTGTGTATGTGTGTGTGTGACGCAGGGACTCAGCTGGGTGCAAGACAGGGCTGAGCTGGAAGTGAGCAAATGCAAAAAGCTTGTGACTGAGGAAAGGTGGGTATTATAGGGGTGGGCAGGGCAGCATCAATCGCTCATTCTGCAAACTAAACACAGTTTCCATCACTAACCTCTTGCCTATCAATTAAATACCTCATAAGATTGACTCAACAACCAGCTGCGCTAGGACAGGTCCTATTATTGAAAGCAGTGAGCGCAGCAGAAGCCCCCCTCCACACACAGGTGCTTGCGACCTGTATCGTGCTGAGCGACCATACTCATCAGCCCTGACATACCATATCCAGGATGCTCAGGCAGCTCTCTGTGTATGTGCTAGACCCTCCCTCCCTTCTTTCCTGGCGGCGCAAGAGCAGCCGCACAAGCGTGTGTGCCCTTCCATTCCTGGGCACAAGTGCCAGCTGGGTGCAAGCCTCTTGAGTGCCACCACCCTCTTGTATCAACACCTCCGGCAAACCATCGCTGCAGCCCTCCTTCCAAGGACGCCAGTTGATGCTGCACGTGTGGGAAGCATGCAGCACGCGACGTGCCTCCTGATAACTGCCTACTTCTACGAATGCTACTGTGCTGTCGCTGCTGCTGCTGGTGGGCTGTAGTGAGGCAGAAGAGCTTTGGGCCTTTTCTGCCTGCAGCAAGTCTTGCAGGGTGTTGCCGTGGAGATCTGCGCAAGAGATAGCCAAGCGCCCTGTGCCTGCAGTGGAAGTACGGTTCTGCGTTGGAGGTGTGGCAACATAGGTGTGCTCACTCTCTGTTTTACAGTACAGCCTTTACAGGGCTTTAAAACCTAAACAAATGGCACAGTCTGAGACCTGAATTTGTGCCGATTCAGGCAGTGGTGGTTTGATCTCCTGAAATGCAAGCTGTGTGCAGAACTTGCATAATGATGACAAAACCAGCCAAAACGGACCATACACACACATTCCTGAGGGCCAAGAGCATGGGATAACATGCATGCTACAAGTCCATTGTGGCTGTACAGACCACAATCCCCGTGCTGTGCGTGCTGTAAATGTAACAGGTCGTCGATATACACAGACAAAATGGCGCAAAACCGACGCTGTGTGTGTGTTCCTGGTCGTCAAAAACGTGGCCTAGGGCGAGTGGGAGGTGCCGGAGTGGACAACTCAGGGGCCTTGCAATTGCATGCAAACGCGACGATGGAACGTTTTCAAACACACACGCACGCACGCACACACGCACGCGCACACACACACTAACACACACAGGCACATAAACACAGGCACAAATAATAAACGCACGCACACACGCAGAAACAAACACACACACACGCACACACATACACGCACACACACACACACACATACACGCACACACACACACACACACATACACACACACACACACGAGCACAAACTTGAGCACACATGAGCGGGACAGGCTTGTTGGACCAAAAAGAGATAGCCAAGCTTGACACACCGCCTGCTGCTGCTTGATGATCCAGGAAGTCACAGGCCTGGTGAAGGATCCAGTCAAGAACACTTATTCCTGCTCCTGTTTGTGTGCTGGTGTGGCCGAACAGTAGCCTGGTTTTGCCTGTGGACGTTTGGCCCAAGGAAACAATACTGGAATTGAAGCCTTTCATCCAGAGGTCCAGAGGCACCTGTGTTTCATTGAAGCAGCATGTCGGATTTATTTTTGAGTTTGAGAGGTCCCTGTGCACTGCTTATGCTGTTTGTTGAAGACGCTGAGGCTGGTAGAGATTTATGTCTGTTAACCTGTATTGAGAGGGATCTAGACGCACCCCCAAAAATGGTCTACCTTGGTCAATGCCCAGCAACGCAACACAATACTGGGACTTGACTGTGATTTTACCTGACCCACATCCTGGCACGCCCTCTCGTCAGGTTGCAGGCTGCAGGAGGAGCCCGACACGTGGAAGATGTTCTGTGCCGGGCATGTGCTTGCAGCCGGCTCACTCAGCGCGATGCTCTGTCCCTCTTGTCGTAATGTGGAAGGGGCGTGCTGCAAGTTGCATTTAAAAGTTGTTTGTTAGGTGAGAGGGGAATGAAGATGCTGGAGAGGGGGGTCTCTCTCTCTCTCAAGCGGTCAAACTTCTTTTACTGAGGTTGCACCGTGAACACTTGTTCTTGTACCTTGCCAGTGTGGTAAAAAATATGGCTCTGTGTTTTGCCGAGAATGGTGCTGGCCGGGCCATAGGCCCCCAGTTCTTTGAGAAGTCCCTGAGCTTTTTGGGATGGAGGGCAGTAGCTGAATGACATGCTATTCTAGTATATCAATTAACATAAATAAGTAATACTTCATGCATTTACAAAACTTGCACAGTCAAAAGTACATCGATGCTCGAAAGAAGGCTGCTCCCCTCAGCAGTATTAGTCATCATTGGCGGTGGCTGAGACATAGGAGTGTAGGAAGTACACACAATGGAGGGCTGCATAAATTGTGAGAGATGTGCACGCTCATTTACTTGATGCATGTGCTCTGTGCTCTGTGCTCTGTGCTCTGTGTATGAGTAGTAGTACATGCAGGTATCACACTTCCTTTCCACTAGTGGTTGGCTAACTGGCACACTGCAGGCCAAACATCATTGCCCATGCCTCCAGTACCCCTCCATCACCAAGTGGGAGCACCCCGGAGCGGCACAAGGAGGCTGAGATGGATGCAGAGATTGCTTCTATTGCTCTACCTGTGAGTATAGTCCTCCCAAGCTAGGTTGGTGCCGAATTGGTCTCGTGCACTCACAAAACTCGGCAGCTAACAGTAAACAGTGGACCACAAACGCAAACTCACGTGCAAACACATACGCAGAGTAACACACAAATGTATAGGCTTGTAAACCATATAGGTGTGTACATACATGCACGTGAGAGAAGCCAAGCGCATTCATCACACAGCACACAGACACACATGCACATACAAGTGCGCACACATTCATGCGCACAAAAACGCACACTCACAAGCACATGTACACAGGCACACAAAAATAAAGGATATGAGCACCCTCATCAGGCACACATACAGCACATACATAAACACGCACATACACACGCACACACGTACACAAAAATGTACGTACGCACGCACAATCAAGGGATCTGCACACTCATTACACAACACACGCAGATGCTTATCACCTTGGCGGCCGACCCCCTGGCTGGCCTTGTAGAGACTGCCTTCATCGGGAGGTTGGGCGCGGTGGAACTAGCGGGCATGGCAGTGGGGCTTTCTATCTTCT
>Ga0307966_1003681_pt1 | contig 11502 bp, 10 predicted proteins | sample OrgLakmetagen646_FD_203141 | JGI IMG/M metagenome (GOLD analysis project Ga0307966, IMG submission 203141) | Saline water microbial communities from Organic Lake, Antarctica - #646 | ecosystem: Environmental > Aquatic > Non-marine Saline and Alkaline > Saline | place: Antarctica: Organic Lake... | reverse complement strand
AAAACGTTTCCTGAAGCGGTCAGGTTTATTTCCGATGAATTCCAAAGAGGTATTGAGTGATTTGCAAATCGATATAATCAGAGCCAAGGCAATAGAAGTAGCTTTAGGAGTGCTTGCAAGCGAGGAAACAAACACATAATCAACTCAACTAATTTTTTGCACATGATTATACATTCGGAAAATAAAATGGTAAAAGCCTCAATGAAGGCTAATTGTGTTGGCATGTGTTTCTCTTTTTTGGTTTTACTATTCGGAAATATTGAGTATTCCCAGGCGCAAACTGTATATCTCGACAGCCTATATACTACGATTGAGAAATCTACTTATACATATTATAACAAGCCAGATGAAGAGCTTAAGCTTGACCTGTTTGAGCCGATTGAAAACCGGCATACTGATCGCCCGGTTATCCTCTATGTACACGGGGGTGGATTTTCAGGCGGTGAACGGGATCATCCGGTTCATGAAGACTTTTTAAGGCATTTTGCACGCAAAGGGTATGTTACGGCAACGATGAGCTATACACTTCAAAGAAAGGGTAAATCGTTTGGTTGTGACGTCAATACCGGGATAAAAATTGAAACTTTTCTTAAGACAGCCCGGGACATTAACCGGGCAGCCGAGTTCCTTATCCGCAAGAAGGAAGAATTTGCCATCAACCCTTCAAAAATTGTCATTGTAGGCAGTAGTGCTGGAGCTGAGGCCGTACTGCATGCTGCATACTGGAATCTTACAAAAAGTGATTCAACTGGAGTCATTCTTCAAAACAGCTTTCAATATGGAGGTGTTATCTCCATGGCCGGGGCAATATTGGATATCAATCATATCATAAATGAAAATGCTATTCCTACCCAACTCTTCCATGGCACTGATGATCAGCTTGTGCCGTATGGCATAGCGTCTCATCACTATTGTCCAGCAGTGGCCCCAGGTTTTCTGATGCTATTTGGAGCCCATGCTATAATGAAGCGTCTACAAGATATTCAGTCGGGATACTACCTGATGACAGGAATTAACGGTAAACATGAGTGGAATTCAATGCCATTATCTGATTATAGAAATGAAATTTCAGATTTTGTATATCATGATGTATTGTTAAAAAAACAAAGACAAATAAATATCGAAGTGCAAAGCGACCCTTGAAATTTATTTTCGATAAGTTAAATACTATTACCAGGCAAAGTATTTGTCTCAAAACTAAATACCTCTCGACTACTAATTCTTTAAAGAATTATATTTCAAATATAAAAATTGATGCCAATGGCTTTTGAAATTTCTAACAAAAATAAAAAGTACGATGTAGTAATTGTCGGTTCTGGTGCAGGTGGAGGAATGTCAGCAAATATTTTATCTAAAGCTGGTTTGTCCGTTGCTGTAATGGAAGCAGGAGGGGATTATGATCCTGCGAAAGAGGAATATCGCACGCAATTTCGATGGCCATGGGAATCACCCCGCAGAGGAGCTGGTAATCCAATACGTCCATTTGGTGATTTTGAAGCATCTTGGGGTGGATGGGAAATTAAAGGTGAACCCTATACTAAAACAGCAGGAACAGAGTTCGATTGGTTCAGATCCCGCATGCTTGGTGGCCGGACAAATCATTGGGGAAGAGTATCGCTTAGATTTGGGCCAAAAGACTTTAAACGAAAAGATCAGGATGGACTTGGAGAAAACTGGCCGATTGGATATGAGGATGTTAAACCTTATTACGATAAAGTTGACAAACTAATAGGGGTTTTTGGCACAAATGAAGGGCTTGAAGATGATCCAGACGGATTTTTTCTTCCACCACCAAAACCCCGTCTTCATGAACTCTATATTAAGCAAGGTGGACAAAGAGCGAATGTCCCGGTCATCCCGATCAGGAAATCTGTTCTTACACGTCCCGTCAATAATGAAAGAGGTGTTTGTTTTTACTGTAATCAATGTAGCAGAGCTTGTGGTGTGTACGCTGATTTCTCAGCCGGAACATGTTTAGTTCAGCCGGCAATGCAAAAAGGGAGCGTAGATCTCTATACACTTGCCATGGTTCGAGAAGTGCTTTCAGATAATACGGGCAAAGCTACAGGAGTTTCTTATATCGATAAACGTGATAAGCAAGAATACCAGGTACATGCCAAAGTTGTTGTACTTGGAGCCTCAGCTTGTGGATCAGCCCGTATTTTACTGAACTCAAAATCCTCACTACATCCTGATGGCATGGCAAATAGTAGCGGAATGGTAGGACGGTACCTGCACGACTCAACCGGTGCGAGTAGATCTGCTATTATTCCTGAGCTTATTGGTCGTGAACGTTACAACGAAGATGGCGTTGGCGGTACCCATGTTTATGCTCCATGGTGGTTAGACAATAGCAAACAAGACTTTCCGCGTGGGTATCACCTGGAGTTTGGTGGAGGTATGAGTATGCCACTCTATGGTTTCGGGTTCGGCATGGATTCAATACGAGAATATGTTGTAGATGAAATGGGAAATCCATCCCGGAACGGTGGTTATGGTATTGGTCTTAAAAACGATATCAGAAAAATATATGGAGCAACCGTAGGGATTTATGGTCGTGGCGAAAGTGTGGCTCAATATGACAATTACTGCGAAATTGACCCAGCTACCGTTGATGAGTTTGGTATACCCGTCTTGAGATTTAATTATAACTGGACTGACTATGAGGTGAAACAGGCTAAACATATGCAGGATACATTTGAGGAATTCCTGACAAGTATGGGAGGTCAGTTACTTGGTGAAAAACAGGGTGAGGAAACGCAGTACGGGCTGGAGGCTCCGGGCCGCATTATTCATGAAGTTGGAACAACCCGTATGGGAAATGATCCAGGAACATCAGTGCTAAATAAATATTCACAAGCCCACAACTGCGAGAATCTATTTGTGGTTGATGCAGGACCATTTGTTTCTCAGGCAGATAAAAATCCAACATGGACAATTCTTGCTCTTTCCTGGAGAACATCAGATTACATTATTGATCAGCTAAAAAAAAGGAATATTGGATAACTCGTTCAAAATAAAGTTTAAAAATCTTAATAGGATTAGAAAATGGATAGAAGAGAATATTTAAAATTAATGCTTGCAGGGTCTGTGGGAACAGGATTACTAATAGCAACATCCTGTACAGATGAAGATCAGGCACTCAGCGAAAAAATAATTTCGGACAATTCATACGGCAGAATTCCAGAAGAACTTCAACGCGATAACGAACTTCGGGAAGCTGTTTTTTTTACTGCACATGAACGTAAAACTATTGAGATACTCTGTGATTTGATAATTCCTGCTGATGAGGTTTCCGGCGGTGCTACAGATGCCGGGGTACCCGATTTTATTGAATTTATGATGAAAGATATCCCATCCATGCAGGTCCCAACGCGCGGTGGATTGATGTGGTTAGATAATCAAAGCCGTAAGCTGTATAACAAAGATTTCGTTGATTGTTCAACCTCAGATCAACAGCAGCTAATTGAAGAAATTGCTTATCCTCAAGAGGGAGATGAAGAGATGCAGTATGGAGTTCGGTTTTTTAACAGAATAAGAGATCTTACAGCAACAGGATTTTTTACATCAGAAATAGGGATTGAATATTTGGGGTATCAAGGCAATCGCGCCACTATGTGGGATGGAGTTCCTCCGCACGTACTCAAGAACCATGGAATGTCCTACGATCAAAAAACTCTCGATGAAAGCCTGAAACCTGAAAACCGAACCAAAATTGCTGAGTGGGATGATGAAGGTAATTTATTATGATGGTTCGTGTATTAATCACAAAGTCGATATGTGCGCAAGGTATATATTATCAATCAGTTAAGTCTTGTTCTTCTGTTTGCTATCATGTAGCAATACCGGACCGGGACTTTTAGATAGGATGTCCTGAAACTGATACTTTTACGTATATGGAGTCATTCTTTTTAGTTGTAATCATTTTTTTCATTTGTGGGGTGTTACTCTCAACCTGCAGATCCTCAGGAACCTCAGGAAGAGGAGGAGTCTTACTGCACCTTTACAAATCCTATAGTTTAGGGTGCTGATCCCTGGATTGTTCATAAAGGTGGAATGTATTATGCCTATGAATCAGCAAATGGCGGTATTCAGATTTCAGGTCAGAGCAGTTAACGCAGGTTTTATAATCCAGGCATAATGCCAATATCTGGCATCAACCGGAAGCCGGATGGTATAGTCAAAACCTATGGGCCCCGGGGCTGCACTATGTAAAGGGTGCATGGTTTGTATATTATACGGCAGGCGCTTCTGGTCCTCCTTTCATTTCTCAACGGTCGGGTGTGATGAGAGCACTGACCGATGATCATTTTGACGAATTTGAAGATATGGGAATGCTCTATACAGGAGACGATATTGAAACGCAGGAAGATGTTAAGTAGGCCATTGACCTGACTATTTTAATACATGAAGATAATTTATATGCCGTATGGTCTGGCTGGGAAGAAATTATAGATACTGATCGAACGCTTCAACATCTCTGCATAGCAAAAATGGAAAACCTTTGGACTATTAGCAGTAACAGGGTTCAAATTTCTTCACCCGAAGATTCTGAAATACGGTAATCAGGGTTTTGTGATCTATTCTGTAAGTGAATCGTAGCTTCCTGTTTATAATCGCGGGCAATTGAGGTTAGTGGGAGACAGCCCCCATAGATCCGGAAAGCCGGGAAAAAACAGGCACTGTATTTCAGGGGTTTGGAAAAGTCTATGGAGTAGGGCATGCAAGCTATACGCGATCGCCTCACGGAACCCAAAACTGGATCTCCTACTATACCAAAGTGGATGAGGAGCCGGGCTGGAATCGTGTGGTACATCTTCAGCCTTTTACTTGGAATGAAGATGAGTCTCCCGATTTTGGAACTCCGGTCCAGCCTGGGGAAAAAATAGAACGACCTTCAGGTGAGTGTGAGAATGAGTAAAGAAATTGTAATGTTTTCTGGTAAGGAAATAAAAAAGGAAAAAGAAACTGCCAGAAATTGATCTGGACAAGGTTCAACAGTGGTTTAAACCGATTATAGCCCTTTATTTTTAAGGTTGGCTTCGCAAACATGAAGCGGGGTATTCACCGGATTTATCATATTCCGGATTGAAAGGTGAGAATTTGATGTATGAGCAGGGAAAACTGAGTTATATATATCTGCCACGACAAAAGGGATAAAAGAACGTCAGATCCCGATTATAAGCGAATTGAAACTGTTTCTGAATGAGTATCTCAAAGTGCGAGGCAATGTGAAGCCCGATGAATACGTATTTATTTACAAAGCAGGAAACACGAAAGGGCAGTCGGTTCGGGGTGATCGTGTTTATCGTGAATTTAAACGCTACGCAAAGTAAGCTGGCATTCCTACCACCCGTAGCTTACACGGCATGAGGCACCAGGCCGTTACGACCTGGATTGAGAAGGGATTTCACACGGCCGAGGCAAGTTATATGGTTGGGCATTCGAGCCAAAAGGTAACAGAGAAGTATACTCACCTCACGGCGAAAAGGTTGAAGGAGAAAATGGATCAGTTGGTTTAGCCTAATTCTAAATGATTGGTTGGAGATAGCTTCAACCGGTGAAAATAGCGATTGAGGTGATGGTCTGAGAGGCGCACCGTGAGCTTATTGCTCACGGCCGTCTACTCGCTTATACATTTTCATTGATTGATTAAGATATTTTTGGTGAACCTCACATTTTTCCATGGTGGGTTTAAGATCACCCTTTTTTTGAGTATACCTTAATTTCATTGATTAGATCGAGACTATTATTATCTCCATCTAAGAAATAAATTCCGCCCAAATTAATATTGAATGATGTTTCTTCATCAGAATTGTTAAACGGTAAACATTTCGGGCGATTGAATGTAAGACCTAATCCCGATTTTCCCCCTTCAGATAAGGTATATGATTCAACGTCGATTCCATGATCTGTTTCAAAAATCTGGTCTAAGAATACTTTCTCCCCTTCACAGCCTTCATGCCAAATGTCCTCATAATTAAATGCTACAAGATAATCAGTATCGGATTTGTTTATAAGATCAATACTTACATAAACTACATTGTAGTAGCGCGCTAAAGACACTTCAACATCAGCTGAAACTCCATTGTTTATTGCTTCAAAACTATAGCTTCTATCTTGAGTTTCATCATCACCAATTTCAAGCAAGTAAGCAGAAGACTTTAAACAACCAGGAATCATAAGTACTAAAGAAAAACATAAAGCTATTATTCTATTCATCCTAAAATGGGGGTATAACATGTAATTGCGTGACATAGTGGTCACAGGTACATTATCTTACAGTATTCGATTTCTTTGATTATTACAAATTAAGGTCTGGTTATTTGAAAAATTACAACATTTGTAGATTCTCAATAACGTAAATAGGTAAAAAAGCGACATTTTCCTGTAAGACAGTTTTACTTTTTGGTTCATACTATAAAACCATTCAATGAGCCAACCAAATTGGTATGAAACTAATAAAGAGAGTAAAACAAGAGATCCGCAGACGAATTTATAGTTAAAGCACAAAAAAAAGCTATTGTAGCTGGATTATGTGATACATCCATTTTCACGAATTGAAACATCCAAAAAACCTTGATGAGATAAATATTGTAGAATTTCTGAATCACCTGGCTGCAGAACTTAATTCAGCAGCGTCCACTCAAAACCTGGCATTGTGTGCTCTCGTTTTTTTATACAACGAGATTTTGAAATACCCAGTAGGCAAACTCGACAAGCTGAAATGAACAAAGAAGGAGAAACATGATGTAGTCAAATCTCCACTATGATTTGACTCAGGTCTACTCAAGTAGGTCCTATCAGATTACATGTGTACTTTTAATCTGTAACTGACACCGATCTTAGGCTCCTGATGGTGACAAAGGCCAGGTTAAATAAATGATGCGTCTGCGCTCGGTCAGTCCACAGCGGTGTTGAGCGCAATTAAATGGTATATCTGAAAACCCACTGATTAGGCCACATTTCATGAGCTGTTTGTTGTGGTACAATGCGTGTTATCGACACGTATGGTTTCGAGTATGAGACGGCTGAATTGGCAAGGCTATCAGCGATTTCTCCACTCGTAGACATAAGCCTTCTCGACTTCGCCACCTTCAAGTCTCACATCAACTTTTACACGCTGATAGTCACGCCCCTCGTACCTGTCAAGCGTGCCCCAGTGATCAGGAAGGTTCTCAGAGATAAAAAGAAACCCTTCAATAACATCGCCGCTTTCATCCAGGATTACTCCGGGGTAGTGCACGCCGGGAGCAGACCCTGCTTCAATCAGTTCTCCGCGTAGAGTAGCTTTTTCCCATCTTCCTCCTATAGATTCCAGCAGGTGGTCCATCGGTTCACCGGGTTTTAGCGTACCGTATACAAATAGTTTGTCAGGCATTTGGTCTGTAATCTGGTTTCTATTGAATGCTTCGGGGCTCAAAATTGTCATATTTAGGAATCAAAGGAAAAAAATAATTTTTGAAGAATGGCTCATAAAGTAAAGATTTTAAAAACCGACGATGTCACTCACGACGTAAAACGGCTGACTGTGGAAAAGCCTGATGGATACGAATTTGAACCGGGACAAGCAACAGAAGTGGCTATAGACAAAGATGGCTGGCGGGATGAGAAGCGGCCGTTCACGTTTACCTCTCTGAATGAAGATGAAGCCCTTGAATTTATTATCAAGATTTACCCCGATCATGATGGAGTTACAGAACAGATCGGGAATCTGACGAAAGGTGATGCTCTCATGATTGATGATCCGTGGGGAACAATTGAGTACAAAGGAGAGGGTGTCTTCCTTGCGGGCGGTGCCGGAGTTACCCCTTTTATTGCTATACTGCGAGACCTCCACAAAAAAGGGAAAGTTGGCGACAATATGTTGATTTTCTCAAATAGCACAGATAAAGATATTATTCTGGCAGAAGAGCTTGAGGAGATACTTGGCGACCAGTTTATAAACGTAATCACAAATGAACCGACGGATGATTACATCTATATGGACGGCTTTATCAATAAAGAGTTTCTGGAATCGAAAGTTGATGATTTCAGCCAGCCGTTTTATGTCTGCGGACCGGGCCCTTTTAATGATAGCATGATGGGCTATCTTAAGGAGCTTGGCGCAGACCCGGATGCGTTAATATTTGAGGAATAAAGAGTAAAAGAACTGTTTCATGACTGATTCACAAGATATCAGAATTAGTTGGACATACTGTTTTACAAGTACCTGATCAATTAGAAATATAAATCGGAGAATACATGAGTAACAAAATGAAAGCAGCATTTTTCACGGCTTTTGGAGAATTGGACAATATTGAAATCGGCGATTTGGACCGCCCTGAGCCCGGAGATGGAGAAGTGCTTGTTAAGGTAAAAGCGGCAGGAGTCAATCCTGTAGATGCGGCTGTAGCCCGGGGTATGTTGAAAGACGCTATCCCTGCAGAGTTTCCGGTCATACCCGGATGGGATGTAGCCGGTGTGGTGGAAGAGAATGGATTTGCCGCACGCCGATTTAAGGAGGGTGATGAGGTTTATGCGTATGCACGCCGCCCCACGATTCAGAAGGGGACGTTCGCTGAGTATGTTGCGCTTCCCGAAAGCTATCTGGCTCGTCGCCCCAAAAAAGTGTCGATGCAGGAAGCCGGGGGAATTCCGCTGGTGGGACTCACTGCGTACCAGGCTCTGTTTGATGCGGGTAATTTAAAAGAGGGGCAAACCCTTCTGATTCTCGGGGCGTCAGGTGGCGTAGGAACGCTGGCCATTCAGCTTGCAAAATCTGTAGGAGCAACTGTTATCGGTGTTGCGAGTAAAAAAAATCACGACTATATGAAAGGTCTGGGTGCTGATAAGACCATCGATTACGGCGATGGACATGTTGGCGAGCAAATCAAAAAAGCAGCACCAAACGGTGTTGATCTCATATTTCATTGTTCACGTGGCGATTCACTGAATAAATGTATGGAAACCGGTGTGTTGATGGATAAAGGGTCGGTCGTATCTATTACAAAAAGCAAGCCAGAGGAAGGCTGGGACGTGAGCTATCACTATGTATTTGTAGAGCCCAATTCCGCGCAGTTGAGTCTGATGGCAGAACTTGCAGATGAGGGCAAGTTGAAAATACCCTCCACAAAAATTTACAGTCTTGGTGAGGCACAGAAAGCGCTGAAAGACGTTGAGACGCTTCACAACCGTGGAAAACTGATCATCGTACCCTAATACATGTATCACCCAAATAAAATCGTCACTCAAATAATGCTATGATTAAAAGATTATTATCGTCCCGTCTTGATGAATGGGTAAGCCCCGATGTTGCCGTCTGCCTGCTTCGAGTAGGTGTTTCACTTCTGATGATGACGCACGGATGGCCCAAATTACTGAACGTGCTCGCCGGTGATTTTAGCTTTGGTGACCCGATCGGAATCGGAGAAGCGCCTTCCCTTATATTGGTTGCATTTGCAGAATTTGTTTGTTCTGTGTTCATACTATTGGGGCTGTGGACCAGAATTGCCATCTTCCCACTGATCACTACCATGCTTGTGGCAGCGTTTGTTGCGCATGCAGGCGATCCTTTTAGTGACAAAGAGCTGAGCTTGTTTTTCTTATTATCGTACGTGACTCTCTTCTTATCGGGCCCGGGTAAATACTCTCTGGATCAAAAGTTATGGGGTAAGTAGTAGTGTGTGCAGCAAAATTTGAGAAATGACCGGTTACTGAGTTTCTGTTCGCTCAGTTTAGCAGGTGTACAGAACTGATTACATCAGGTTACCGGCCGATCCCTTTGAGTCTTTTTTCGCAAACGACAGATGATAGGTTAGCCCGCCAGTCGTATCAAATGTAAGGGTGCCTTCAAGCTGACTTGTAAGGATCTGAACAAGTGACAGCCCGAGTTTTTGAGATGCTTCAATATCGAAACCTGAAGGAACATTGTCTCCGTCGTCTGAAATCGTAAGGTTTATATGGTTTGATGATTCATGAATTTTAACCTCAATGCGACCACTTTGATTGCTGGCAAAAGCGTGTTTGATAGCATTTGTGATGAGCTCATGAATGATTAAGCTAAGTGGAATAGCCTGATTGATATTGATATCGACCTCATCAATTGAGAGGTCAAACCCGACAGACGATTCATGTTTCATCCAGCTCTCACGAATGGTTTCAGTAAGCTCTCTCACATACTCATATAAATTAACGTTCGAGAGATTATTGCTTTCGTAGAGCTTCTCATGCACAATGGCCATTGATTTTATCCGTGTCTGGCTCTTCCTGATAAAGTCAATAGTTTGCTTATCGTCACTGTCATGGGTTTCAAGTTCCAGGAGTCCGGAAACAATCGCGAGATTGTTTTTAACCCGGTGATGAATTTCGGCCAGCATCACATTCTTTTCCTGAAGCGATTGCCGGATTTTTTTCTCCATTTCTACCCGCTTTGTGATATTGTCCTGTATGGCAATAAACCCGATGTGGTGGCCGTCATTGTCAATGATAGGATTGGTGGAGTAGTGAACATTTACATTTTCTCCCCCTTTTGTTTGATTGATCATCACTCCCTCAGCAGACTTCCCGGACAATATTGTATCCCAGAAACGTTCGTAAAATACGTCATCCTGTTCACCTGATTTCAATAGTCTTGGAGTCTTGCCAATCACTTCCTCCATACTATAGCCATATTGTGCTTCAAAAGCCGGGTTAGCATATTGAATGTACCCGTCCTGATCGGTTATATAGATTGGGTTTGATGAGCGATCGATGCCAAGCCTGAACTTGGTAAGAGCCCGGTTTAAACTCACCTGTTCACTTATATCTTCAACCATCCCTACACCGCCTTCTATTGTTCCGCTATCCGTTTCAATGGGCGCAAACATGACTTTAACGGGTGTAATCTTGCCTGAAGTAACAGATTTGTAGTGACCTTCGTAAAATCCTTTTTCACCGCTGAGAGCTTTCTGAACCGATTCAGCAACTTTTGTGTCTGGCAGATTTAGCATGTCAATTCCCATCAGCTTTTCCTTTGAGGAACCCAGGATGGATATAAACTGATCATTGCAGGCTGTAAGAATACCCTTGCTGTCGAAATGGACAATTCCGATTGGAGCGTTTTCAAAAATAAGACGATAAACAGACTCGGCTGTTGCTGGCATATTCTATATAAAATTGACCTGTAAAAATAGTAGGAGAGAGATTGCAATACAAACTTAGCCATAAAAGTATGAAATTATAATGCGTATGTATGGATTTGGCAGATTTACAGCAGGTTAAGCGGAATTACATCTTAGCTTCTGCATCTCTATTTTCATATTTTGTGCTTTTTCCGGTTCTGATAATCTTAACCGGTCGTCAGTCTGTTATGGCTGCACTTATAAATAGACATTATTATTAATCACTCTAAACATACTGTGGTTTGATCCAACGAATACAAACAGTTTATCTGTCGCTGGCTGTGCTTATCAATCTCTTAATTTTTTTCTCACCAATTTACAGGCATGCTGTTAATGATCCGTCACCCTGGATTGGGGCAGG
>Ga0307966_1003675_pt1 | contig 11510 bp, 10 predicted proteins | sample OrgLakmetagen646_FD_203141 | JGI IMG/M metagenome (GOLD analysis project Ga0307966, IMG submission 203141) | Saline water microbial communities from Organic Lake, Antarctica - #646 | ecosystem: Environmental > Aquatic > Non-marine Saline and Alkaline > Saline | place: Antarctica: Organic Lake... | reverse complement strand
TGTGCTTAAACTTGGCGTCATTCCAACCATTGCACCCTTTATGTTAGAACCGGTGATCAACGCTGTCGCACACGGTCTCCCAAAGCTACAACTGCAACTTGCAGAAGATACCACTGACAATTTACTGGCTCGTTTATCGGAGGGTGAATTAGATATTTTACTACTAGCGTTACCGATGAAAACCCCTGGCTGTAAACAACTTATTATAGGTCGTGACCCATTTCATTTAGTCGCGCATCAAACAAGGGTGTCAGAGTTAGCGGCACAGTTTGATATTGATAGCTTGCCTAATGACAGTATATTTTTACTGCAAAAAGAACATTGTTTGACCGAGCATGCCGTTAGCGCTTGTGGTTTAGCTCACAAAGCACAGGTTAGCTCTCTGACCGCAAGTAGTCTGCATACGCTAGTTTCATTGGTCAATAGTAAAATGGGCTTTACCTTTGTGCCAGAAATGGCTTTAAATAAAGGTATTTTGACCGGTACAGAGGTAAGCGCAATGCCTGCTGAGCATGATGCCTTCAGAGAAATTGGTTTAGTCTGGCGCGTGGGGACGACGCGTATTCAGTTATTCCGAAAAATTGCTCAGCTGATTGCTCCGCTCCTGCCTGAGCCCGCAGATAAACTTTAATCAACAACAAATGTACTAAGTGATTGAAGTAATGTAAGTCTCACCTTAGTATTAGGTATATGCTTATCACAGCACTCAGGAAATAATATGCAAAACAAAGTGGTATTAAGCGGCGTCGGTTTGTGGACTCCGCCTCACGCAATTACAAATGAAGAGCTAATTGACTCTTACAATGCTTACGCCGATCATTTTAACGAGATTAATCAAGCCCAAATTAGCGCTGGAACGCTCCAGGCTAAACCTCACTCTAGCGCGGAGTTTGTAGAGAAAGCCTCTGGTATTAAAAGTCGATATATCTATTCAAAAGATGGCGTCCTAGATATTCACAGAATGCGTCCAATTATCCAAGAACGCAGTGATGACGAGCTTTCGCAGCAAGCTGAGATTGCTGTAGAGGCAGCCAAAGCGGCATTGAAAGCAGCCAATAAAACTGCGGCTGACATAGACGCTGTTATTGTTTCTTGCGCATATACCCAACGTTCCTACCCAGCTATTGCCATTGAAGTACAAGAAGCCTTGGGGATTGAAGGTTTTGGTTTTGATATGTTAGTGGCATGCTCTGCCGCTACCTTTGGAATGCACCGAGCTTATGAAATGGTCGCCGCCGGCACTGCAAGGGCAGTGCTAGTGATTAATCCTGAGCTAGTCTCACCGCAGGTCAACTATACTGACCGTGACAGTCACTTTATTTTTGGTGATGTCGCTACCGCAACGGTTATTGAAAATGCTGAGACCGCAACAGGCGATCATGTATTCAATCTACTCAGCACTAAAGCAGTCACAAAATTTTCGAGCAATATACGGTCTAATTTTGGCTATATGACCCATGCTACTGACAAAGACCCATACGGCGCTGATAAGCTATTTCATCAAGAGGGACGTAAAGTCTTCAAAGAGGTATGCCCTATGGCGGCTGAGCATATTACCGCTCACCTTGCCTCGCACGACTTGCAGCCAGCCGATTTGAAACGTTGGTGGTTGCATCAGGCAAATATTAATATGAACACATTGATCAGTAAAAAACTGCTGGGAAGAGAGGTAACAAAAGAAGAGGCGCCGATTGTATTAGACACCTATGCAAATACTGCTTCAGCCGGCTCAGTTATTGCTTTTGCTTTACATCACAAAGATTTGGTTGCGGGGGATTATGGTCTGCTGTGCTCTTTTGGGGCGGGTTACTCAATAGGAAGCTTACTCGTGCAAAAGAGGTAGTCTATTGTTCTTTAATATTGGTTATGGACTAACAGCAGCCGCATACACCCTGTTGTTGCTTATGTTATTTGCCGTGCGCAACGCCGGTATGGCAAAAAACTTACTCACCTTAGCTACCTTAACGATTGTGCTCTGGGCCCTGATTCATCTGGGCTATCTGAATCTTGAACTAGGCCAAGAAAATCTTCTAATATACGACGCAGTGCGGCAATGGGTATGGATGCTCTTTATTGCTGCATGTTTACGCGATCATTTCGATAGTTTCCTGACCTTTATTACACGTCCTATTACTTTGATGATGATGTTGCTTCCTAGCATCACCCTTGTCACCGCCATTTTTGATTTGGTGCCAAGTACTTGGCAATTTAGTCTTCATACCGTCCTAGCCTTGCAGGCCTTGGTACTACTAGAGGTGGTATTTCGACAGGCCGATGATCAAAAGTGGGCCTTTAAGCCTCTGGTTTTGTATCTTGGCGCACTCAGTTTGTTCGACTTTGTCACCTATGCTAATGCCACCATGGTGGACCAATTGAGCTGGACCTTTTTTGCTGCCCGCGGCTATATTTACGTCGCATTAATGCCCTTTTTAGTACTAGCGATTCGTCGCATTCAACACTGGGGTATTGATATCTTTGTGAGCCGAGAGGTGGTCCTGCACTCCACCCTATTAATGGTGGCGGGTGTTTACTTAATGATTATGGCCCTATTTGGCTATATCGTTAAATTTTTGGGCGGCAATTGGGGTTTGCCGATACAACTTGCTTTAGTGGTAGTGTCTTTAGTACTGCTAATGAGCTTATTTATGTCGCATCAGTTTAGAAATACTATAAAGGTGTTTATCACCAAGCATTTTTACGCTAATCAATACGACTACCGTGTAGAGTGGGTTAAACTCACCAAACGCTTGGGCGAGAGTGGACAGAACTTACCGGAGGTCTATAAGACAGCGCTCGATGCTTATTTAGCTGGAGTAGGGTATTCGCAAGGCTGCTTGGTCAGGATGCAAAATGATAAGCCTGCTGTGGTAGCTAATGCAGCTGGGAAAGTCGATATTGATGAAGCCCAATTCTTAGCTTCTTTGCCTCCGGTAATAGAGTTTTGTGTAGATAAAAATTGGATTATCGATTTTGATGAGCTGAAGGTCAAACCCGACTTATATGATGCTATGAAAAACCGTCAAGCATTTATGCGAGGTTTTGAGTATCAGATTGCGATTCCTATTTACCAACATGACACACTTTGGGGAATGGTGTTCATGCGAGCATTAGAGCCGGATGCTAAAAGCTTAAACTGGGAGCTAAGAGACTACCTCAGCGCGCTCACAGACCAAATCGCAAACTTTATCTTTCACGCTGAAAGCTCCAGAGCCTTGGCAGAAAATGCCCAGTTTGCGGCGTTCAACAGAATGTCTGCGTTTGTTGTGCATGATCTTAAAAATGTGCTGGCGCAAATTAACTTAATCTTATCAAATGCTCAGCAACATAAAGATAATCCCGAATTTATTGATGACACTTTCGAAACGCTCACATACACACAAGAGCGTATGGAGAAAATGCTCAAGCAACTCACCAACAAAAAGATTGAAACTAATCAAAAATCTGCGTCCAACGATATAGTGGCGCTTATAGCGACGCTAATTGATAGTAAATGTCGCGCGCTGAATCCTCTTCCCACATTTACGGCGCCTGACAGCATAGAGATAAAAATAGATGCCGAAAAATTCAGCAATGTCATGTATCATCTAATCAGTAATGCCCAGCAAGCTTGCAATGAGGACGGTAAAGTTGAGGTCAGCGCCCATGTAGATGGCCAGCAAGTCCTCATCAGTATCGTTGACGATGGTGTCGGCATGACCGAAGACTTTATCAAACATCGCTTATTTACTCCCTTTGATACCACGAAAGGCAATGCAGGAATGGGAATAGGTGCATACGATGCTAAGCAATTTGTTGAAGAGTCAGGTGGCACAATTGAGGTCACTAGTGAAGAAGGCAAAGGAACTCAGTTCATTGTGTACCTTCCAATTGAACTACCCAAAGCAGTACCCGTTGAAGGAGAGGAGTGAATAACATGGAGAGAATACTAGTTGTCGATGATGATTTAGGCATTCAAAAACAGCTGAAATGGGCGCTCAACGGAGTTGAAGTGGTGTTTGCCGATGACCGGCCCTCTGCCATTACGCAGCTTCGTCGTTTTGAACCAAGCGTTGTCACACTCGATTTAGGCTTACCGCCAGATCCAGCGAATGCTTCCGAGGGTTTACTTGCACTCAAAGAAATACTTACTCTGGCGCCGGGTACCAAAGTCATTGTAGTGACCGGAAACGACGACAAAGAAAATGCATTAAAAGCTATCGCTTTTGGTGCTTATGATTATTATCAAAAACCCATCGATACCGATACCATTAACCTTATTATTCATCGTGCGCTCAATTTAGCTAGTCTTGAAAAAGAGAATATGATGTTAGCGAAAGCTAATACTGCAATGGGTCGTATTATTGGCAACAGTAGCTCTATACAGGGTGCGAGCCGTAAAGCCGAAAAAATTGCTCAAACCGATATAAGTACTCTGCTTCTGGGCGAAAGTGGCACAGGGAAAGAGGTTTTTGCTCGTAGCATCCATGAGCACAGCTTGCGTAAAAACAAACCTTTTGTTGCCATCAATTGTGCCTCTATTCCTGAAAACCTGCTCGAAAGTGAATTATTTGGCTATGAGAAAGGAGCTTTTACAGGCGCAAATAAAACTACCTTAGGAAAAATTGAAACTGCTCAGGGCGGTACCTTATTTTTAGATGAAATTGGCGATATGCCGCTTGGTTTACAAGCTAAAATGCTTCGCTTTTTACAAGAGCGAGTGATTGAGCGTGTAGGTGGGCGTAGTGAAATAGCGGTTGACGTAAGAGTGTTATGCGCAACTCATCGCGATCTACAGGCAATGGTAGCTAACGACAGTTTTAGAGAGGATTTATTCTATCGAATTGGCGAAATTAGTATCCTTATTCCGCCATTGCGGGACCGAGATGACGACGTAATTTTGTTGGCTAAGACCTTTTTAAAACAATATCGCGAAGAGTATTCGGCTAAAGTGAAAGGCTTCAGTGATGATGCTATCCAAGCGATGCTTGCTTACACATGGCCTGGTAATATTCGAGAGCTACAAAACAAGCTGAAATCTGCAGTGGTGCTAGCAGAAGGGCAAATGATTCAAGTCGATGAGTTAGCACTGACGAACTTAGATGAACTTGAACAACGAGTTTTCAATTTGCGTGAAGTCAGAGAAGTGGCTGAAAGTAAGGCGATACGACAAGCATACCATCTAGCAGAGCAGAACATCTCAAAAGCAGCTGATTTACTTGGGGTTACTCGCCCGACATTATACTCGTTGATTGATAAGTATCGGTTGGATGATCTGAAAACTCAGGCTTAGCGAAAGCCTGAGTTTTTATTGCACGGTTAAAACCATCGACTGAGACGACGTGCTATGACTATTTAATCAGCTGACCGAATAACCATTGATCATCGCTGTAATATTGGTCATGCACAAGCAGTCGCAAAAGTCTTGATTTACAAATACCGGTTCTTTTACTAATGCACATCAATTCATGGGCACTATCAAGCGTTAAAGAAAATGTTGCGTTTTTAGTCTTACTGGCTGTATTTAGCTCGGGTTTTTGTTGATTCAGCCCATATGCATAAGTATGGGCACCTTCGATGAAACTCTCTAAATCAACAGGTCCTTCGCTCTCATTACTTAATGGCGTAGACTTTTTGAGATCGCGTAGGCTCATTGGCTTTTGCTCCTGCTGATATGATTAGTTCGTTAAATACGCCACGTAATTCATTAGCAGCTTTTCCCGTTGGATCTCGCTCAATCACCGACAAACCATCTTCTTCACTATCGTCGTAGATATTTCTTGCGTAGGTCACGCCATTTAAAGTGTGGATCCCAAATGAATTACACACTTCTTTTGCTTCTAATATGCGATAGGCCTGATTAGGTAGCGATGGACATTGGGTAATGACAAAAGTCGCGTGCATTTTAGGGTTGACCATGCGGCATGTGCTCAGCAAATCTTCCATATGCACAACGGTTTTCAAATCTCTTCTCTTCGGACGCAAAGGCAGTAGCGCTAGATCAGCGACCGACAAAGATGAACGTAGTGCCAAGTTATCTTGGCCACCGCAATCAACAATCACGTAGTCGTAGTGTTGTTCGAAGCTGAGTAATTCGTTTCTGATTTTGCCATAAAGCTGCACGCAATTAATGCTTGCAAGCTGTGGTTGGCTATTGCGCTCTTGAATCCAATCGGAGGTTGTGCGCTGCGGGTCACAATCAACCATCAATAATGAGGCCTTTTGTTCTGTCACTAAATGTACGGCTAGATTTTGCGCCAAACAGCTTTTGCCGCTTCCGCCTTTTTCTCCGCCAACTAAAATAATCATATGAACTCCTTTAGGCCCATTTGCTGCAACATGGTATAGCTGAGCCTGCTTATACAACAACATGATATAAACGTACTGATGACAGAAGATAACAAAAAATTGCTAACAGACTAGATTATCTGTTCATACCTATTAATATGTACGCATAACCTAAGCCAACAAGGAAACACCATGAGCAACGTAATTGAATTAAATAATCAAGAGGGTAAACACGTACCAGAGGTAAATTGGCCAATAAGAGTTGGGGATGATTGGAAGACACTTTCAAGTAAAGAAATATTTGATAACAAGAAAGTGGTTGTTTTTTCATTGCCAGGCGCATTTACTCCTACCTGCTCATCAACGCATTTACCCAGATTCAACCAATTAGCGGGCGTTTTCAAGCAAAAAGGAGTTGACCAAATATGTTGTGTGTCGGTTAACGATACCTTTGTAATGAACGCATGGTTAGCAGACCAAGAAGCGGCAAACATTACGGTTGTGCCAGATGGTAATGGCGATTTTACTCAGGCTATGGGGATGCTGGTAGACAAAAACGATCTGGGCTTTGGCAAGCGTTCATGGCGTTATTCCATGCTTGTGAATAACGGTGTCATTGAGAAGATGTTTATTGAGCCCAATGTGCCGGGTGACCCATTTGAAGTCTCAGATGCCGATACCATGCTTAAATACTTAGACCCAGAGGCTGTAGCCCCGCAAGAAGTCACTTTATTCACTAAACCCGGTTGTACCTTTTGTGCAAGAGCCAAGGCCTTATTAACTGAGAAGGGCTGTGATTATGAAGAAATTGTTCTGGGTAAAGGCGCAACACTCGCTTCATTAAAAGCTGTGACGGGTCGTGACACAGTGCCACAAGTATTTATTGGAGGAAAACACATAGGCGGCAATGACGACTTGGAGTCGTTTTTCAAGTAAACTAGCTGACATTATTGGTAAAGGATTAATGGAGAGTGCTCATATGCGCTTGCAGTTTCATCGAGCAATTAGGTGTTTAAGTGTATGTTTAATGTTGTGCGTGTTGTCACACTCCTCTTTTGCTGATGTTGGAGTACCCAACATCAGCAAAATTAATACAAATGGATTCAATGTAAATGAATTGCGCGCTTCTTTTTCAGGATTCTACGAGACTGAATTAGGGCGTGTTTCACCTTGTAAGACACAACAACCTTTTGAAATCAAAATTTGCTCCTCAGTGTTAAAAAATGAAGGTAATGCGCCTTTTATTTTGATACCTGCTAATGCAAAAGCAACGGTCGTTTTATTTCATGGTTTGAGCGACTCTCCATTTTACTTAAAATCGATTGCTGAGCATCTTTATCGTCAGGGATATTTAGTCATTGTGCCACTCACCCCAGGCCATGGTAAGTTAGAAGCTGACGCTGATATGCAAGACCCTTTATTAAAGCAGCGCTGGCTTGCTCACGTCGATGAGGTTGTAGCATTAGCGCATACCACCAACGAACAAGTCTTTATGGGTGGTTTTTCGACCGGTGGCGTATTGGCTGCTCATCACTTATTGAACCACCCTGATAGCGCGCAAGGCTTATTGCTATTTTCAGGTGCATTTCAACTAAGCTCAAGTGCTGAAACCATGGCAAGCATTTGGGGTATAAAGACTATAGCCGCATGGTTTGACGGCGAGTATAGCACCGACGGTCCCAACCCTTACAAATACCCTAAAGTGGCTAGCTACTCGGCGCTAATGCTAATGGATGTAATTGAAGAAGTAAGGGCATTACTCGAGGAAAATACAGTGTCAAAACCTATTTTTGCGGCGCACTCATTAGCAGATTTGACTACTTTATATGAAGGGGTTGAGAGCTTGCTCGCCACCATGCCAGGAGATCATACTGAGTTCAAAATTGATGAAAGCTTTGGTGTTTGCCATGCGAATTTAGTGCTTAGCTCAGTACAAATGATGGGTGTGAAATTTGATCATTCTAGGGTGAACCCTTTAGAACTTTGCGCCACGCCAGAGGCAAATCCACTGCATAGAGGTATGCTGCAAGTATTAAGTCACTATATGCAAGAGCATACCAAGATTAAGGGCGAGCATATTGAAGATGCCAGTGTGGTAGAAAACAAAACACTAGACACTGACATCCAAGAAGTTCAGTTGCTTAACTAACTATTAGCCGCAACTTCTTCTACTTTACGCCAAACACGCATAACATTTTCATTTAATATCTTTTTGATGTCGTCTTCACTATAGCCACGGTCTATTAAACCTTTCACTAAGTTTGGAAAGCTGGAAACATCTTTTAAACCTACTGGCAAAGAGTCACCTACGCCATCGTAGTCAGAACCTATTCCGATATAGTCTATGCCGATTAAGTCGCGAACAAAATCAATATGGTCCAAGACCATTTCTAAGGTCGCAAATGGATAAGGATTTTGGTCTAAATATTTAGCATTAAAGTCAGTTACTTCTTGGCTGTCTTCGCCGTGAGCATCAATCAGCGCTTGGCGTTGCTCACCAAGTCTGTCACGCCAGCTGCGCGCTACAGGGCTCACAAAGCCTGAGCCAAAGTTAATCATGATTACGCCCTCGTTTTCAGCCAACTTCTTAAGCATGTCTTCGCTCATATTACGCTCAAAACCAGGCGTGAAGCGACGTAATGATGAGTGTGATGCGATTACTGGGGCCTCGCTAATTTCCACCGCTTGGTAAAAAGCAGCATCTGAAACATGAGAAATATCGACAATAATTCCAAGCTTATTCATTTCTTTGACCATGTCCTTACCAAAAGGGCTTAAGCCTTTCCACTGTCTGCGCAAATCATAAGAAGAGTCACTGATATGATTAGACTGCGAGTGCGCTAACGTTATATATCGAATGCCGCGCTCATAAAAGACTCTTAGCGTCTCGAGGCTACCTTGTACCGGTGAACCATTTTCCATGCCCATAGGCAGTGAAATAAGACCGCTCTTAAAGTTAAGCTCAATATCGGCAACACTGTGAGCAAGCGCAAACTTGTCGGGGGCGCGCCCAACGATGGCCTCAACAGAATCAATCAATCTGTGCGCTAGTTTGGTGGAGGCAGCTGAGTTATCTAGGCTCGCTGGAATATAAATAGACATAAAAGGAGCATCTAAGCCCCCTTCTACAGCGCGAGGGTAATCAAAATCACCGCCATTGGTAGCACGTGTGACATCGACCCAGTTACTTTCGACTCGATAAGGTACGTCGACATGGCCATCAACAATAATGTTCTCTTTCACAATTCGTGCGGCGGCTTGCTCAGCACTTTCGTTTGGCGCCAAGGCCAGCGCATTAAGTGATGTGAGGGCTAAAATGCTAATACTAGCGGTTTTAATGATTCTAGGTAATGACATGAGGTTTCCCATTCAGTTTTTTTATTTATGATTAACTAGGTAGAGTAAGCAGGGTGTTAGGCGAGTATGAATATACTTTACTCGCTAAGTCTCTGTAATTTATCACTATACGCCGGTGTCATTCAATTGTCGCGGTAATTGACTCGCTAATGTCTCTTAATACTTTGTTGCAGAACTGTAAAAATAAAGTGCTACAGGGCTTATAAATTATGGCTTAACGGGTGACATTGCTGGCGGTTTCGGCCATAATAACGGCGTTTTTTTCCGCTGACTTATCTTTGAAATAGGTCAACCATACAAGAGCGCTGTGCGCAGCGTTAGTGCCAATGAACTAGATTGGCGCTCATTATAATAAAAGAGAAGTAATCAATGGCTATAAACTACATTCCGCTCGATAAAACAAAACATAGCGATTTAAAAGTGCTCCCAAAAGCTAACTTTGCATACGCTAGCAATACACATCTTGCAGCAGCAACTATTAGAGAGTTTGCTCAGCTTTCAGGCTCTATGCCCTTAGTGCTAATAGAAGACCCAAATACTAAAAACATTCACACCGTCGCTATGTTGGGACTTGAGCAAGGTAGTAACTTATACTATGCAGACGAGAAGTGGCAAGGGCCTCACATTCCTCTAAATATTCAACGTTACCCTTTTGATATTAGACCTGACGGTGACAAGCTTGGCGTGTTTATTGATGAAGAAAGTGACATTTTTGCTAAAGGTGAAGAAGGCCAAGCCATATTTACCGCTGAAGGTGAGCCGACTGAGTTTTTGAAAAGCCGTCAACAATTTCTAGCCGAGCTTGCCAACAGTGAAGTGCAAAATCAGCGCTTCATCAAGCAATTACAAGAACTTGATTTATTGGAAGAAATCCAAGTACGCGTTAATTATAAATCAGGTGAAGCGCGCAACGTTACTGGTATCTTGTCAATAAATGAAAAACGCTTACTCGACTTAGACGACGAAAAAGTCCTTGCGATGCATAAAGCGGGTTACTTAGGCGCTGCTTATTCAATGATGCTGTCACTAGGCCAGTTAAACCGTTTAGTTGAGTTGTCGAACAAAACTGATAAGCCAATTCAGTCAATGCAGATTAATCAAGGTGCTCCAGAAGAAGCCGCACCTGAAGTTTCTGCCTAACTAACTGTATTGTAAACCAAAGCTGCTTGGGCTCATGCCGAAGCAGCTTTTTTTATGCCTGTATGTCCGTACAGGCCTTATATTTATTGGCCTCATTACATCGTTTTTATTTGTATAAAAGCTTGACAGGTGGGGTGTTAGCTACCTAAACTGTCAAAAAGTGGGTAAAAGTGGCGAAAAAGGGTTTTTATCAGGTGTAACCAGCTAATAAAAAAAACAATAAGCTACTAACAAGAACTATAGGCTAGGGGAATATGTTCCGCGGCGCTAACGCAATCAATCTTGACAGTAAAGGCAGGCTAACGATACCGACGAAGTATCGAGATGCGCTCATGCTTGATTGCCAGGGACAACTGGTCTGCACCATTGATATTTCACAAAACTGCTTGCTACTTTACCCACTTCCCGAATGGGAAGAAATCGAATTAAAACTCCGCAAACTCTCATCTACAAATCCACACGAACGGCGTTTATTGCGCCTGCTCTTAGGCTATGCCAGTGAAGGCGAAATGGATAAGAGCGGTCGAATTTTACTTGCCCCAACACTGCGTCAGCATGCCGCATTGGATAAACAAATCATGCTTGTGGGTCAGTTAAATAAATTCGAAATTTGGAGTGACCACTCATGGAATCAACAAATTTCTGAAGACATCGCGATTGAAAAAGAAGGTGAGTTTGAACTCACTGAGCGTCTTCAGGAATTTTCTCTATGAATGCGCTTGCTTCTGCACACACTTCTGTTCTCCTTC
>Ga0307966_1003674_pt1 | contig 11511 bp, 9 predicted proteins | sample OrgLakmetagen646_FD_203141 | JGI IMG/M metagenome (GOLD analysis project Ga0307966, IMG submission 203141) | Saline water microbial communities from Organic Lake, Antarctica - #646 | ecosystem: Environmental > Aquatic > Non-marine Saline and Alkaline > Saline | place: Antarctica: Organic Lake... | reverse complement strand
GCGGTTGAAGAGACAGAACGTATGCTCGGTGTCTACAAAACATTCGCAGAAGAATTTATGGCAATGCCGGTTATAACAGGAGTTAAAACAGAATCTGAGCGGTTTGCCGGGGCCGAAGATACGTATTGCATCGAAGCGATGATGCAGGATGGCAAAGCACTCCAGGCGGGTACCTCTCACTTTCTTGGACAAAATTTTGCAAAAGCGTTTGATGTCCGTTTCCAGAACAAGGATGGCGAGCATGAGCATGTATGGGCAACGAGCTGGGGCGTTTCAACACGTCTTGTGGGTGGCCTGATTATGACCCACTCCGACGATAACGGGCTCGTGATCCCTCCAAAACTTGCGCCTGAGCAGGTTGTTGTCGTTCCTATTTTTAGAAACGATGAGCAAAAGGAAGCTGTCCTGAACTATGCACAGCCCATCATCGAACAGTTAAAAGAGTTGGGTATCCGCGTAAAACTTGATGATCGTGAAAACTACAACCCCGGTTATAAGTTTGCTGAACACGAGGCACAGGGCGTCCCGCTCCGTGTTGCCGTGGGTCCCCGCGATGTCGAAAATAGTAATGTAGAACTCGCCCGTCGGGATACGCTCGAAAAAAACATCGTACCGCGTGAGGGAATTGCAGAACATATTGACGAGCTACTCACTCAAATTCAGTCAGATCTCTACAACGCAGCAAAAGATCGAATGAACAGCCGAACCCGCAACGTTGACAGCTATGATGAGTTCCGGAAAGAGATTGAAAAAGGCGGATTTATTTACGCACACTGGGACGGTACGGCTGAAACAGAGGAGAAAATTAAGCAAGATACGAAAGCGACTATTCGTTGCATACCGCTTGTCTCTTCCGATGAAAACGGAACATGCATGGTAACCGGAGAACCGTCTGAAGGACGCGTTTTATTTGCCCGGGCATATTAAGATGTCAACTTATAAGAGCTCAAACGCATGTCTTTAGAACTGCCTGACAATAGATTTCTCAGACTGACCACCCGGGAACAAAGCCGCCAATTGGATGAGAATACCATTACGTCGTTTGGTATAGACAGCATCACCTTGATGGAGATCGCCGGGCAAAAAGCTGCCGATCTGATTCGTACTCAAACAAAAAACGGCGCCTCCGGAATCTACATCTGTGGAAAAGGAAATAACGCCGGTGATGCTCTGGTTGCCGCACGCTATCTGACAGAACAGGCCGGACATTCCGTTACCATCCTGTTTGCTTCAGGTAATGATAATTTATCAGCGGATTCTCAGAAAAATTATCAGCTGTTAAAGAAACTCGCCGATCATGGCGCACCTGTCACCTTTCTGACCGATACCCAATCGATACCATGGGATAGGTTTGACTACGCAGTCGACGGCATGATTGGCACCGGCCTCACATCAGACCTTCGCAAGCCTATATCTGACCTGGCGGAGAAATTGAATCAGTCAGGTTTACAGACATTCTCGATGGACATTCCCACCGGCTTGAATTGTGATTCAGGTCGAATGCTCGGCGCATGCGTTCAGGCAGATCATACAATCACATTTGGAACCAACAAAATTGGCTTTTACCTGGAAGACGGCCCATCTGTAACAGGTACGATTACGCTTGCGGACCTGCCGTTCCCGGGATATTTACGAACGCATCGTGCAGTACTTATTACTAAAGACCTGATAAAAGAATTCGAAGGACAGCCATCAGAGGCAGCACACAAATATGAAAAAGGCACTGTTCACATTATCGCCGGCTCAAGGGGAATGACGGGAGCGGCTATTATGGCTGCAAAAAGTGCCTGGAATGCAGGTGCAGGTGCCGTGTTTCTTTATTCACCAAAAGCTCTGCTGCCCGTTTATGAAAAAACACTTCCTGAAATTATTAAAGTACCTGTAGGCAACGAAGGTGACGGACATTTTACACCGGAGTGTACAGATACCATTCTAAACAGGATTAGTGATAAGAAAGGAGTTGTACTCATTGGCCCCGGGCTGGGACTTGATGAGACGACCCGTCAGTCTGTTCTTGGGCTGCTCAAAAGCATCGATCAGCCGGTAATACTTGATGCTGACGGACTATCAGTCTGGGAGGATACCAGCGACAATGGATTTGACAAATCCCGATGGATTCTCACACCGCATCCCGGGGAGCTAAAAAACTACCTGGGTATTGACAGATTAAAGAATTCTGATTGGATGACGACAATTGAAAAACTAACTCATGATCAGGGGTGTTCCCTCCTTTCAAAGGGACATCCGACAGTACTGGCAACACCCGGAGGCGGTCTATATATAACTGGTTATGATACACGATTATTCTCAAAGGCAGGATTTGGAGATGTGCTGGCGGGAACAATTGCCGGCAAACTGGCTGTAAGTCGTATTACTAACCAGGCTATTACCGATGCGCTGATATCCAATTTTAAAGCTGCAGAAAAGCATCCTGATCCGCAACCAAGTGATATTTATGATAGGTAAATTTATTTCATTCCTCGCAGAAAGAAAGTATATGGTTTACTTTCTCTTTGTTGCGATCACAGTCGTCACCCTTCTTCTCACACTACTGCCCCCTGAAAACTTTCAGGGACGATCCGTCTTCAGCTACGATAAGATCGGACATTTCCTGATATTTTTTGGCTGGAGCTTCATGCTGGGGTTTTCACTTATTCTATACAGCAGAAAAGATATTCCCCTTCTAACCATTTTTATTGCAGGTACTGTTTTTGGACTCTCAATTGAGTATTTACAGGAAATTATGTCTTTTGGACGCAGTGCCAGCTTACGAGATGCAGCAGCCGATTCAGCCGGTACACTAACGGCTGTTATCTTGTTGTGGTGGATAAAAACAAAGTATCGAGAATACTTTCAACCTATTTTATCCAAAAATACTATGAAGAATCGGAACACGTTGGAAACTTAGGAGTAAAACATGTATACTTCACGAGTTATCATTAACAAACCGCCGCACTATTATTATGGATCGTAAAAAACCCGAAGCAGACTTAAGAAAATACTACACTGTTTTTCTTCAGCTTGGTATGATTGTCGCCCTGGCAATATTTATCGTCGCCGTTAAAGTTGATTTAACAAGCGAACAGGCCGATGAGTACACGTTAGATGAACAGGACGTTGTTGAAATGGAGGAGATCATTCAGACTGAACAGATCGAAACTCCACCACCACCTCCACGTCCACCTGTACCGGTTGAAGTTCCCAACGATGAGATTATTGAAGATGTAGATATTGATATCTCTGCTGACTTTGATCTTGATGATCGTATGTCAATGCCTCCTCCACCAGCGGAAGAAGAAGAACCTGAAGAAGATTTCTTTGTTGTTGTTGAAGAGATGCCTGAATTGATTGGCGGTCTTGCATCCATTCAAAGCAATATTGAATATCCGGAAATGGCCCGAAGAGCCGGTATTGAAGGCAGGGTTTATGTACAGTTTATTGTTAATGAACGAGGTGAAGTTGAAGACCCCCGTGTAATTCGCGGTATTGGTGGCGGTGCTGATGAAGAAGCACTCCGTGCAGTACGTCAGGCTAAGTTTCGACCTGGTATGCAGCGTGGACGACCCGTACGTGTACAGTATAGTTTACCTGTTGTTTTCAGACTTCAAAACTAATACTCAATTCTATTAAGAACCTGAAGGCTTGCTGATTACTCAGCAAGCCTTTTTTGTTTTAAACGGTTTCCTACCCCTTGAGCTGCAAACTCCCTTGAGAGTTGTCCGAACTTTCGAGCCGTTAAAATGATTTTACTCTGTTCTAATGGCATTTAATCGCAGGGCTTCAATTATCAGACAGATATGAATACAAACTGGATCATCTACGGCCTTCTTTTACTGGCTCTTCTTATCATAATGAATCTTGCTGGGCCTCTTAAAGGAAGTACCAATTCCGATTTTTCAGCCGAACATCAGCCTCACGACTCAAATCCTTTGCCCCCCTGCCCGGATTCTCCAAACTGTGTTCGTCTTTCTGTCCCATTTGAGACTGATTCAGCCAACATTATGGCTTCGAGTGTAGCTGCGCTTGAAAAGATGGGCGCTGAAACAATCGACACTGATTCACAATCCCTTCAAATAGATGCTGTATTTCGAACACCACTCTTTGGTTTCCGCGATGATTTCGCCATTCGACTTACTGATGAAAGTAATACAGGCGGAACAATTTTGAATCTACAAAGTCGAAGCCGTGTCGGCCATGGTGATCTTGGTGTAAACCGGCGACGAGTGAATAACTTTCTAACAAACATCAGTTCAAACTGATAACTAATAAATCAAACCCCATTTTTGTGTCTAAACTATCTATAAGTATCGGTATTCTCATGATCATTCTTGGCGTCGGCTCGTTTATACTGACAGGCGCCGCAAGTGCTACAGCATTAATCCCGGCATTTTTTGGTATAGCGTTTATTGGCCTTGGAATTATAGGCATCAATAAAGAGACGATGAGGAAGCATGTGATGCACGCTGCTTTGTTACTCGCCATTTTGGGCATTGGCGGCTCATTTGGAGGATTAATTAACGTTTTAGGTGTTATGGGCGGAACCGAACTGGAACGTCCCGCTGCATCGTACGCACAGGCGATCATGGCATTGATCTGTATCTATTTTGTTATCGCAGGAGTTCGGTCATTTATTGACGCGCGAAAAAAATCGGATTCAGAAACCGATGTTCAGGGCGCCGGTTGATGCCAGAAATGACGACAAGCGGATCAAAGCTGTACCAGGTGGCACCGGCCAGCAGCTTTTCGATTTAGCAGATCAGAGATTCAATTCAGACTTGGTGTGATTGGAATCATGAGGCTCAAAATTCTATGTGAGCCTAACCATTCTAATCCTTCTGGAAGATCTCTTCTATCAGATGACCATATTTCTCTTCAATAACCCTGCGCTTAACTTTAAGCGTTGGGGTTAGTTCACCGGTTTCGACAGAGAATTCCTGAGGAAGTAATCTAAAGTCACGGATTTTTTCGTGTGAGGCTAACTCTTTAGAAAAACTGCGAATCTCTTTGCTATACAAATTAATAATCGATTCATGGGTCAGCAGATCTTCAACTGAACTGTAGCTGATATCATTTTGCTTTGCATGCCCCTCAAGTGTCTCAAAATCGGGTACAATTAATGCTGCCATGTATGCCTGCTTCTCGCCAATCACTACAAGCTGATCTATCCACTTGCTCGTTTTAAACATGTCTTCAATGGGACCGGGATAAATATTTTTCCCGCCGGCATTTACAATCATATGCTTGATTCTGTCAGTGATCTCAAGCCTGCCGTCTACAAACCTGCCAACATCTCCTGTATGAAGCCATCCGTCACTATCAATCATCTCCTGCGTTGCCTCCTCATTTTTCCAGTACCCCTTCATGGTATTTGGGCCGCGGTTCAGGATTTCCCCGGGCTCCGACGTTAAATTCGACGGGTACTCCTCTCCGCTCAGGCTTGCGATAATTTTGTTATCCTCCAGGCGCTGAATCCCAACGGTCACGCCATTGATCACTTTCCCAACGGTTCCCATCTTCTCGTCGCCATACCTGTTGCAACACATTACCGGAGATGTTTCGGTGAGCCCGTACCCTTCCAGGATATTAAGGCCGGCCGACATAAAAAACGCGCCGATTTCTGACGGCAGCGCTGCTCCGCCCGATACAAAAAATTTGATATTTCCGCCGGTACGTTCTTTCAGTTTATCGAACACCAGCTTATCGGCAATCGCCTTTTGAATGCTCACAAAACCACGTTTACCGTGCCAGTACTTTTCACCCACGGTTAGCGCCCAGCTAAATATGGACTGCTGAATGGCGCTGCCTTTCTGTACATTTTTGGTTACAAGATTATAGATTTTTTCAAACAATCTCGGAACGCTGACCACAATTGTAGGGTGAGCTTCCAGCATATTCCGTGCCACTGTATCTACACTTTCGGCATAGTAAATTTCCGCGCCCCCGGCTATCATAGCGTAGTATCCTCCGGTTCTCTCAAAAGAGTGGCAAAGTGGTAAAAACGAGAGGCACCTGTCTGTATCATCGATTGAAATTGCCTCGTGTGCCGATTTCACATTACTCACAATATTTCGATGTGTCAGCATAGCCCCTTTAGGCTGCCCTGTAGTACCCGATGTATAAATCAGAGTAGCCACATCCTCAGGAGACGTATTCTTGATCCGCTTTTTCAGCTCTTTTGCATATTGGGGTTCTGCTTTGGACCCTGCAGTACAAACAGTATCAAAAAGTTTTACGAACTCTTTCTCGATATATCCCTGCACTTTAGGTTCGTCAAAAGCTATAACCTGGGTCAGGTCCTTACAATCGTCAAATACCTGAACAGCTTTTTTTAACTGAATTCCGGTTGATACAAAGAACAGCTTGGCTTCAGAATCTTTCAGAATATACTCGCACTGTTTGGGAGGCAGCGTTGCATAGAGCGACACGTTAACAGCACCCACAATCTGTGTAGCAAGGTCAACAACCGCCCACTCGTACCTGTTTTCACTCAGGATTGCTACCCGGTCACCTGCTTCAATATCCTGATCGATCAGATAGCTGGCTATTGACGTTACATCTTCTTCAACCTCTTGCCATGTGATGGACCGATACGGTTCATCTGCAGTGGGTTTATACGCGAACGCTGTTTTATCAGAATTTTTGTACTTTGCTACAATATTTTGATACAGATCGGTGAGTGTTTCGAAAGCTACAATTGTAGGCATAACAATAATTTTTTAATGTATGGTAGACTGAACACAAGATAGCCGATTTCGTTAAATTTAAAAGAATCTGTTCCGGCAGAGGCGTTCAGAGTTTTCTCTTCGCGCATTTCAATTTACCGGGCAGATTTTAACTGCCAATCAGGTTCGGCAATAACAACCTGAATTAATACATACGACAGAAAAAATAAGAACGTTTTTGGATAGATCGTTCATCGATTTCTAATAGTTTAAATCTTTTTACCATGGCACACCCCGCACACGAAGATACAATTGAGCTTGTGAAAGAAATCTTTCGCACCTACCTGAAGGAGAAAAACCAACGGCAAACGCCGGAACGCTTTATGGTATTGGAGGAGATCTACAGGTCGGAGGGGCATTTTGATGCGGACGATATCTTTTTCAATATGAAAAATACCGGAACAAGAGTATCACGTGCCACGGTGTATAACACACTGGATTTGCTGATTGAATGCGGCCTTGTGCAACGCCAGCAGTTCGGCAAGAATCAGTATTACTACGAGCGATCGTACGCCTACCAGCAACACGATCACATGATCTGTAAGAATTGCGGTGTAGTCATAGAGTTTTGTGATCCGCGCATCCTTGAGATACAAAACCTGATGGAGCAGATCTACGATTTCAATATCGAGGGACATTCACTGCATCTCTTCGGCACCTGCAAAAATGAAAAAGAGTGTAAGAGACGTCAAAAGGCGGGCGATAAAATCAAGAGCCTTTCCGATGCCTGAAAAAGTAACTCAACATTCTAAAGCTCAGCCAAACACACGCTGATAAATAGAGATCTGAAGCATCAGCTGTAGACACTGGTATTTTTAATGAATTTGCGCGCAGCCCAGCGGCTTCCCATCCACCCCATGATAATGGCGAGCAGTATAACTCCGCTAATGAGGAAATACCATCGTCCGAACGGCCAGCTGAGCACACCCAGCTGCGAGATATTCTGTGGGATGAACCAGTCGAAAAGAAGGTAGATTAATCCGGCTGCTGCACTTCCGGCAATTAAGCCCTGCACAATCCCTTCAACTAAAAACGGACGGCGAATGAATCCGTTCGTTGCCCCTACCAGTTTCATTGCCCTGATCAAATCACGCTTCGCGTAGATCGTCAGCCGGATAGTATTAAAAACGAGAATCATGGCTATTAACAGAATAAAACCACCCAGGGCGGCCCCACCCATTGCCAGTTGATCCGTGCGCGTTTCAAGAAGCTGCAGAAGCGCCATATTGAAACGAACCTCATCAACACCGTTTAAATCTCCAAACGTCTGAGCAACAGAGTCTACCTGGGCTACTGATGCCTCGTCCGACATTTTTAACCGAAATGAGGCAGGCAAAAAATTGAGATCAGCAAGAGCCTCACCGCCCATTCCAAATTCTTGCTGAAATACTTTGGATGCGCTATCACGTGATATGTAATTCAGCTCCTCAACAAATTTAGTCGACTCTACACGATTCCTCAGTTCATTTGTAGACTGGCTGTCAATATTCTCCAGAAAGACCTCCACCTCTACCTGTTCGCGCAGCAGTTGAGACACTTCATAGGCGTTGAATCCGATCCGGGCAAGAACGCCAATCAGAAGTACGGCCAGGAACAGGGAAAAAATAGATGTAAACGCTGCAAGTCTGGCTCGTGAAAGTCCTGCAAGTCCTTCTTTTATCAAATATCCTACACTCATCTTCTCAAATTAATTTGTAAATAAAATCCGTAAGCCGAGAATAAACCGCTTTTCCGGCATCGGGTAACCTACCGTTTCAAAGTATCCCGGCTGGGTTACCCGGTCAAATATGTTTTCCCATCTTAAAAGTACCATAAACCAACGAATTCTTGCAGAAACATCAATATCAACCCGGCTGTATTGCGGATTCAGAAACTCCTGGGTTCCCTGCTGCCACCGATTTAGCGGCGCGATGTATTCGGCCGATCGCATGACGTTGGGTGAAAACATCCCAACCATTCCGGCCTTAACAAATGTGGCCCTGTCAAACAGGTAGTTTTTCCAATATAAGCTACCTTTCAACCACATTCTGTCACCTGAATTCTGCAAACCAATATTCACCGGATTTTCCAGCGATGACGACTCAAATGTCTTGTAGGTTGCAGACGCCATCCCTTCAAAGAGAGGGGAATCCAGGTTTAGTGTTCCGGTTGCCGACATAGACGTATATGGATCAATATTATCAAAGACCTCCACAGGCTCGCCTGTTCGGTTCACAAACACTCCATTCTCAACATGACGGACATCAACCCGGCCGTTCAGTGAAAAGTAACTGCCAAGCCCTACTGTTGCTTCTGCTCCGGCCGTGAGTGACTCCTCATTCAGAAGGTCGCTGTTGCCGGAAAATGTTTCGCTTTTCCAATAGAGCGCCTGAAGATCCGGCAATTCGCTGGCATAACCGCCAAATGCAGAAACTTCCAATCCATAAAAGAGACGCCAGTTTAATCGGCCGCCGACATCCACTTCATATCTCGAATCGCTTCGAATAGTTCCCCCGCCGGTCGCCGAAAGTTCCAGCCGCTGTCCAAAACTCAGCAGTGCAGTCAACTTTCCTTTCACGCCGAGCCACTGATCGTCCATCAGCTGGTCCGTTCGGTTTGACAGTATAAATGGCCGGGCCGTGACCGTTGCGGCTGCACCGCCTTTTCGGACTGTTTGTCTGGCATAAAGCTCAATATTACGAAAATCGGTGGAGACTGTATCTGCACTATACGTCAGCGATCGTTGATTTGTCTGGTAATGAAGCCCGAATTCAGTTTGTACAGCTCTGTTGGAATCACGCCGGAAATGGGTTTGAACATATACGTCTTTTGAAGATTCATCAGAGGTGGCGTTCCCTTCGTTAGGCGTGGCTGTGAATGGGTTAAACGGGAAGAGTGAGGGATCATTCAAAACATAGCCAAAGGACTGCTCCTGCTCCATCGAGTTCGTAATGTACCCTGCACGCAACAACCAGCGGCTGTTTAGCTGATGGTATCCCCGGAATAATATCTGATTACCTTCAACGGCACTCCGGCTATAGCCAATACCATCGCGTCTGTCCCAGTAAGAAACTTCAAGATTCGTGCCGGGCGCCACATTATGCGTAGCAGCAAATTCAAGATTACGAAAATTATACTTGCTCTCATCAAAATTCAGATACGTTCTCGGCTGAACAAGATAGTGATCCCTCAGGCGGATACTTGTCATGAAATCAGGGCTGTATGATGCTGTGTTCACTGTTCGTATTTTTTGGACCGGAACCCGGTTCCAGTTAACAGCACCGGTTAATGGATCATTAATTTGGAGTCCATCCAATTCTGCCTCGAAATGCCTGTTCTCATATGTATGCATCTGCACGGCATCCATCCGGCCAAGTGTACCTGTTCTGTAAGTAAACGCCCCGGGATATCTATAAAACCGCTGTGTAAGACTTAGCGTGTTCACCCAGCGAAGTGTACTGTCAGTTTCGATAGCTTTAAAGCCGGGCTGACCATCATACCTCCAGACCTGAATAATTACAGGCTTTTCCACCTCTTCAGGCTCCTGCTGCATCATTGAATTCAGCGTATCAGCACCCGCCATATCAAACGAAATGGAGTCGGCCGGGCTCACCTGCTGGGTGGTATCTTGAGCAACCACCGATAATAACAGAATATTTAATAACAGAGTAATCACGAATAAACCGGGGTCAAATTATATGGATATGATTCAATGCCAGACAGCTGTCTCCGAACCGTTTCGAGAACGACCATTGTGGTCCGCTGCTTATTGATTTCCCTGTCGTCGGTAAAAATGCCTTTCAAAGCAAAATGCTTGTCTTTAGTCCAGAATCCCATCCAGACGGTGCCAACCGGTTTATCCTGAGTACCGCCTCCCGGGCCGGCAATTCCGGTCGTTGCCACGCCAATATCAGCTCCTGTTATGTCTGCAACGCCTTTAGCCATCTGCAGTGCGACAGGCGCGCTGACAGCTCCGAACTCTTCGAGATCGCTCTCTTTTACCGAAAGCTGCCCGGTTTTTACAGAATTAGCATAGGCTATAACGCCGCCAAGCATATAGCGGCTGCACCCGGGTATATCGGTAAGTGTATCAGAGACCCGCCCGCCGGTGCAGCTCTCCGCCACGGCAATTGATTCTCCCCTATCTGCCAGCAGCTCACCGAGCACTTCGGCAAGATTACAGATTTTGCCTTCGCCGTAAATCACATCGCCCGCCTTTTCAAGGATCATTGATCTGAACTTATCCATCTCCGATTCCGCCTGTTCGATATTCTCTCCGTGATAACCAACCCGCACTTTAACGCCGCCGGCATTCGGCAAAAAAGCGACATCAAGGCCGTATTTCAGATACTCACTCAAGTCACCTATCACCTCATCACTAAGTGTGCTTTCAGGAACGCCTGCAGTATGAAAATATCTGAGTGACCGAACCTTCCGGTTTGGAAACTGACTCTCAAGCCGGGGCGTGATTTCATTCTCAGCCAGGTAACGCATTTCATGCGGAACCCCCGGAAGAACAGCCATCGCGTGTCCATCTTCTTCTATCCACAGACCGGGAGCTGTACCTTTTTTATTAAAAAGCACACTGCAATTCTCTGGCACAAGTGCCTGATCAGCATTGGATTGGCTAAATTTAAATCCGCGTACTTCAAATATTTTTTTTATATGATTGAGTACATTTTTATTCACGATAAGTTTTGTATCAAACATATCTGTTATTACTTTTTTCGTAATATCGTCGTGCGTGGGACCAAGACCGCCTGTTACCACTGTAATATCAGCAGCGTTAAAACTTTCACGCATTTTTCCG
>Ga0307966_1003666_pt1 | contig 11525 bp, 11 predicted proteins | sample OrgLakmetagen646_FD_203141 | JGI IMG/M metagenome (GOLD analysis project Ga0307966, IMG submission 203141) | Saline water microbial communities from Organic Lake, Antarctica - #646 | ecosystem: Environmental > Aquatic > Non-marine Saline and Alkaline > Saline | place: Antarctica: Organic Lake... | reverse complement strand
CTCTCAGTTGAACCGTGTGCAGGTGGGGTGCCTTCGTTGTTGCTTGTGCTGCAATGCGTGTTTCTGTTTGTGTCTTTACTTGTGATGTCCATTTGGTGTAGGTATGTATCAGCAATAATGAGAGTGGACTTGGGTGTGCTCGGAATTGTTTAAAAGGTCAGGAGCAGCAAGTTCAACTCGTTTGATGGATCAATAAGGAATTGGCATACATGTTGTTGGAACTGTTCAATTCCAATTTTGATAGTTCTGCGCATGTTGTGAATTTTTGCCCTTCTAGGATCTGAATGTATTCTACCTCGATAAATTAGTCCTGGGTCAGCCTGCCTGGAGAACCCTTGTTGCAGACAAAAATGGCACATTGCAGGCAAAAGTGGCAGCGGTCATTCTCTGCCTGGCCACACGCGTTCCTTTTACACGATTTGTCACACTCACAGGCCTTGGCCGTGGCAGAGCAGCTGCGCGCAGACCTTGCCTCACGTCAGCAGCAAACCGTTCGACAGGCGGAGCAGATGTCTCAGGCACAGGAGGTGTGCGAGGGAATGTGTGTGTGTTGTGCTTGGTTTCCAAGAGACTTAGAACGCTTGCGTGCACTCGTGCCAACGTAGAACCGTACTTCCACAACAGGCACATGGCGGGATGAGTGATGATTGGCGGTCGTTCGTTAATTCTTAGGTCAGCTTTGAGAGCTGCCTCTGCCCAAGGCACAAGTCACGTACTCGTGCTTTAGCAACCATGGCATGTCTTGACAAAGCATCTGTATGTCCCCCTAGAAGACCAAGGGTTCTCTTGATTTTCAGCACGTCCTTGTTCTGTTCCAAATGGCAGTCGACTAATACTATTAAAGGTAGCTAGCTCTCAGCACCAGTTGTACTTGTCTGGGGGACTGCAGGTCATTGCACAGCTCCGAGAAAAGAACGAGGAGCTGGTCCTGAAAACGGCAAAGATTAGTGAGCAGGAGCTGGTGGAGATGCGCGCCGAGTTTGAAAAGAGGCTGGGGGCTGCAGAGCGGAAGGTAGGAAGGGGCCAGGGGGGAATTTGCGCCTGTCAAAAAATCTATAGAAGGGAGGCAGCTCACTTGGCAAAAGCACAGAGACCAATTGGCTGTTGCACAATGTATCCTTTGTGGTCAGACCTTGAGGCACTTGACACATTTCCTGGTCACGTCTTGCTGTGTTACCATACTTGCGTAATCAATCCATAGGCCATCCGGCCTTCTATAATCTACGGAATCCTCCACCATTGGCGTGTGACCATTGGGCATGCATACATTTGTTGATTACAGGTGTATGCCTTGACAAAGGAGCGTGATGCTTTGAAACGTGGGAACGAAAAGCTTGGCGACTACAGCAATCTGCTGCGAGAGAAGGACGAGATCATAAAGCAGGCAAGGGTTGTAGATTTAAATTGGAAAGGAAAGCAAAGAGCAGCAGCATTTATGTTGTGACGTATTGAGCACCAAAGGCCAAAACAAGAGCATTTTTGCTGTAGTATTTGCTGTGGTGCTAAGAAACAGTAGCGTCTACTGCGATACATGGTTTGAAAACTGGGAGGAAGCATCATTGTGCTTTTAGTCTGGTTTAGGTTGAGGGTTGAGGGTTTTTAACCTAAACCCTAAACCCTGAACCCTTGAAATGTCATGGATGTTTGCCGCCTGTATTAAATCTCAAACTTGAAGTTTATTGTGAGGTAGGACACACAAACACGAGCTTGCTACTTGTGTACAGTCCTATGCCTATTTTGCCTATTTTGCGCAGGTGATGGCAGAGGGAGAGAAGCTCGCTGGTAAACAGGCAGAAGTGGAGGCAACTGTCAAGAAGCTTCGCCAGCAGGGCAAGGAGGCGGATGCTGAACGAGGAAGGTACACACTTGTCTTGTCAGCTTGTATTATGGCAGCCTGCATACGAATCACTTGTGGCTCTGCCCTTGTATTCACCTTGTCTGTAAAATGTAGAAAGGGGCTCTGAAGCTCAAGATGGAAAAAGGGTGTCTATGTTGGCTTGGCTCATCCAAAATGTGACGCTAGCTGACTCTGTCACATCTTCAGATTGGCATCTAAGCTAGCCAGTGAGGAGTCGGGAGCAGGAGATTTGCGCAAGGCCAAAGCCAAGCTTGAAAGAGACATGACCGCGATGACATCCCAGCACAAAGCTGAACTGGACACTCTCAAGCAGCAGTTTGATACAGCTCTACAGAAGGCCAAGGCAGAGCAGGTGTGGCAAAAGACACATGAAAGACGAGTCATAAGGTCAGCTGTCTTGAGTTACAAATAGACGTGGTGTTTTGTCTGATACACCCATCACGGTAAGGTGTGCCTGTTGCCAACACGGCCTTTTGGCAAGCCTCCAGTTTTTCTGAGCTGGTAGCAGAAGCTTAGAAGCTTGGCGCAGCACAGCCAGATTTTGTCAGGGAAGAGTAGGAAAGGCAATGCGGACAACGCCTGACGCCTTGCTCGGAGGCTTTGGGGAAGTCAAAACACGCTTGTGACAGAATGTTTGGCTTTGTAGTTGGCGCCATTCATTTGAGCCTTTGGAGTATTCCCACACTTTGTCGATGCTATGCTGCCTGCGTGCATTGACTAAGGAATGCTAGAGCTTGTTGGTGTTGCAATGGATAACTGCATACTGTCTTGTGCCTATAATGTGCAGGCCAAGCAAGAAGAGCGAGCGCGTGACGCTGCCAGCACAGGCTTGAGCCGACGACTGAAAGAGGCAGAGTCAAGGTGAATAGGATCACCCTTGAGCAAGCATGTTGATATAACTGACAATGAAGCCTTACTGCTCATGGAGTCTGATGTATGCAACACTGTGCACATTGCAAAACACGCAGGTGTGACGCATTTAGTGAAACCGTAATGGACCTGCGAGAAGCCTTGGATCGTCAGCGGCAAGCCGCAGATCTGAGAGAGGAGATGCTGAAACAGGTGTGTATGTGTGTGCGCCAGTGCCGGAGCAAGGGAGAAGGTCGTGAAGCAGATATGCAATTGTGTGTGTCTCAGGTGGTCGTAATTCACTCAGCATTACTTTCAAACTAAGCTTGACAAATTGTAAGGTTTGTAAATGGATAATCCTGTGAGTAAACGTCCTCAACATCTACAGCTGAAGCTTAACTCATTCCTAATGTGAAAGCCTTGATTGCTTTTAACCAGTCTTTACGGCGCACCTTAAAGCCTTAAGGCAAACCCTAAATATATATGTAACTAATAATATGTAACTTCGTTTACATCTAATTTGCTTGAGCATTGGCAGTGAGCAAGGTACACGCCGTCCCGGGCCTGCTGTTTGTCCCTCTACCTCAGGTTTATCAGACAAACGTGTATTTGTATACTGGGACAAAGCCGCCAGCCCTTTTATCTACTTATAGGATATAGCGGATCTAGAGCGGCGCTGCCAAGGGGCAGAGCTGCGACACCAGGACCTGGCTGCCAAGCTGCCTGACACCGCTCGTCCCTTGCTACGCCAGATTGAGGCCATGCAGGTTGGGTGCGCATGTGTTGGTCAGTGTGGAGATTTTGTGTATGATCATATTCCACCTTGCACCCTACACCATCTCAAGTATCGTCAGGCACTTCGTGTGTGTGCTGCAGGTGTAGGATATGTGTGACATGAATGAGAGTGTGTGCCTTTTGAAAAGCTGCTGGTACAGTAAGGCGGTGCCATAGAGCAGGTCAGTAATCAATCAGAGACTCCAGGTTGACTGTGTCGCATGCTTTCTGTCTAGAGTTACCTGCTTTTTTGTGCCATGCTATCTGCCTCTGTTATGGCTGCTATGTGCAGACATGCATACTGCTCGCACTGGCAACGCACTTGAGTTTTTGTTGCAATTGATCACGTGCAGGCAGCAGCCGAAGCACAGCAGGAAGCGTGGACAGCTGCAGAGGCGACTCTGAACTCGCGCATCGGCGATGCAGAGTCAAGAGCTGCAGCTGCAGCAGAGCGGGAGCGCCATACAGCAGAGCGGGCACAGGTGTGTGTTTGCATGTGTCTTAGTGTGTGTGTGTATTTGTGTGTGTGTTTGAAGGAGATTGTTGATAGTTTGAATTTGCAGTTTGCAGGCTCAGTGCAGCAGGGCGGGAGTGCCAAACAGCAGAGCGGGTACAGGGGCTGTTGTTTAAAGGATGCGCCTTTGTTTGTAGGAAAATGTGTGAATTGTCCTGTGTATCAGCCATGCTGATGTCGTCCGCCTTGTTCCTGGCTACTTTGTTGCTCAAGATTTGCTCTCAAGGAGTCAAGCTGTGTTCCATGTTTAGCTTAAACACAGCGTACCTGGGGTCATACAACGTTGATGACCATTGCAACGTGTCATGGGCTGTTAACGCCACGTGGGCGTGATTGTCAAATCTTTGCCGGCCTCTGCAACGCAATCAGGCTGTAAACACCAAGCTGGCAGGCCTGGAGGCCGCCCTTGCTGCTGCGCGCAGCGAAGTGCGGTCACAAATGGATGCCAGTGACAACTGGGACCGTGAGCGCAAGGCCATAGCAGAGCAGTTGCAGGTAAGCTTTGTATTCTTCGTTTTGTGCCACCTAGACAGCAGCAGGCCCCATGGGGTCAACGCAAGTTGCAGGCTGTGTTTATGGAAAAAAGGGGCTTTGGATCTGCAGAAGAGGCAGATTGGATGGTTTGGGTGATACAAGCTTGATCTGTCTTTTGTGACCGTAGGGAACCGTGCCTCAGAATTGCGGCAACAAGCAGGGCATTGGGGTGAAAAATCAGATCTGTGTCTCAGCCTAAAACTGTGCTGCTGCTCTCTGTTGGGAGCAAATGCAATGGCTTCTATGTACAGATCCCAGCATTGCACAGCAGCAGGTGTATGTGTCATATGTCACGCATCTAAGCTAGCCAAGCAGGAAAGATAGCAGACAAGCAGCGCGCGTGCTTGTATTTATATGTGACAGACTTTGTTTGTGTGTGTTTGTGTTTCTGGAAATGGTGTAGGGTATTACAACGGGACGCATGCCCGAGGAGTACACTCTTATTTTTATAAATCGTTCATGTGTTTTGATGCAACCATGGCCACGCCAATCTTCAATACAACCACGGCTTAATTCTAAATTAAGAAAATGAATGCATCTGTTGGATATGCACAGGGCGCACAGCGGGGCATGCAGCTGGCCAACGAACGCTGCCAGGTCCTGGGCAAACAGGTGGAGCAGGTGTGCAAGAGCATGTTGCAAGAAGATGATTTGTGCTTGCAAATTATGAGAACCTTTAAGCATCACCTTGCAGGAGTCTGCATGCCCTTGAATGTGCGCAATGTGTCCCGTTCGATAAACTAAGTACCAATCATTTACTTTATCCGCGTATGCTTTTTATGGAGAAACTCTATTGCTGTATGTTCTTGCATGCCCTGCAAGCCTCAGATTCTTGCAAGCCTGACTGCCAACCGTGGCGGCTCCTTGCAGCCCATATGAACCCACACCCACTTCTGCTCCAACCTGCAGTTGGAAAGCCAGCAAGCAAGCTTCCTGGCTGCTGAGCGTAGCATCAAGGCTGCTGCTGAGGCCGACGCTGCTATGCTGTGTAAGGACTACGAGCGGCGGTTGGGCGAGCTGGAATCGCAACTGGCCCAGGCCAAGGTGTGTGCGTTGGAGGTTTTGACTGGCTGTTCCATGTTTCTAGCTGCTAGCTAGAGCTGGTGGTTTCATGCAACTTGCTGCGTTTCTCCTCTGCGTACTCTGTTGTCTAAGACAGCCGTGTGCGGCGTCACTGCACATGTTCATCAAAGCTTGTTTAGTGTAAGGTGGGCTTCAGCTGCGGGCCGATGCCAAATGAGGTGGGAAATGGTGTTTAACTTGTTTAGGGTAGAGTGGTGGGGCTAGAGCGGTATTTTGTAGCTGTTTTTAATTGGGTAGCCATTCCTAGCTGCAAAAATGAGTAGGGAAGCTGATGTCCAGTTTGTTATTCAGATAACATGTCAACGACATGCATGACACGTGGGTGTGCTCGAGTATGAAAGCCCTGTGTAGGGCAGCCCGCCTGCAGCGTCTCGCAAAGTCACAAAGACACTAGTCAAGTTTCTATATATCTTTTATACGCGTTATAATCGTAATATGTGATCATCTACTTGTAATCATCCCGTTGCCAAAATTTCAGAAATATATATCAAAGTGACCCGGGCAATCCTGGTCCCCTTCAAGGAATATTTCAGCCATTCCCGCACCAATCCCGGTGGAGAATTTAGCCCAGCGCTTGCACGTGTATTAATCATGTGTGTTAGTATGCACGTGTGCGTGCACATACATGTGCTTGTGTGCGTGTATGATTTTGTGCGTGTGTATTAATGTGTGTTTTTGCGTTTGTGTTTTTGTGCGTTTGTATTCATGTGTGTGTTGTAGCACGTGCGTACGTGCGTGTGCACATTCGCTTGCGTGTCGACGTGTGCTTGCATTTGTGCGTTTGCGCATTCAAGTGCACATTTTAGCTTGTGCATTGTGTGCATGCACATGTATGTGCCTGCGCATGCCTGTGTGTGCATGTGGTTGCTTGTGTTGCTTATGTGTGCATGTGTATCCTGTGTGTGCACGAGTTATGGTGGCAGGGGCAGCTAAGCTCAGACTGGGTGGGGGTATGGAGAGGGATGGGACGGCAAGAGGGAGGCAGGAGAACCATCCTCCTCTCTGCTGGCCACCCGCTAAATTTTAATTTTGGCAATCTTGGACAACCCCGGAGCTCAAAAATAAACATACTTAAACATTACCGGTATCACCCTGGAGAGCAAAAAGCAGTATTTAACCGGGGTGATATAAAGTTGGTACAGTATGTAGAAGTTGATGTTGCACACGTATGAGAGCAGCACTGTTGCACCTGCATGCATGACACATACCAGGCTTACCCCCCATATGATGGGATCCAGTTAGAACCAATGCATTCACATCATCTTTGCCGTGCACATACCCTCTGCTGACAGGGCGTTGATGGATACCTTGGTGCCTCCTCAGCTGGTCCTTTGGGGAATGGTAGCACAAATGGAAAGGGAGGGGTTGCTGGTGAACCGCCCGCTATGGCTGCCCCTGGTTACAGGTGCGTTGTGTCCAAGTTGTCTGAGTGACCTGTGTTGCTGCTGCAAAAGAGTTCTGAAGCGGTTTTGTTCATTGCACCTATTGTGCGTGTCAAAGGATAGTTGCCTGCTTTTAGCCCCTTACGCATGGAACGTGCACTGACGAAAGTTGTAGACAGAAGACGTGGCCAATTTACTTTGTGGTCCAATCTGTGCACACTGGTGTGGTGTGAAATCAGTGTATTTACTTCCTCTTTTCCTTGCAAAGGCTGAGTAGCAGTGTTCCTAAAGAAGGCCTAGCCTATTCGAAACTGCTGATCACACAACATTTTCCACACCCCTTCACTACAATACAGGTAAATGCTCCAGAAGTACAAGCCTTTTGGGACACACGCATGCACACAGGCTGACACACAAGCAAACACGTACATACACACATCCATGTGGGTGTTCTAGCAGGTCTAGCCTTCTGTGACACGCACGTGCACACACATATGCACGTTCAACTGCACACACAGGTGGGTGCTCCAAAAGGACAAGCCCCCTGAGCCAAGTATGCCAGTACCTGCTCAGAATCAACAAAGCTATCACCATTGGCAGCAGCCATTGCAAAGTAACGGGACACAAGAAAGCGAAGGTGAAGGCGATGGAGACGGCAAATCACACTCTGGTAGGGGAGGGGGGATTTTCTTACGCCGAGAACGTGGTTGATGCTGTCTGCATATTTTTTCCTGAACAGGGAAAGATTTTAAAGTCTGCACCTCACTTTCAGTGTTGTCCTTGACCTTGACTATAGTATGTTGAAGTTGTTCCTACTCACATTGATGCATTTGTGCTTGTTAATTTGTGGCTCAGGCGCATCAGCACTGTGCACAAACGCATTGCTCACGCATGCACGAGAGCGAAGTGCATTTGTGCACGTGCTTGTAGGCCTACCACCTGCTGCCGCTGCAGCAGCAGAGAGCTCTGCTGACGAGCTGCTGTCCAGCCTTACACCCATGGGCAGTGGGGGCATGGCTTCTGGGGGCAAGGGCCAACAGCAACAGTCTCAACAGGTGTGCATGTGTACGGGCCAGGTGGCCTCAGGGATTTTAACTTGCAGCTAAAATGATATTATTACCATTAAAGTTGTTTGTTCTGCTACTAAGAAATGTTGTGCAATGAGCCCCACGCCGCGCCTTGGACATTTTTTGTTCATTTCTAATGGATAGCACACAGAAGTTGACAATTACATGCAGTGAGATGTGTGAATGAGCTTCGAGTGTACATCTAGGAAAACCCTGCCCAATTTCTTGCATGGACATTTAATGGATGTAAACTTGTCAGGCTTCCCAGGGTTAAACCCTGAAGTGATAGGGGAACTATGAACATGTGCTCTTGAATTTGCAGGTCAGTATCTTGGACACAGAGACTTTGGTTAATGACTGTACCCACGCACCCACGCCATCTAAGGGTTCAAAAACCATTCACAAATCCCACATCTTCCATGCTTTGTATCGCTCTCGCACCTGCAGATCATAATCCAGAGCCCTCTTGTCTTTTGTGTCTCAGAACAGGTGTTTAGAGGAATGAGAGGATCATGCTGGTAAATATCCCAACCCCTGTATATATCTCACCCCCTGGTATATATCCCAACCCCTGTATTCAATGGGTTGTCCTTGTGCAGGAAGGATTACGAGCGGCATTACGTGCTCGAGTTGCTGAGGTGCAAAGCTTGGAAGCACACGTGAGGAGCTTGGAGGTGACACGAGACAGGTGAGCAAGAGGCACACGTTGCGTGTGTTTAAGAAGACACGTTAGACGCATCAAGGAAACTCGCCCCTGTAATGCAATTCACAGAGATAATCAGCACTGCCTCCTTTGCAAGCCAGGAGCTTGTGCAGGCACATATGCGCGCACACACATAGACGTACACATGCACACAGTCACACGCTAGTACAAGAGCTTGTGCAGGCACTGAACGCAAATAAGCATGCACACACGCAGACTAGCAGAAGAGCTTGTGCAGGCAGCTCAAAGGTCGGAGCAGGCTGCAGACATTTTTGCAGAGAGGGAAGATTTGAGAGCAAGGTGAGGATTTGTTGACGGCTGCAACATTGTAGCTTCCCTTATAATGAGACTTAGTCATCGCATTCCTACATTGTTGTGCATGAGCTTTGGGTAGCTTTATTCCTTCTAGATAATGCATTTATGGTGGTATCAGATACGTTGACGTTGAATGGCCACCAAAACATGATTTTTTTGCCTGTTTGTACCTGCTTTGTACCCATGAAACTGAAGTTGCAGTTGTCTGATACTAATTCCTGCCAGTGCTTGTTGACTTCCAGGTATGCCGCAGCTGTAGAAATGCTTGGGGAACGTGACGAGTCCTTAGAAGAGCTGCGTGCTGACCTACAAGACGTGAAGAATTTATACAGGGATCAGATTGAATTCATGGTGATGCAGCTTGTGCAACACCAGCAAGCACCAGCTGCTGGTGTTCAATCAGCACCTGCCACTAGCTAGGATACATTATGCTGGGTTTTTAGGCTCAATTAAGAATGTTGGAATAAGATGAAGCAAATAAATAATCTGCGCCATAAATTGACATTGACCGGATCGACTCTAAACTTCGACAATCATTAATTGCTGTGTATTCCTGAGAAGGCTTCTCAAAGTAAATTTCTGAAAATTAAAGCATAACCTGGCCAGCTGAATGGCTTTCTGGTTTCTGGCTCTCAGGTCCCAGCAACGTGTAAGTACACATGCGAGCTAAGCAAGATTGAAGTCTAGAAGGTCTTCCAAATTAACCACCAGGTATAGATCATAACAGACAAGGCTGTCCGACCTAGCCTAAGCTGACCTCAACACTCCTACCCCAGCTAATGGCGCAAGGAGGAGGCGCTAACAGATCAGCTCTCCCTTCTCTGATCAAAATGATTCCTTGGCTGATATGTAATATAATCAAGTATTGTATGCACACGCATCCCACCAGCAGGTAGTAAATTTACAGGGGGGGTTATCTGGGCAAAAGCCAAAACATGGTCCTTTTTGCATAGAAGTGCAACTACTCACACGTCACTTAATCAAATCGGACGCAACCTAGCTTCAAACTGATGCTGACTTATTATATTATAATTAAGCTACCCGAGCATGTGCTCAGATTTAGATAAGTCGCCCTGCGTACAGAATGACAGGACTAAAAGCACACGTCATGCACCTGTACCCTATCTAGATGGGTGCTTTCCAGGGGGAATGGCACATTAATTTGCATATCTCGCCAACCACTTAGTCTTCAAGGTAAGGTAAGGTTACATCACTAATCACTATATATGCCTCAAAGGGATCTCAGCGGAAGCTCAGCAAAAGTCTGAAACCACACTTGGCTATACAAAACAAACAGTAGCTAGAGGAAACATGAAACAGATGTATGAAGCTTGGTAAAACTTAGTTCTTTATACCCCATTTTTCTTGCAATGATATTTATTTACTCTAAGGATACCAAAAATCACTTAGTTTGGTGCGCTGGCTGGTCAGATACAGCATATGGCTGCTCAAAAAGTAGGGTTCACGCCGCGGCCGATTAGGTATGGGCCCCCTTACTGGCAGGCTTCAAGCTCAGCTGCATTGGAATCAGCTGCATATCAGAGCCGAGCTTGAAACGTGCCAGTTAGGGGGCCCATACCCTGGGAGCATGCAAAAACCGTACCTTTTTTGACCTCAGATAACCCCCTCTGATAAATTTAAGCCCTTTTTTAACAATTCCGGCGGATCAGGAAAGAATACTATTATGCAACGAACCAAAAATCTTTCTATTGAGTCAGACAAAGGAGAAAAAGGACCATAAAGGAAGAGTCTCAAGCCAAAAGCCATAAGTCAGCAAAAGCTAAAACTGGGAGATCAGATGGCCAACACTGCTAGCTGCTGCAAGAAATAAAAAAGGTCTCCTGCAAGGCAATTCTGAAGCACTGAAGCAAGGAGTCACACGGCCATAACCTCCAGCGCTTCACTCAACGTCAAGACCACCACAAAAAGTGAGGCCTGACCTGGTTGGTACGTGCGAGTGTGTGTATATGTGTGTGTATTTACAAGCATACATACATACGTGTGTGTGTATGTGTGTGTGTTTGTGTGTGCGCGCGTGTGTGTGTACGTGTGTCTATGTGTGTGTGTTTGTGTGTGTGTGAGTGTGTGTGTGTGTTGTGTGTGTACGTGTGTGTATATGTGTGTGTGTATGTGTGTGTGTGTGTGTGTGTGTGTGAGTGTGTGTGTGTGTGAGTGTGTGTGTGTGTGTGTGTGTGTGTGTGTGTGTGTGCATGTTAATTTTAGCTGTTAATTTAGCTGTTAATTTTTAACTATTTGCCCAATTTTAAATTTGTATCATTTTAGGATAGCAGTGGTGAGGACTCACACGCACGCGCGCACGCACGCATACGCACTCTCACACACACACACACACACACGCAAACACAAACACACACACGCACGCACGCACGCACGCACACACACACACACACACACACACACACACACACACACACACACAAACACG
>Ga0307966_1003665_pt1 | contig 11525 bp, 9 predicted proteins | sample OrgLakmetagen646_FD_203141 | JGI IMG/M metagenome (GOLD analysis project Ga0307966, IMG submission 203141) | Saline water microbial communities from Organic Lake, Antarctica - #646 | ecosystem: Environmental > Aquatic > Non-marine Saline and Alkaline > Saline | place: Antarctica: Organic Lake... | reverse complement strand
GCTTCTTCTAACCAAAATTTTTCTGGATTGGCTAAACTTTTTTGATAGGCTTCTTGATATTTCATATTTTTATATTTAGTCGTTCATATATAGCTATTAGCTTCTATTTAAAATTCTGTTTTCTGTTGTGTGTTGTCTGTTTTCAGTTTTCTGTTGTCTGTTTTCAGTTTTCAGTTTTCTGTTGTCTGGTTTCTGGTTTCTGGTTTCTGGTTTCTGGTTTCTGGTTTCTGGTTTCTGTTGTCTGGTTTCTGGTTTCTATTTTTTTTTGTTTTCTGTTATCACATCTCTAATCTCTATTGCAACTCTTAGTTCTTTCTTCCCATTTCATACTTCAAACTTCCCACTTTCAACTTTTTACTTCCCACTTTCAACTTCCCACTTTCAACTTCCCACTTTCAACTTTTTACTTTCAACTTCCCACTTCCCACTTCCCACTTTCAACTTTCTACTTACTACTCCTTATCTGCTCTTCAATAGTTTTCAATATTTTTTTCATCGAAAATGGTTTTGTGAGGTAATCATCTGCTCCTTTATCCATTCCTTTTTGTATATCTGAGGCTTTGTTTTTAGCACTTAAAAAAATCACTTTAGTGTGCGCTAAATTTTCATTTTGTTTAATTTGGGTCAGTACCTCAAACCCATCTACCTTCGGCATCATAATATCCAACACCACAACATCTGGCAATTTATCTTGTGCCATTTGTATTGCCTCTTCTCCATCACGCGCAATAAACACTTGAAAATCATTTTTCTTGAGTGTATATTCTAGTGCCATCACAATATTGGGCTCATCATCTACTATTAAAATCTTTTTCATGACGCTGTATTTTTTGGGAATTCAACTTGAATACAAGCTCCCTTTGTCCTATTCGCTTGAGCGGAAATACTTCCACTATGTAATTCAACAATCTGCTTACAAATAGCTAAGCCGAATCCACTGCCTTTCTGTTTCTTCAAATTTTGATTTTTAGACTGATAAAACTTTTTGAAAATATGAGGCAAATCTTCTTCTGATATGCCTTTTCCATTATCGATAACTTGGTAAAATATTTGTTTTTTATTTGAAGATAAGCTCAATTTGATTTCTCCAACTCTTTCTTCTACAAATTTTAAGGAATTGGAAAGCAAGTTAGTCAAAACTTGCATCATTTTATGATGGTCATAATCTGCCATAATGGAAATGGAATCCGTTTCAAATTGAAGTAAAACTTGACGTTTATCTGCCAAATGCTGCACTCCTTGAATTGCTTTTTTAGCAGTTTGTACCAGATCATGTTTTTGTAAATCAAGTTGCGCTCTTCCTGAAGCCAATTTTTCTAAATCCAAGATGTCATTAATCAAAATGGAAAGGCGCTCTGTATCGTTTAAGATATTTTCTATAAATTGTTTTCGTAATGCAAAAGGCATGTCTTCTCCATCAGATAAGACTTCGCTACTGGCTTGAATAGATGTAACAGGAGTCTTTAACTCATGAGCTACGGTATCCAGAAAATCATCCTTCAATTGATCTTGCAGCTGCAATTCTTCATTTGCTTGTTGTAGTTTATTTGTTAACAGCATCAACTTTCTAGATTGCGCTTCTAAAGATTTGTTGGAGCTGATGGTTTCTTTATTTTCTTCTAAAATTTGAAGCACTTCAACTAAAGATACAGGCTTTTCTTTTGCTACACTACCAATTAATATTTTTGCTGAAGCACTTCCAACAGCTCCAGTTAATAAACGTTCAGCAAAATTGATAAAGCGAGCATCAGCTAGTTTTTCCTCAGGATTTACTTGGTAACGTCTTCTAAAAATAAGCAAAGCCTTTTCTGCCCTAGCTGAACCGATAAACCGGATTAACAATTGCTGAATATCGGCTACATAAGCTTCTCCTTTCCAAACAAATGCAGTTTCTTTCATTGCAACAACTTGTTCGCTGTTTACAAACATTTCGCCATAATTACGCTCTCTGTAGTTACCTTTGAACGAAACTGAAAAAGCAGCATACATAAAAAAGTTGACGAGCAAACTCCAAAACAATGCATGTGTAGTTGGATTCAATACATCCAAACCAAGCAACTGATAAGGTCGCAATGCCTCAATTCCCCAAGGACCGTTCATTTGAATACTGGGATTATTATAAACAACCGTAGCAAAAAAAGGCAATACATAAGTATAAAAACAAACCAAAAGACCTGAAATCATTCCTACTTTTGCTCCTAAAGAAGAACCACGATTCCAATACATTCCTAAGAAGAAACTAGGTACCAATTGCGCAATAATCAGAAAGGAAATCAATCCGATTGCAAATAAAGAAACATTTTGGTCAAAAAAAGAATACAATATATAAGCTAATAAAATGAGACTAAATATACTTGCACGACGAATGACTTTGATGTACTTTTCATTTTTAACGGATTCATTTTTAGTAAATTTTTTCAGAAATCCGTAGGGTATAATCAGGTTATTACTCAACATGGTTGAAAGTGCTAAAGTTGATACGACTACCATTGAAATAACTGCTGAAAATCCTCCAAGAAAGACCAGAACAGCTAACCAGTTATGTCCGTTTTCCAATGGAATTAACAAACTAAAATAATCAGGATTAAAATCTTGGGTACCTAGTTTAACTATACCTCCCCAAGCAATAAAAATAACAAATACATTGAAAAGAAATAAATATAAAGGAAAAACCCAAATGGCTTTTTTTAGTTGTGAGCGATCAGAAAATTCTACTACACTTACTTGAAATTGCCGTGGCAAAAGGAAAATGGCTAAAAATGAAAGTACGATGGTGAAGTACCAATTCAATCCGCCAGAAATCCCTCCAACGCTACTTAATGAAGATAGGTTGATTTTTTCATTGGCTTGGTTGTAAACATCTTGAGTGCCATCAAACACAAAAAATATTACATAAATCCCGACAATTAAAAAAAAGGTAAGCTTCAAAACAGATTCGAATGCTATTGAAAACATGATTCCTTTTCTGCGCTTGGAAGCATCCAAACTTAAGGTTCCAAAAAAAGAGGCAAAAATGGCAAGTGTAATAGCTATATAAAAAGTGGTATCTGAAAAAACAAAACCTTCAACGGGATTTGCTTCAGCTGAAGTAATGATTTGAAAGGTTTCAGAAATAGCTTTCAATTGTAATGAAATATAAGGGATTATGCTGATGGCACAAATGATAGTGACAAGAGCACCAATTGAGCGGTTATTTCCATAACGAAGCGAAATAAAATCTGCTATACTAGAAACATTGTGCAGTTTTGATAATTGTATGATTTTTCGCAATACTATAATCCAGAGCGGTGCAGCAATGACGGGGCCTAAATAAATGGCCAAAAATTCAACTCCAGATCTTGCAGCTACCCCCACACTTCCATAATAGGTCCAAGCAGAACAGTATACTGCTAAAGACAAAGCATATACATAAGGAGAATTCACCCACTTGCTTTGCTTATTCCGTTCAGCCAAAAAGGCAATGAGAAATAAAAAACCCAAGTACAGCAGGATGATACCAAGTATAAACCAATTACTCATGGAAACGTTTAATTATTAGATAACTAAAAATAATGGATAGTAACCAAACAAAAAATATAAAAAAATATAAACTAGGAAAACCAAGAATAGACTCGCTTCCGTCAAATATCAAAATGAATGGAATATTGAATAAAATCATCAATCCAAAGGCAATGATAATTAGTTTTTGTTGGTGTCTTTTTTTCATATAAAACAGAATTCTTAAATATATAGATAAATCTATAAATAACGAATTCTGCTTTATAATAAAGCAGAATTCATTTAGTTTATACTAGTGTCCTGTAGCCTCACCTGCACCGCTAGGGATACGGATGTTTTCTACAATATCTTGCACATCTTGTGGTGGTTCAGGTGTAAATTTGCTTACGGTGATAGATACTATAAAGTTAACTACCATAGCAACTGAGCCAAATCCTTCTGGTGAAATTCCAAACCACCAATCTTCAGCAGTACCTCCACCAAATAAATCAAATTTAAATTTCATCATGTAGAATAACATCAACACAATTCCTACAATCATACCAGCTACTGCACCTTGTTTATTCATTCGTTTATTAAAAATTCCTAAAATAATAGCTGGAAAAAACGATGCTGCAGCCAAACCAAATGCAAGAGCGACAACCGCAGCTACAAAGCCTGGTGGATTGACCCCAAAATATCCAGCAATAACCACAGCAACTGTCGCAGCTAAACGAGCAGCAATCAATTCGCCTTTTTCACTGATGTCTGGTTTTATCATTTTCTTAATTAAATCATGCGAAACTGAAGAAGAAATTACCAAAAGCAAACCTGCTGCAGTAGATAAAGCAGCAGCTAAGCAACCTGCTGCTACAAGAGCAATTACCCAATTTGGAAGCTTTGCAATTTCAGGATTTGCCATTACCATAATGTCTCTATCTACATACAATTCATTTAAATTATCTGAAGGATTGCTGGTTAATCGTTGACCAAATTCTCCACGGGCTTCACCTAACATAAAATCTGGTGCATTTTTATTTCCTTCAAAAGCTTTTCCTCCACCTTTGTTTGGTCCTAAATACTGAATCTTGCCATCGTTGTTTTTGTCTGTCCATCCTATCAAACTTAATTCTTCCCAATTGTGAAACCATTCTGGCATGTCTTCATAATTAGCTTGATCCACAGTTTCCATCAAGTTCAATTTTGCAAAAACAGAAACAGCTGGTGCAGTGATGTATAAAATCGCAATAAATAACAATGCAAATCCAGCTGATTTACGCGCATCTTTTACTTTTTTAACTGTAAAAAAGCGAACAATTACGTGTGGTAAACCTGCAGTACCGACCATCAATGCTAAAGTAATGGCGATGATATCCTGCATGTCTTTAGAGCCATCTGTATATTTGCTAAAGCCCAATTCTTCACTTAAACCATCCAATCGGTCTAATAAATAAACATCTGGATTACTTGCTAGCGTATCTCCCATTCCTAACATAGGAATTGGGTTGTTGGTCATTTCAATAGAAATGAATATAGCAGGAACCATAAAAGCAAATATCAATACACAATATTGAGCAACTTGGGTATAAGTAATTCCTTTCATTCCACCTAAAACGGCATAAAATAAAACAATGACCATACCAATATACACTCCAGTATTAATTTCAACTTCTAAAAAGCGGGAGAATACTACGCCTACTCCACGCATTTGTCCAGCTACATAGGTAAAGGAAATAATCAAGGCGCAAAATACTGCAACTGATCTAGCTGTTTTAGAATAATACCGATCTCCAATGAAATCTGGTACAGTGAATTTTCCGAATTTCCGTAAATAAGGAGCCAGCATTAAGGCTAGCAATACATATCCACCAGTCCAACCCATCAAATAAACCGATCCATCATAACCAGCAAAAGCTATAATTCCAGCCATGGATATAAAGGAAGCTGCAGACATCCAGTCGGCTGCTGTTGCCATTCCATTTGCAATGGGGCCAACGCCACCTCCTGCTACGTAAAAGTCTTTAGTAGATCCAGCTCTGCTCCAAATGGCGATGCCGATATACAGAGCAAAAGTAGCTCCTACAATAATATATGTTAATACTTGTGCACTCATTTTCTTAGTTTTTTAGGTTATGGATTACTCGTCGTATCCGTATTTTTTATCCAATTTGTTCATCAGTCTTACGTATACAAAAATGAGTATCACGAAGGTGTAAATTGCACCTTGTTGTGCAAACCAAAATCCGAGTTTGAATCCACCGAGTTGGATTTCATTTAAAACATCTTTAAATAGGATTCCTGCTGCATAGGAAACCAAGAACCAAATACTAAGTAGTATGACTAAGTATTTTACATTTTCGCGCCAATAGGCTTTTGCATTTTCATCTGTTTTTTTCATTTGTTTATTTATTTAGTTGTGTTGGATTATAGAAATATCATTGCTTGAACAGTTACTAAACCTCTGGCATCTGCTTCCCCGATTTTTTCATTTGAATATTCAATTGTAATTTTTGAATGGTGACCTGTTAGAAAAATGTTACCACCTATGCCAAATCTAGTTGCACTATCATCTATGGCATCTATGCTTCTGTTATTGTAAGATAAATAAGGTTGAATTCTAGTTTTGGTTTTATCACCAGGCAAAAGGTATCCCACATGAGTGTAAACCATGTTACCCGTTGAGTAAGGACCAAAAAAATAGTTTTCACCATAATCGTTACTTTGGTATTGCGCGTAAGCAGTAATGGCGTCATTATTTCCTCCCAAAGGAGCATCATAAAAAGCATCTACTGAAAAAAGGGTCACAATTGCGCCATCTCCACTAGCTTCTACAACACCATCTGGATGTAAGAAAAAACCTGCTCCCACATTAAATATTTTTTTACTTCCTAGATACGTACCCACTTTGTAGGGTAAAAAATTAGATTCTTGGTCAAAAAAGTTGAAGTCAAAATAAGCTTGATAAACTTTACCTGCATCAGCAGAGCCCAATATTCTTCTTCCTCCATAAACACTAACCCCATCTTCCATAGGATTACGATTATCTAAAGTACTTGTATTGGCTTCATTCACTGCTACACGGTACTGAAGCTTTCCAAATTTCCCTTTCATATACAATCCAATGTGCCTTGCAAACTGATCTGAAAGACCGATCGTAGACCAGGATTGACGATTGTTGTCTAAAGTAAGCATGTTTAATGTACTTTGGTTATTTGCTCGGGAAATTCCATTCCAATAATGCAGTCCGATTCCTGCTGAGTGCAAATCATTCAATTGCCATTCTCCCCAAAAGTCATGAAAGAACAATTGCGAACTAGCTCCTTTTCCTATTGGTGAAGCATTTTCAGCATTCATACTATTCAAACCAAAATGAGTAAGAATGAGAAACTTTTTATTAAGTTGAACATAGGTAAGCAACCTGGCGCGTCTTATACTAAAATCAAGTTTGCTATTTGTGCTTGGTGCATTATCATCATACTGTGCCCAAAACTGTCCCCAAGCTATAGTTCTAAAGTACTTTGTGCCCTCTTCATTCATTTTAATCTTATAGCCACCGGTATATTCTGTGATACCTTGGGCATAATTTTGGTTTATAAAAACAATTGTCATGACAAAAATTAGTAAGTAAAATTGTTTCATATGATATTTGACTTATAAACGAAAACGTTTGAATTATTGAAATCAAATATCTATCTAGAATCTTGTTAAATAAAATATAATATATTTATGTGTTAATTATATATCGTTAATCTTTAAATCGCTCCCATTTTATTACCATATACTTATCTCCTAGTTCAGTAACAATCATACCAGCACCTTTGGTGTTATCTGATTTAGAAAAATAAGTTGCTAATTCATGTTGATTTAAAATCTTATAAGTAGGATGATAATCTGTATTCTGAACTTTATGAATGTTATATTTTCGCACCCAATTCATAACACTTACATGAGAAACTCCTATAATACGCTCAATTTCACGATAGGTTAAACCTTCTAAATATAGCTGAAGAGCCTTCGTTACATAATATAAATCGATTTGCTTGCCTATTTTATTGACCGTAAAATTATATCCACAGGCTTTACATTTGTATCGCTGCCTATCGTTTATAACTCCACTTTTTATGATGTGTTCAGATTGGCATTGGGGACAGTATTTCATACCTATATCTATTTAGCATAACTATATTAATTTAGCAAATATACTTTTATTTCTTTATTAACTATATCATTTTAGTTTCTTTTCGAACGAAAAACAAATCGCAATACATTTTATTTCCTCCTTTAAAGTCTATTTTTGCACACTTAAATTCTGAATTTTTTTAGCTGATTTTAATGAAAAAATACATCAAACTTTTCGACTTTAAACAAAAAGTAGATTATAAAATAGAAGTATTATCAGGTCTTACTGTTGCTTTGGCTTTAGTGCCAGAAGCAATGGCTTTTGCGCTCATAGCAGGTTTAAGTCCGCTAACTGGATTATATGCTGCATTTGTAATGGCTTTTGTTACTTCAATTTTTGGCGGTAGACCGGGTATGATTTCTGGAGCAACGGGAGCGATAGCGGTAGTCATAGTATCTTTGGCTAAAGACCACGGTGTTGAATATGTCTTTGCTGCAGTGGTTCTTTCTGGGATAATACAGGTCATAGCTGGTTCTTTAAAATTGGGTAAACTCATGCGCTTAGTTCCACATCCTGTAATTTTTGGATTTGTAAACGGATTGGCAGTCATCATATTCATGTCTCAATTGGATCAGTTTAAAGATATAAATGGAGAATGGCTTACCGGCACAAACTTATATATTTTACTCGCGTTGGTGTTAACCACCATGCTAATTATTTGGGGGCTTCCAAAGCTTACTCGTGCTGTCCCTGCCTCCTTAATGGCTATTTTAGTAGTTTTTGGAATTACTTATTTCCTTGGTATTGATACCAAAACAGTAGGCGATATTTCATCTATAAGTGGTGGTTTCCCTCCTTTTCATATTCCTGATATTCCAATCAGTTGGGATGCTTTTATGATCATTTTACCCTATGCTGGAATCATGGCAGGTGTAGGTTTAATTGAAAGTTTATTAACCCTGAATATTGTAGATGAAATTACCGAAACACGAGGAAACACTAATAAAGAAGCGGTTGCCCAAGGAGCTGCAAACATACTATCTGGGCTTTTTAGTGGAATGGGTGGTTGCGCTATGATTGGACAAAGTTTAATCAATGTATCCAATGGTGCTCGCGCTCGACTTTCAGGAATTATTGCTTCACTGGCTTTATTGGCTTTTGTTATGTTTGGTGCTCCAGTTATTGAATTGCTTCCAATGGCTGCACTAACAGGCTTAATGATTATGGTTTCAATAGGAACATTTGAATGGGCGAGTTTTAAAACACTAAAACGCATGCCTAAATCTGATGTATTAGTGATGGTTTTAGTCACCTTAGTAACTGTATTTCTCCACAATTTAGCGCTGGCCGTTCTTGTTGGGGTTATAATCGCTGCATTGGTTTTTGCCTGGGACAATGCAAAACGCATTCGCGCACGTAAAAGCATCGGTGAAAATGGAGTAAAACACTACGAAATTTATGGGCCGCTCTTTTTTGGTTCAACTTCCTTATTCAATGATAAATTTGATGTAATGAATGACCCAGACGAAATCGTAATTGATTTCTTTGAAAGCCGTGTAGTAGATATGTCTGCTATTGAAGCACTAAACAAAATCACAGAGCGCTATCAAAAAGTAGGAAAAAAAGTACATCTAAAACACCTGAGTCCGGATTGTAGAAGATTACTCCAAAATGCAGATGACATTATTGATGTAAATGTTCTTGAAGACCCTACCTATAAAGTGATAGATTAATTTTCCTTTTAAAGGTTTTATTTAAAAGCTAAATCCTAACCAGCCTAAATAACGAATTGCCTTCAGTGTTTCATTTAATGGGAATTACTTCAATTCAACTATGAACAAGCATAACAAAATAGTTACCTGTCATTCCTATAAAATCAAGAAGCAAGTTTTTAAGAGGCATCCGAACTAACGAGAAAAAGATTCCGCACCAAGTGAGGAATGACAATTCTTGAGAGTGTTTTTTTATTCCAACAGAAAAGCGAAGGAGCCGCAAGAAATCTCTGATGATACTTACCTAAATTTCATCATAAATGCTGAATGACAATCAGGATAGAAATTCTAAAGAATAATTTTCAATCTAAAACAGTAACAAAACCTTTAATTTCGGACATTTTAAAACCTTAGAGTTTATAATTAATTGTTAATAAAATTTTGCTTGTCTTTTAATCATCATATTTATAATACTTTTATATAAATTTAAGTAAAACTTGTGAAAAATTATTCCAAAAAGTATATACCCATTATTGTTTTACTTATTCCATTTATTACTTATGGACAAAACATAATTTATGATACTGATACCTACACTGCAACTGAGCTAATTTCTGATATTCTTGTAGAAGGAGATTGTTATGATGTAATAGATGTTCAAAGTCCTAATAACTCTGAATTATCAGGACTCAGTTTTGAAAGTTTCGGTTACTTTGAAAACACCAATCCAAATTTTCCTTTTGAAGATGGAATAGTACTTTCTTCTGGCCCTGTGGAAGGAGGCTTTGGATTTGGAACTAATTGGTTAGGCGATGATGATTTAAATTTACTATCTCCTAACCCTAATACATTTAATGCTACTGTAATTGAATTTCAGTTTATACCAAGCGTTAGCGAAGTTAATTTTAACTACGTATTTGCTTCAAATGAATATCCTGATTTTGTATGTAATTTCAGTGATATTTTTGCTTTTATTCTTAGTGGGCCTGGCATTTCAGACTCTAACTTTTACGATTTAGATGGCAATCCTGGAACACCAGATGAGGAAATAAATGTTGGAGGGATTAATTTGGCACTACTACCTACTACCAATGTACCCGTTTCTATAACTAATGTTCATACCAATGAAAATTGCTTCCCAACAGAAGCTGGTGCTTTTGCTTTTCCTGAATTTTTTGATGTTGGAAATGTATCTTCTGGATATGGCGGTATGACAGTCCCTTTGAGTGTAACTGCATCTGTTACTCCAGGCGAAACTTACACCATTAAATTAGCTATAGCTGATTTTAATGATGCTTCTTTTGATTCTGCTGTTTTTTTAGAAGGATCAAGTTTGGTTTTTGAAATTCCAGAAGTAAATGATGTTTTTGAATGTGACGCTTATGTTTTACCAGAAGCAGATATTGGCGAGTATTTTTCAGAACCTCTTGGCCAAGGAAATGTTTTAGCCCCAGGTACTGAAATAACAGAAACTACTACCGTTTACTTATTTAACACAGATTCAAATTCTTGTTTTGAAGATTTTGATGAAACTTCTTTTGAAGTAAACATTTATAATTTAGATGATGCTGACCAATTAGAAGACGTTACTGCTTGTGATAGTTTTATTTTACCAAGCCTTATAAATGGTAATTATTTTACCGAACCCAATGGAGAAGGCCTAGCATTATTTCCAGATGATATTATAGACGAAACACAAATCATTTATATTTATAACTTATCAGGTCCCATTGTTGATGGTGTAGTTCAACCTGTGTGCGAAAATGAAACTCAATTTTCAGTTGCAATTTTAGAGTCACCTAATCTTATATCAGTCCAAAACCTTGATCAATGTGGCGATTTAGCAGATATTTTTTTTAACTTAGAAAATGCCCTGACCGAAGCTCCAAATCCAGAAGATGAAATCAGCTTTCACTTTTCTTTTGGAGATGCTGAAGAAAATGAAAATCCCATTGATAATCCTAATGATTACAATCCTACTAACTTAATTGAAACTATCTACCTCAGAATCTTCGACGGCAACTGTTTTGCTGTAAATTCCTTTGAAATCCAAACCCTACTTCCTCCACAAATAACTAATCCAAGTGTATTTGCTGAATGTGATTTTTCTACTGAACAAGAAGGTTTCACAGCGTTCGATTTGACCACGACTATCCCAGAAATTACGGGTGGAAATCCAGATTATGCAGTAGAATTTTTCACAACCCAAGTTGATG
>Ga0307966_1003659_pt1 | contig 11538 bp, 8 predicted proteins | sample OrgLakmetagen646_FD_203141 | JGI IMG/M metagenome (GOLD analysis project Ga0307966, IMG submission 203141) | Saline water microbial communities from Organic Lake, Antarctica - #646 | ecosystem: Environmental > Aquatic > Non-marine Saline and Alkaline > Saline | place: Antarctica: Organic Lake... | reverse complement strand
CAGCTCACCCAGCCTACAGCAGACCAGTCCGATGCTGTCCTCCACAACTTGCCAATTGAAACCGTGAGCCAGGGCATGCCTGGCCGCGAAGGGAGCCGGTGCCTAACTCGCCAGGAGCAGGTCGCATTCGGCACCATCTTGGAGGCACTCAGCTGCTTGATGTGCACTTAGCTGCTTGATGTGCCACAAACTGCCAGCACAGAAATACATAGTACTACGACTTGTATCAAGATGTGTTTCAGCACTCAGCACACAAAATTGGCCTCCAAATGAGGTATGAAGCAGTATGCCTGAGTAAGGCACGTAGTGCGCTTCGATGATGTCTCCCTTGGCTTGCACGCAACAAGCAAGTACCACGGGCGGTTGGTGACCGTGTTGAAGCAAGCGTTGTGGCTTGCATCTACATATCATGCTCGTTCTTTGGATGACCAAGTCATCATGCCTGCATGTCAGGTGTGTGATGTGTGTGCGTGTGCGTGCGTGCGTGTGTGTGTGTGTGTAAGCGTGCGTGCTTACTTGCGTGGCAATCTAAGCAATTGTGTTCGTGCGCTCTGCCTCCCCCAAGTAAGCAAAGCTTTGCCGCCGTTCTAGGTATTCTCTTTAATTATTTTAAACATATATTTGTTTAACGTGCACGCAAACGGTGGTGCATATGAAAAGTTTTAGTTAAGGTTTCACTTGTAGGGCAGTAGATGCTCCCCCCAAAGTTAACCCGATTTCCTTTCAATGATTTGTTGACTGTTTACAATGATTTCCCCCCCATTTGGCTTGATTCAACCATGAACTATCTAAGAGGCGGCTTGAATCAACCCCAAATAAACCGCGGTTGATTAACCAGAAAAAGTACCCACCGCAAATTGAATAAACCAGGCTTGGTTCAACCTTGTACTAGAGAAAAGGCGGCTTAAATCAACCACAAATCAACCGCGTTTGATTTAACCACCAACTGCAGTTTATTTTAAATTGATGCAAGCGGAGATCAACTGCGGTTGATTCAACTAGAAAAGATACCCACCGCGAATTAAATCAATGGCCAAAATCAACCACACAAATGATTCAACCAGCAATCAACAGCCCTGACATTTCCGACGAAAGATTCACTGTAGTCTGACCCCTTTAGGCAAGAGGTCAGCAAAGGCAAGCTGGGCTCAGTAATTGTTACAACGAATGCTTGTAACAGTGAAAAGTTTTCTGACCTTAACAATGAACCCCCTGATGACATTGAAAGAAACATTCCTGACTGGGTTTTCCCAACACAACAAAAACTTCCAACTAGACATCAAAGGCATCCAGATGGCGTGTTAGTTATGCTCATTGAGGGAAGAGGCGGGCATTTGGATCCCAAACAGATCCCCCCAAAAGACAGAAACATACATGTTGTATAATTCAAATTCTAAAAAAACCGCAACAGACATAAGAAAAAGCGCACAACCAGCATCAACCCCTTATCCAACGTCTACGAACAAGGAGCCTCCAAGGCATCTCTCGAAACAACCAAGTCACACTTCATGTTATACTTCTTGGAGTCGGTCTTCAAAGCCATTAGCAAGACAGGCCCCCTAGGTAAGATACGGTTACATTGCTTTACATGCCTCTGGGGGGCATCTGAGCGGAAGCTTGGAAAAAGGCCTGTAGCCAAACCAAAAAGGCGCTAGAAAGTAATTATGGGAAAGGCACTCAGCCACAAAAGAGGCCACACCATACACATCTGGCTGGTCCAAAAATGTCTTCAAACGAGTTGGGCTATCCTCATACTGAGGTGGGAAGACCGCTGGCGGTGCTGTGTGCGAAGGCTGACAAGATGTTCATGCGGACAGTCCAGCAAAATATGTTCCTCATCCTGAACAGTGTGCCAGTCACATTTGTCACAGATCCTGAGCTCATACGGCTTTCTATTCCTGTTATGACGAATTCTTTAAACCAGGAAGTTACGGCCGAAAAGGCAAAGGCAAGAAAGTGCACGGCAGAGATTGCTGGAAATATCCAAGCGAGGGTAGAGAGGCAACACAGGCTTATGATACCTACTTCTGTCATCCAACCAGCCAGAAACAATCCCCAAAGGTACACCAAAATGTGTGTAATAAGTCCTCATAACTCTGCTGGAATGGTGAGTCTCATGTGGTGTCAAATTGTCAAGCTCTTTTTAACCCCCTATGATAAGTTGGCGCAGAGTGAGCTCAAACTGTTTCAGATTGATAGACTCGCGAGATCGTATGGCATTCAAAAATTGCTGAGATGCAGGGAAATCTTGGAGTGCGTGCAGAACCTGATAAGTCCACGTATCACTTCTATTTGCAAGAAGAAGGTCAGCCCGCACAACTTTCTCACAAAGAAGATTGTCTGGAGAAAGTAAACTGTTCCAGAATCGTATGATGCATCTAAACCAAAAGAAAAAATAGGGATCTGACCTGTTTTGCGGAGCACGCAGTGAGTATCAGTACCTTTCTCGATGCGCAGGAGTTTTTTAGTGTGCGCAGGGGTGGCTTTTTTAGGAATGTGTCAGAGAAGAAGTGGCCCATACTTGACTATCGTACAGACCAGCTGTCAAAGCGATGACCTGGAAAAGTCACGGCATAGCATTACGCGATTCCCTTGCTGCCACCAGTTCTGTAAACTCTGGCTATGGCATACCTGAAGTTGTCTGCCATCTTCTCAGCAGCTGTGTGCATGCTTTCATCACGAGTAAGAGTGATTCCAAGGTATTTGAATTGATTGACAAGTTCCAGAGGTATGCCGTCGTACGTGAAAAAGGTGGGAATGGCAGAAGTATTCCTTCTGAAGAAGACCATGACGTTTGTTTTGTCAGTATTCAGCTTGAGCCCTTTAAAATGTGTATAATCATAGAGTTTGTTCAGTTGGAGTTGCAGCAGACTTTCAGCCGTGTTTGAAGTGATAGTAATGTCATCAGCAATGTCATAATCTATCACAGTGAGGGATCTGAACTGAATCCAGGGCGGTGGCAGCAGCACCTCTCTGTACAATCAAGAATCAGTCCATGTCATTGTTATAAAAAGAGTACAGAAGGGGACTCAGAGGGCAGCCATGCATCAAGCCTCCTCAGAAATTTTGTCGCCATCAATGAGGAAGTGTAGACATCCTGTGAACATGGTCTGAATGATATCTCTTAAATGCTGCGGGGTCTTATTTTTTGCAAGTGTCTCCAAAGCTTCTCTCTTGGAACACTGTCGTATGCAGCAAAGAGGTTTAGAAGCAGTGTACCTTCATTTTTTACTTTTTTGCAGTTGCGAGAATGTGGCAAAGATAAAAGAGGGGTTGGTTCTTGGTGTTCTTTGTGGGGCAGAAACCAATTAGTAGTGAGCCTGGTATTTGATGTTCAACAAGAGCCCAGTCCGTCAACAAGTCCCTGACTGCGTTTGCAAAAAGTGTATACTAGATACAGAAAAGAAAAGAAAAGGAAAACTACGCAGGCAGCAAAACACTCCCTGCATCAATTAAGGAAAATGAGACACATTAGCCCGACTACTACAGCCATTGATAGCCAGCAAACAGTAATTTTTGGGGACGCACAGGCTCCCTAGGGTCCTGCTTTGTCTGCATGGATATAGATTAGCAGCGAACGGCTGGCTATGCAAAATCTTCAGATTCCCAATACAGCTGAGACTAGGATTATACCAAAGTGGCTCTTTCCACCCCGGTTCTCAGACAAAAATAGGTTTACTTCCAGCCGTCCGGATGTTGAACTGGTTGCTCCCATCTCCGCGCGAAAACTAAAAAGCAACAGACTTGCAATGAAGGAGGGTGGGTTCTTAGAAGTGGCAGGGGGCAACTGAAGGGGATTGAGAGCACCTCAGCAGCATCGCCAGCCGCCACCAGCAGATCCACCTTCTCCAGACAACATCGTCCAAAAATCTCAGTATTTTCCAGCGAGACATTCACCTCATCGAGATCAAGTATTGTGAGGACACTAGACCGCATAACCAGCTGAGCGCCGCTCAGGAACAACATAAAGGCCTCTGTTCCATCCTCCAGAGAGCCTCCGTTACCCTCCACACCATCCTTTTGGGAGTGGGGGCGCTATCTACAACAATCACATGCTGAGGCCTTTTAATGAGCTGGGTCTTGATTCTCAAAGAGTTAAGAAACTTGCTTCCAAGCTTCATGTTCACTCGCTCTGTCAATTACGCTTCCAAACTTGTTCATACCAGACGTGCCCTTTCCAGCACTATTATTAACTATCATCAGAGACGGTTTCAGGTCAGGCCTGCAACCCTCCGATCTCCATTGATCTTTTCCTTTTTGCTTTGGTGGAGGAGTTCTACGGTACTTGGTACCAAAGTGGCTCCTTTTCCTTAATTAAAGTGGGGAGTGATTTTCACTGCCTACGTTGTTTTTTCCTTGTGATAAAGATAGTCAAGCACCACAAAAAGAGGAGCACTTTTTTGGGCCCTGGCGAGTGTGAGCATAAGCTGGCTGCGAGGCTTTCCTGAATGCACGCTCGTTACCATATCAGCAGAAAGCCCCCTTTTACTTCAACTTTACGGTTTATGGAATATATATTGACACCGTGTTGTTTGCTGAGGTGACTTCAAAGTTGCAAAGAAGTTAGTTTGCGTGCAGTCGTATGTTATGACTGATGACTCAATCCGCAAATTCTCTTAGTTTGCATGGGTAAGGAGTACCAGCCAGCCACCTTACATAAGAGGGTCGATATCGATGCCAAATCCCGCAGCCTATTGGCTAAATGTTTATCTGTAAACTCTGTAAATGTTGCCTCCCCCTTCTCCTCCTTTTTAAATGTATGCTAACTAATAGCATCAATGCTTGCGGACTGACAGACTCGCATGCTGTAGATGAAGTTTCTCTCTCACCAGGGATCAAGCAAGCCTTTGGACCCTAGCACACAGAAAGCATAGGAACATTTTCTTCAGATGACCCAATTCATGCTGCCGTTTGCTTTGCGGGCCGAAAGGAAGGTTTGACCTGCGACGGTGAACTACCTATGCTTTTTGGAAAGAAGAGTGAATCAATGCGGGCAGTAGAAAACAGTTTCCCTAATAGTTAAGGTGAAGGAGCCACTTTGGTATTGGGTACCGTAAAACTCCTCCACAAAATCTGGGATGCTGTTTGGTTATAACCAAAACGCATTATGGAACTCTAATTTAAAACAGGTCGGTGGTTGAGTGGGAAGAAGGAGCAAAACATGATATTTATCCTAGCCTGTGGCCTTCATACAACTGGATCAACTCATCACTGACAGCTGCAGGGGTTAAGATGCCGAGGTCAGTCACAAGTCCAGAGATATAGTTGGGTGGAGTGTAATCACGGGACGGACTCTCCAAAGTAACGCACTTGGGAAGGAGGGGCCCGAGGTCGCATGGTTTCTGTTCCTTTGGCAGGTCCTGCAGGCACAGAGCAATTGAAAATTACTTTTGTCGCGTGATGGGACAGCAGCATGGAAGCGATGCTGTGTTACAATAATACAATAGCAGTCTGCCAAGAAGTAGATTATGGAAGTTGTGACCTGGAATAGCCTGCAGCCAAAATAACATGAAAAAGCTGTCGAAACCATCACCACGTTTTTCGTGGTGCAGGTTACTCACTTGCTGACCCAGTGGATATAAACGGGCAAATTTGTAGCTCTCTACTGCCACATACACAGGCTTGTTCAGAGCCTTAGCGCAGACGGCGATCTGCGAGGTCGTAATTGTAAACAGAAGACACTTTGAACTTGAAGGGTCCAATGGGCCGAAAAACACTTCCAAACAACTTTGACTTTTATTTCTCTTCACTTTGTTTGTTGTTTGCACTTGAAGGTCGTATGCATAGTTGCACTCAACTGCTTCTCACGGAACTGTACCCAGCACATACATACGCGCACACACACTCACCTGGTAAGAACCAAGCTTGTTGACAACTCCCCCATTTTCAACCACTGCTTCAGCCCCAAAAATCACCATTTCTACCCTGTGAAGCAATTTGATTGGCAATACGAATTGTCGTGTGTGATTGTGTGTTCCTGTGTATGTTTGACAAAGCCCGGTGGAAGGCCTTAAAGGCGGCCTTGTAGGCCATGAAGGTGTTACTTATGCTCGATTTGTAGTGACATGGAGAGGCAGACTATTTAACAGCAGAAGATGAACGAAAACAAACTTAAACAGAAAAGAAGAAATGACAGGAGAGTGGGAGCTGGGGTAGTTTCCCTCTAAGTCGTGTGGGACATTCTGCAAGGCACATTGCGCCCTCTAATTGTCTAGGCAGCAAAGACAAGTATAGATGATGTGCTTATACCACTGCAGCTCTTGCACAATACACTGCGTCAATGCACTGCGTACAAACTCACACAAAACATACTCACCACGTGTGCACAAAAAAATTCAAACATACACACAAGGAAATATAGTGCTTAAACGAGCTTGCAGGCACGCTCAACATTTCATTACTTCTAATTATATTTGTATGCAAATCAAATTCCCTTACCAGCAAGCAAGGAATTGAAATCATCGAATCACAAAGATGACAAATGCCTAAGCTTGGGTACTTGCATCAACAGTTCCCATTCATAATTCACACGTACACCTCACACGCAGCACAAACCCTTCACATGCAGCCCCACAGCACATATGCCCTACCGATCAAGCATGTATGCCACCCCAGAGTCCAGGACCATAGTTACAGGGATGCTAGCTTCATCAAGCGCCTTGGCCATCTGCGCAGACAGGGGATGGAAGATGCTACAGTTTACTGTTCATAACCCTGGATGAGGACACACCACCGGATGCCAGCTTCATTGAGCACTTTGACCAAACTGCGCAGACCGGCAGGGCAGCACATTCACAGTGGCATGCAATGTAGAATACCACTGACGTGCCAAAACATGTGCCACACTAAGGCCCCAGCTTCATCAAGACCCTTGGCCATGAGTGCAAGTACGCAAGGACATGGGTGTTCGTAGCCAGTAGCCAGCACGACAACGTGCCACAGATGTCAAGTGTGTGTAGGCAACGCCGTGCTGATATTGGCCTAAGATTGAGTGTTTGAAAAGGGATCAGGTATTGACAGACTCTATATCAGGCAAAGCGGACAATTCCCTGTTTCAGATGCCCTTGATATTTGTAGCAGGCATGCAGGAGAAGCACCTACAACCTGTGAAGTATACAACGTACATCAAGGTACAGGCTTGTTCTGGGTTGGTAGCCACAAGACACTCTACATTTCTTCCTGGGAAGCAAGGAAGATGATATAGGATCCTCACCTGGATTCCGGTGCCGTCTGGCCGCCCTTCTGTCACCACCACGTTGAAGTAGATACCCTGGGATGCACACACACGCATGCACACATGCACAATTAGCGCCTACTTTACAGACGCACATACAACAAATGGTAAAATGGTTCTAGGCGTTTAATAGAGAGGAGAGCTACAGGATTTGGTTAACAGTACAAGAAACTACAATTGAGAAAAGAATCAAAAGGAACAGTTTGAAAGGTTAACTGAAACAAATACAATAAGAGGTAAGCCTCTACCAGGTTGACAACTTTTTAGAGCGTCGCATGTGCATTCACTCCTATACCTGCGCGGCAGCTCGTTTCAATAGTGTGAGCACCACCCGCGAAAATCCATGCGTCAAAACAGTGCCGTTACTACGAATAAATCTGGAGCCCAGTTCGGCAACTGCAAACAAGCATGTGTGTATGTGTGTGTTTTGGTGTGTGTACGTGTGTGTGTTTGAGTTATACCAGCATGTCAGCACTACCCTACACTTTTAGTGAGTAGCATAAAGTCTCTCAAATGAGTGCCTATCACAGCTGTAACAATGCCATGCAAATAGTCCACAGCTTTTGAGCAAACCACAAAATATAAGAAAGAATTTTCGTGCCAAAACAAAGAACTGACAAGAAAGGAGCCAGCTTTGTCAGCTCTCCTTCCGTCAATGCCTTTTCTTTCATACCCCAAGCTCATTTGAAACAATGTCTTTCTACTTATACCGGGTATACCCATAAGAGTCAATTGAGACAATGCTCTTCCACTCGTAATTTAAAGGTCAAAAAGCGTGGCAGCTCACTTGTAGTGCGGGCTCGTTTTGAGGTCTCCTCAAATTGCTGGCCTCGCTGCAAGTAGGCACAAGCAACAAGAGTACCTTGATTATGGGTATTTCGTTTAGCAAGCAAGGCTGGCAAAGCAAGGCTGGCAAAGCAAGCAAGCGGGGCGAGCAAAACAAGGTGACAACAGGCTCTCCTAAAACTTCACTGCTCAAGGGACAGACGATTTCCAATTGCAGGTATTGACAAAGCTGCCTCAAACAAAGACCTCCCAGTGCCCAGCGAATTAGCTTGAATGCCGCTAAATGCAAATTACCGTCGTGATTGGCACAGGACCATTGCCTTCCCAGCTCTCGCTCTTTCCAGCCCTGCATAGAATGAAAGCGTGCTGCTGCACACCTGGATCAGCTTTTTCTTCAGGGCCTCGATTGAGCTTGACTCGTCTTTGGTGGACTGCGCAAGGATGCCTGAAGTATAGCACACAAACAGCTCGCTCCCTGCCTTGCCTGCTATTGATGAGGGGTTGACCTGAAAAGGGGGATGACACGGTCAATACAAAGGGGATGTGATGAGATGTACAACACAAGAGCAGCAGGCTCCCTGCCTTGCCTGCTATTGATGTGAGTTTCATTCGAGGAGGAGAGGGGGGGGGTTCAGGCAATGCAAAAAGCAAGGTAAAATGACATCTTCACCAAACCAGAGGCGGGAAATCAAGTCATATAGCTAAACAAGACTGCTAGGTCAAAAGCCCAGCAGCCTAAGGGTGCGTCCCCCCTATATATATAGAAACTTTGCTTTCGCATTCAAGCCAGATGACTCGACGAAATGAGTTGAATAAGCATTGGTTATAGAAGTGCCAAATGCTGAAAGTAGCCGATGGTAGGTCTGTACAAAGAGTTGTAGCACAACCCCCCTTGCTAGGCAAGAGCCTAAGCAAAGTAAATGACAGCCGACAACGGTACCAGGCATGTGACAAGCTTCTATAATGAAACTTTGCTTTCGCATTCAAGCCAGAAGGAAATCGAGAAATTAAACACCTCTCTCTCTCTCTCTCTCTCTCTCTCTCTCTGTCTCTCTCTCTCTCTCTCTCTCTCTCTCTCTCTCTCTCTCTCTCTCTCTCTCTCTCTCTCTTACTCTCTCAAATGATTTTGCAAATACTCAGCCTCAGGATGTATGGTGCAGGAGCAGACTTCAACCCTGCAGGCACGGAACAATCTTATCCTACCAGGCCCGGAGCAGGGATAGGGAGCGGCTTGATGTAGTGCGTTCAACTGGTTGCATACATATGACCAATATTCCATATACATGCACATGGGCCTGGTTGGCATGCACAGGCCTGCCTGGCCGTTTAGAGAATTGTCGTCGCTTGTTCCTCACAACCTAAGAAGCGGCCGACACATGGCTCCCTTCCAATTACAGGTGCTGGATTTAACTTTGTGCATGTTTTGCCTCAAGGCAAGAAATGGCTCCTAATACTCCTTACAGCAAATTCAGCGAGCTTGTGGTGCAGCATGCAGGTGCAAACACACACATTCACATGCACAAACTTGCACACTAAATACACACACAGCAATTCATCACACATGAACATCCGCATATTTGGGCGAGCACACGGTGTCACACTCTGAAATGTGAAAGAATAAGTGTGAGCTCTGGTATCTTCTAAAGGGCAGGATTTGGCGGGCACAAATACAAATTTGCAAGTCGGCCCCTAACTATGACCACCAATCCAGCTTATAAGTGCCTCATGCATTAGCATGCAATTGAGCACGGACGTCTTATCACTGCTTCCGGCGACCACCGCCACTTGCTGATGTGGGAGCCTCAGCACACGGTGCAAAGGAAGCGCCAGAGTCACACATATGCCATGAAATCGTACAAGAGCTTTTGGAGGGACATCTTCCCATATGAAAAAGTCATACTCAGTGCATTTATATAATTCTGGTCAGCCCTGCATGTGGGAAGGGTCTTGGCCCAGGCCAGATGAGAGCCTTAGCCCGGGTTCGTTGGAGCCCTTGGCGGGCCAGGTAAAAGCCTTAGCCCAGGTTTATTGGTGCCTTTAGCTCAGTTGAAGCCTACCCACCTGCTTCAGCACTGCAGCTGCTTTGAAGCTTGAAGCTTACCCACCTGCTTCAGCGCTGCAGCTGCTTTGAAGCTTGAAGCTTACCCACCTGCTTCAGCGCTGCAGCTGCTTTGGTGATGTCCTCGCTGAGGCCCATGACGGTGGAGGAAGTGGACAGGTTGATGACGAGCGTGAGGGCCCTACGTTCAGAGGGAGCATGGAGAGCTGTGAACGGGCTGTGTTGTGACAACTTGTGATAAAATGATAAAATACCAGAGGGGATTCGACGGAGCAAATGTCCTGAAATGTGACTTTTTTGGTACAGACCATGTTTAATGAACATAACTAGATGGTCCACAAAGCTTGGAGTCAATCGGACCACCCCAGTGGTCTGGGTGGGATTCCTGTTCAAATTTTGGCACTGAGTTTTCACATTTTAGGCCACCACTCTCCAGCCAGAGCCTCTTTTCATCTTAAAACAAGATGGCAACACCTCCTGTATGATACCAAATCATCCTGGGTTTTAAAGGGTTGATTTGGTGAAGGTTGATTTTCCACCTTTTTGGCACCCCTTTTGTTGATTCTCTCCAAGGGAAATGGGCCAAAATGAAGTATCTGACCAACTACTGGGTCGTTTTGCCCCATTTTTGTTGCAATGATATTCTTATTAAAATGTAGACGATTCATATAAAAATGACACAATCAGGTCAGTGGGTGGTGAGATATGAGAGAATGGTGGTGGAAAAATAGAGTTCACGCAGCGCAAAATTAGACATTGGTCCCCTAGCTGGCAACATTCAAGCTCAGGTGCTACCTCTGGGTACTGAGCTTGATTGTTGCCAGCTGGGGCGCCCTCAACTCAAAATTCAAAAGTACCCCCATTGGGGGCCTCTGTTGCCCCCCTCTGATAAAATACTGGACTGCTTGGAGACATGCACGAGGGTTTCAGCCTGTCTTACGCTATACAGGTCAGGACAAATAAGCACAAGATTTTTGGGGGTACTAGGTTTTATGGAAACGGTAAAGCGCTCTCTACATGAGCAGGCCAACAGAGTAAGATCCAGGTTGCATAATCAGTGTTGCCGTACATGTAACAGAGCTAATTTAGGGGACAGCTGAAGGAAGTTCCGCACGTGCGAGCTTACCGGATAGCTGCCACAGCTACAGGAGTGTTAGAAATCGAGGTGGCATCACGGAATTCGGCCACGGCAGCTTCATCTAGGTTGTGAACTGTGTGTGTGTATGTGTGTGTGTGTGCGTGTGTGTGTGCGTGCGTGCGTGTGTGTGTGTTTGTGTGTGTGTGTGTGTGTGTGTGTGTGTGTGTGTGTGTGTGTGCACGCCCAGGTGTGCGTGTGTGTACGTGTGTGTATGAATGATGTGTGTATATGTATGTGTGTTTATGTGTGTGCGTGTGTGTGTGCGTGTTCGTGCGTGTTCGTGCGTGTGTGTGTGCGTGTTCGTGCGTGTTCGTGCGTGTT
>Ga0307966_1003652_pt1 | contig 11545 bp, 13 predicted proteins | sample OrgLakmetagen646_FD_203141 | JGI IMG/M metagenome (GOLD analysis project Ga0307966, IMG submission 203141) | Saline water microbial communities from Organic Lake, Antarctica - #646 | ecosystem: Environmental > Aquatic > Non-marine Saline and Alkaline > Saline | place: Antarctica: Organic Lake... | reverse complement strand
CATCAATGGTGTAGAGCATCATCAATGGTGTGAAGCATCATCAATCATGTAGAGCATTATCAATGGTGCAACTAGAGCATCAATGGTGTTTCAAATGTGCGAGAGGAGGTAGAGCAAAGGGAGATCATCCTAGATAGAGGAGTCTATACAGCACCATTAAAAACAGCTCCCTGCTCATCTGTACGAATAAAACAGCTCATATACCTAGGGTTGGCCAGAACCATATATATATGGTGTATATACTTACGTTAGGCAGTGAATTACCAAATAGACGGTCATATACGGATTATGTATACGATTCCGGCCAACCCTACATATACCCCTAGCTGGCAGTGCATGACCAAAGTTGGCCATAACCATACACTTGTCCGTAGTCACAGTGTCTGCACGCTATACTTAGCAGGGAAAGATACATAATACATAATACAGTCATGTACAGTGTATCTTAGCTCATGTCTTTATCGTGCCTCATGTCTGCGATCCATGCTTAAGCTGGTACCATGATTGTTTGTGACAGGTTTTTCATAGAAAAGTCCCTTGGTCCTCACTCTTTCTTCTCAGTCTGAGCTTCACTTTCCTGTCTTTTTGCTTCTAGTCTTGGCAGTTGCGAGGACCCTGGCTTCATAGCAGTTAGTCCTTGTTAAAAACTCACCGCCATTCCACACAAAAAATTAAGCATTGAACACATCAGCTGAACACATCAAAAAAGGTGAACGCATAGACAAAATCAGTCAGCCTGAAAAACAGTCTCACCTCCCCATATGCTTGCAGCCAAGCATCCAGCTGTGCAGGTGCATCTCTCACGCCTGATGCAACAGAAAGGATGCTGGGCTGTCCTCCCAGCACTGAGTCGCGATTGAGGGAGACTGCAGGTTTGTCTGCAGACTTGACGGACAACGAGGTGACCCATAGGGACAGGTACACCTGTGTGTGTCCGTGTGCGTGTGTGTACGTGTGTGTACGTGCGTGTGCGTGTGTGTGCTTAACTGCTAGTGGCGAATGCAAGCACAATACCTATGTGTGAACTGTGTGCAAGGCTTTTACTGGTAGGGTTCAAGTTCAAGCGATGCCAACGCAGCGCTCACACACACACACACACACACACACACACACACACACACAGACACACACACCATACGCGCTCACAGGCAGCCCTACCAGCAGGAGAGGCACCACCAGCTGCGTGATGAGCGTGAGGCGTCCTCGCGCCGCGCACAGCGCACGTTTTGTTAAAAGCGCCCTCAGCTGCTGCTGCAGCAGGGCAAGGCCTTGCAGGGGTGGGTGAGGCTGAGGCTGCTGCGCAGTATGTTGCTCTTGGTCTGTCTGCTGCAGCTGTTGAGGATGCATTTCTCTTTTGTGCTGAGGGCGCAGAAGTGCAAGGCCCTCCCCATCGACTTCTCCTTCTGCTTCTTCCCTCTCTGCCCTGTTTCCTTGCATGGCAGCTCCTGCATATTTGTGTGTGTGTGTGTGTGTGTCTCTGAGCATGTTTAGTAAAACATGCCCATACTTGTGTGTGCGTGTATTTGCGTCTGCGCGTGTAAACATACAAGTTTTTGCTACTTTCTAGTCCTGCGTCTTTGTACGTTGCGTGTATGAATATGCGTGACAACTTAACATCTTTGTACGTTGCGTGTATGCATTTGCGTAACAGCTTTGCATCTTTGAACGTCGCGTATATGCATATGCATAACAGCTTTGCGTCTTTGTATATTGCGTGCGTGCATATGCATAACAGCTTTGCGCCTTTGTACGTCGCGTGTATGCATATGCATTACAGCTTTGCGTCTTTGTACGTCGTGTTTATGCATATGCGTAACAGCTTTGCGTCGTTATACAGTACATGTGTGTTACAGCTCTGCCCACCTCCTCTCACAGAAGCCATTTCGGACTCTGCTCCAAAGTTCTGGACCTGGTAGTCTGTGTTCTCCTCTGTGACTTTGAGAAAGACCTGAGGTCACACGGAGTGTGTGCGTGTGCATGTGTGTGTGTTCAATGTGTGCGTGCATGTGTGTTTGTGCATGTGTGTGTGCGTGTGTGTGTGTGTGTGTGACCAAAAAGACTTGTGCATAACAGCGGACACACATACACACACGCACACACGCACACACTCACACACACACTCAAAAACAAATACACACACGCGCACACGCATACACACACATGCTCCCAGCATACCTCCTCAAGAGTCGTCACACTCAGACCATAGCTGCTCACTCCCAACCTCCCCAGGTTTGCCACCCTTGAATTGTTGTTGCTACTGCTGCTTCTTACAGCGCTGTCCAAGTCTGCAAAGCAACACAGGTTTGACAGCTCTTGAGCTTTGTGTGCGTTGGTGTTCATTTATGACTACTGCTGCTTCTACTGCTGCTACTACTGCTGCTGCTGCTGTTGTGCTCCATAGGCAACGCTGCACAAGAGGCATAACGTGTAAAAGGACTTTATCTTCCAAGCGTGTGTGCTTCAATGAAAAACAGCAGGGCTGGCCAGAACCGCATACTCACGCCATATACGACTGTATATTTGATGATATCCCTGCCAAGATTACCGTATGTATACCAAATATGCATGGTTCTGCCAACCCTGAAAAAGAGAGAAGTGTACAGACAGTGGAAAATATTCCTCACACTGAAGACTCTTACTGGTGATCACACTGGTGATTCACACAGGTGTTTCACACTGGTGATTACACTGGTGATTCACACCGGTGAAAAAAAGAAAAGGAGCCACTTTCGTATTGTGTACAGCCGACACTCATCCACCACAAAATAACAAAATTAGTTGGCATCAGGAGGAGTCAGCTCCACACAAAGATGTGGTGCATGCTATAATGTTTTTTGTTGGCACGAGGCAGGACCGAAAATGGGGTGTGTGGTTTAGGAATGGCCAAAATATAATGGCAACTGATTTCAGGTGGTTGCTGCCAATATAGACATCACGTCTTAGAAAAAGGAGGACCGTAAGCGTTTCCTCGACGTTTGATTATAAAAAGGAGAGAGTGCAGAATGTTCACATACCTTGAAGAGCAGCATTGCCTGTCTCTGCAACGGCGGTGGTGGCTTCTACAGCAGCGTCGAGCTCCCGCAAAAGAGGTGGGAAAAGGGGAGCATCGAATCGAGGCAGCTGGAACACCATTTCACCTGTGTTTGTGTGTTTGTGTAAAAGTGTGTTAAGATTGTGGTCAGAGGGGGGAAAAAGGAGCACGAATACACACACACACACGCACACACACACACACAGAGAGAGAGAGAGAGAGAGAGAGAGAGAGAGAGAGAGGCTTGGTGAAAGCACAAGTGCACAAACAAGCACACAAACACACGCACCTGCATCCCAACCGACACCCATAACAGATGCATCTCCCCTGCTGCCAGTGATGCTGCGCGGTCCCCCCCCAGAGCTGCGGAGCAGTTGAGCGTCTGGGACGTGCCTCTACAAAGCAGAGGGAGTATGACAATACTATGTTGACATTTGCTGATAGTGTTGACAATTGCTGATAGTGTTAAGATTTTTTGCGAGCACGGAGAAGGTCTGAATGTAGGCATAATGTAGTTTGGTGTAAGCAGCACCTAAGCCCATGAATGGAACTAGGAATGCGCCCAGAGCCACGGACAATTATGTGGAGGGTGCTTTAGGCTTGCCTTCAAAATCACAGAATGATCTCAGGAAGGACGATCATAGGAAATTGAGCGACAGGCGTAGACGACACAGTAACACACCCTGCCTCACATTGATAGAGACAGGAGCTTCCTAGGTACTGGGTACCTCATACTGCTCCGACAAAGGCGTGTTCTCTCACGCACAACGCATGCACATGATGGCAATGCACATTTCATGTACACCATGTCAGAAATGCACCTGCTTTGGTGCCTCAAATTGCGGTCCATGTGTTAAAGTATTTTCAGTGCTCATGAGAGGATTCTTTGTTACCGTGCCAAAATTATATCACCCCGCAAAAATAATGTTTTTGAGGGGTGCGGCTAAGTGCGGACAGAAAATTAAATAAATAATATTAGGTCTGCGGATTGGTGAAAATGGCCTAAATTGGTGAGAATGGCTTAAAAATGGCCTGCGGATTGGATTATAATAAATATTGAAGGGGGTGCGGATTGGTTGCGGATTTGCAAAACTAAATATTTTTTTTGGGGGTGCGGGATGATTAAATTTTGGTACGGTATATGCAAGAACAGACACACCCGGACAAGGGCCTCAGTTTCTTCCACCCTCCCAGCAGCTGTAGTTGACGCCGCAAAGGCCATGCTTAAGGAAGGCAGAGGTCCTCCTTCCCCTTCGTCAAGTGCCCCTGAACACAAGAAAAACACACACACACACACAATAACCACATTGGTAAAAACGTTGGGAGCGTGATTGAGCCCTCACCGCTTTGCCAAGAAAAACACTCACAAAACAGGCACTATTTACATCACCATACTCAGGGGTATTTTCCCCCTGTTGTCTGGCTGGAACAGGTGGTCGTACAATGATTGGTTGCCTATCTAACGGTAGGTTGCCTATGCCGAGCTGGTAATGTATTAGGTAAAATGCTTGGTTGCCTTTCTAACAGTTGGTTGCTCATGGCCAACTGGTTACATAATAGGTGGCAGGCACACATGAAAGCCCCAATGCCTTGCTGCTGTGTGAGATTATGCATGAGAGAACATGAGTAAGCCATCTAAACTTTCCGTTCTATATGCGCGCAGCACGTTACAGCGCTTGATTGGAGTGACACTTCTGGACTTGGCATGTGACACTTCTGGACATGGAATGTGACACTTCTGGGTATGGAGTATGGGTCATATTTAATGTTATATGACACTTCTGGACAAGGGACGTCATATTCTATAACATTTCTGACAAGGGTCACTTCTGGACTTGGCGTGTGACACTTCTGGACATGAAATATGAGTCATATTAAATGTTATATGACACGTCTGGACAAGGGACGTCATACTCCTGGACAAGGAATGTGGTTAGGGTTTAGATGGTTTAGATGGTTTAGATGGTTTAGATGGTTTAAATGGTTTAGGTGGTTTAGGTGGTTTAGATGGTTTAGATGGTTTAGATGGTTCAGATGGTTTAGGTGATTTAGATGGCTTAGATGGTTTAGATGGTTTAGATGGCTTAGATGGTTTAGGTGGTTTAGGTGGTTTAGATGGTTTTGATGGTTTAGATGGTTTAGATGGTTTAGATGGTTAGATGGTTTAGATGGTTTCACTTCTGGACTTGGCATGTGACACTTCTGGACATGGAGTGTGCCTATTGCATGAAGATGAATCGTAAGGCTTTCTGTCATTTCAGCTAGCGTTGTGTTGTGCGTGCAATGCATCCGTCAGTTCACGATTTAACTGACACCTCATGCCTATGCATACTTGTTGATTGGTGATCATTTTCTACCAGATGATGTAACTGACCTGATTGACGAAATGCCTGAACGCATTCAGCAGTGTGCTTGAAGGCAGCACCTCCGGCAAATACATGACATGATGTGTGATCAGAACCAAAGGATTGCCTGCATCTCGTATGCCAACCATCAACCATCAACTGTTTTGCACACCTGAGGCAGCTGAAATGCCAGCAGCTCCAGCCAGTTGGTTGTAGGAGTTGGAAGGAGTGGGAGGGGGCGGGGGTGTACGTGAGAGGGAGAGGGTGAGGGTGTAGCCTTCTCCGTGTGCAGCTTTGAGTTCCATAGGGGTGCCACTGGCGGCCACACGACCAGCACCCTGTGCATTGTCAGCAGAAGAATGTTCAATCATTGGTCATTTTTGTCATTGCTCATTTGGAAATTTGGTCGGTTATGAAAGGATTGTGCTGTTTCTCTCACCATTTTTCCATTTTTCCATTTTTCCATTTTCCATTTTTTTGCTGGGAATGAAAGGGTGTGTGATGTAAAACGTGTGTACCTCACAAGACGACACAGCGCACCATGATTACAACATCATCTCCCAGCACATTTTCTCGCCGGGCATGGAAGGGTGTGTGATGTAAAACGTGTGTACCTCACAAGACGACACAGCGCACCATGATTACAACATCATCTCTCAGCACATTTGCTTGCCAGGCATGAAAGGGTGTGTGATGTAAAACGTGTGTACCTCACAAGCCGATACAACTCACCATAATTACAACATCATCTCCCAGCACATTTTCTCGCCGGGCATGGAAGGGTGTGAGATGTAAACACGTGTGTACCTCACAAGCCGATACAACTCACCATGATTACAACATCATCTCCCAGCACTTTTTCTTGCCGGGCATGAAACGGTGCATGATGTAAAAACCTCACAAGACGACACAACTCACCATGATCACAACATCATCTCCCAGCACATCAGCCTCTTCCATGCTGTGAGTGGTGAGCACAACCGCTGATCGGCCTCTGTAACTGCGAATCAGCTCCCAGGTGAACCTGAAATTTATCGAAAAAGGGAAAGAAGTGACAGCAAAACCCAAACACAAGCGTAGATTTTTGTGACAACCGCTGCTCGGCCTCTGTAGCTGCGATTCCGTTCCCGGGTGAACCTAAGAGAGTTCAAAATAGGGAAAGAAGTGACGGCAAAACCTAAAAACAAGCAAAGATTTTCTGTAACTGTGAATGAGCTCCCAGGTGAACCTAAAAGAGTTCAAAAAAGGGAAAGAAATTGACGGCAAAATCAAAACGCAAGCATAGATTTTTTGTTACTGCGAATGAGCTCCCAGGTGAACCTGAAATTATTCGAAAAAAGGAAAGAAGTGATGGCAATACCCAATGTAAGCATAAAGTTTTGTGACAAGGGTACGTCCCATAGTGCATACAGGACATGCAAATAATCAAGGTTTGGGCAGATTAGGTCACCCACAAGTAGTGCCTCATCAGAGCAGGGAAGGGGGAGGTGAACAGAACGAGACGTTTCTATTCACATAACGTTGCTAACACAACTCTGTTAGCAAGTTCAGTTAAAAAATCTCTCATTTTTTCTTTCAGGGTATCAGCCCAATATCTTAACGAGTAGCTGAAGTGCTGCACTCAGGGCGGGCATGCCTCCATACGCACCCCTGGCATTCAAGCAAAGCAAGGTCTCAGAAGCTCCAAACAGCTCTCAAGTGAGCAAGAAGCATTGATATCTGCAATACATAGGACTTGCGCTATCTGTGCAGCGCTTCCTAATCATTGAAGGTTGCAGCCATGATCACTCACTTAGCACAAGCACACTAGATATAAGCTACCCGTGCCCCGAATTGCCCCTAACGTGCGTATGTGAGTTTCCTTACTTAAGGTGCCATGTTTGTTTGCGTGGATGTGTACGTATGAGTACATTCATGGCCAGTTAATTGATTTTGGTGGTAAGGAGCCTTTTTCATGTGCTGGCACAAACATGCTCATTCCCTTATCTGCACTGGATGTGTTACCACTACCGGCGCAATCTTCTGTCAGTTTTCTATTCTTTTCCTATATGTTTCGTGTACTTGTCAAAACGTCCACGGCGTGTTTGTATGCTTGTTTGTGCATGCTTCTGAGCGTGTCTGCATGCGCATGTGAAATCTCCATCACGCACAAAAGCTCCTTACCTTCATCACGCCGGGTGTTCCATTACCAGCGCAGTCATGATCGAGATCTATTTTTTTCTTATACAGAGCAGTTACGTGCATATGTGCGATGTGCATCTGCTCACACCTGCGTGTGTAGGGGTCCATGCCTGAGGTTGGCTCCTGCGGTAGCACAACAAAGAGAAGTAATTGTTGTTTCATGGAGCAAAGGGAAGTGAGCTTGGCTTCTATTAAGCCAAAATGATGCATAATGTATAGGATCTAAGTCTGAGGTCAGCAGAGTGGTGTTGGGGAATGAGTTCATTTATATTCTGTGTATATTCATGTCTGTGTATGCCAGTTCGGTTAGTCAGTTGCTCTTATTAATTGTTCCTTCGGCCAGCTGCTTTGGCCGTTATTATCGCCCCCTCATTAATTGCGATGTAACACCAGATACCCGTGATAGGGTCTCCGTCCCTTTCAATACGTCCAGCATGGGTCATACACAACAGGTGATGGACGTCAAGCAAAGGAACACAATGATCAGATATCGGACATGGAATAGAGCAATATGAGGGAATGGCGTGGAGAGAGTTGGTGCGTATATTGCAGTTGGAGAAAACCTTTACCATTAATTATACAAAAACAACGACACCACAAACGCCATCTGCCAGCCACGGACAAATTTCAGCGCAACTGTACAGGAGGCAAGGAAACAAATGGATCTGCACAAAAACACACACATATACACACACGCACACATACACACACGCACACACACGCACACACATACACACATGCGCACACAAGTAGGTTGAACAACAGCAGGCCTGGTAAGATCATTGATGCGCTCATATTCACGCACATCAATAAGCACCACAGCAGGGTCACCCAGGAAGGCGATGGCCACACTGAGCTTGCGCTTTTGGCCACCACTCAGATCACCAGCCTGGCTGTCCATTTTTGTAATCAGGCCAACTTGCTCCCCGGCATCTCGCGCAACCTGCGCATTGGATAGAGAAAAAAACACACAGATAAGGCTAGACAGATTGCCTGTCTGGCGGTGATTTGTGATAAGCCTACTAAAACTCCCCAGCCTCTAGCGCGACCTGCACTTTGATTACAGAACGCATGTTTGACAAGGATATTGTGATCAAAATCAACAAAACCATCTGTGCCTGTCTCACATCACGCACAGTTTTTGCTGCAGAGCACTACACTTGTACAGATCATCATCAAAAATATTACTGCAGTACCATTCATATTTTCGTTCCTGCTTGCGTCACGAATCCTCTGCTGCACTCTCTTCATACCAAACTGCACTGCATCCGCCCCCTAAACTCTCTGGTAGACACGTACAGGCGGTTGGTCACCTGAGAGCCACCACTTGCCTTCAATACTGGCCTGTGCCGCGACCTGCAGCTTTGTGCTGCACCAACCTGCACCAACCTGCACCACATTCTGCAGCACTGCATGCATCTACAACAAAGAGCACACATTCTGCAGCACAGTTCTTTACATACCGTGACCTGCACCACGATCCTTAACTGTGTATTTCTTTTAACCTGAGAGCCACCACTTGTCTTCAATACTGGCCTGTGCCGCGATCTGCAGCACAGTTCTTTACATACCGTGACCTGCACCACGATCCATAACTCTGTATTCTATCAACCTACATCTTACCTATACCAACCTGCACATCTATACCAAGCTGCACGACATCTGCTCCACCGTAAATCCTTCATCTCTACACACCATGACCCACACCACAATATTTAGATCTGTATTCATCTGCACCAACCTGCACCACATCTCTCCACTATATCCCTTTATGCATACAGCGGCAGGTGCTCCCCTGCGTGCTGCCACTTGCGCTGAATGCTGGCCTGCAGAAGTACTTACGTAGGCATGCTGACCTGCACCACATCTACTCTCCACTATATCCCTTTATGCATACAGCAGCAGGTGCTCCCCTGCGTGCTGCCACTTGCGCTGAATGCTGGCCTGCAGTAGTACTTACGTAGACTCACTGACCTGCACCACAATTCATCTATAAACCAACCTGTATCCATCTATAAACCAACCTGTATCCATCTATAAACCAACCTGTATCCATCTATAAACCAACCTGTACCCATCTATAAACCAACCTGCACCACGTCTGCTCCTTTGTATCCCTTGATGGAAGCGTACAGCTGCAAGTGCTCCCGCACTGTCAAATCAGGCCACAGCACGTCGTGCTGGGGGCACACTCCGAGGCTCTCACGAATGCGCGCCATCTGCGCCGTGATTACGCGTGACAGGATTTGTGTGAAGGGTGCAGGTTATGATGTGAGACACAATTTTAAACTGGGCCCCATCTGCGCCGTGATTACGAGTGACAGGAGTTGTGTGCAGTGTGCAGGTTATGATGCGAGACACAGTTTTGAACTGGACCCCATCTGTGCTGTGATTACGAGTGACAGGAGTTGTGTGCAGCGTTTAGATTATGATGTGAGACAGGAATTTTTACTAGGCCACAACATATTGTGCTGGGGGGAAATACTGGGGCTTTTTTGGATGTGTGCCATTCTTTGTTAGTTACTTGTAATTGGAAGTCTTTTGAGCAGGTTATATAAAGGAGGCACATTTTCACACCCAATAACAATTAACAATGTATGGCATGTGACCTGCGCTCAGGACCTAGTGTGCCCGCTTTAAGATTTCAATATCGGGACGAATTACGTTATTATCTGTTCAAAAGTGTGAATTATAACATGAACAGCAAAATAAGAACTTTAAGGAATTGTGAAACGGCTGTACCCAATCTCAGATCACCTGTTGCTTACACAAACATGCACTCACCTCAGTGTTCACAGCAAATCCGTTGAGGTAGGCGTTGCCAGAGGTGGGAGGGGTGAGACCCGTGAGGATGTGCATGAGTGTGGTCTTGCCAGCGCTGCAGAAAGGTATCAATATACATTAATATGTGTTTGTAAGCAAGGGTTGTCTTGCCAGTACTGTAGAAACGCATCAACATACATCAACCTGTGTTTGCAAACAAGGGTGGTCTTGCCAGCACTGCAGACACACATCAACATAGTTATTTGAGTTGAAGCATGAGGGTGGTCTTCCGGCATTGCAGATATGCATCATCCCGGTACAATAAGTTTGTGCATGGGAGTTTAGTTGAGAATGAGCATGTTGGTACCTTAAAGCATACGAGCCTAGCCAATGCTGAAAAACCGAACCGAGAGTTTAATCCAGAAATTATTAATGCAGAAATGTGGCTCTAATAATACAGAAGAAACAACTTCACACACACACACACACACAACCACACACACACACACACACATACACACACAACCACACACACACACACACACACACACACACACACACACAACCACACACACACACACACAGCCACACACACACACAAATACACACACACACAAATACACACATACACACATACACACACCAGCGCCTCACCCATTGTGGCCGAGCAGTGCGGTGATGCGCCCCCCAGCAAACTCAACATCCACATTGTCCAGGGCGACCTTGACATCGCCCTGCTTTCAATGAATGGATCACTGATGAAAGAATGATTGCATGAAGAAGGGAATAATGCAATGATGCAATGACATAGAAAAAATGAGCAAAATGTTACGTCTCCCCTCTCTGTATTAAATTGTGAACTAGCGATCAGTCGGCGTGTTTAGCATCACCCCTTTTATGTTGCATTAAAATGAATGCAGGAGTGAATGTTTGATGGCTGAAGGCAGTCAATAGATGAACAGTGATGTGGTACACGACTCCTCTGCGTGCGCGCAGTTAAGCGACAATGTAACCTAGATATTAAGTGGGTCTGATTACCTGCGTTGTATAGAATTCCTTGCGTAGCTGTTGCACAACCACCCCTCCTTTCGACTGACGAGCTTTGGAGGCAGCAGCAGCCGCTGCCATAGCTACCGCGTCTTCTCCGCTGCTGCTGGCAATGCCTGGTGCGTGTAAGAATGTGTGTGTGCGCTTGTGTGTTTGTGTGTGCTCCTGTGTGAGGTAA
>Ga0307966_1003651_pt1 | contig 11546 bp, 23 predicted proteins | sample OrgLakmetagen646_FD_203141 | JGI IMG/M metagenome (GOLD analysis project Ga0307966, IMG submission 203141) | Saline water microbial communities from Organic Lake, Antarctica - #646 | ecosystem: Environmental > Aquatic > Non-marine Saline and Alkaline > Saline | place: Antarctica: Organic Lake... | reverse complement strand
AAATATCTTAATAGTAAATCCTCCTATAGCAAGCACTGTAATAGAGGGGTTCATTATAGAATCACCTATTTATAATGACACAACTAAGAATGAAATGAAGTATTACAAGGCCCTTCATTGTTACTTTAATCCTCAGGTTGAGGCAACAGGCGGGACAACATCAACTATCGAGGTCGGTGCTGGTGACGTTGATAAGTTTATAACAGGCTCTCCTGTTAGGATTCATCTTGATGATTACAGCGAGGATGCCGAAACAAGTGTGACCGACGTAACAGGTACGACAATCACGTTAAATAAAACCCTATCGTTTGCCGTAACATCGAGTCACCTGATAGACTTGATAGGATTTAAAGATAAGGGCTCTCCCTATAGGTGGTACTAATGACCGATATAGTAGATGCGAAAGCAAATATTCAAGTTGAGGACGTTCAATATAAAGCAAGCGTGAGTGAGGCCGTAGGAAACAAACTAGGCTCATCCATTAACTTTATTAACAATCGTCAGTATGATTCGCACAGCTTCAATTATAATGGGCGCTATGCTCTTGGCGTTGGCGTTGTCGGTGCCGATGGTATCTTTCCCTGTCTTTTCGATATGGAAATAACAGGCCTTACAATGTTCAATAGAATATCGGGAACGGCTGGAATCACAGAGCTAGACGTTCAATGGCTAAGTGCCTCGTTTACAAATCAAGGATCGATATTCACAACCACCCCAAAGATTGACAACACGGCCTCGAATTATTCATACTTAATCAGAGATCAGTTAAACGATACAAACCCAGAGTTACCAACGGGGGCAACAGCTCCGGTCTTTTTAAAGACTTCTTTTGATGCTGGTGACGCTCTCTTTTGTAAGATAGAAACAGCGATGAGTGACGCTGAGGATTGCTCACTTCTTATTCACTTTAGACCAAGGTAAGCTCATGAGTTCTTTTGGAGGCGAAACGCCTATAGCCACAGTAACAGTTATTTTGTCCCCAATCGCGACTTATACCGTTCCGGCCGGAAAGTATTTTATAGGCATGTATTACGGTAAATCGGCAAGCGCTTTCAACGTGAACGTAGATGGAAATATCATCTTTGAATGGACAAATGGTCGCAACGTAATCAACGAAATAATCCTCCTCTCAGGACAAGTTTTTAGCACTACACAAACAATCGGCGGCAACTCCGGATATTTAACAGGCAGACTTTACAACAACCCAGTATAAAAGGAATAAAAAATGGAAAACAAAGGCTTAAAAGAAATTAACGAACTATTCGATGCTCTTGATCTAATGGCAAAAACAGCGGGAAAAGTTTATGCGGACAAAAAAGTTGATATGTCCGATCTGCCTCTACTGATTGACGTTGCTATTAACGCAAAAACTCTTATGGATGCCTTCTCAGGACTCAACGAAGCTGTTGCAGAAGCTAAGGATCTTGATAGCGCAGAGCAACTGGTTATCGTTAAGCGTGTTTTTGATGTAGCTAAAAACTACGAAGAAAATAGAAGAGCCTAGTATTGCTCGCAATAATAAAGGCCGCCCTCATTGCAATCCCCGAAATATCAAAAGGTTTAAAGGCCATAGGGGACAACGTGAGGGCAATTCAAGATGCCCGAGACAGCCAACAACTAGCACAGATAAAGGATCGCCTAAATGTCCTTACAAAGAATCTTCACACAGCGACTGATAAAAGTGAGCTTGCTGATATCATTCGCGATCTTAACAGCTTGTAAGAAAGACTTTCCCAAGGTTGAGCTTTGCGGATATCACAAGGCGAGCGGCAAGCTTGTTTGCAATGACAAGCGAAGCAACCCAAATGATTATGAGCGTGACATTAACAACGGAGATCTTGTAACATCACCCGAATCATTTGAAAGAGCAAAGGCCTTCTGTTACGAGGTGGCCAAAGACCTGGTGAAGTGTGAACGGAAAAAGAAATAATCTACTAGACTTTCTCCACGCATACGCCGTTATGTTGATCATAACAATGACGCCTATTTGCATTTTGTTAATCATCCAATCATACTTACAGTAACGATAATTTCCTAAAACGAAACTATTGGCATTGGCCTCGCTGAACGCAAGGATGCTAAAGGCGAGGTTCTTAATGATCACCCTAAGTTTACCAGTCGATCCAACACCCAAGGGTCGTCCCCGATTCACTCAACAAGGGCGCGTCTATACTCCGAAGAGAACAAAGAGTGCTGAGGATCTTATCAAAGAGATGGCCCGACAGCAGTACCGCAACGGGCCGATAAAGGGTGCGCTTTCCGTGCTTGTAGTCTTTACAATCAAGAGACCTAAGAGCGTTAAAAGAGACTATCCAACAGTTAAGCCCGACTTAGATAACTGTCTTAAACTACTACTAGATGCGCTCAACGGCATCACCTACGATGATGATGCTCAGATAATAGAGATCAATGTCAGCAAGAAGTATGGCCAAGTGGGAAATATATTCATTGATATAAAGCCTTATTTACAAGACTAGATAAACGAAATAAAACAGTATTAACTTCCTTAAACCAAACAGCAGGGGCTATCATGGACTGGTATTGTAAAAGATGTGGCGCTTTAGAGCGAGACTTTAACGAGGTGATTCTCACCTGTAACTGTAAAAACAAAAGGCCTGTTGATGTGGATAACGCTTGTAAAGTACTTGATGCCCTTTTCGATCGTGGGATTAGCTATCTTTCTAGCAAGAGTTTACTTAGGACTGGGGGTATAAATGAAGAAAGAAACATCAGGCGAAATTGTCCAAGAAGAAACCTCTCGTAAGCTAAGTTGGGGCGATTTAGAAAAGCTGGACGCCAAGGCTAAAATGAATCTTATAAACGAAATGGAATACATACTAATCATTGACGGTGTTACTCGTGAAGTATACCGCATAGAAAAACTGGAGCTATAAATGTTTAGAAGATTTAAGAGGTGGGTTATTTCACTGTTTCACGTGGAACATGAAAGAGAAAGAGAAGTGGTTATCGCCGTAGATCCAATAATGCGCCCAAGAGTTAATGATGTGTTTACTCCTATTCAGTATGTGGAAATGTATGCTCGTCTTTGGGACACTATGTCTATTCGTCAGGAAAAGAGCTCGTCAGTCACATGGTACGTGAACAAGATAAAACAAGGGCGCGCCTTCTATATGGAGGTAGCAGAGATATCAGGAGTGCCCTGGGAGGTCATCGGCTGCTTGCATCTATTAGAGACAGGCGGGTCATTCGACAAGGTACTACACAACGGAGAATCTCTCTATAATGTTAATAAGTACGGGACGCGCCTAGTGCCTAAGCGCAGAGGGAAGAATCAAGGTTGGGACTGGCAAGATGCCGCTGCCGATGCCCTTTCGATAAAGAACGCGCCGGCGGAATGGACCATAGTAAACACTCTTCATTACTGTGAGAGGTTTAATGGATTGGGATACTTAAGGGATCAGAGAAAGCCTAATAGCCCTTATATCTGGAGTTTTTCTAATCATTACTATAAAGGCAAGTACGTTAGCGATGGCAAGTATTCGCCTACAGCTATATCTAAGCAATGCGGAGTAGCACCTATTCTCAAAGAGCTTGGGTTTGTTTTTTATGAGTAAATCAAAGGTACCATACTAGCGAGCTCTGTTTTTATTTCGGCAAAAGCTGCCTATACTATAGTCTAAGCTTTTCACCCAAGGACGGGTATGAACTTGCAAGACTATTCTAAGGTAGTAGATGCCAAAAATAGGGCCGTTGTTATTATCGGTGACTCCCATATTCCTTATGAGCATTGCGATTATCTATCATTCATTAAATCAGTAAAAAAGAAATACGCCGGCCAAAAACCCATCATGATTCACATAGGTGACGAAATAGATCATCACGCTATATCTTTTCACGACAATGATCCTGAGTTATTAAGCGCAGGTCACGAACTAGAGTTATCAATTGAGCGGCTTACTTACTGGAATGAAGAGTTTCCAAAACTTCTCTTACTTGAGTCTAATCATGGGAGCCTTGCCTTTAGAAAATGTAAGCACAATGGAATGCCAGTAAGAATGCTTAAACCTTTGCAAGAGCTATACAACACCCCTGGCTGGTCATGGTGGCATGACATACTTCTCGAAACATCGGCAGGACCAATTTACTTATGTCATGGCAAAAGCACGGGCTACGGAGCCCTAGCGAAAGAACAGGGGTGCTCCGCAATTCAAGGCCACTTTCATGGAAAACTTGAAGTAACTTGGCATCACAGAATAGGCCATAAGAGATTTAATATGTTCGTAGGTTGCGGCATTAACTGGCAATCCCTTGCCTTTGCTTACGGAAAGAATCACGTTCCAAGGCCACTCTTGGGCTGCGGAGTCATTGACAAGAATGGAATGCCTCATGTTTATCACATGCAACTAAATGAGAAAGGGCGATGGACAAAAAGAATCTAATAGCATTTCCAACGCTATCGAAACAAGATCGCCTACTAGAGAGAGCGAGAATAGTTGCCGAGAATTTTCATGATATAGAAATCGGCCTACATTTAATTGATTATCTTTTAATTAAAATGCAGAATGCCATGAGCGAAGAATCATGGGAGAATGATCAGTTTTGCGCTCGCATAAGTGAAGCTAGGAGTTTTCTTGAATATTTTACAGACAATGAGGGCGAGGATGAGTGATCAATATGCGATGGCGATACACCTAACCAATTTACTTAATCAAGGCTATGACGTTGGCTATGATCCTTTTGATGAGGATATGGGACTAGACTGGGACATTGATGAAGATGAAGATGAAGATGACAGTCTTTCCTGTCAGTCAGCCCATTTTAAATCCGAGGGCTTGGATTAACTTTTAGTTTGTTAAAAACAATCTAGCTTTTGCAATTAATTCTTTTTGCATATCTCCTAAACTGTCTTGAGTTCCTAGCCATTTACAAAAGCTTATCAACTCTTCTCGAGGAACCTCTTTTAACGGCGTCCCCTTGTGCTTTCCAAACTTAGGTCTATAGTCCTCTGGTTTATCTGAATCAGGCAGGAGAGTTACTCCCTTCCCTTTATTGGCCTGATCAGGATCTTGGCTATCACTATCATCTAAGCAAAATAACTTATTAAGAACATACTTGTTTGAATAACTTGCAGTGGCTCCACTCATTTGAGCAGGTGACATGCCAGCGCCATTAGTGATCTCTTGCGTATACATCTCGGCGGTGAGTTCTTCAGAACTTTCTGTGCATAAAATAGTTGCTGTTGATATTCTAAAAAGAGTCTCGCCAATAATACTAACCTTGTCATCTATAAGCAGCGCGCAGCCATACTTAGCAAGCAGCGGCTTGATACTATCATAAATCCCGTCAAGATCTCTATACTTGTACTTTCCAAAGGCATTAAACTTATTCTTAGGAGCTTTTAACTCTGCTTGAATAATCCCAAGCTTTTGTCTTATATTAAATGTTTCCAAGTCCTTCTCCAATGTTAAGAGTGGGCCGCCCATTGGAGTAGACAACCCACAAATTATTTCATGAAAACTCTTTTTATCTATTTATATTTACAAAGTAAATTCGAGTCTATAAATATTACACACACTGTTTAGACTTGCGAAATCTAACAAATATTCAATCCCGAAAGGGTATAAAACCGGCCCGGCTTTTCACCCCGCAAGTCTGATCACTGGGCCGGTTTTTTATAAAAAGGATGCTTATGAGCAACACTCATAAAGAGTTAACCATCATCAATCCAGAGCAATGGGACATCGATTATGATGCCAAAAGAAGGCAGTGGTATTACAAGTTAGGGTTCGATTTTTTCACTCATCCTGCCATTTATGCACTGAGTCCTTGCGCTAAACTTCTCTTTTTAGACATCATTAAGCAGTCATTAAGGGTCAAAAGTGCGCAATTAAGCTACTGTTTAGACTCAGCTAAGGGTCTAATAAGGGGTGAACTAGACCTAGTTAAGGGGTATTTAAGAGAGCTAAAAGAGAACAATATCATAGACTTAAAGACCACTGTTCGTCGACAATATATAGTAAAGAATAGAATAGAAGAGTATAGTATAGAACAGAAACCAATTTTAATTCAAAAGCACAAGGTGACTGTCTCTCAAGAATTGGCTGGTGATTTTGATAAGCTCTTTGGTCTCATCACAATTCGGACTCAAAAAAAATGGCTGGATATATATCAACCTGAATATATTCAACACTGCGCATCAGAAGCAGAGACTTGGCTTGATGATAATCCTACTCGTAAGTTTAATGGATCTTTTTTTAGTAACTGGCTCAAGAGGGGTTACGAGAAATGGTGCCAGCAAAACAATCGCTGGGCCCTTAAATCAGAAAAGTTAGTTTCAGAGATCTTTCCCAAAAACATGGAGGAACCAGAATGGCTAAAACAGCTCGATTAAGTCCTAAAGAAATAAAAGAAAATCTTAATCAGCAAGATACACAATCTCTTTTATCTTTCTGGCCTTTTTTAAAACAACAAAATGGTTGGCGGCCATCAAAGCTTCACCTGGTTATTGGGCCCAGTGGTGCGGGAAAATCAACCTATGTCAGAAGTGTGATCACCGACTTTTTGCTGTGTAATCAAGATCACAAAATGATGTTGGTCTTGTCGGAAGAAACAATTCAGGACTTTCAGACAGATATTAATAGAATTCCTTTTGCTGGCAATGAATTGGATAGAGTTTTTATTGTCAGTGAACAGGATCAAAATTTTGGCAGCTTCAAAGAGTATGGAACAGAGATTGAGAGAAAAATAGAAGAGTTAGATATCGATTTTTTAATAGTCGATAATCTTACAACTAGCGAGTTCTATGCAGAGAAGAAATCAGATCAACAGATTACAATTTGTCGCTACTGGAAAAGTTTGGCCCAAAGACTATTTGTTCCTGTGTTGTTAATTGCTCACACTGCCAAGGAAGTCACAGAGAACTATAGAAATATAATTAGCCCAGAAAACATTAGAGGCTCAAGCAATATTGTAAACATTGCAGAGTTTATCTATGTCTTGCAGCCTATGTATGTGGGGGACGAGAGGCATCTATTCATGAGAGTGTGCAAGTCTAGGGGGCAGGCTGTAAAAAATACAATCTACTCTTTGCACTGGCATGAAAAAAAGAGAGTCTATGGCAGGATAGAAATATCTAGCTTTTCAACATTTCAAGAGATATTTAAAACAAGGAACCAGTTATGAGCTACTTGCATGACTTAAAAATACAAAGCTGTCTGAGTAAAAATGTAAAAGTTCCTGCTGCCTATATTCAGGTAATGAATTTAGAGGAGAACATTCCGCAGTTAAGCGAGGCAATGAAAAGCGAGACAGCAATCTTTGGAAAATCTTTCTCAAGAAGCAAAAGGAAAAGCATGATAGCAAGAATCGCTTACGTTAAAACCATGGAGAAGCTAAAAAGAATATTACTAGAGCAAGGAACTTTTGAGAAATAACTTCTCATTCAATCACTAGGAGAAATCATGTTAAATAAATGCACATTCATCGGGCGCTTAGGACAGGATGGAGAGCTTAAAACTCTACCAAACGGCACAAGCATCTACGAAAACTCTTTGGCGGTTTCAGAGAAATGGAAAGACAAGGAAGGCAAGGCTCAAGAGAAAACCGAGTGGATCAATTTTAAAATATTCGCAAAAGGTGGTGAGATTTTTAATAAGTACACAGAGAAAGGAAATCAAGTTTACCTAGAGGGATCTTGGCAAACAAGAAGTTGGGAAAAGGATGGAAAGAAGTTTTATGCAACAGACTTGAACGTAAAAGATTTTCGCTTTCTAGATGCCAAAGGTGGAGCAGAAAAGACCACAATAGACAGCAAGTTTACCGCAGATGATATTCCATTTTAATGAGAATCATAAATAAAAAACTTTGCGAATCATACAGGGGTAAGCCCTGTTTGGTTTGTGAAAAACCAAGCGTTGGTCATCACATCAAGACAAAAGGATCTGGCGGCGATGATGCCCCCTACAACCTTATGCCGTTATGCTTCATTCATCACAGAAGAGTACACGACTTAGGCTTGACACTGTTCGCCAAAGTCTTTCCCATGATCGCAATCTATCTCATTGGTCATGGGTGGGAATACGATCATTTTTTAGACAAATGGACAAGATCAGCACAGAAGTAAATCATAAGGCATCACCAGCGTCACACAATGCCGTCTCTAATGGATTCTAATACAAAACGTGAATACTATGTCTAAAAATCATACAGCGTCCAAAATATGCACACTTTTGGCATTATTCACATGTGTGTCAATATATGCAATATATTTGGTTAGCAGAGGGGATATTTCCGGCTACTTTTATGATCCAATGTTGGACATGGGGCATAAGAGAGTCAAGATAAGAGAAATGGAAAAACAGCTTAGAACAAAATAAAGCTTTACACATTCCTAGAATAATTCTATAAGAATCTCGATTGAGCAAAATCACAAAAACTAAATTGAATGCCGAAAGGCTATAGATTGCCTCTCCTGTCACAAGTCTTGCTCGATCAACTGGCAGGAGAGGTAGTTTACGAAAAGCGGCGGGGTATTGCTAACTTTACTGTGTAGAGCGTGGTATGTGTGCCCGCCGTTTTTTGCTTAATAGAGGATTAAGTATGAAAGATAAATTGAAAGTACTTGATTTGTTTTCAGGAATAGGCGGCTTCTCATTGGGTCTTGAAAGGGCAGGCATGGAGACAGTCGCTTTTTGCGAACAAGACGAGCACTGTCAAAGAGTACTTAAAAAGCATTGGCCCAAGGTTCCAATTTTTGAAGATATTAAAAACCTTAAGGCAAAACACCTGCCAAGCGATATTTTCTTAGTAGCAGGAGGTTTCCCCTGCCAGGACGTTTCGGTGGCCGGTAATAAAAAAGGATTTAAAGATGAGTTGGGACAAAAAACTAGATCAGGACTATGGGAAGAATTTAAGAGGATTATCAAAGAAGCTGAGCCACGATATGCCATTATTGAAAATGTTGCCAATTTGCGCAATCTCGGGCTTAACCAAGTTATCAAGGATCTCTGGTCGATCGGGTATGCTTGCGAATGGCATATTATATCAGCTCGCTCCATTGGTGCCTGCCATCTTAGGGAGAGAATCTGGATTATTGCCTATTCCGACAGCACAAACCTACGGAAGCAGCCAAGACGGGGCAGCGGGGAGACTTCCAACCCCGACATGCCGAGACTCTGGAAACCCTTTGCCTCCGAGAAAGAGTCATCCAGGTGGTGGGCAAAAGCCACCACTAGTCTCCGTGATTGGTGGAAAGTTGAATCCGCAATTTGTCGAGTGGATGATGGGCTACCCCGAGGACTGGACAAAGGTAGAAAAGAGCGAGTGAAACAACTGGGCAACACCGTTTTGCCACAAATCCCGGAGCTCATAGGCAGAGCTATCATGGAATACGAAAAAGGACAGCAATATGAAAGAGAGAGTTAAGAACAAATGGGTATTGGTTCAACGGGATGAGGAATGAGTTTTTTCGATAAGTACGGAAACATTTTACCGAACAATAACCAGCCCACTAGCGAGAATCCAAGCACGTTTAATGCGGCATACTTCTTTTCGATAAGATTAAGATCGGCCGTTTTTGGCTTCAAGCTTCACTATGATTCGTTCGTAAATAAATACAACACCAACGGAGCCACTTGGCGAACAATGGAGTATGACGAAAATCCCGATTGGTCACTAGATGAAAAGATTTCTACTTGCGCCTTTTTCTCTTACACCAATTACGATTACTGGCTTAAAAAGGTACCGCTATTTACTAAGGACATTAGTCATTATCGCCCTGATGTTTTTCTATATGTCTTAGGCAGCAAGGTTAAGTGGTTACGCCCCCTACTATATCCTTTCATTAAACTTAAAATGAAGGGATCAATGAAAGAATTTTATGCTGATGAAGTAGATCAATCGAGTGGGGCGCAACTTGCCTTCATCAAGGCGATGGGCTGGGGTGATCTTGAGTTTATCAGTGAGCACGACTGGAAAGCCGTTTTTGCCAGCTATTACCCGCAAGCAGATCACCCGATCAGAAGATTGTGGAACTCAAATAACTAAAACCCACCAATAACGGTGGCACACATAAGAGGGAAAATATGAAAAAGGTAGTACAGGTGATTGAAACAAACGAAAGCGCACTAGAGTCATTGATGGGAAAACGGGTTACGTTTTTATGTCTTAATTATATCTATGTCGGTGAGTTAATTGGAGTAAACGACACAAGCGTATGTCTAAAAAATCCTGCAATAGTTTACGAAACAGGTAAATTTTCAGATAAGAGCTACAAGGACGAGCAAAGTCTTTGCGTTGAAGAGTTCTTTATCTCTATGAACTGCATTGAGAGTTTTGGCGAGTTGAAATGATTAGAGGGAAAAGACAGAAGTGGTCTAGGTCTTGGTCTGGGTATAAGTCTGGGTATGGGACTTGGTCTTGGTCTGGGTCTTGGTCTGTGCCCTGGTCTGGGTCTGGCTCTGGGTCTTGGTCTTGGCCTGTCTCTAGGCTTAGGTCTAAACTAGGGGAACGGAATGAATAATTATCCCGAATGGGTTACGCCAACGAAGTACGCAATGACTCTTTATTTGAAAAGGTATAAGAACCTGAATAAACAAAACGTGATCAAACAATGCAAATTGTTCTATGACGAATCAAAGAGCATAGGGTACCCAGGAGGCAACAGTAATTACCAAAATCTCTTGGCAGGCTGGCTAATGTTGGCTAATTTCAATGAGAATGAGGAGGAAGAATGAGTAGCGATTATCATCAAAAAATAGCCAGAGACATATTGGGTGCCGACTTAAACCAGTCCCTTCACCATTTAATAGGCTACTGGTATGCGGTTGAAACGCAAAGCATCTTTGATACAGAGCTTGCGATGGCAATGATTGAGGTTTGCTTGAAAGAGCTTGAGAACCCCGTCGGATTGGATCAGGAAAAAATAGGCAGACTAGAGAAAGAAAAGCTTGTCTTAAAAGAGGCGCTTTCCTGGTACGCCAATCCTTATAATTGTCTCCCGGATCGGAGCGCCTTTATCGTCAGCCATAAACAAAAGGTTAACGATAAAGCCTGGCTTGCTCTACAAAGAGTGAGTGAAACAGAAGAGGAAGAACTATGGCCATAAAAGACTATTTAGACACAAAAGAGGGGCATAATGAGAGAAGAGACTTTGCTAGAACTCTTGGCGTGGGGCCTGTTGATAGCAATAATAAGTCTGTGCATACTGATATGGGCACTATTCACCTGAGAAAAAAGGTCATACTATATAGGCAATTTATTATCGATATGATCGAGAAAAACCCAGAAATAGGCTCAGAATGGATGCTTTTCAGCAAATTAAACTCAGAATTAGTGAAATAGAGGGCCATATCATCCGATTAGAAAAGGAAATCCCCTGTAGGTCGGTTCGCAAGGAGCTTGATGCATGGAAAACTCTTTTGCAGGCCAATATTGACGCTCAACACCTATTTTTCGGCGAATCTAGCCTGAATCATTGACTTTTTAATTCTTCGCGCTCAATCTATGAGTATCCAGTGGATAAATCCCTAGCTTGTAGCAAGGACGCGCATGAAAATAAGATCACAAAGCATCACGATGGTTGATGT
>Ga0307966_1003649_pt1 | contig 11549 bp, 9 predicted proteins | sample OrgLakmetagen646_FD_203141 | JGI IMG/M metagenome (GOLD analysis project Ga0307966, IMG submission 203141) | Saline water microbial communities from Organic Lake, Antarctica - #646 | ecosystem: Environmental > Aquatic > Non-marine Saline and Alkaline > Saline | place: Antarctica: Organic Lake... | reverse complement strand
AAACAAAAATAACGGCAACAGGATGGCAAGTCGAGATCGAAATTCCTTATTCTGCTATTCGGTTTCCAAAAGATGCTAATCAGGATTGGAATATCAATTTCATGAGAAAAATTCAAAGCAAAAATGAAACAGCTTACTGGAACTACGTGGACAACTCTATTGACGGATTAGTAAAAATAATCTGGAACCTTAACAGGACTGAAAGGAATTAAACCACCCTTGCGATTGTCTGTTTCACCATATATCACTACTTATTACAATAAACGTGGAAGTGCAAGCGGAATGGATATTACAGGTGGTATGGATTTAAAGTACGGGTTAACCGAAAGCTTCACTTTAGATATGACATTAATACCTGATTTCGGACAAACGGTTTCAGACAATTTAATTTATAATCTTGGTCCTTTTGAAGTTCAATATGCCGAAAACAGGGCTTTCTTTACAGAAGGTACTGAACTCTTCAATAAAGGCGGTTTATTTTATTCGCGTAGAATTGGACAGTCTTTCGGTTTTATCAATCTAGATGCCACTGATTCTTTAATATCAGCACCATCTGAGGCTCCTTTACTTAATGCTTCGAAAATAACGGGAAGGACAAAAAGTGGATTAGGCATCGGGTTTTTCAATGCCATTACCAACAGGACTTTCGCTGAGGTTTATGATAAAGGAAACAAAGAAAAAAGACTGGAGCAGGTAGATGATTTAACTAATTTCAATGCCATAGTAGTAGACCAGAGCTTGAAAAACAACAGTAATATTAGCTTGATCAATACCAATGTTCAGCGATTTGATGGCGGAAATGATGCCAATGTAATAGGTTCAGATTTCCGTTTACGGGATAAAAGCAATACCTATCAAATCGATGGTTTCGGAGCTTATAACAATATTCATAATAAAGAGGGCTTTGTTGAGGATGGGTATAAATACAATATTAATCTAGCAAAAATCAGTGGAAAGTATCAATTCGATTTAGGGAGAAATGTTGAAAGCGATACCTACAATCCAAATGACCTCGGGTTTTTGCGAAACGCTAATGAAATTTCACATTATGCATCTGCTGGATACAACCAATTTCAACCTACTGCTATTTTTAACCAATACAGGATATGGGCAGGAGCGAATTACAGTCAACTGTACGAGCCAAATAAGTATCAGAACTTTTCAATATGGAATGAATGGTGGGCTCAAACTAAGGACTTTCAGACCTTTTCCGTAAACTTAAATTACAGACCTGCCAAAACATTCGACTACTTTGAACCTAGAGTAGAGGGCGCAAAATATTATCGAACTTGGAATTACAATACCAACCTTAGATATTCCTCCGACAGCAGAAAGCCCTTTATGAGCGTACTGTCTGTTGGCATTTGGAACGCTCCTGATAGGAATCAGTTCGATTACTGGGTGAACCTTTCACCTAGATATAGGGTCAGTGATCAGTTTTCGGTCAATTACAGCCTAAATTACAATAAGCAATTTAGCTCAATAGGTTTTGCTGAGCACTTTAGAGATGGCGAAGGAAATATTGAGCAGGTCGTTTTTGGTGAGCGAGATATTGATGTGCTGTCGAATGTATTGGGACTAAATTATACTATCAACAACAAAATGGGCTTTAATTTTAGATTGCGTCACTACTGGAACAAGGTTGATTATTTTAATTATTTTAATTTAACTGATGAGGGTGACATCGAGCCTATTGGATATATCGGGAAGGATTTACCTAGTGATGCTAATCAAAAACACGACACCAACTTCAATGTCTTTAATATTGATGCAGTATATTCGTGGCAAATTGCCCCCGGTAGTTTTGTGAATGTGGTTTGGAAAGATGCCGTACAGGAAGTCAACAATATGGTAGATATGAACTTTTCAGAAAACCTCAACAATGTTTTATCAACAGAACACCAACAGAATTTAAGTATTCGGTTGATCTATTTTTTGGATTACACCCAAATTAAGCGTGATATAGCTTTAAATAAAAGTTAAGTAAAAGAAAACCGAATCATTGTTTTGAAGCCTGCGCTCCTATCATTGCCCAATACTAACTGACAAAAAAAATTGACAGTACCTTTTGTATGATATTGATTCGTACAAACCGATAAACACTCCTTTCGCACATTTTAGGGTTGGTATTGAAAAATTAGACCAAACTGTTCGCGATATTGGGAAAGTGAGTTATGATACAGAGGAAGGAAAAGAGCTTTTTGCCAAGTTATCAAATTTGAAGGAGCATTTTCATAATGCTTAGTTTTCGATTTCTTCATACCCAATTCTCAGTAGAGCATAGGCCATTGCACCAAAAAGAACAATTAAAAAAGCACACCATAAGTATACCCCCCATGTGTAACTAACAGTCTGAAAAACCGATTTGTAAGTCATTACAATTAATACAATAAAGCACAACACAGTACTGATCAAACTTCCAATTCCAAAATAAATGGCTAGGCCTCCATTAACTCTACTCTTTAATTTTTTTGACATAAATAAATGTTTAGGTTGATATGCATCAAATCTGCAAGTCATAGTTTTGACTTTGTAATAGTATAAGTTACTGTAATAGTTTTACAAATACAATTTTAAAATATAAACAGCTAAATGCTCTATAAAGCTTCAATTCAGATAACCAAAAACAGCTGGAATACCGAAATGATCATCAATATTAAAAATATTGTCAAACGATAATCACTGTTTTTAACTAAAAAAAAATATGCTATGATCAAAAATAAAGACGAAGGAATAATAAATCCAAAAACCCTAAATAGGCCATATTCATTGAAAAGTACTACATCCTGTTTGCTTTTCAGCCTTAAAGTGATTGGCTCCTGAAAAATTCTACTTCTTTTCAATTCGAATTTTTCAACCATATCTATTTTACCTATTTCACTTTTACTTAACCTAAAGGCTTTTCCGTTACTTAGATGAGCATTATACGTGTAGGAGGAGCTTGAACTACTATATTTTGAAATTACTCTGACTGTTTCAATTTTAGATATTCCCACCTCTTCTTTTACATCCGGCAAAAAATAATCAATTGCTAATAGACAGTTGAAAATGACCATTAAAAATATGATCGGTTTTACTTTTGCAAATACCCATTTGAACATTTCTGATTTTTGATGAGCTTCCTGTTCTTTTTTCTCTTCTTTCCTTTTATAATAGGCTCTCCTTTTTTGGTCTTCTTCTCCTCTCCTATTATTGTAAGTAGTCTGGGTAGGTGGTTGATAAGTGGGGTTTTCTGGTGGATCAGGATATTTCCTTAAAAATCGATACGCAGCATTGATTTCTTTAAACCTTTCGCCACTATCTAGCTGATAAACATCAGGGTGGTATTGCTTAGCTAATTTTCGATATGCTTCTTTGATTTCTTCTATCGAAGATCCATAGCTTAAGTCTAAGGTAGAAATTGAGTCAGTATAATTGATTTTTGATCTAGCCATTTGACTTAACAATATAGAAGTAGCCCAAACCTAAGGCAAAACCAATTCCTGCAAATAAAGAAATATTTCCTAAAAGGTATCCAACCGATATTCCTGCTACGGTGCTTAGAGTGACCTTAAAAAAGGGGTTTCGCCAAAGTCTTTTCATTTAACCATTAGCCTGTAAACCGGATAGCGTTTGTGAGACTTTTCATAATGCTCAGAGCGCTTGAAAATCCAATCCAATTGAGCATAGTTACTGGCGGCAAAGGAAGAATCTGTTTCTTGCTTTGCTCTAAATTCCGCCTGTTTGGCTGCTGGCATATCTGATAAAATCTCTTTTGCTTTTGGTTCAAAGACATAGTCAGAAAATCCTTCTTTCTGTTGCAGAATACTGTCGAAGAAGTTCCAGTTAAAAAAAGAATCCTGCGCCTCTGGCTCCAATGTTTCTACTAAATACCGCCTAGCTTTTTGTCGGGTGTCAATCAAATAATCCCCTTCTCTTAAACTGATTTCCCGAACAGAAGATTTTACTTCCGTATTGTAATGCAAATAATGTCCTTCGTAAGGATTGGAAACGGTTTTGAAATCCTCAATATGATAAACTTCAACTGAAATTACAGTATCCTTTTTTAAGGCTTCCATTTTCACGCCATTCGCTTTCAATCTGTTGATTACTTCAAACCAAGCCTGTGGAATCACATAACTATTGGGCACTTGAACTGATTTTTCAATTTCGTAATAATTATAAAATGGCACATCTTTTTCAAAAGTATCATTACGATCATATTTCAATAAAGAATTTCCAGTTAGTTCACTTTCTAGATAACTGGTTTCATAACCATGCAACGTAATCATATTAAATTGATCCTTATTATTTCTCCATACGATCGGTAAAGAGTCTGCTTCCTGAATTTGCGATCTATCTTCCGCTTTTAATTGTTGAATTTTAGCACCCTCTTTAGCGGTAAGTTCAGCGGTAATGGTCAAAAAATCATAAACGTTTTCTACCCTTGTTTTATAATCTTTCCACATATGATCTTCAGTCATGAACCCAAAAGTTTGGAATAGAGCAGTATAACCAGTGGAATACCGTGGCGCATCCCAAAATTGAGTCCAGCCGTTTTCAGGTGTAGTTCCGTGCACATTTACATATTCAATCGGATTTCTACCCTTTGCTTCCATCATTTCGAAAATCATAGGCTCAAACTCGTTTTCCAGGTATTTACCTAACTCGCCTCCTAGTTTATTGTGCTGCGTTGACAGAACGGTTACCACGTGCTGATGATCTGAACCATTGGTCACGTGAGTATCAATAAAAACGTCAGGATCAAGCTGATGAAAAATTTCCGCAAAGGCAAAGGCATTTTTGGTATCCATTTTGATGAAATCACGATTCAAATCAAAATTCTGGGCATTTCCTCTGAAGCCATAAGATTCAGGACCGTTTTGATTTGTTCTCGTGGTGCTGTTTCGATTAAGAGCTCCACCTATATTGTAAAATGGAATGACTGCTACTATCACACTATCCAAAAACGAATGCTGGCTAATATTTTGCGCCCAATTCCTCATCATCATCATAGATGCATCAATACCGTCTGATTCTCCAGGATGGATACCATTATTGATAAACAAAACAGGCTTTTCAGAATTTTGCAGTTCACTAAAGCGGAATTTTTCGGCCTTATTAAATACTACTAAAAGCAAAGGTTCTCCACTGTCTGTTTTTCCCATTTCGCGCATGTCTATTTGCGGGAATTTTTGGGCTAGCTTTTTATAAAACTTAATTCCTTCTTGATAGGTAGCTGTCTCGGTTCCATTAGATTGCTCATAAGCGGTAACTAACTCTTGAGCATTTGAATATAAAGAACTAAAAATAATAAAGATGAAAATTATTGCGCGTTTCATATCGAATATTTTGAGTTGAAATTTAAAATTACAAAATCAGAAATGATTAGGAGAAATTCTAATTAAGAAAATCGCTTACCTTCTGTTGCCCTTCTTCTTTCTGTTAGCAAAAAACTCCTGTTTTCTCCGTTGCTTTTCCTTTTCAAATTCTTTCTTTTCTGCCGCATTCATGGGCTTATCCGTTTGCGGAAATGGATTATCATTTACCACAGGAATCTTCTTATTGATCAGTTTTTCGATATCCTTCAAATAAGCGTTTTCTTCTGGTTCGCACAAAGAGATTGAAACACCCGCTTCTCCAGCTCTCCCTGATCGACCAATTCTATGTACGTAGGTTTCGGCTACATTTGGAATGTCATAATTAATCACATATTGCAATTTATCAATATCTATTCCACGAGCTGCAATATCAGTTGCTACTAAGACTCTGACCTCTTTATCTTTAAACTGCGTTAATGCTTTTTGTCTCTGGTTTTGTGCCTTGTCACCGTGAATGGCAGCAGCTTTAATGTTTTGCTTTTTGAGATCTCTCACAATTCTATCCGCACCATGTTTAGTTCTGTCAAAAAGCAAAACCTGATCCATTTTTGAATCTTTTAAAAGGTGCAACAGTAAATCTTTCTTAGATGATTTATTAGTATAATATAAGTACTGCTGAATAGTTTGCGCTGTGGACGAAACTGGGGTTACCGCAATCTTCTGAGGATTTCTTAAAATTTTTCTTGATAGCTCAACTATCGTATCAGGCATAGTTGCTGAGAAAAATAACGACTGTCTTCTTTCCGGTAAAAGCGCTATGACTTTCCTGATATCATGAATGAAACCCATATCCAGCATACGGTCGGCCTCATCCAAAACAAAATATTGAATGTCTTTTAAGTTAATGAAGCCTTGATTCATCAAATCAAGTAATCTACCTGGAGTTGCTATCAAAACATCTACACCATTTTTAATAGCTGCAGTTTGTTTATTTTGATTAACTCCTCCAAAAATCACCGTATTTTTAATGGAAGTATATTTTCCATAAGTACTAAAACTTTCTCCTATTTGGATGGCTAATTCACGAGTTGGGGTAAGCACCAAAGATCTAATCTTTCTTGAAGTTGATTTTTCTTTTTCGAGATGCTGTAGAATCGGAATGGCGAAGGCGGCTGTTTTACCAGTACCAGTTTGAGCGCTTGCCATGATGTCATTCTTTTCCAACAAAAGCGGGATTGCTTGTGATTGAATAGAAGTAGGTTCTGTATAATTTTCTTCTTTGAGCGCTTTTAAAATGGGCGCAATAATATTAAGTTCTTCGAATCGCATATTTAGGATTTAACTGTTCCTATCAACGCATAAAACGACTAGGAACTGTGGGTGTGAAATAAATAAAAATCAAAGGTATGCATTTAACTAATGTAAACAGCGGCTTTTGTGGAATTATAAGCAGAAGTCATCCTAAGAATTGCTTACATATAAGAACTTCAAATGCCTTAAAGCATTCCATATTCATTAATCGACTGATTTGGAATTTCTTGGCCTAAATCCCAAAGTTCAACAATCTTATCTAAGCTGAATTTAAAAAAATGGACTAAAACAATGCCCTTATCGGTGGTGTTTTGTTTTACATGGGAATGAACAGCTACTAATTCTCCGTCCTCCAGTGATCTTAGAATTTTAAGCACTTTTTGAGGGTTCGCTATTATGTCTTCTTTCATCGCCTTTTGCAAGGAAGCAACATCACTTTTATAATAAGGGTTATGATGCTTGAAGTTATCCGCAGCATATAATTCGAAAGCCATATCAATTTGACCCTTCGCTATTGACTGCAGAAAATGTTCCGCTTTTTCTTTGTTTGAGTTCATTTTACTGTCTTTAGTTAAAAATCACAAGAATTTAATTTAAAATTAAACTCAAATTTTTCATCCAAAAATATTGTATGGGCGTTAATGCTACAAGTAAACATATTCAAAATAATTAAAGAACTTATGATCCCAATAATAGTAATCACAACAGCTGTCTTATTCCCGTTTGTAACAGGGATAATTAATATTAAAAAAGAACAAAAAAGATTAGTTCTGAAGAGAGTGAGAAGCTAAAAACTTCTCATTTTTTTTTGTTAGTGAAAGTTAAAAATAGCTGTTGACAGTCCTTATTATTTAGTGATATATTGCTGTATCTCGTCTATATGTATCTTTTTTAAAGGTTTCGGAAAATAACCTTTAACCAAGCTAATGTTCTTGGAATTATCAATATCTGCTTTATCTGTGGAGGAGCTCAACATAAAAACATAAATATTATGCTTTGCTCCAAATTGTTGAATTTGTTCCAAAAATTCCCAACCATTCATTAATGGCATATTAATATCAAGAAATACTACATATTTAGTATCTTCAGCATATTCGCTTTTGAAGTATTCCAAAGCGTATTTACCATCACCAAAAGTACGCGGCTTCTCAAGAAATGCAGAATCTTCTAACAATATCTCAGTAAGCATGACAGATATTTCGTCATCATCTATAATAAGTAATTCATATTTCATTCTGCGTCATTATTAATATCAAATTTTTGTGATTTGCGGACTACGTCTTTAATAATTTCATCTAGCTCTTCAGCAGAATTATCGATAAGCTTATAAAATTCCTTTGTTTTATTATTATCTATTTTTCCGTCCTTAAGCAAATTAACCAAGCCCATCAACCTAGCCAGTGGAGCTCTTACTACATGTGATTGTGTCCACGCTATTTCTTTCAATACTCCATTTTGCTTTTCAATGGCTTCTAGGTGTTGGTTTTTTTCTGTAATATCGTTCACTAAAATAATTTCAGCGGCTTTGCCTTTATATTCAAAGCTATTAGAGCGAATCTCTACTTTCATTTTTTCTCCGCTTTTCTTTGAATGAATAAACTCCCCAACATATATATTTTGATGGCGTTTCTTGTTAACCATCAATGATGCCATGAGCGCTGGTATTTCTTCTTTGGGACGAATTTCTGTGATATCCATATTCATAAATTCATCTAAAGAGTAACCATACTGTTCAATAGCAGCATCATTAACATCCAAAAACTCAAGTGTTTTTCTATCAAATACCCACATAGGGGAAGGGCTAAAGTGGAATAAATCCGAATATCTTTGCTCTGAATATTTTAACCTGACTAGTGTTTTATTCCTTTCAATATTGTAAATAATGGCTTTGTTCAGAATGGTCGGATTCAAAACATCTTTTAACAGGTAATCTGACGCGCCAAGCGATAAAGATTTCACTGCAAAATCAGCACCATTATAGCCTGTTAAAATGATGATGGGTAAGTTATTGGATAATGCCAGTATATCCTCTATTAATTCTTGCCCCGACTTATCAGGAAGGCTCAAATCCAGAAAAATTAAATCAATCTGATTTTCATGTTCATTAAGAATCCCTGCCGCTGATTTAAAGTTTTTAGCCCATCTAATACGCTTTATAATACCCGTCTCTTCGAGAAAATCCTCCACCAGCACATAATCTCCGGGATTATCCTCCACTACTAAAATATCATATCGAATTTGACCTTTCCTCATATTATCTTTTGAATAAAGGCAGACTTGCGATGCTAAACCAAAATTGTTCAAACCCTGCAATTGTACTTATAAATTCATTAATTTCTACAGGCTTGCTGATATACGAATTCGCATAGTTATAATAAGCCTTAGCAATATCATTTTTAGAAGATGAAGTGGTAGGCATTATCACTGGAATTGGCTTCAATTCTTCATTTGTTTTTATCTCTAATAAAACTTCATGCCCATTTTTGATGGGTAAATTTATATCCAGTAATATTAAATCGGGCTGAACTGCCATCTCATATCCTTTTTCCTTCAGTAAATGGTTTAGGGCTTCCCGTCCATTTCTAACTACATCAACGGTATCGATGAATTTACTGTCTTCTAGTGCTTCTTGGGTTAGTACTATATCTCCTTCGTTGTCTTCTACTAATAAGATACGTATGGGTGTCATTTCTTTTTTTCTGAATGTCAAATCTAATAAACGTTTAAGAACCAGATTAGGTACTTTTGCATGGTTTATTACATAAATATTTATCAAATATGGTTCACTTGAAGTAATCTCACATCATATTCTTGTTCAAGAACATTAGCATCTTCTTCCTTCAATATTAAAATCAACTCATTCAAAACCAATGACTTTTGTCATGTTATTAAAAATAGACTTAATTATATCTAAACAATTATTAGAAATTTACATATTTTTTTTCACAAATTGTACAGATGCCAACTAAAATTATCTTTAATACAAGCCTGTGATCAGGAAAAATATTACATCAAAACTCAGATTAATAGCCTTTTTCTAATTCTTAGGTAGGGTGAAATAAAAAGTAGTTCCCTTTCCTTTTTCCGACTTCAGCCAAATCTTACCGTTCTGATTTTCTATTATTTTCTTTACAATGGCTAAGCCCATGCCTGTCCCGGAATACTCGCTTTTATTATGAAGCCTTTGAAAGATATTGAATATTTTAGCAAAGTACTCTTTCTCAATTCCTATTCCATTATCCTCAACTGAGAACTTCCATTCGTGCTTGAGTTCAGTTGCTCTAATAACTACTTTAGGTTTGTTTTCGGAGCTACTATATTTCAATGCGTTAGAAATAAGATTTTGAAATAACTGTATCAGTGGCGATGGATGATCTAGAATAGTGGGTAGATTTTTGAATTGTATTTTCGCATTAAGCTCCTCTATCTTTTTTCTATGGAGCAGACAAACTTCCTCCACTACTTCATTTAAATTTACTTCAGTTTTTGGTTCATCCAGTTTTCCTATGCGGGAAAAATCAAGTAAATCTAAAATAATTTGCCGCATTCTCTTTGCCCCATCTACTGCATAGTATATGTACTGATTAGCTTTCTCATCTAATTGATCTCCGTATTTCTTCTCAAGTTGAGTCAAAAAGCCTGAAACCATTCGCAATGGCTCCTGCAAGTCGTGAGAGGCAACATAAGCAAATTGCTCTAGTTCAGCATTAGAGACTTCTAAATCTTTTGCATACTTTTTCAAAGCCTCCGTTGCTACTTTAACTTGCTCTTCTACTTTTCTTCTTTCCGTGATGTCCACAATGATAGAATCCCAGACAACTGTTCCGTCTGCTTTCTTTACGGGGTTTCCAAAACCTTCATGATATCGAACTGTTCCATCTGGCATTATGTATTTCCATCTCGCCAGCCACCTGCTTAGATTATTCGCTGATTCCTCAATGGATTCAGATACAGAATCCAGATCACCCCCTTTTTCAATACTATTCCAGATTAAATCAGGATCTTTCATGCATTCTTCAGGCGAATATCCGAAAATTTCGCTTGCACCTGCACTTACTACATCCAGAATGTCGCTACCATCAGGTTTTAAGCAGTACTGAAACAAAACGCCTGGTATATTATTAGAAATATTTTTTAGCCTTTCTTCCGCTGTTTTCCGAATATGGATATCTTGAAGACTACCAAATACCCGTACACATTTGCCTTCCACAAATTCCGACTTTCCAATTGCCCTTATCCACTTTTCTCTACTATTTGCAGTAATAATGATTGCTTCAAAGTCAAATGGCTCTCCGACCTTTTCTGCTCTTTCGAGCGCCTTTTGGACTTTATCGCGATGATCAGGGTGGTAAAAATTTATTGCTTGATCTAAACTAGCAACGAATCCATCAGCAACTTCATGTATTTCTTTCGTCATAGGAGACCAATAATGCTCTCCCGTCAAAAGATTTATTTCCCAACCCCCAACTTTCGCCAACCTAGTGGCATTATTAACAGTTTGTTGCAATTCTACAGTTTCCGTAACATCTCTCGAGTTGGCAACAATGCCCTGCACGGAAGGCTCGTCTAATAAATCAGTCACATGGGAATCCATCCATCTCCAGTCTCCCTTACTGCTTAAAAACCGATAAGGTCGAATCTGAATATTCTTTTGATTCTCTAGCTTTTTAAATTCCTCTTCAACCCAATCTATATCCTCAGGGTGTATAAAATCGAAAGCATTTTTACCCGTATAGTCTTCGGGCTCAAAACCCGACCCTGCGTTGAAAGGGCTAATATATTTATAATTTCCTCCTAAATCGAGAATAACAATTAGGTCAGAACCCTCTTGCACCAATGCCTTAAATCGATTTTCGCTTATTCTAAGCTGCTCTTCTGCTTTTAACTGATCTCTGGCATCTCTGGCAGCACCATGGAGCAGACCTTGTTCTCCATCCC
>Ga0307966_1003648_pt1 | contig 11549 bp, 12 predicted proteins | sample OrgLakmetagen646_FD_203141 | JGI IMG/M metagenome (GOLD analysis project Ga0307966, IMG submission 203141) | Saline water microbial communities from Organic Lake, Antarctica - #646 | ecosystem: Environmental > Aquatic > Non-marine Saline and Alkaline > Saline | place: Antarctica: Organic Lake... | reverse complement strand
ATCTCTTTCATGCGCAAAATAAAGAGATGGAATTTCAATTTTCTCTCTAGCTATATAACTCCATACGTCCATTTCTGTCCAGTTTGAAATAGGGAAAGCTCTAAAATGCTCACCTTCAAAATATTTACCATTGAATAGATTCCATAATTCAGGTCTTTGGTTTTTTGGATCCCATTGACCAAAGTCATCTCGGTGTGAGAAAAAACGTTCCTTTGCTCTTGCTTTTTCTTCATCCCTTCTTCCACCTCCAATAGCACAATCAATTTTGTTCTTTTCTATTGCATCTAAAAGTGTAGTGATTTGAAGACTATTACGAGTAGCGAATTTACCTTTTTCTTCTTGAACACGTCCTTCGTCAATTGAGTCTTGAACAGATCCAACAAGTAACTTTACGCCAAGTGATTTAATTAAACTGTCTCGAAACTCTATTGTTTCAGGAAAGTTATGACCAGTATCGACATGCAATAAAGGAAAAGGAACCTTCGCTGGGTAAAAAGCTTTTTCTGCTAAATGAGTTAATAATATAGAATCCTTTCCTCCAGAAAACATAATGACTGGGTTTGTAAATTGGGCTGCTACTTCACGTAAAGCGTATATAGCTTCAGACTCAAGTTCATCGAGGTAATTTAAATAATGTTTTTCCATGGTATTTTAGTTATTAGTTAACTGTAATTAGTGATCAGTTATTAGTAATCAGTGATTGGTTACTTGTTTTATTCGTTTTTCTAATATGTTCATAATCGTATGGACAGCTACATCAATTTTCACTTCTTCAGTTTTAATTTTTATATCTGGATTCATTGGAGCTTCATAAGGTGCATTAATACCTGTGAAGTTTTTAATTTCACCTCTGCGTGCTTTAGCATAAAGTCCTTTAACATCTCGTTTTTCACAAACTTCTATTGGAGTATCTATAAAAATCTCAATAAAATTATCTTCACCAATAATCTGTTTAACAAGTTCACGGTCTTTGTTTAAAGGTGAAATAAAAGCGCCAATACAAATCAACCCAGCATCCAGCATTAACCTAGCAATTTCAGCAACACGTCTTAAGTTTTCATTTCTATCTTCTTCTGAAAAGCCGAGGTTGTTATTTATGCCATCTCTAATATTATCACCATCCAAACAAAAAGTATGAAATCCTTTTTCATTTAGATATATATCTAGTTGATTGGCAATAGTTGATTTCCCAGATCCTGATAACCCAGTTAACCATATCATTAATGGCTTCTGTTTTTTTTGTTCAGCCCTTTTTTCAGTTGGAATGTTATAGGCTTGTTGATGTACGTTTTCTGTCATGTTTTTTGTCGATTTGTGGATTCGTTTATTTGTAAATTTATGGATTTGTTTGTTGATAGCTAATTAAGCAAATTTACAAACCACCGCATTTACAAATTCACATTATTATTGCTTAATCCATAATTAGTTTTATACCAAACGCGTTCGTGAAGATAATAAAGAATTAGTTTTGTGAATACTTCGAAACCTCCAATTGTTAAACCTGTTGTTGCGTCTCCTGTAATCCACCAAGCTAAAATAATAGTATCTAATGTACCAATCAATCTCCATGTAAGAGTTTTTAAGATGTGTCTAATACGGCTCGCACCTTCTTTAAAGATTCTTAATTTGTACCATACTCTTTCATGTAAATAATAGAGTAACATTTTGGTGAAGAGTTCAGCAAAACCAATCTGTAATCCAGCTTGAAGATCTCCAGAAACTAGATATCCTATTGTTATTGTATCTAATGTTCCAACAATTCTCCATGTAATTGTTTTGGCTAGGTGGCGTTTATTCATCTATTGTTATAAAATAGTAGGGTTACTTTATTCATTTTTCGTTATAATTTATTAAAAAAATCAGATAGGAAATCTTCAAACTCAATTGAAAGTTTTTCAAATTGTTTTTACATTAGAATTAAAAAGTTATAGATGTTTGTCAAGCTTCGAACTTTATAATGTCCTTTTTGCTTTTGCAAAATAAAGTCTTTTTAGGTTTTGTTTTGGGTTCCATATTACAGTAATTATAATATAATCAAGTTTAAACAATGTATATGGGTTAATATTTCTTTAACAACCAAGAAGAGGATTGAACTTTATCGCCTAATCCATCCAATAAAGCTATACCTAATTTTTCACAAATAGGCTTTTCTGGTATTGTATCGTTATTCTGATCACCTCCATTAGCAAAAGCGAATAAGTATTTATCACTATACTCTTCTGCTATTTGTTGAATAGTTGCACAAACGGTACGATCTTCATCAATTGATAGAATCACCTTGTCAACACTTTTAAGATTGCTAATTATAAATGAACGCTCATCTTCTAGCTGAAACTCTTTAGAACCTTTTAGTTTCCGTTGATGGTCATTATTAATAATTACAAATAGCTTATCTGCTTTTTCTTTAGCAAGATTAAAATATTCAATGTGCCCCTTGTGGAGTGGATTAAAGTATCCACTAACTATAATTGCTTTAAGTTTTTGCATTATTGTATGTTTATGTGCGATTATAAATATCTTCTATTCGCACAATGTCGTCTTCTCCAAAATAAGTTCCCGTTTGAACCTCTATAAAAACAAGCTTTTCCGTTCCAAGATTTTCGACACGGTGTTTGGTCCCTTGTGGTATTAATATTGTCATACCTACTTCGTATTCTTCTTTTATTCCATTTAATGTTACAATTCCTTTTCCTTGCACAATAGTCCAAGTTTCTGAACGCTTATGATGATATTGGTAACTCAAACAACCATTTGGGTTGACTTCAATACGTTTTAATTTATAGTTAGGTTCATCATGTATCACGTAGTAACGCCCCCAAGGACGGTCTTCAAAACTTTTAAATTGCATAATTAGGTTTTTAATTAATTACTTTTTATTTGAAATAGTTGTGCATTTATTAGTTGGTTTCAAGTCATCAGAGAGCTATTAATGAATTTATCACCATATACTCAATAGTTGAAGTTTTTATGTTAAGCTATAATCTGTATGCTTGTTAGAACTGTTGTCTTGGTTTCTATGTTTTAATACTTGAATTTTGTCTTTCTAATAAGTAATATTTTGGGCTGTGGTAGATTTGCCTAAAGCTTACCGCTTAAAGCCCATAGCTGAATCTACTGCCACTCAACAGTCTTAGCTAACAATCCATTTGTAGATCCATCAAAAGCTTTTGATTGTTTATGTTTCTTAATTGCGACTAATTTACCAGAAGCAAGTTCTTTTCCTAATTCAACTCCCCATTGATCAAAGCTGAAAATATTCCAAATGATTCCTTGAACGAATATTTTGTGTTCATAAGTAGCGAGTAAACTTCCTAGATTGTAAGGATTAAGTTCTTTAACTAAAATAGAATTCGTTGGTTTATTTCCTTCGAAAACTTTGTAGTTGTTTTTATGTGAATTTGTTGAGAGCAGATTTGGTAGGGTTAATTTGTTTTTTTTTTGATTTTTAAATTCGCTTACTAAATCATTAACGAAACAAATATACGAATTCATAAATCAACAAATTCACAACAACTTGTTTTCTTTAAAAAAATACCCGCCTGTTTTTGGTGCCCCTTTAAATTCAATTTTATTTTCTTCACGTAGTTGTTTAATCCATCGTTCCACAGTGCGATCCGTTACATCAAAATAAACATGAAATTGTTTAGCATTAACTCCTGGATTGTCTGTAATGATTCTCAATAAATCATTTACACCGACATTTATAACGACACTTACACCGACATTTACACCGACATTTACATCCTCATTTAATTTGTCTTTAAACAATAGCACCTGAAAACCGTTACCTATTTCTTCAAAAACTGGTTCAATGACACCATATTCTTTACCTATTTTTTGTATGCGGTGTAATCTTTGTTTTTTAATTATTTACATTTTTTATTACTTTCCAATAGCCTTCTTTATCTGAACCAACACGAGTAATTATTCCTTTGCTTTTCAGCTTATTTATATCTCTTGCTATTGTACGTCTTGATACATTTATTTTTTTTGCAATTTCTGTTGTTGTTAATTCTGAATTTTCTTGCATGAATTTTACAATTACATCCTCTCTGTCTTCTATGACATCTTCTGTGACATCTTCTGTGACATCTTCTGTGACACCTTTATTATCTATTAGTTTTTCATTAAACAAAACCACGCGAAAACCATCAGAAAACCATCAGAAACTGGTGCAATAACACCATATTCTTTACATATTTTTTGTATGCGGAGGATACCAGATCTATAGCGTTTAGTTATTTTCCTTTTTCTTATAATTACGTCCTAAATTAGACAATCTATATTTTTGATTTCGACTGTTTGGTTTATCGGGTACTGTCATTTCTACCAATCCAAGTTCTAATGCGGGTTTTAGATAATTAGACCTAAAATTCTCTCTATGTAAAAGACCTAATTTATCCTGTATTCCCTGCCTATCCATTTCTTTGTCCAATATTTTAAGTAGTATTTTAACTTGCTCGGTAACTTGCTCGGTAACTTGCTCGGTAACTTGCTCGGTCTCATTTAATTTATCTTTAAACAAAACCACGCGAAAACCATCAGAAACTTCCTCAAAAACTGGTGCAATGACACCATATTCTTTACATATTTTTTGTATGCGGTGAATACCGGAGCCATAGCGTTCAATAAGTCCGATTTCTTTAAAAGCCCTGGCAATCATCTTATTCCTTGATTGCGATGTATAATTTCCTGTGAGTAAATCTTGAACGGTAATCCCACCGAATAATTTCCCAGGATTATAAAACTCAATTCGGTTATCAAAAATTTTAATTATACTTCCTGAACTGTTACGATAATCACGGTGTACAACCATATTAATTACTATTTCACGGATTGCATCGAGAGGATAATTAAAGCGTTCGGTTCGTTGCGGTTCATCTGTAATGATGTATTCGACCATTAAATGTTTTTTGATAAAAGCAATAATTTCCTCGACTTCTGTAAATAAATCAGTGTTTAACGACAACGAATCAATAATGGTAGTATCGCTTTTAAATCGGCCTATTTGCACATCACTTATGAGACAATAATCAGTAACAAACAGTAAATATGCTCCAAAAGTTAGTTTTTCTTCGCGAAGCATTTCCATTTTTGATAAAAACTCATCAGGTGTATATAGAATATTGTTTTGTGTTCGTTTTTCAATTTCTTGAATAAAACGTTTGACTTTATTTAACGAAATATTCTCTATGGAATGATTAGGATCAATATAAAAATCCCAGCTCGTATTAATTGTTCTTAAATGCGCATTAGAAATTTCCTCTATACTCATCAGGTGATTAGAGTTCCCCTTACGTTTGTAGCATCTTCCTTTTATAGAAATAGGCTTAATAGGATACTCTTGAACTTTCATCAAAACAACGGTTTTACCTTGTTCATCTATTGCCTCAACTTCAGGAATAATTACAGAAGCAGTTTTATTTTTGATTTCATTAATCCAATTCTGAATGGTTTCTTTCCCCAATTTAACTCCTTTTATTTCTCCTTTGTCTGAAACACCGATAAAAACTGTTCCTCCATTTGTATTTGCAAAAGCCACAAGCGATATAATGACTTCATCACTGAAAGAAGTTTTAAGCTCTACAGTTTCGCTTTCGCCTTGGCTAATACTATTTTGGAGGGTTTTGTTCATTCGTTTTTGTGAACTTGTTGATTCGTGAAGTCGTGAAGTTGTGAAGTTATTTTTTCGTAATTTAACTTTTCCATACGGATGCTTTCACTAGCAGTCCATTCGTAGATACATCAAATTCATCAGAAAGTTTCCCGCTCTTTATCACTTCCAACTTCCATTTAGAAAGTTCTTTTCCTAATTCCACTCCCCATTGGTCAAAACTAAAGATATTCCAAATTACACCTTGAACAAATATTTTGTGTTCATAAACAGCAAGAAGACTTCCTAGATTGTAAGGCGTAAGTTCTTTAACTAAGATGGAGTTCGTTGGTTTATTTCCTTCGAAAACTTTGTAGTTGTTTTTATGTGAAGTTGTTTTTTCCTGAAGTTGTTGTGCAGAGGCGCTGTAGGGTGAATTTGTTGAGTTGTTAATTTGTGAAGTTGTATTTCCTTCAACTTCCTCTAAAGTTCTCCCTTTCATCAAAGCTTCTGTTTGTGCAAAAGCATTAGACAGTAATTTATCTTGATGATCTTGTAAAGAATTCTGTGAGTTGATTGGTATTATAAAATCACATGGAATAAGCGCTGTTCCTTGATGTAATAATTGATGGTAAGAATGTTGACCATTTGTACCTACTTCTCCCCATACAACAACTCCAGTTTGATAATCTACAGGTAAACCATTTCGATCTGTGCTTTTTCCATTGCTTTCCATTGCACCTTGCTGCAAATACGCTTTGAATTTAGAAAGGTAATGGTAGTAGGGGAGTACCGCTTCACTTTTTGTATTGAAAAAGTTAATGTACCAAATACTTAATAGTCCCATTATTACTGGAATGTTTTTGTCGAATTCTTCATTTTTAAAATGCTCATCAACAGTATTTGCTCCTTTTAGTAATTCTTCAAATTGATCATATCCGATTGTCAATGCAATAGACAAGCCCATAGAACCCCAAAGGCTAAATCGTCCACAAACCCAGTCCCATATTTCATAGATGTTTTCATTTGGAATTCCGAATTCATTGGCTGCCTCTTTATTTCCAGTAACCGCTATAAAGTGATTTTCAATGAAGGATTTCTCATGACATTCTTCAAGAAATAATTCTTTAATTGTATTGGCATTGGTCATTGTTTCCTGGGTAGTAAAAGTCTTTGAAGCTACGATAAAAAGTGTTTCTTCAAAATCAATTTCTTCTAACGCTTCTAATAGGTTGGTCCCATCTATATTACTTATAAAAAGAGGCTTCATGTCTTCCTCCCAAAAAGGTTGTAGCGCTTCTGTAACCATTGCCGCACCTAAATCACTTCCACCAACACCTATATTAACAATGGTCTTGATCTTTTTTCCTGTAAATCCTGTCCAAGATTCAGAATGAATTTCTTTACAAAGTTCTTTAATTCTATTTCTTTCCTGTTCAACTAGTGGAGTGATATTTTCTCCATTGACCAGAATAGGTTCATTTGAAAAATTACGTAAAGCAGTATGTAAAACCGCTCTGTCTTCTGTTTCATTAATATGCTCCCCGTCAAACATAGCAGAAATAGCTTCAGGAAGTTGACATTCATTTGCTAAATCAGTCAATAACTTAAACGTTTCTTCAGTTGCTATATTCTTAGAAAAATCAAATAGAAAATCCTCAAACTCAAAAGAAAACTTTTCAAAACGCTTTTCATCATTAGCAAACAATTCATTCATGTGAATCGAACCGTGCGTAAGATAATGAGCTTTAAGCTTTTTCCAAGCTTTGGTTTTTGTGGGGTTTACTTTAGGGAACATGTTTTTTATGTAGGGTGTTCGGGGGGGGGGGGGTTGTTGGTATTGAGTGTCTTGGAATCTAGTTTTATAGCTTTCAAACATCCTCCCCCTCGTTCCCCCTCCTAAGGGGGATGTGAGAAACACCTTCGAAATTTATTTTAAAAATATATATTGACTATGAAATTATTGTTTTTTGATATTTAACATTAAGAATAATGCTGATTTTTTCGTCTCCCCCTTTGGAGGGGGATTAAGGGGGAGGACTTTTTATAAGTAATTTCCATTTTTAAATTTCCATACAGAATTGAATTCATTTCTTTGTTCTTCTCTCCTTTCTCTTTTCACCAAAGGTGAACTCTTCTCTGCGAACCTCTGCGCAAACTCCGCGCATCTCTGCGTCAAATTTAGTTTTCTTTTCACCACTGGTGAAATACCTCTGAGAACTTTGCGTAAACCTCCGCGTTCTTTGCGGTTAAACTTTTAATGCCACCGGCATCCCCATTTATTTCAAATTATCCTTATACCAAACAACCGCCTCTTTAATCCCATCCTCAATCCGATGCGTCGGTTCATATCCCATCAACTCCTTAGCTTTATCAACTGCCGCCAAAGAATGAGGAATATCTCCTTTTCTATTCGGACCATGTTTAATCTCTACCTTAGAAATCTCAACATCAAAATTAGCCAAATGCTTTTTCAATAATTCTGTTAATTCCAATAGGGTAGTGCGGTCACCTACAGCGGTATTATAGACTTGGTTCAAAGCATCTTTGTTCTCTGTCGTTATCGCAAGCAAATTCATTTGCAATACATTATCAATATATGTGAAATCACGTGAATAAGTTCCATCTCCGTTAAGAATTGGACTTTCGTGATCCATGAATTGTTTTACGAATAAAGGAATAACAGCAGCATAAGCACCATTTGGATCTTGGCGTCTTCCAAAAACATTGAAATAACGCAATCCAATTGTGTTTAATCCATAAGTTGCAAAGAAATTATCAGCGTATAATTCATTTACATATTTTGTAATAGCATAAGGAGATAATGGTTTGCCAATAATATGTTCAACTTTCGGTAAGTTTTCAGAATCACCATAAGTAGAACTACTCGCTGCATAAATAAAACGATTTACATTCGCATCTCTAGCGGCAACCAACATATTTAAAAATCCACCAATATTCACCTCATTTGTAGCTATCGGATTTTCGATAGAACGCGGTACAGAACCTAAAGCTGCTTGGTGTAAAACAAAATCTTTGTTCTCACATGCTTTATGGCAAGTCTCTAAATCACGAATATCACCTTCAATTAAAGTAAAATTCGAATTTTTTAAAAACGGCTCAACGTTGTGTTTATGACCCGTAGCGAAGTTATCGAGACATGTGACTTTAGCGCCTATTTGTAGTAGGATTTCGCAAAGGTTACTTCCGATAAATCCGGCTCCTCCTGTTACGAGGATGTTTTTGTCTTTTAAGCTTTTGAATTGTTGTGTGTTCATTTTTTTGTATTGTGATTTTTGAAAGTGTTGTAGCGTCCTCCCCCTTGTCCCCCTCCAAAGGGGGAGGTAAGAATGCCTCTGTTTTTAAAATTTTGATTTAATAAACTAAGTTAAAAAAAGAGATACATATTATTATCAGGTGTCAGGTAATTTGATTTCGTCTCCCCCTTTGGAGGGGGATAAGGGGGGAGGATTTTTGAATCCCACTTTAAACTCTCCCTATCCCGGCGCTTTAGCGTAATCACTCCCTAACCCTAAAAAATCACTGATTTTTCTACGGCTTCGCCGTCATCAGTCACATTGTTATTTACAACATGTTGATTATAAGTATTCAATAAAATATAGTTCGACAATTGGTGCTTGTATAATTTGATTTCTGTAGATACAGACGGTTTGCAAACCGACCCTACAACATTATCAAATTAATCACTCCAATCATGTCAAATAACCACTCTGCGAATTATCAATTATTAATTATCCATTGTCAATTAATCCTCCCGCGTTAAACCTTAATAATTAACCATTAAACATTAAAAATTTAGGATATGTTGTTAAATTGAAAATTTAACAACATATCCTAAATTTTTGAGCACCACCCAACATTGATTCCCCGAGATTTTCTTCACCACTCCTTTTTTAGTTTCACTTCCTAAGTTGGTAATATCTATTTCACTACCTTCTTTGAGTTGTTCCACCGCAATAATATTGGCTTGATTATCTCTCATTTCATTCAATACTTCAATTTCCTGCTCACTCACTTCGGCGGCTTTCCCCATCCAAAATAAATAACGCGAAACACCCGGCACATCGAAAACGATTTCTCGTTCTTTGTCCGCTAAATTAACCAATATCATCGATGGAAGCAATGGAGTTTCAACCTTTTTTATGCGGTCGCTCCATTGACGGCGTTCGATTCTGGTGGGGCAATAAGCTTTAATTCCTATTTGAAGTAAACGGGTTTCCACCTTCTTTTCACTTTTAGGTTTAGTTATAAGCACATACCACGGCATTGTAATGTTATTTAGGCTTGCAAATTTAAACAATTATATTCAATCAGTAATGATTAAAAGGCTAAAAGTTTTCTCTATACTTTTAGTTTCTCATTAAGTGTTTTTTATAGAAGGATAATAGGGTATAATATCCATAATAAGAACTGATTTTACAATAAATGGAAAGGTTCTACCACTATTTTAATGGCTTATTTAAAACCCTTATCATGTAACTAATTTTTAAATAGACTTTTGAAGTATCTAAAACACAAAATAAATTAGAAGATTAATTGATAACAATCTATTTTTTTTACAAGAAAATAATTAAAATTCATAATATGTTATTGGGCTACCAAGATAGGTCGTTTATCACTAATTTTAGCCTTGTGTTTTTTCAATAATAACAGCCAAGAATCGTATCAATTAATTTTGTCTAAAGTTAAATTTTATCAAAAAGAAAGAAGGGATTCCTCAGTTGTTAAAATCTAATATTTTCTCAACTATCTGAATGACAGTTCCTAGGGAAGTCTTTGGGGTAAAATTTGCTCAAGCTTCTCTTGAGCAAATTTTACCCCACTCAGGCCAACGAAAACCTGTCATTCCGATGGAGTGAAACGACGAGGAATCTCTTTTTAAATAATTACGACTTATCTTGGTAGCCCAAAAATTAAATTCATGAACCGAGCTTGCGCGCTCAACGAAGTTAATAAAGCATGTTAAAGACTTCAATCTAACATCTCTAAAAATTCTTTTTGAATGCTCTCCCCTTTGTCTTTGTTATACCAGTTTTGCAGTTCGATTTTTTGTTGTTCAAAATCAGCATACTTAACTTTTATTTCTTCATATAGTGTTTGACACTTTTGAGGTCTTGGTCCCCAGGTATGAAGGTCTTTTTCGTTTTTATCTCTAGTTACTAATTTAGGAACCGCTTTTCCACCGTTGGTGAGGTAATTATCAATCATAAATGGAGGTGTATCTCGCAAGACAATTTTTAAAGTGATTTTTGGATTGATTTCTGACATCAAGAAAATAAAAGGATTATTATGTGCTGCGTCTCCACACCAAGGCTCGGTAATTAAGTACCAAGTTTGTTTTTCGTCAATTGATTGGATTTTTTTTGTTAATTCGTCATTGATTTTTAGTGTTTTTAACCATCTTTTTTGTCGGCTGCGGTTCAATTTTAAATAATCTAAGTACATTGGATTGTCGTATGGCGGTTGCGCTACTTCTTGCGCTAAGATTTCTTCAAATTTTTCTAGATATGCTGACCAAGTGGTTATATTTCCCATATTGTTTTATTCTCAATTACTATTTTATAAAGTTACTACAATTTGAAAGGATAAAAGTTTACAATAGTCACAGATGTCGAGAAACCCTGACGCCAAAATCAACGCAATTATGAAGAATTGCTTTGTGAAAACACATCAGCAAACTGAGTAAACTCAAAGACTTCGTATAGATCCTTCGCAAAGCTTCAAAAACAAATTTTTGAACTTTATTTCAGGATGACGGGGTTGTCGTGGGGTGGGGTCAAAATAGGGTTGGTAAAAACAACGGCGCGGCGCGCCATTGTTTTTACCAACCCTATTTTGAATGCCTCCTCTCTGAAATCGTCATCCTGAAAATCGATAAAATCTTTGATTTTACGATAGAAGGATCTATACGAAGTGGATATGTGAGTTTAAGAAA